>Ga0190275_10001546_pt1 | contig 16994 bp, 11 predicted proteins | sample Popmic550T_FD_133745 | JGI IMG/M metagenome (GOLD analysis project Ga0190275, IMG submission 133745) | Populus adjacent soil microbial communities from riparian zone of Yellowstone River, Montana, USA - 550 T | ecosystem: Environmental > Terrestrial > Soil > Riparian zone > Trees stand | place...
ATCTCTTTTAGAATCAATTGTTTGGTCACAATCATTCTAAAGGACCGGCTCGGAAACAGCAACCACAAATGCGCCTTATCTGTCTTTAGTTTCTTCTATTTAGCTTCCCCAGGACAGAAACTACCTAGCGTCCATCCGGCCGCCGAACGCCTCCGGCCCCATCCACTTCAACCCGTCGACGGGTCAGCCGTACGTAGACATCCGCAAGCAGTGGAATCGCCTCCTCGAAATCGCGGGCCGCATGCTCGGCTACGATCTCGAAGGGAAGAAGGGCGAGTTCTTCAACTTCCGCCACACCGGCGCGTCTCACATCGCGCAGCGCGGCAAAACGCCCGCACACCTGCTCGCCGTCGTGAAGATGATGGGCGATACGAGCGTCGAGACGGTGAACAAACACTACTTCAACATCGAGCTCGACCTGATGCAGGAAATGGTGCTCGGTTGGGAACGCCCTGACGTCGCGGTCCCGTCGTCGGCGTCGCTGACAGTCTTCGGCGTCGAGCAAACGCCGATCTGCGACGTACCGCTAGCCCTCGCCAGCTAGCACGCCCGCGCCGCTTGCCGTCAGGATCAACACGCCATGAAACCGGGCCGCTCCGCTTACGCGCCCGAGATTCGCGAGGCCACCAACGGAGGTGAACAAGTCATGCCCTCACGGCTTCTTTCCGTTCTTCAACGTCACCCGTCGCTTTCGCGTCCGCGCCGCCGCGCTGCAGAAGCACCGCAGCCGCCCGCCGTCGAGGCGCAGCCCGTCGACGCCGCGCCCGATTCCGTCGCGCCGACGCCGCCCGCTGCAGCACCGCGGAAGCCGCGCCGCACGCGCACGCCGAACTGTCTAACAGTCGATAGGCGCTTCCGCTACACGTCCGAACCCAAGGGTGAGACCGTCCCTTTGCTACGAATGTCGGGCCACTGGCTCGAGGAGCACGGCTTCAGGATCGGCGGAAACGTCTACGTCGAAGCGGGAGAGGGCCGATTGATCCTCACCAACGACGACGCCCGCTCAGCCGATCTGATGGAGTCGCGCGCGTGACGCGCTGCCACCGCGCCACGCGCCGCGCGCAGAGAAACGGCGTCACCTCCGGGTGTGCGCCGTTCGCGTGTTTGGGGGCGTGCAGCGCGCGTTTCCGCCGCGCTCTTCCTCGCATCACGCCGGCCCCCGTACCCTCGCCGATCGGCAACCGATTTGCGCCGCCTGGTCGACGCTTTTTTCCGTGGAACACTCACGCCGAAACGTGAAACATCGCGCGCTTTCGCGGCGGTTTCTGCGCAGGTTTTCGCGTTTCAGAATCGCGACCTTGCGAGTCAGCTTGCGAGTTACAACTTTCTATGCAACCCACTGAAAACACGAAAGCCGCCGAAGTGGCGGCTAGTGAGTGCTTTAGATTGGCGGGGCCGACGGGACTCGAACCCGCGACCTCCGGCGTGACAGGCCGCCGTTCTAACTAACGCGTTCTCGTGATCGGACGCGCAACTCCTCGCACAACCCCCCCCTCAACCACCGACCCCCAATCCCAATCCCCCCTCACCGCCCCACGCTTCTCCTCCTCTTCTGCTCCGGCATCCTCTCCGGCACGGCTGCTGCCGCTGCGGCGTAGGCGTCGGGGAGGCCGTAGCCGTAGACGGGATCGCGGCCGGGGGGGCCGAGGTCTGTGGCGGTGGATGCGAGGAGGGCGAGGACTTCGTCGGCGCTGAGGTCGGGACGGAGCGCGCGGAGGAGGGCGGCGATGGCGGCGACGTGGGGGGCGGACATGGACGCGCCGTCGGCGGCGTCGTAGTCGGTGACGTAGGAATCGACGAGGACGCTCGATCCGTGCGCGCGGAGGATCCGGGCGGTCTGGCTGGAGACGCTGACGGCCACCGGCCATCGGGGGTCGGCGAATCCGAGGGAGCCGCGCATCGGCATGTCATCCAATGCGGAATTGACCACGATGAGCGCGGCGGCCTGTGCGGCGACGGCGTTCGTCGCCTTTTCCGGGACCGGCGGTCCGGTGCGGAGGACGAGGGCGAGGTTTTGTGCGGAGGCGGGAGGGAAGTCGGCCGGGTTGCCGCGGGCGCACTCCACCGGGATGCCCGTGACCGCTCCCGATCTGGAGTAGGCGAAGGGGTGGGCCGGGAGGGATGTGCCGTCGTCGAGGGTGATGCTGCCGATGCGGCCACGGCCGGTGAGGATCGTCGACACGACGTCGACGCCGGGTGCGACGAAATCGACTTCAGCGCCGGTGTTCGAGAATGACGCGATGCGGTGCGTGCGATCCATGGCTCCGACGCCGACGACCGAGGGGTAGGCTGCGGGGTAGCGAACCCACGAGCCGTGGTTGCCGACGGCGGCGATGACGAGCACGTTCGCGCGGCGCGCGCGGGCGTAAGTCTCTTCTTCGAGCTTCGAGGGCGTTTCGCCCCCGAACGAGCAGCTCACGACGTCGAGCTTGTTGGCGATGGCCCATTCGACGGCGCGGATCACGTTCGACGTCAGGGCGCCGCCGTTCTTCGGGAAGATCTTCAGCACATGGAGCGAGACGCCGGGGGCCGCGCCGATGAGGCCGAAGCCGTTGTCCGAGGCGGCGATGATGCCGGCCATGCGCGTGCCGTGGCCGAAGGCGTCGCCTTCGGCTTCTTCTTCCGGAACGGCGTCGTTGTGCACGAAGTCGTACCCGCCGCGATACGCCGCCTGCAGGTCGGGATGCCCGAGGTCCATTCCGGTGTCGATGATGCCGACGCGGACGCCCTCGCCGCGCGTGAGGAACCAGACCGATGGCGCACGGACGCTGGTGATGCCCCAGGGAGTCCTCTGCCGGACGTCGAGGTGCGCCGGCGGCATCGCGGAGACGAAACGCTCGACATCCGGCTCCACGTACCGGACCCCGCTCGTCGCCGCGAGCACCTTCGCTTCGTCATTCGAGAGCTCGACGGCATAGCCGTCGACGCCGGCGAAGCGGACGTAGCTCTTCTTCCCGAGCTTTTCCTCGCGAAAGGGCCGTTCCGTTGCGACCAGATACTTCCTGCGCGCCGGTTCCGCGCCTACCGAGACCGCGATGGAGAGGAGAGCGACGGAGATGACGAGCAGGTTCTTCATGCGTCCGTTGGACAGGGGGAACGCGGGAAATCCTTCGCCGGCGCTCATCGATCTCACTTTTTCGTCGTCGAGATCCTTTCGCTCCCTCCCTTCGCTTCTAAAGAAACATCCCTCCGAGGGCGGCCAGACTAAAAGGCTGGCCCACATGTGGCCCGGACCTTTAGTCTGGGCCGGCACTCGGGAGAACGTAGTTCATTGTCCAGTGAGCGGCCCCCGGTTTCTTCTGAACCACTACTGGTCTTCTGACAAGGTTCTGCTGAGCACGCGCTGGGTAAAATCCAAAGCCATTCGTAGAGGTGTAAGCTGCCGATCATGTCGACCGAACGGAAACAGATCCCCATCTTCGAGGATGAAGATGCGGAGCGTGAGTTCTGGGCTGAAGCGGATTCGACCGAATACATCGATTGGGCTGAGGCCAAAGAGCGTAGTTTCGCGCGTCTTAAGCCGACGGAGCGCCTGCACTCAGCCGGCCGTCTCTCGGGACGCCTTCCCGCACACGGCCGACCGAAGGTCGGCGGACCGGCCGGCTGAAAGCCGGCGCTCCATCGGCTGCGCAGATCTGCTGCACTTCGCGCGAATCGAGGTCTCATCCTCCGGCGCGGTTGCGGTCAGCTGCCTCCGAGCATCCCAAACTGTCCCATCTCAGCATCGTACGTCACTTCTGCCCGCCATTGCGCTGAGGTGAATTGCACGGTCAGAGCGTTTGCCGGGACGCCGCCGATGACCGACGCGGTGGCGGTGGCGGGGGCGAGGAAGATCGACAGCGTTTCGGAGGGGACGAAGACCGCGTGCTGCGCGGCCACCAGATCCGTGCGGTTGAGCCGTCCCGGGAGGGCAGTGCCATTGACGACCGCGACCTGCATGAGGCCGAACGCCATCTCGGCGTCGTCGTTCTCGACGTCATACGTCCCGAAAAGGACGGGACGGCCGGCGGTGAAGATTCCCTGGGCGTATTGGTACAGCACGCCCGATCGCACCGGCTCCTGCGATTGCGCGATCGTGATGATGACCTCTCCCGCGGCCCTGCGGGCGGCGTAGAGATAGTAGTCCTCGCCCCAGGCAACCTGGTTTGCCATGAAGGGGGCGAACGCCACCCAGGCCACGGTAGCAGTGGCGGGCGGGTCCGAAGTGACCTTCCTCACGATCGTCACCAGTAGGGCGTCGGCGTAGATCTGCTGCAGGCCTTTCTGGTCGATGCTGATTTCGAGCTGATATTGCATCATTCAGGTCCCCTCGACGAAGGTGCTGTTCGACGCCTGATACGTCAGGCTGACGGTGTTCTTGCTCATGGAGTAGAAGGTGGGGGTGCCGAACTGGTAGAAGGCCGTGCCGTTCGCGGATGTCGTGCTGAGAAACACCGCCACCGACGTCTGGGGCGTGAACCAGCCGGTCTGGTTGTTCAGAACCGTGCTGGAGTTGATCGGAGCCACCGCTTGGGCCACGGCATTCACGGTGGCAGTGAGGGCCAGGCCGAACGTCATCGACCCCTGCAGGTTCTGCACGAAGTACCCGTCCATGTCGGCGCTGACCGGGGCGCCGAAGCCATTGTTCAGGAACGGATAGGTCAGGCGCTGCTGCGCCGGTTGCGTGGCCACCGGCTGAATGACGACGCCGTTCACCGGGGCCGCCAGGGTCGCGTAGAGCGAGTAGGCCGGCGACCAGGTGATGGTGTTGCTCGGGAACGGTGAAAATGCCAGCCACGCCACCTCGAGCGACGGCGTGGTGGCGAACGTCGACGACAACATGGACGACATCGGCATACTCGCTACGTACGACTGCACCGATTGGACGACGGTCACGAACTGTCTGGCCGCATTGATCTGCGCGACGCTCGTCGGGTTGACGGTGACGGTCAATGTATAAGTCATGGCAAAAAGTCCGGCGTCCGCCCCGCGGCGGAGCCGGACAGCGTTCGACTACGAGAGCTGGCGCGAAGCATTCGCCGTCGACGTGCTCGGCATATCTCCGAGAGCGACGGAGGTGATCGAAAGGGCGTTGGCGGCGGTGGTCTGGTTGACGAGGAAGAACGAGTTGTTCCCGTTGTTGAAACCCAGGTTCGCCACCGGCTGCTGGGTGGTGAGCTGCACGGTCAGCGCGGTGCCCGCCACCTGGCTGATCACCGTGCCGTTGTTGCTGAACGACGAGAGGTAGAGGGAAATCGTCTCGATGGGGGTGAAACTGCCCTGCTGCGCGTTCCCGATGCGAACGGCGTTCAGCGGAGCCATTACCGCCGCGCCGTTGACGGTGGCCTGCTGCGCCAGACCGAAGGTGAGTGACGTGCCCCAGTTGTTCTGCGTGTTGAACGTGTTCGCCGAGCCCTGCGGTCCGGTGGTGAAGATGCCCTGCGCAAACTGGTAGATCGGTCCGAGCTGCGCGAACGCGTCGGTCTGCGAGGTCATGACGATCTGGGCGCCGGCCTGAATCTGCGTCGTCGTAGCGTAGATGGAGTAGTCCTGGGTCCAACTCACCTGGTTGAGCTTGAAAGGCGAGAAGGCCAGCCAGGCCACCTGCAGGTTGCCGGTGCTCAGGGGATTGGAGGTGACGTTCTTCACGAAGGTGATGTACTGCGCGTTGTCGTTGATCTGCTTCACTCCGGTCGAGTCGATGTTGATGTTGATCTGGAACGGGGGCATTGCGTTTCCTCTCTTGCACCGGGGTCTGAATTCGCGCGAAGACCATCCCGTCCAGGCCTGGTCCCGTGATGCCTCGCGCGTTCCCGGTGATTGGGGTTCAATGGAGCGAACGGAAGCCGGAGGGGGTTTGTGAATTTCCGACCACGATGCGCCGTACCGACTCCGCCATCGCCGCCCGCCACGGATGCACCAGGTGCCGCGCCGCCGCCTGGCGATAGGCCGCCAGCGCCTCGGCGTGCGATCCGATCGCCGCCAGCGCTTGGCCGCGGAGGAAGAACGACAGCGGTGGATCGACGTCCTCCAGTGTCACCGCACGCAGCAGCGCTACGCGCAACCACGCCCGCGCCTCGAGCGGCTCGCCGAGGCGCACGTGGCAGCGCGCCAATAGCAGTGCGGCCTGTGCCGCCTCCTGGTGGCCGTCACTCACCGGTAGCAATTCCCATCCTTCCAGGAGTGCCATGACTGCCTCACGGTCGGAACCGGCGCTGGCCAGCACTTCTGCGTGAGCGAAGTGGAGCCGCGGCAGGGCCGGGTCGAGCCTGCGCGCTGCCGCGCAGAAGGCGCTCGTCTCGCGTGGGTCGCCGGCGACGGAGGCGAGGAGCCCCGCCTCGGCGAGCAGGGGCGGATCGCCGGGAAAGAGCTTGCCAATGCGGCGCGACAGCCGCCGCGCCGAGATCGCGGCGGCGGCCTGACGCACGAGCCTCCCGGCCGCGAGCCAGGCTTCGCGATCCGTTTCGTCGAGACAGAGGCTGCTGGACGCCGCCAGCACCGCCGCACGCGCTCCGCCGACTGCGCCGCGGATGCATGCCAGCCAGAGCCACCCACCGGGATGCTTGCGATGCTCGGCTACGAACCCAGTCATGAAGGATTCCGCTTCCTGTCCGCGGCCGTTCGCGAGCAGCAGCAGCGCGGCGGCGGCGTGCGTCGCCGCCCGTTGAGGTGCGGCTTGCCTGAGCGCCGCCAGAAGCCGCCCCACTGCATCGTCATCGATTGCACGAGCACGGCAGCGGTCGGCGATGAGACGCTCGAGCACGGGCGCGCTGGCGTCGCCGCGCGCGAACGCCTCGACGAGCTGTTCGCGCGCCGCGATCGGCCGGCCGGCGGCGAGCAAAGCGTCGTGGCAGAGCACGCGCGCCAGCGGATCAGCGGCATCGGCCTCCAGGCAACGCTCGAGCGCGACGGCAGCCTCCAGCGGTCGCCCCTGCGCGAGAGCGAGCTCGCCGTACGCGCGGAGCTGACGGGCCACGGCCGCGGCGTCGTCACCCGGAACGGTGACCGAGTGGCGGATCGCGGCGAGCGCGCGGACTCCCTCGCCGCTCATGGCGTCGGCGCGGGCACGGAGTTGCGCGCGGTCGGCGTCGCGGCTGGTGCGTGTAGCTCCCTCGGCATACACCGCCGCCGCCTCGTTACCGCGGCCAAGGGCGGTGAGGATGGCGCCGAGCTCGAGCCACGGCTGCACAGGAAACGGCTGCTTCGCCAGCGCGTAGCGATAGTGCGGGACGGCCTCGCGCCACGCGCCCACGCTCACCAGCGCACGCCCGAGCTCGAACCGCTTCCGCCACCCTCGCGGGTGCGTTCGCGTGTACTGCTGCAGCGCCGCCATCTGCCGCGCAGTGGCCGGCCGGCGCAGCGGTAGCGCGGTGGCGGCGTCACGGACGATACCGTCATCGGTCTCCACCACCGCCGCGAACAGCGACAGACGCGCGGCCTCGCCGGGCTCCTCCTCCTTCTCGGGCGGCGCCGCCTCGTGTGGCGGGCCGGCCACCGCGCGCCGCAGCACGTCCCTGGCCTGCTGGATCCGCTTGCGCACGCTGACCTCCGAGATCTCCAAGTGACGTGCGACGTCGCGGTACGGAAACTCGTGGACGAAATACAGCTCCGCCGGCCGACGCAACCGGAACGGGAGCTGTCGCAGGCAGGCCAGAAGACGCAGGCGCTGCTCGCGCGCAAAATACGAATCCTCCGGGCCGGCCGTGAGCCCCACCGATCCGAGTACAGACTCCTCTTCGAGGTTGCCCACTTCGGTATCCAGACTGATCTCGCGGCGGCTGCGGCGTTCGCGGAAGAGGTCCACGCAGGCGTTACGGGCCACAGTGAGCAGCCAGGCCTTGGCGTGATCGGAGTCGACGATATCGGCGGGCCACTTTTGAAAGGCGATCACCGCGGTGCGGCTGTGCGCCTCGTCTGCGTCGTCGCGCCGGCCACGCATCCAGAACACGCAGCTTCGATGGACAAGCTGCATGTGCGCCTCCCAGGCATCTATGAACGGCATACGGGCCGGACAGGGAATGTCGGAATGCAACGGCCAGTCGGACACGAGCCTCCGCTCTCGGAATCGGTATTCCGTTGGAGCGGCCGCCGCCACGCGGTGAATGGACCGTTTTGTCGGGCGTGCTGCCCGCTCCTCCCTGAGATCACGGATGAGTGAAGGCGGTTGTGAAATTAATTCAGGAGCGACGGACGTGCGGACGAGTCGTCAGCGGACAGTTTGCCGAAACCAGGAATCCTCGGCCTTCCCCGTGGATTGCGAACTGCCTCGCGCAGTCGCTCTATGTCCGCCCGGTATAGACTCCCCCCATGCTCGCCGAGCTTCTTCTCAAGTGGCCTCTCATCCGCCAGTTGCGCGGGCAGTCCGATGGAACCGGGGTGGACGCGATGAGCGATGCCACGCGGAACCTGCGGAAGAAGAACGAGGGCGCGGAGGTGGCGCGGTCGGTCTGTCCGTACTGTGCGGTCGGGTGTGGTCAACTTGTTTACCATCGGGACGGGAAGGTGGTGAGCATCGAGGGCGATCCGGCGTCGCCGATCTCGCGGGGGCATCTCTGTCCCAAGGGGGCGGATAGTTTCGAGCTGGTCACGCATCCGGGGCGGGCGACGAGGATGAAGTATCGGGCGCCGAGGTCGCGGCGGTGGGTGGAGATGGATCTGGAGACGGCCGTGGAGATGGTCGCGAACCGGATCTGGGCGTCGCGGGAGCGGACGTTCGACGAGACGCACATGCACACCACCGGGATCGCGCACCTCGGCGGGGCGACGCTGGACATCGAAGAGAACTATCTCATCAAGAAGCTCTTCACCGCGGGGCTGGGGATGGTCTGCCTGAGCAATCAGGCCCGGATATGACATAGCTCCACGGTGCCCGGTCTGGGTACCACTCTCGGGCGCGGCGGCGCGACGACCGCCCAGCAGGATCTGGCCAATGCGGACGCGATCCTGATCATGGGGTCGTCGATGGCGGAGAATCATCCGGTCGGGTTTCAATGGGTGATCGAGGCGCGCGAGAAGAACGGGGCGAAGATCATTCACGTCGATCCGCGCTTCACCCGGACTTCGGCGATGGCGGATCTCTGGCTCCCGCTCCGCGCCGGGAGCGATCTGATTTTTCTCGGAGCGTTGATCCGCTATGTGCTCGAGGAGAATCGGTGGTTTCACGAGTATGTGGTGAATTACACAAATGCCTCGGTGATCCTGCGCGAGGATTTTCAGGACACCGAGGACCTCGACGGGGTGTTCTCGCCGGCGGAGACGTGGCTTTATGCCAAGGGCCAAGGGCCGAGGGCCGAGGGCCGAGGGAACAGCGTGGATACCTCGGCCCTCGGCCCTCAGCCCTCGGCCCTCGGTTCCTTCGACAGCGGGCATCGCGGGGAAGGGCAGGGGACGCCGCGCGCCGATCCCGATCCGCAGCGCGACAACACGCTCCAGCATCCGCGCTGCGTCTTCCAGGTGATGAAGCGCCATTTCGCGCGCTATACGCCGGAGATGGTGGAGCGGTCGTGCGGCATCCCGCGCGAGAAGTTTCTCGAGGTCGCCGACGTCTTCACGCGCGCCTCAGGTCCGGAGAAGACCGCGGCGATCTGCTACGCGGTCGGCTGGACGCAGCACTCGACCGGCGTGCAGACCATCCGCGCGGCGGCGATGCTGCAGCTCCTGCTCGGGAACATCGGCCGTCCCGGCGGCGGGATCATGGCGTTGCGCGGCCATGCCTCGATCCAGGGCTCGACCGACATCCCGACGCTCTACGACATCCTCCCGGGCTACCTCCCGATGCCGACCTCCGAGGAGATCGACCTCGGCGCGTACCTGGAGAAGCACAAGGCGGCCAAGGGGTGGTGGCACAACATCGACAAGTACATGGTGTCGCTGCTGAAGGCGTATTACGGCGACGCCGCGACGCGCGACAACGATTTCGGCTTCCGCCTGCTGCCGCGCCTCACGGGCGACCACTCGTACTTTGGCTACTGGCTCGACATGGCCGACGGCAAGCTGGAAGGGCTGGTGGTGATGGGGCAGAACCCGGCCGTTGGATCGCCGAACGCGAAGCTGGAGCGCGCCGCCCTCGGCAAGCTGCAATGGCTGGTGGTCCGGGAGATGGTGGAGACCGAGACCGCCGCGTTCTGGCAGGACGCTCCCGACGACATCGACACCGAGGTCTTCTTCTTTCCCGCGGCGTCACATGTCGAGAAGGACGGCACGTTCACGAACACCCAGCGCCTCCTGCAATGGCGCGAGAAAGCGGTCGAGCCGCCCGGCGACGCCCGTAGCGAGCTGCAGTTCATGGTCGCGCTGGGCCGCAAGCTGAAGGCACGCGCGACGGACGCACCGCGCGATGCCGCGCTGCGTGCACTCACCTGGGACTACGCGGACGAAGACGCCGAGGAGGTGCTGCAGGAGATCCACGGATGGAGAGATGACGGATCGAGAGATGAGCGAGGAGAGATGAGAGATGAACCGGGTGGCGGGGCTCATCGTTCATCGCTCATCTCTCATCGCTCGCCAATCCATCACTTCGGCGAGCTGGAGAACGACGGCTCCACCATAGCTGGCTGCTGGATTTATTCCGGCGTCTTCGACGGCTCGAACAAAGCCAACGCCCGCGAGCCGAAAGGGCGTTACGGTCATGGCTGGGGATATACGTGGCCGCTCGACCGGCGCATTCTCTACAACCGCGCCTCGGCGCGTCCCGACGGGAAGCCGTGGAGCGAGCGGAAGGCGCTGGTGTGGTGGGATGAAGAGAAGCGCGAATGGGTCGGCCATGACGTCGCCGACTTTACGCGCGGCAAGCCGCCGGATTACGTCCCGAACGCCGATCACGGCGGCGACGAGGCGATCCCCGGCAACGCGCCGTTCATCATGCATCCCGACGGGCTGGGCTGGCTCTGGGTTCCCTCGGGGCTCAAGGACGGGCCGCTGCCGACGCACTACGAGCCGCTCGAGTCCAACATCCGCAACCCGCTGTACGACCAGCAGTCGAATCCCGCGGCGAACCGGATGGAGCGGCCCGACAATGTCTACGCGAAGTCTCCCGACGCGCGCTTCCCGTACGTCCTGACCACGTACCGCCTGACCGAGCACCACACCGCCGGCGGCATGTCCCGGACGCTCTCTCATCTGGCCGAGCTCCAGCCGGAGCTCTTCACCGAGATCTCCCCCGAGCTCGCCGCCGAGGCGGGCGTGGCCAACGGCGAATTCGTCACCATCACCACCGCCCGCGGCGCGATCCGCGCACGCGCCCTCGTCACTAGCCGCATGCCTTCCCTCGACATCGACGGAAAGCGTGTCCACCAGGTCGGCCTCCCATACCATTGGGGCGGCAAAGGCCTCGTCACCGGCGACGTGGTGAACGACCTGCTCGCGATCTCCGAGGAACCGAACGTGAAGATCTTCGAATCGAAAGGGCTGACGTGCGCGTTGCGCAGGGCCGAGGGCCGGGAGGAGAGGGCCGAGGGCCAAGGGCCGGAAGAGAGGGCCAAGGGCCAAGGGCCGAGGGCCGAGGGAGAAAAGCGATGACCGTGAGCAACGACATCGATTCCCTCGGCCCTCAGCCCTCGGCCCTCGGCCCTCGGACAACCGGCTTCTTCACCGACGCCACGCTCTGCATCGGCTGCAAGGCGTGCGAGGTGGCGTGCAAGGAGTGGAACGACGTGCCGGCGGATGGATACGCGCTCTCCGGCAATTCGTACGACAACACCGGCGGCCTCGGGCACTCGACGTGGCGGCACGTGAAGTTCGTCGAAGGGGAGACGTCGATCGGAGCAGGGGGGATGCTGCCGGACCTGATGTCGTGGGCGTTCTCGTCCGATGTCTGCAAGCACTGCGAGAACGCCGGCTGCCTGGAGTCGTGTCCCACCGGCTCGATCGTGCGGACCGAGTTCGGTGGCGTCTACATCCAGCCCGACATCTGCAACGGCTGCGGTTACTGCGTCGTCAACTGCCCGTTCGGCGTCGTCGACCGCCGTCCCACCGACGGCCGTGCGTTCAAGTGCACGTTCTGCTACGACCGCCAGAAAGCGGGAGAGACGCCGGCGTGCGCGAAAGCGTGTCCGACGCAGTCGATCCTCTTCGGCGATCTCGAAGAGCTGGAGCGCGTCGCCGACGCGCGGATTGCCAAGCTGCATGCAGCCGGGATGACCGATGCGACGCTCTGGAATCCGAAAGAGACCTCGGTGGGGGGGACGCATGCGTTCTTCCTGGTGCGTGGGGATCCGAAGCAGTACAACCTGCCGGATCAGCCGGAGGTGCCGCTGACGGTGTTGAAGCCGGCGTGGAACGCGGCGGCGGTGGCGGCGGGGGTGATGATGGCGGGGGCGCTGCTGGCGTTTGGGTTTTCACCGCGGCGGAGATCGGGGAAATGAGGACCGCCCTTACGGCGAGACGCCGTCGCCGGCGGGACGCCGCCGGGCCAGCCGACGCGACGTCGGCGCTCCCACGCGCGGACGCCAGGTTCGGATACGCGGACGCTCCGTTCGGACACATGGATCTCTGGTTTGGATATCCGCCCCCCCGGTCCGCGAGGAGCGTGGTCATGCGCCGGAGCGCCGACGTCGCGTCGGCTGGTCCGGTGGCGTCTCGCCAGCGGACGGCGTCCCGCCGTAAGGGGTACGCCAGGCGAGCATGACCTACTACGACCTCCCCCTCCTCAAGCCCCCCGTCTGGACGTGCGAAATCCCCGCCTACTTTTTCGTCGGCGGCGCGGCCGGGGCAGCCGCGATGCTCGGGGCGGCGGCGCAGCTCACCGGCGACAACGAAAAGCTCGTAAGCGACGCCCGCTGGATCGCCCTGATCGGGGCCGGACTTTCCGGCCCGTTGCTCATCTCCGACCTCGGTCGTCCGGAACGCTTTCTCAACATGCTGCGCGTCTTCAAGCCGCAGTCGCCGATGTCGGTCGGGGTGTGGACGCTGGTCGTCTTCAGCGGTGCGACTGCGGGTGCGGTGCTGCTGCCGTGGAAGCCGCTGAAGAACCTGGCCGGCCTCGCCGCCGCCGCGACCGGCCTGGGGATGGCGACCTACACCGGGGTCTTGCTCGGCGTCAGTGCGATCCCGGTGTGGAAAGAGCACGCCGACTTTCTCCCGATCCACTTCGGCGCGTCCGCGCTCGGGTCGGCGGTCTCGCTACTGGAGCTGCGCGGCCACAAACGCACCGCGCTCAACCAACTCGCCCTCGGCGCCTCGCTGTTCGAGAGCGCCGCCGACCATGCCGTCGAAGCCGACAGCACCCTCCTCCGCATCGCCGGAGCTCTCTCCGGCCCCGTCCCGTTCTTCCTTCGTCTTTTCGGCAAGCGCAAGGCCGCCGCCGCGGCCACGCTCCTCGGCTCGCTGGCCACGCGGTTCGCATGGGTCGAGGCGGGGAAACAGAGCGCGAACGACGCGGACGTTGCACTTCGTGGCCCGCGGACCTAGATTCTCCTTACATCCGGAACAATTTGCGGTTCCCTGAAGGAGGCTTCGCATGGCGACGCTGCCGCAGGAAGTTCATGAGATTCTCGAGCAGGAGTACGTCACGATGTACGGGCCGCTTCCGCGGACCGGCACGGAGTACCAGGCCGACCAGATCACGGACGAGACGTGGGCCATGCGCATCCTCCGCGCCTGCGGTCTGGTCGAAGAGAAGCTGAAGAAACCGGGGATCGCCACGAGGCTGAACGAGCTCCTTGCCGACCTCCCCGTCGAGCAGTTGCTCCGCTCCCCGGTGCTGACGAACCTCGGCCGCACGCTCGTCGAGCGCTACCCGGAATTCCTCGAGGCGGCGCAGGCGGATGGGAAGGTTGCGGAGCTCCACCGCCGCATCCTCGACGACGCGTTCGGCGGCGCGGTCCGGCCGCTACGCGATCTCCGCCTTTCCTGCGTGTACGGCGCGCTGCACCAGCGGGCAAAAGAGAAGGGGAAAGAGCGCACCGCGCTCTGCATCTCCGGCGGCGGCATCCGCAGCGCGACCTTCGCTCTCGGCGTGATCCAGGGGCTGGCGAGCGCGAAGATTCTCGACCGCTTCGACTACCTTTCCACCGTCTCCGGCGGCGGCTACATCGGGAGCTGGCTTTCCTCCTGGACGCGCCGGCACCCGCACGGCATCAGCGGCGTGCAGGAAGACCTGGCGCAGTGCGACACCGCGGTGGCGGGCGCGCGGCACGCATCGCTGCCCGACGACGCCGAACCGGAACGCCCGGAGGCGCGGGACGAGAAGATCGAGCCGGAGCCGAAGCCGCTGCGCCACCTGCGCGACTTCAGCAACTACCTCAGTCCGAAGCTGGGACTCCTCTCCGGTGACTCCTGGACCCTCGGCGCGCTCTACCTGCGCAACCTCATGCTGAACCTGCTCGTGCTCATTCCGATCATCGCGGCCGTCCTGGCCGTGCCGCGCGCCTACGCGGTGCTGGCGCGCGGGACGCTGGTCATCAACGAGTGGCTCTATCCGGTCCTGACCGTCGTCTTCATCGCCATCGCCTTCGGCTACATCGGCCTGCGGCGGCCGGTGGACTTCGAACAGGCGGAGGCGAAGGGGACGGACGGCGAGAGCCTGCTCTGGTGCGTGCTGCCGCTCCTCGGTGCCTCGATCAGCCTCTCCCTCTTCTGGGCCGACGTCGCGCGCGACCCGGAGGAGTGGCGCACCTGGTGGGTGCTCGTGCCGGGCATTCTGGCGATGGCGGCCATGACCCTCATCCCATGGGCGCTGTACCACAACCGGCTGCGCGACGCGTACGCCAACGCCCCCAGCACGACGTTCGCCGAAGCGGAGTCGCTGCGGCGGCACCTGCGGAAGAAGGGCGTCCTCGAGCTCGGCGGCGCCCTGCTCGGAATGCTGACGGCGGCGGGGCTGATGGTCCTGCTGGCCGTCAAGGTCTTCGACCAGCCGCTGCTCGGTTTCACGGAGATGCTCGACCAGGCGGCGGGGACGGCCCCCGCGCTGCGGGTCCATTCGACCACGCCGTGGTCCTCGCTCTACGTCGTCTTCGGCGTGCCGGCGGTGATGCTGGTCTTCTTCGTCCAGGCGTCGATCTTCGTCGGCCTCTCCAGCCGGCGCAACGAAGACTACGACCGCGAGTGGTGGGGCCGGGGAGGGGCGTGGCTGATCGCGGCCGCGGCGGCGTGGGCGGCGCTGGCCGCCGTCACCATCTTCGGGCCGGTCGCGCTCTACAACGCCCCGGTGATCCTCGCCTCGGTCGGCGGCCTCTCCGGACTTGCGGCCGGCCTGCTCGGCTTCAGCGGGACGACGCCGGCCAACGCGAAGCAGAAAGAGGAGGCCGGCCTCACGGCGAAAGCGAGCAACGCCGGACTCGCCCTGGCCGTCCCGCTCTTCGTCCTCTTCTTCCTCTCGGCCATCGCCCTCGGCACGACCTGGCTGGCGCAGGAGATCAAGCCGATGTTCGAGCTGGCGCCGGCGGTCGACTACGGCCGGTACACCGTAGAGACACGGCTCGAGTCGAAGACGAAGCGGATGATGCCGACGACCACACCAGGCGGCGAGGCCGTCGAGGTGACGGCCGAGTCGAAGGCGGCGGCGCTGGTGTCGCTCCCCGAGCTCCGCTCGCTCAACCACTACGACTCCATCTTCAACACTACCTACGAGGAGATCCTGGCCATCTGCGCCGTGGCGCTGGCGGCGTGGTTCCTCTCCCGCCGGATCGGCGTGAACCGCTTTTCCATGCACGCCTTGTATCGGAACCGCCTGATCCGCGCGTACCTCGGCGCGTCGCGCTACAGCCGCCGTCCCAATCCGTTCAGCGGCTTCGACCCGCGCGACGACATCCCGATGTACCAGCTCCGCCCGGAGCTGCTCTGGTCGTGCGATCTCAGGAACCCGGAAAGCTTCTTCCATGCGCTGGTGGAGGGAGAGCGCGACACCCAGACGAACCTCAGCGGCGAGCCGCTCCAGCGGCGGAAGCTCGCGCAACACATCTGGAACCGTCTCTACCCGAAGACCCGCACGATGCTGCGAGGGGAGGGCACAAAGCAGCCGATCCGCGTCACGGCCACGGCCGTCGACGCGGTGATCCACAACGTCAACGCGATCCTGCTCGACGAAACGCAGCTCCTGGAGGCCGCCGTCGAGCTGCCGAAAGACTTCTGGGCCACAAACACGGACGAGAACCAGGTCCCGTATCCCGCAACGCTCCGCAACCGGGCGGTGTTCGACCATTACTTCCGGCTCGTCCTCCGTCCGATGGCCCGTCCGAAAGACGCGCCGTCCGACGAGGTGCGCCTGACTCTGCAGCAGCAGGGAAACCTCCGCAAGTCGGGCGACGGCGTGCCGCGCCGCGCGCCGCTGCACGTCGTCAACATGGCCCTGAACCTCGTCTCCGGCGAGAAGCTGGCCTGGCAGCAGCGGATGGCGGAGACGTTCACCAGCACGCCGTACCACACCGGGAACGTCTTTCTCGGGTACCGCGACTCGCGCGTCTACGGAGGACGGGAAGGGATCTCTCTCGGCACCACCGTCACGATCTCCGGTGCGGCAGCCAGTCCGAACATGGGCTACCACTCGTCGCCCGCGCTGGCGTTCCTGCTCACGCTCTTCAACATCCGGCTCGGCTCGTGGCTCGGCAATCCGGGGCCGGCGGGGCAGAAGGTCTACCGCGAGGGTCATCCCGACTCGAACCTGCAGCCGATGTTTTATGAGGCTGTCGGAAAGACGAACGATACGTTCGACTGGGTCTACCTCTCCGACGGCGGCCACTTCGAGAACCTCGGCCTGTACGAGATGGTGCTCCGCCGCTGCCACGTGATCGTGCTGAGCGATGCGGGCGCCGACCCGAAGTACTCGTTCGAGGATCTCGGCAATGCGATCCGCAAGATCCGTACGGATCTCGGTGTGCCGATCGACATCGAGAAGACGTTCATGTTCCCGCGCGGCGCCGACAGCGTGGCGAAGGAGGGGCGTTACGTCGCCACCGCGACGATCCGCTACACCGCGGTCGACGGAGCGGGCGCCACCGACGGGCGGCTGGTCTACCTCAAGCCCGGCTGCTACAACGACGACCACTTCCCGCGCGACGTCTACAACTACGCCCTCG
>Ga0190275_10001547_pt1 | contig 16991 bp, 12 predicted proteins | sample Popmic550T_FD_133745 | JGI IMG/M metagenome (GOLD analysis project Ga0190275, IMG submission 133745) | Populus adjacent soil microbial communities from riparian zone of Yellowstone River, Montana, USA - 550 T | ecosystem: Environmental > Terrestrial > Soil > Riparian zone > Trees stand | place...
CCTAGCCGCCAGCAGGAGCCACGGCCATAGCGAACGAATCGGCAAAGGCGACGAAGGCGCCCGACCCAGGACACGACACCATCAGCACAGGGTCATACTTGACTGACGCTCCGGTGACGGCTGCGCGCCCGATTATCTCTGCTCGAGTACTGGAGGAATCGCGATGGGCATCGACACCGGTCCATCCCGGTCGCCCGCGGCGGGTGAGGACTCACCACCGCACCGTTACACCGGTGCCTTGGCCGCGAACATAGAGCGGCGCTGGCAGGATAGATGGGAAAAGGAGTCCATCTTCTCCGCTCCGGACCAGCATGATCGCGGCAGCGAGAAGTTCTTCCTCCTCGACATGTTCCCGTACCCGTCTGGCGCCGGATTGCACGTCGGTCATCCGCTGGGCTACATCGGCAGCGACGTGCTCGGCCGGTACCTGCGCATGAAACAGCGCAACGTTCTGCATGCGATGGGGTACGACGCCTTCGGGCTCCCGGCCGAACAGCACGCGGTACAGACCCGCCGCCATCCGCGCACCACGACTGCGGCCAACATCGCCCGGTACCGGGCGCAGATGCGTCGGCTCGGCCTAGCCCATGACAGCCGCCGCTCGATCACCACATCGGACCCCGACTACTATCGGTGGACGCAGTGGATCTTCCTCAAGATCTTCAACTCCTGGTACGACTCGGACCTGCAGCGTGCCCGCCCTATCGGAGATCTCGTCGCCGAGTTCCAGGCCGGCACCCGACAGCCACCCGACGGCCGCTCCTGGACCGACCTCGACCAGGTGGACAGGCGCCGACTGCTCGACGGATTCCGCCTCGCCTACGTCAGCGACGCTCCGGTCAACTGGTGTCCCGGCCTCGGCACGGTGCTGGCCAACGAGGAGGTCACCGCCGAAGGTCGCAGCGAGCGCGGCAACCATCCAGTCTTTCGCCGAAGGCTGCGGCAGTGGATGATGCGGATCACCGCATACGCCGACCGCCTCGCCGACGACCTCGATCGACTGGACTGGCCGGAGCCGATCAAGCTCATGCAGCGCAACTGGATCGGCCGCTCCGAGGGAGTCCGGATCCGCTTCCCCGTCTCACACGAGGCCGCCAGGACGACTGCAGCGACTGCCGCCGTTGACGTGTTCACCACCCGGCCCGACACGCTCTTCGGCGCCACCTTGCTGGTGCTCGCCCCCGAGCATCCGCTGGTCGAGGGGCTCACCGTCGATGCCTGGCCAGACGGCACCGACCGGCGCTGGACGAATGGTGCCCCGACCCCTACCAGGGCCATCGCCAGTTACCTCACCCGCACCAGCCAGAAGTCGGAACTGGACCGTCAGACCAGCGCGCTCAAGACCGGCGTCTTCACCGGCAGCTGGGCGACCAACCCCGGCACCGGCCAGCCCATCCCAATCTTCGTCGCCGACTACGTGCTCATGGGGTACGGCACCGGCGCGATCATGGCCGTACCCGGGCAGGACCAGCGAGACTGGGACCTGGCCTCCGCTCTCGGCCTGCCCATTGTCCGCACCGTCGACCCGCCGTCGGACTGGCACGGTGAAGCCTACGCAGGCGAAGGGGCCGCGATAGGCTCCGCCAACGACCAGGTCAGCCTCAATGGCCTTGGCGTGGCGGACGCCAAGACAGTGATCACCGACTGGCTGGTCGCCAGCCGGTCCGGCGAGCCGGAGGTGCAGTACAAGCTTCGCGACTGGCTGTTCTCCCGACAGCATTACTGGGGCGAGCCCATTCCGATCGTGTGGGACGAAGATGGCCCTGTCCCCGTGCCCGAGACAGATCTGCCCGTCCTGCTGCCCGAGATCGACGATTACACGCCCCGCTCCTACGATGCCGGCGACATCGACGCGCTGCCAGAGCCGCCGCTGTCTCGAGCCAAGGACTGGGTGACCGTCACCCTCGACCTGGGGGAGGGTCCGCGGACCTACCGCCGGGAAACGAACACCATGCCGCAGTGGGCCGGCTCCTGCTGGTACTACCTTCGCTACCTGGACCCAGACAACTCGCACCGGTTCGTCGAGCCGAGCCTGGAACGCTACTGGCTGGGCCCCAACCCCCGACAGCCCAACGACCCAGGCGGAGTCGACCTCTACGTCGGCGGAGTCGAGCATGCGGTACTGCACCTGCTGTACGCGCGGTTCTGGCACAAGGTGCTGTTCGACCTCGGCCAGGTGACCTCGCAGGAGCCGTTTCGCCGGCTGTTCAACCAGGGCTACGTCCAGGCCCACGCCTACACCGACCCGCGCGGCGCCTACGTGCCAGCCGAGGAAGTCACCGAGCACGCCGACGGCACCTTCCGCTGGCGCGACACCGAGGTCTCGCGTACCTACGGGAAGATGGGCAAGTCGCTGCGCAACGTGGTGACCCCCGACCGCATGTGCGACCTCTACGGCGCCGACACGTTCCGACTGTACGAGATGTCAGCCGGCCCGCTGGACGCCTCACGGCCCTGGTCCACCCGCGACGTGATCGGCTCCCACCGCTTCCTGCAACGGCTCTGGCGACTCCACATCAACGAGCACACCGGCGACATCCGTGTGACCGACGCGGCCCCAGACCCCGACACCATGCGACGGCTCCACGCCACCATCCTCGGCGTCGACGCCGACCTCCAGGCCCTCCGAACAAACACCGCCATCGCCAAGATCATCGAGCTGAACAACCACCTCACCAAGATCTACGGCAGCACCGGTCCGCCACGAGCTGTTGCCGAGCCGCTCGTCCTGCTCCTCGCACCCCTGTGCCCCCACCAGGCCGAGGAGCTGTGGGCTCGACTCGGTCACGCCAGCTCGCTGGCACGGGAGCCCTTCCCCACAGCCGACCCCCGCTGGCTCACCAAGGACACCGTCGACTACCTCGTCCAGGTGAACGGCAAGCTGCGAGCTCACCTCTCCATGCCCCCGAACTCGGACGCCGACGTCGTGCACTCGGCAGCACTGGCCATCGACAACGTCAACGCGGCCCTGGAAGGCCGACAGCCCCGCCGAGTGATCCACGTACCGGACCGGTTGATCAACATCGTGACCTGATTCCGATGAGTCCGGCACGACAGAACGAGGTGTCCCTTGATGCTCCTGTGGGCAGCCGATCATGGTCGTCCGGGTCAGGCTGGGCCTTGGACCGCTGCTGGTACAGACACGCAAATGGCCTCACCGGGCCGGCTCGACGTTTGAGGAGCGATGACCCCCGTCAGGGCGGCGGCGCACATCTCATCGGCAAGTCAAGCGAGCGGCGAGCTGAACACCGCGAAAGAACACCGAGAGGCGGAGCTGAGACAGAGGCCTGTGCGTAGCTGTCACTGGCCTCTGCTGGAGGTCTGGAGTCCCTCAGAGGGCAGGTCGTGCCCGGCCAGGAGGGTCCTGCCGAGCGCGACAAACGCGTCGCGTAGGTCAAGATCCTGCTGGCGACGCACTCGGCAGGGAAGCCGCGCCTCCCAGTCAGAGTCCGACCAGGCTGCGCGCCCCACGAGATCGGTTAGCGAGCCGAGCCTCTGCACCTGAGGACGTCGGAGCCGTGCCCTGCAAGTCGCCGATCGCGCGATGGAAGCGTCAGGCTCGGTCCTCATGATGCGCCCTGGCATCGTGCAGGAGGAATCCACTGCTCGGCCTATCTGGGTCACGGCGATGTCGGCGTGTCTGTCGCCCCTGGCGAAAAGTCGGGCTGCGCCTCTGCTCGGTCATTCGACGTGTCCGCAGCCACAGGAGCTGCCGCCGCACTCGGGCTGCCGGGACCAACTGAGGTGCCACTGATCTCGCCTGGATGGTTCGCTGTGGCGATGTGTCAGGGTTCTGCGACGGCAAGCTCGCCGCTGATCTTGTGCGCCGGGTATACGCAGGTGTAGCCATGTGGTCCCGCCTCGGTGAATGTGAACACATAGGCCCCGCCGGGCGCCACATCGTCTGCCGCTGCGGCGTCCCACCCAGGCGGGTCGTCGGTGATGTCCAGGCTCATCGTCTCCTTTGAGTCATTGACCCAACGGACCTGCTGGCCGATCTGAGCGCTCTCGTCGGGACCCTTCTGATACGTTTCGCCGCCGGGCGCCAGCGCGCAGGAGATCACAATTGGATCCTTGCTCTCCGTTGGACCTTGGTCGTCGCCACCCTCGTCGGAGTCGCCGGTGTTGCCGCCACCAGACCCGGTGCTGCCGTCTTGATCGTGGGCGCTGCCGTCCTCCGAGCCCTCACCACCACTGTTCGAGCCGCCACCGGATCCGCCAGTCTTCTCGCCGCCCCCGCCGGCGGAGTCAGAGCCTGTACCGTCATGAGATTTGGAGCACGCACCAGGAGGCCGGCCTGCCCCGGGCAGGCTGTTCAACTTCAGCGTCCCGCCGCTGAACACCACCTCGGCCTGTGCGGCCGTGAAGCTTCCGCCAGGCCCGAACAGGTCGTTGATCTTGACCGTGCCCGCCTTGGAGTAGCAGTAGAAGGTCGTCCCCTTCTTTCCTTTGACCGGTTTGGCTGGCAGGGGGTCCGGAAGGCTGTATGTCACCTTGTTGATGTCGGCCAGAGTCTGTTCGTCGCCTTCGATCCACAGGGCGATCTCGTAGTCGAGCTTCGGGTTGCTCGTCTGCGGAGTCAGTGACACGTAGAAGCCAAGCCTGGCGACTGTCTGCAGCTCGATACCGCCCAGGTCGATTACTGCCGCCTGCCGATCGACAACGAAGCTCTTGTCGGCCGGAACAGCCCCGAAGGCTTCGACGTGCAGCACGTGCGTGCCGGCCCGAACATCGGCCAGGGTGAGGCTGCCGTCCGCGCTGGTCGTACCGGCAGGGGCGTCGTCCAAACTGACTGTGGCGTTCTTGGCGGGGTGTCCGCTGAGGTTGACGTTGGCGATGACGACCGCGTGGGTGGGGAACAGAACTTCACGTAGGTTCTGCCCGAACGGGGTCAGCGCGGTGACCAGGACAGCTCCAAGCACAGCGACCACAACCGGCAGGACGAGATGAGAGAGCATGTCGCGCGGCGTGCGCTGCGGCCGCTGGCTAGTCTGTCGCTCCTGGGTGGTCATTGCTGTCTCCCTGTGAGTCTTGGTGGGCCGACCGCCAAAGCAGGCAAGCCAGTGCTTCGGCAGTCGACGACCTCCTGACCATCAGAGCGACCTTCTGATACATCGCCTTCTTCCGGTCTGCACCTGTTGGTCACCACAGCGTTCGCAGGCAGCACCTCTGGCAGCGTCGGCGCAGCCTGCGTGTCCGCGCCGGCGCTGCCGCACCGCCCGCCCCTTGGGCAGATCACCTCCAGCCGCACGCCGCCAGCGATGACCCGACGTCAGATTGTTGGCCTCGGACTGGCTCTTGGTCGCCGTCGCGGATGCCCGCCCCGTGCGGCATCGTCGTGTTCGAGGCAGCCACTCTCCTGTGCGCTGGCGACTGGCGACCCCGAATGCTCCGGCCTAGCGGGCCCTGCACGTGGCCACCGCCGTTCGATCAGTCACAGGCGGACCGGCTGAGCCGGCGTCGTTCAGGACGATCTCGGCGAGTGTCAGCGGATTGGCAGCCCGCGACTGCCCTTGTCCACGCAGCAGCGACGCGCTCTCCCCCGACGGATGGTCCCCCTGAGCGAGCCGTCGGTCAAGGGCACAGCTTCGTGTTGAGGGTGATGGTCATGTCTGTTGTTCGCTCAGATGCTGCGCATCAGACTGGGAGCCGGCGTAGGCGTCGCCGACGGTCGGGCCGGCCCCGCCGACTACCCGCTCACCATGACGTTCGAGAGACGCTGGAAACCGCACCTCGAGTTCATCTGGAAATCAGGTGTGCGAACAGTCATTGGGACACGGATGCTGCCATCTCTTGCAGGTCGTCGTAGGTGTCGCGACCGGGCTTTGCGTCAGGAGTCGAACAGATGATCACGATGCGCTCGTCGGCCGAGCGCTCAGAGACGAGGATCGGGGCGACCCTCCAGCTCGCGGCGCTGGCCGACATACAGACCACCGTCAGGCTGTCCTGGAAGCAGGTCTAGCACCACGTCACCGGTGACGTCTGCATGCTCACGACGGCATAGTCGAGGTGCCGTTCCCGCGCGCGGTCGAGGTCACCTTGGATCCTGAGGTCCAACTCGGATCCGCGGCCAGCAGGTGACGAGCCGGCTCCGTCGAGCCACCAATCACGCCAGTCGACCTGTCCGCTCTGGCTGCGCCACGCGAAGCCTCGCGGCTGCGCGAGCATCGTGTCTGGTCGTCGCCGTCGGCTAGATCCCAAACCGCCAGCGGGAAACGCTGCTCACCTCAACCCCGAAGGCCGACCTTGTGACGGCAGCAGGTCTGCGTGGCTGCCGGGCTCGTCTCGATGGTATCAAACGGCGGGCGTGGCGACTCGTCATCTTGACGCGGCGCCCCGACCCGAGGTGCCCAGCACAGGAAGGACCATCCCATGGCTGATCTCAACCCCCAGCCTCTGCCGCCCCGCGAGGTCGCGGTCACGGTGCATGTCCCGCCCGAGATCCTCGGCAACCTCGACTCGTTCCAGAAGGTCCAGGCCAGTGTGTTCGGCCGGTTCGGCTGTCCCGGCTGCAACTCCGGCATCCAGATCGACTGGAAGCAGATCCAGGAGTTCTTCGTCACCCCCGAGCTCGATCTCAAGCCGATCGACGCTTCCCGTCAGTTCGGCTGACCATGCCCTGGTCTCGGCTTGACCTCGGCGTCGGCATTATCGCCCTCGGCTCGCTGGATCACTTGTGGCCTGGAATCGCGGACCTGGTCGAGGTCGTCGAGGTCGAGCCGCAGACCCTGTGGGTGAGCGGTCATGGTGCAGGGCGGCACATTCCGGCCGAGCCGCTGGACTGGCTTCGAAACTGCGGCCGTCCGTTGCTGGCCCATGGAGTGGGCTTCCCCGTCGGAGGCACCCAGGCCCCCGACCGCGACAGCGTAGGAGCCGCGGCCCGCTCGGCCCGCGACCTGGCCGCCGTGCACTGGAGCGAGCACCTCGCCTTTAACGCGGTCGGCGACGCGTACGCAGGTTTTCTGCTGCCGCCGGTCCAGACACCCATGGCGGTCGCCGCCGCCGTGCACCACATCGGGTGCTACCAGGAGCTCTACGACCGGCCGTTCCTGGTGGAGACTCCGACCAACTATCTCCGCCCCGTCGCCGGCGATCTCGACGACGGCGTCTACGTGGCGGCCATCGCGGAGCAGGCTGACTGCGGCATCCTGCTGGACCTCCACAACATCTGGACCAACGAACGCAACGGCCGACAGTCGGTGACCGACTACCTCGACCAGCTGCCGCTCGATCGTGTCTGGGAAGTGCACTTGGCCGGCGGATTCGAGACGGGCGGCTTCTACCTCGACGCGCATGTCGGCGCGATCGACCCCGAGCTCCTCGAGCTGGCTACTCGCGTGGTGCCAACGCTCCCGAACGTTCGCGCAGTGATCTATGAAGCCGTCCCGGCCTCGCTCGCCACCCAGGGTGCCGAAGGGCTGCGGACAGTGCTCACCGGCATCCACGAGATCACAGCCATCCCCGGCTTGCATCCGACCTCGACCGACACCTCTGACCGGCTGAGCAGGCGTCCCGACTGCGAAACGCAGCTGTCCGCGCACGACACGACGCCACAGCGCGAGGCCGAGCTGCTGGCTTACACCACGCGCGCCTCGGATCAACTCGCGCAGAAGGATCCGGGCGCAGCGCTCATGCGGGCACTGACCGACCAGGCTCGGCTCTCGGGTCTGGTCCGCCACCACCAGAGCGAGCTCGAGGCACTGCTCAGCACCGTCGGTGCACAACGCACCGAAGCCATACTCACCGAGTTCCTGACTGTAGCGCCGGCCAGCTCCTGGCCCGAGGAGCAGAGCCAGGCGTTCGCCCATTGGCTCGCCGGACGCCTCGACCTGCGGGCGATCATCGCATCTGCCTCGGACATCAAAGCCACGACCTAGACCGCCTCACCGACCTCGCCGGGATGCGGCTCGTCGAGCCGTGCGCGGAAGGCTGCGATCGCGTCTCTACGTGCAGGTGGCGACCAGGGCGAAACCGCCGTTGCTGCGCTCATTGTGTCGGAAGCTCTCCACCAGGAGCTCATCAGACGCTAGCTGGCGTCCGTTCACCTCGCCCTGGGTGAGGACCAGGAGCTTTCGTGGGTCGCTGGGCCCACGGCTCGTCGCCTGCACGACGACCGCGCAGCTGGGGAGTCTGAAGTCGCCGGACTTGATGATGTAGCTGCCGACTGTCTGCGGCGGGCGCCGAACGCTGACCTTGTGAGATGAGTCGATGATCTTTCCTGATGCGCTCACCACTGCCCAGACCTGGGGAGCGCCGTCCTTTCCGGGTGCGCCGGTCGACCCACGGGATCCCGGCTCGCCCCGGCTGCCGCCGGGGCCCGGCGATCCGGTGGCCCCGGGGGGGCCTGGCGATCCGGGTGGGCCTGGCGATCCGGTGGGTCCCGTTCGCCCAGTCGCCCCGCGGGATCCGGCGTCGCCCTTCTCACCGGGCTCACCTTGCTGCCCTCTCATGCCCGGCGGCCCCTGCTGCATGATCACCTTGGGCTCCGATCCGTCGTCGCGGCATTCCCTCTCGGTCTTGGTGACCGTTACGGCTCGGGTTGGTCTGGCGACGCACAGGACAAGCTGGCTGGTCGCGACCGGGTCGAGGGTCCCAGGCTCGCTGCATGACTGAGCCCCGTCGGGACGGACCAGCCACATGACGAGGCTCTCGCCAAGCCAGTCAGGGAACCATGTGTCCGGGTTGCAGATCTGGCGTGCGGAGATGTCGTCGGTAGGGACCAGCCGAACGGCACGCTCAGGCTTGGTGGAGTCGTCCTCTGCAATGTCGGTGAGGATCGAGGTGAAGGATCCCGACTCTCCCAGCACCCACCCGCTGGCATTGACCGCCGTCTCCTCGGAGGACCAGGAGATGTTCTCTCGAGGCAGCCACGCTGCGGAGAAGAGCGGGAAGATCAACTGGACTGACAGCACGACGATGACTACAGCTGCTGCGACAATTCCGAAGGCAGGTTTCGACTTCAAGACGAGGCCGATGACGACGGCTGTTCCAATGATCATGAAAGCGGCGAGTCCCACCGGTACGAGCAGGGCCGCCAGGAGCAGGGCGGCGGCTAGGAGCAGGACCCCGGTCTGCCACCGATGTTTGAGCCTGCCGCGTGGGTCGCCCGGAAGGAGGAACGCCAGTGCGAGCAGGAGCATGACGATCGCGCTCAGACCGGCGAGCGGCTGGAGGGTTGAGATGACCAGTGCGCCTCCCAAGCCGGTCAGGCCCTGGTGCCGCACGATCTCCAGCATGATCGAGGGGTCGAATCCTGCAGCTACAGCCAGTCGGACTCCTGCCCATAGGGCGAGGGCGGCAGCCGTCAGCGTCGCGATGATAGTCGCAGAGTCTGAGAGGAACGCGAGTGTGTCGTTGAGCTTGTCGCGGAATGTCTCGCTTCCGGCCTCCGGCGTGGTTTTCTCATCGTGGGTGTCGGGGGCTCGAGTGAGTGGCATGCACGGACTCCTCGCTAGGGCATGGGCGGTCGGCTGGACCAGGCCCGGAACAGTTCCCCGCTGCCGACGAGCTTGACGGTTGGCTCCTCCCCGGCAGCACCCTGGCGGTCCGCTGCTGCGGCAACGAGCAGCTGGTCCAGCAGCGACTCGCCGGTGACAGTGAAGCCACGGTCGAGCACCGCCGCCAGCGAGGCGAACGTCTGGGCCTCGAGCCTCAGCTCCCAGATCGGCGGAAAGCGCGCGGGAGACACGGGCTGCTGCAGGACCGCGGAGATGCCCTCGCCCGCCAGCGCCCCAAGCACCCTCTGCATCCGGTCACAGAAGGAGGAGGAGTCGCCGTCGGCCACCTGCCATCTCAGAGTCATCGCAGCCCTCTTCTCCACCACAGCGGCTGACCGAGGGCGTTGCTCAGGGTTGACGGCGGCCATGCTCGTCTCCTGGTCGGCTCTTCATGTCCCACCGGCGGGGGGTGCTGTGGCCACGATTCTTGTGGCGGAGGTGGCGTCGTCGGCTGCCGGTGCGGGCCTTGGCGAGCGGAGTGCGGTGAGCCGGTTCAGCAGGTCGAACCAGAACGGGCCGCCGAGGGAGATGAGGGCCGCGGTGAGGATCCAGCCGAGGCCATGGAGTGGCCACCACCATGGCTCGCTGGGGTTCTGGCCGTTCCATCCAAGGGGAAGTCCGAGCTCGGTGAGGTCGTCGGCGGCAGCGGCAACATCTTCGATAGCATCCGCGGGGGTTTGGGTCGGTGCGGACGTCGGCTGGTCATAGCTGTCGGCGGCGGCAACGACGACGGCACGGGTGGCGCTGTCGGTCCACAGCTGCTGGGCCATGTGCGGGACCGAGGCGTTGAGTGCCCCGCAGAGCAGCAGACCGAGAAGGAACAGCCAGAGGGTGCTGCGCTTCCGGTAGCGGGACGACAGACCTGCCATAGCCTCGTCGAACCATCGCTCCAGCCCGGCCCGGAACTCGATGGTGTGCTGTGGCAGCGCTGATTTCACCAGCGCGTCCACCCGGACCTTCAACGGACCAGTCACTTCTGTGTCGCGCAGCTGCTCGTCGACAGCTTCGGCGAAGGCCTTGGCGGACAAGTACGCGGGCCGCACCTGGCCCCGGGCCGCGAGCGCACCCTGATAGATCGACGTCCTCTGGAAGCCTCTCCACGCCTCCTCAGCGGCGGGGTCGAGCGTGGGCGTTCCGACAGTCTGCCAGAGGTGGCGGAGGGATCTCGTCACCTGCGCTGCGGGGGTGTTTGCTGGTGGTGTGGCGAAGAATGACCTCAGGGCAGCCTCGAGGTCCTTCGACCGCGAGTTCAGCCCTCGCCGGACAAGGTCGAGTACGGCGGACGCTGCCGTCGACAAGATGATCAGGACGAAGACGACGCCGATGCCGGTTTCCAGGACTTGGGAGGACAGCATGTCGGCGTCCTACTCGGGAAGGATCAGTGCCATGCCGGGCACGATGACGTCGGGGTTAGTGATCAGTGAGCGGTTGATCTCGAAGATCTCGCTCCATCGGCTGGCGTCGCCGAGCTGGTCGGCGGCGATGCCTGTCAGGGTGTCTCCCCTGGCAACGACGTAGACGCGGGGCTGGGGGTTGCGGCGTGGCCCGCTGGGCAGCGTGAGCACCTGCCCGACGAAGATCAGGTTCGGGTTGCGGATTGTTGTTCGGTTGGCCAGGAAGATCTCTGCCCAGCGGCTCTCGTCTCCCAGCTGTTCTCGAGCGATCTTGCGCAGAGTGTCGCCCCTGGTGACGAGGTGGGTGACCAATGGCTGTTGCGCGCCGAGGACTCCGGCGTAGCGGAGCAGGTCGCTGAGCTCGAAAATGCCGGCTTGCGCGGACGGCAGGCTAGGCGCCCAGCCCGGTGTGGTGAGGATGGAGTCGGCGCTTCGGCGGACGAGTCCGACGAGAACCTCGGCGACGATCGTGCTGCCGACGGGTCCCAGACGGTTGCTGCCGTGATGCTTGGCCTCGGCCAGCACGTAGTACCAGAGCGGGGTCTTGGTGTCGAACCCTCCTGCGATCAGCGCGGCTTCCTGGCCGGGACCGGCAGCAGCTCTCAGCTCTTCGGGAGTGAGTGGCGTCATGCCCATATGTCGGGCGACGGCTTGGCCGGTGGGGATTCTGAGGCGATACGCGCGGAGCAGGTTCCGCACCGCCAGTCGGGCGGCATCGGAGGGCTGCTGCGGCTGCCCTTGGCTGTCGGTGAGGGCGAACAGCGCCTTCCCTCCGACCGTGGCGAGCTCGGTGTCGATCTTTCGGGCCATCCCTACCTGGGGTCCGTCTCCTATGATGCGCTCCCACTCGATGATCCAGTTCTCCGGCAATGTCGGTGTGGCCGCGGCGCCGAAGATGCCACCGAGCGCGGTGAACTCGAACAGCAGGGCCAAGGTGGCGGGGAAGGTTCCCGGTTCTCCGCTCCGGTTGAAGTTCAGGTTGAAGTCGTACTCGGCGCGCACCATGGAATGACCGAACCGATAGGCGGCGACCGCAAACTCGAGCGGCATGAAGAATGGCTCCCCCAAGGCGTTGAACCAGCGATTGCCGTGAGTGGCGATGTCGTCGACGATGCCGGGGTCGGCGATTCGCTTGAGGAAGTCATGCACGACGATGTGCTGGTAGTGCTGACGTAGCACGCGTCGCGCGTGGTCACGGGAGTGGCCGTCGTCGACGAGCTGATTGTGCGCTTTGAGGAAGGCCAGGTGCAGCTGAGCGACGATGGTGTTCTCGTCATTGCGCGGGTCTCCGATCAGCGCGGCGCGGTCGTGCGCCGGATCCGCCGACGGAGGTTCGCGGGGAAGATCGTTGTCGTCGCCCTTCCCTAGCGGACGCCGCAGCGGCGGCGGCTGACCGCCCAGATCGCTGACCAGCCCAATCGCCATCTTGGCGGCGTCGTTGGGGTCGTGCGCGGCTGGCAGCCCGTAGACGCTGTCAAGATCGAGCGTCGCGGTGCGGAAGTTGCGCATTGAGTTGCGGATCACGTTGACGGCGGCTGGCTTCATGGTGGTCTCCAGAAGGCTGCTGATACCGCCCTCAACTGGGGTGGGGAAGTCCTGAACCTCCAAAGTGATGTCGTGGTCCACGAACTGCCCGAAGTATGTGTAGGCGGCCGGGATGTTGGAGTCTCCGGCGGCCTCGTCGCGATCCTCCATGGCGCGACCAAGAGCCTTGAGCTTCTCGGGCATGTCGTCAGCGACGGGCAGAAGGTTCGTGGGGTCGTCCTGGAGGACGAGGAACATGTAGTCGAAGTCGTGCAGGTCGATTGGGGCGGTCACTGCGAAGCCCAAGGTGACCTGGGCGCTTATCCGAGTGAGCGTGGCCTCGGCCGCTTGCACGTCGCGGCTCGAGGGGGTTCTGCCGTGCGGGAGGCGGGGCATGCTGGGCTCCATTCGATCGACATCGACGACTTCAACGACGGTAGAGTCGTCGGCGCCGCGGGCGATCCGAGGAATCCCCAGACTCCTACCCTGGGGTACAGGCCTAGGGCTTGTCTGCGATCGTCACCAAGCCGACGAGGCGGGCCCGGTTCGTGATCCCCAGCTTCGCGTAGACGTTGCTGAGGTGGTACTCGATCGTCTTCACGCTGAGGAAGAGATGGGCTGCGACCTCACGGTTGGTCAGGCCGCGACCAACCGCCAACGCCACCTGCAGCTCCTGCGGGGTGAGCGCCTCAAGGCCTGCAGCGGGCTTCGCAGGGCGAACACCTGCCGCCCTGAGCTCGCCACGCGTCTTCTCGGCATACTCGGAAGAGCCGAGTCGCTCGAACGTCGCCAGGGCGGCGGTCAGGACCTCGCGAGCGTCGGGCCGATGCTGCCGACGCAGATACCGTCCCAGGTGGAGCTGGGTCCGCGCCTCCTCGAAGGGCATCCGGGTCTTGCTGTGCAGACGCAGCGCCTCCCGCAGATGCTCCTCCGCGAGTGCTGGCTCCAGCAGAGCTTGACATCGTGTCAGCACGGCCGCCGTGGCGGGCCGGGTGCTTGACGCCGACCGCGCAGCGAACCGGTTGAGCAGAGCCCGAGCCTCATCGCGGCGGTCACAGGCCACCAGGCTCTCGATGCAGTCGGCGCTCCACCACATCATCGGGCTGTCTGCCACGCCCTCGGCGTCAACGAACGGCTGCATCCGGGCGAACCGTCCCATTGCCTCCGCGGGCTCCCCGACAGTAAAGGCAAGCGAGCCGAGCACGGCCTCAGCCATCGCCTGGTAGGAGCGAGAGCCGGAGGCAGCCGCAAGTCCTAGAGCCTCGGAGGCGTGATCATGACTGTCTGAGTGCCGGCCCGTCAGTGACTCGATCCGAGCGAGCACGATGAGACCGTTGATCCGCTCGCCACTCCAGCCGGTGTCGGCGGCCAGCGCAAGCGCCTCGTGTGCGCTGGCCAAAGCCGCCGCCCAGTCCCCACGCCAGTATTGCGTCCATGCCAGTCGACCCACCCGGAACGGCAACGCGCCGATGGCGCCCCGCTGACGGGCCCCATCGACGGCGGCAGTCAGCACCCGGTGTGACTCTTCGACGTTCTCAGCGAACAGGTGCGCAAGCCCGACGATGAGGAGCAGCTGCTCAGTCACGTCGAAGGTCACCGGGTCCAGGGCATCGACCTCATCGGTCCTATCAACCAGCTCGGACAGCATCCCGTCGTCCCCCAGCAGGGATCGGGTGAGCAGCCGAACCGCCACCATCTGAAGATCAGGGGTCGCCGACTCTGATGAACAGGCCAGGGCCTCAGCGGACGCCCGATCCCCGGCGGCCATGTCCCCCAGCTCGACGCTCGCGATTGCGAGATCGGTGAGCATGTACGCCCGCAGCTCGGCCGGCATCGGCAGCGAGGACTGAGCCAACCGGAGCAGCCGGTCCCGACCGGCCGGCAGGTCCCCTGCCCATATGTCGAGGCGGCAGCTGAGGTAATCGATCACCACGGAGGTGGCCAAGGCACTGTTCTCCCTCCGGGCCCGGTCGACGAGAGATCGGGCGTCGTCGATCGCGCCCGACAGACGAGCAGCGTGCACCGCCTTGATCAGACGCTGCACCTTGTCCTGCCCTGAGGGTGTCAGCCGAGCGCTCCGCTCCAGCAGCAGGCGCGCGGAGGGGAAGTTCTGCGCCGCGAGGGCCTGCTCCCCGCTGCGCTCGAGCACCTCGGCGAAGGCCGGGTCAGTCACAACACCGGCCGCGATGAGATGAGCCGCGCGCCGATCCACGGCTGAGGGAACCTCCGCGTCGGCGAGAGACTCGGCAACGAGCAGGTGCACCGCCCGCCGCTCCCGCGGCGTCGCGTGCTGGTACGCGGCCGATCGGATGAGGGGATGCCGGAACCTCGGCTGGCCCTGGTCCAAGACGACCATTGCAGCGTCCTCAGCAGGCTCGAGGTCAACGAGGGAGAGGCTGAACCGGTCAAGGATGCTCAGCAGCGCAGCGTCGGCGTCACTGCCGACAACGGCGAGGACGAGGAGGGCGGTACGCGTCGCCGGCGGAAGCTGGCCGATGCTGCTGCCGAAGACGCGCTCAAGCATGGCGTCGATCGGCAACGGGGTCCCGCTCTGCGTCCAAGCTTCGATCTGGTCCGGTGACTGGACGGCAGGAAGATCGATCAGGGCGAGCGGGTTTCCTCCCGAACTGTCGACGAGACGGGTCATGGTGTGAGTCGGCAGCGGCCCGATCGTCGACCGCACAAGTGCACGGCAGGACGCCTGGTCGAGTGCTCCAAGCCGAAGCTGACCGAACCTCTCCAGCCGGAGACCCGCTATCTGATCCTCCCGCGCCGAGAAGAAGACTGCGACATTGTCGGCATGCAGTCGGCGAGCCACGAACGTCAAGGCTTCACGGGAGGCCGAGTCGATCCACTGGAAGTCGTCGATGATCATGAGGACCGGGGTGAGCGCTGCAGCACCGGTGACCAAGCTCAGCGTCGCCGCGGCCACGACGAGGCGGTCGGCCGTCTCTACCGGCCCAATCGCTAGGACACTGGACAGGGCTGCCGCCTGCCGCTCCGGAATGGTGTGGATCTGGTCGTACAGCGGGCGGAGTACGTCGGCCAGGTGGGCGTACGGGATATCGGACTCATCTTCGATCCCCGTCGTGGTCAGGATGCAGAATCCTGTGGCTATCTCCTTGGCCGCATTCAGCAGCTCGGTCTTGCCTATCCCCGCCTGGCCTTCGACCACCAAGACGGTGCTGCAGCCGTTCTCAGCATTCTTCACGGCTTCGCGCAGACATCGCATCTCAACATTCCGCCCGATCAACACATACAGACGATAGCGAGATCGAGCAGGCTCATGCGAAGAGATTCCTGAGCGTCTTTCACGACCGTCGACGGACGCAGTCGCGAAGCGCGGCACGCGATGGAGAGCATCGCCCGTCGTGGGTGGGCACTTTGTGTGCTCTGCCTCGACACCACAGAGCATAGTGACGGCCGTTTGCCAACTGCGCGTGCCGATCGGAGGAGGCGCACCTTGTCACCGACTGCGGGAGCCCGCGGGCTCCATACGCAGTTCTGCGTACGACTCTGCCGTCATTCGGCCGCCACTGGCGAGCCGAGGGTACCCGCACTTGCCACACCCAGCGCTCCCGCCGGCGAATCTCCATGGCCAAAAGAGGCCTTCTCCTGATGAACAGCCGCTGACAGCAATGCACCTGCTGTGCTACTGCTGGTGGAGAACGCGGGCGACCAGCACGATCTGGCCGACTTACTGAGCAAGATTACCGACATTGGCATCTAAACCTCACCGAAGCTCGGCACCTTGGTGATGTCTGGGGGTCCACTCCGTTGAAGCCGCGATCTAGCTCAGCGACGCGGAGACCGCCGCTTATGCCTCATTGACGGCGACCACGACGACTAACTGGGCCTCCTGGATGAGACCGCGCCAGGTCCTGCTGCAGCAGGATGAAGAACCTTGTCGGCGCCGTCGCGCAGGTCCGAGGGGACGACGATCTCATCGCACGGAGTAGACCCGGAGGGAGGAGGCAGGCCATCATCGCCAAGCTTCTCCCGGATGCCGGTGCGGCGGACCCCTGAACGATTCGCCCGCTGAAGCCTCTCAGCCATTCGAGCTGCGGCGGTGCTGCAACAGCGACGAGACGGCCATCGGCCTCCACTCGGTACCCGGGGTCACCTGCCGCTGCCAGCCCAGCGTCGAGTCCGCAGCGCCCTGAAAGCCGACATGATCCTGGAGATCTTCCCTGGGCCGGCATGGACGGTCTGCACAGGATGACCGGCGCACCGAAGCTGATCTGTCCGCGATAGCGGCCAGGGTCACCCAGCCGCTCAGCAAGGGGGCTTGGTCTCCGAAGTCGACAGACCTGCTCCGAGGGGAATCGTCGACCCACAGTCTGCGATCGCCGTGCCGTTCTTGCGCCGGTCGCGAGACCGGCGCAAGAACATCGATGACGTCGACGCCGACGCCGTGCAACAGACGAATCCACGACGAGATTCCCAGGTTGAACTTAAATAGGCGAACGCGTGACGGCAGCGGAGATAGACCTGCTAGGCGCTCTGTCGTCTGGGCGCTGCAGACTCAGGTAGTTGGCCAGGTGCTCCGGTTCCACAAGTCAGGCGCCAGCCGCCA
>Ga0190275_10001548_pt1 | contig 16991 bp, 19 predicted proteins | sample Popmic550T_FD_133745 | JGI IMG/M metagenome (GOLD analysis project Ga0190275, IMG submission 133745) | Populus adjacent soil microbial communities from riparian zone of Yellowstone River, Montana, USA - 550 T | ecosystem: Environmental > Terrestrial > Soil > Riparian zone > Trees stand | place...
AGGCGTCGTCGTCTCCGCGACCGGTTCGGGCTCGGGCGGAGGCGCCGTGGTCTCGGCGACCGGCTCCGGCTCCGGCGCGGGAGGAGGCGTCGTCGTCTCCGCGACCGGTTCGGGCTCGGGCGGGGGCGTCGTCGTCTCCGCGACCGGCTCCGGCTCGGGAAACGGCGGCGGTTCGGCGGCCGCCGGCGCTTCGGGCTCCGGCTGCGCCGGCTCGGGTTCGGGCGGCGCCGGCGCGGGCTCGGCCGCGGATTCGGGACTCTCGGCCTCCTGGCCCGGCGTCGGCGTCAGGGAGAAGCCGCCCGGCATGAACACCGTGCGCTCCTCGCCGCCGTCGGGCGTGTCCGGGGTGCCGGGCGTCTGCGGCGTGCTCTTGTCTTTCTCGTCGCTCATGGCTTGGGACCCGCAAAGGAGAGAAGGGTCGGGTCGCTCGCCCAGACGGCGATCCCGGTCACATTGTCCGGCGCGCCGTTGGCCAGCGTCAGCTCGACGAGCTGGTCGAGCGCGCGCTCGGGCGCCTCGCGGGCGAAATGGGCGGCGATCCCGTCGTCGTCGACGACGCCGTGGAGGCCGTCGCTGCACAGGAGGAAGATGTCGCCCGACTGCACTTCGCCGTCGGAGCGCTCGATCTCGATCTCCTTCTGCACGCCGACGGCGCGGGAGAGGACGTGGCCCATCGGATGGCCGAGCGCCTGCTCCGACGTCATCAGCCCGCGCGCGACCATCTCCTGGACCTGGGTATGATCGCGGCTGAGCTGGACGAGCGTGCCGCCTCGCATCAGGTAGGCGCGGCTGTCGCCGATCCAGAGCAAGGCGTAGCGCGCGCCCTCGACGATCAGCATCACCAGGGTCGAGCCCATCCGCTTGCCGCGCTTCCTGCCCTCGGCCAGGATCTGGCGGTTGGCGGCGAGGATCGCCTTCTTCGCCGCCTCGCAGCTCGCCTCGAATCCCTTGCCGAGGCCGATCCGGCCGAGCTCGCGCACGATCCGCCCCGACGCCCATTCGCCGCCCTCATGCCCGCCCATGCCGTCCGCCACGGCCCACAGGCCCTCGCCGTCGCGGGCGAGATAACTGTCCTCATTGTGGCTGCGGACGCAGCCCTCGTGGGTCCGCGACCAGCTTTCGATCCGGAAGCCGCCGCTCGCCGCGGCCGGCGGCGCGCTGTGCGGGGCTGCTGCTGCGGAGGCGGCGGCGGGCGGCTGCGACGGGCGGAAGCTGGGCAGCCATCTTACCATGAAGCCATCCCCTTTGCTGCGCCTCCCCTTCATCTAAGCACAGCTTCACCCGGCGATAAAGCCGCCATGTCGAGGCCCGGCCCCGGGAGGGCGCGCACCAGGGTCCGCTTCTTCAAAGCCGTAACAGCATCTTCCTTCCGCCCTCGGCCTCGGCTAGGCTTGATCGCCATCAACCTCGGGGGATTACTCACAATGAAGCTTGTCACCACCTCGCTCGCCGCCATCGCGCTGGTCGCGCTCGCCGGCTGCAACCGCGGCGCCGCCAACAATAGCGCCGGCAACGCCGCCGCGCCGGCCGCCAACGCAGCCGAGGCCAACGCCGCCAAGCCGGCCGAGGCGCCGGTGGAAGAGAATGGGACGGCCCCCGAGGGCAATGAGGCCGCCGGCGACAAGCCGGCCGCCGACGCCGGCGCCGAAGGCGAAGCTGGCAACGAAGCCGAAGCCCCCGCCGAAGGCGAGGCCGAGGGCGAATAGAGACAAAGCCTCCGATCGGGGCGGCCCACGGGCGGCCGTCCCGTCATTCCTTGACAGCAGGCCGCGCTCCCCCATATGCGCGGTCGCCGCAGCGCAAGCGGCCCCTTCGTCTAGCGGTCTAGGACGTCGCCCTCTCACGGCGAAAACACGGGTTCGAGTCCCGTAGGGGTCACCAGCGAAATAAAAGGGTTAGCAGCCAAAACTGCTCCATAACTCCGATCGCAGGGCGAGCCGGTGACCGGCGCCGGCGGCAGGCAAGCCCCACGTCCGTAAGAGCAAGTGCATTGACTCGTCCGCGCCAATTGGCGCTGTTTGTTTGTCGGGGCTCGGGGAGAATCGCGATGGAGAAGTTAAACGAACTAATTGTCGAAGCGGAGCCGCGGGCGCAGGAATTGTTCGAGGCCTTCATAAAGGAGAGCGCGGAAGCGGCCTTCCTTGAGCAAGGCAAGGCGATGGACGGCACTTCGGCCGTCCAGCTCGTCATCGAGAATGCGCCGCAGATTTCGGTGGCGCTTGCGGCATTGATCGGCACCCTTCAGCGGCGCCGCCTTCGGTTCAGCATAAGGCGCGACGGGATTGAACTCGCGATTGACGGCGCGGCCGGCGCGGGCTGACAGAAATGGGGTCCCCGTGCATCTGGAGCACAAAGTGGTCGCAGCGACGCGCGGCATCCCATTCCGATCTGTGCGACTTGTCGGAGGTCAGAAGCGAGGTCGCTGACATTCTCCGGCAATTGCTGATGCGCACCATCCGGGGTCCGAAGCCGCCTCACCTGTTGTTCGAGCTGATCACGAGCAAGCGGCAAAGCGCCTATCTGATCGATCGGGGCGACCAAGCGGTCATCCTCTATGACCTATCCCAATCGATGGCGCTGAAGCGCCTGCTCGACTTCGTCGAGGCGGATCGGCCTTATGACGAGATCGCCAAACTATATGCCGCCTGCGCCGGGCTGTCGGTCGCCGATGAAAGCCCCGCACTCTGCGCGGCCCTGCTCTCGATGCCGGTCCCGCAGGAAGGCGAATATCTTCACAATCTCGGCGACCTATTGGCTCATTATCAGGCGTTCAAGGCGACCCTGCCCGGCTTGATGTTCGAGTGGAAATCCTCCCTCGTGGACGGCTATCTCCTCGCCCACGAAATGGCTCATTTCCTGTGGAAGCACCCCGATGAGCTCATGACGAGATTGAAGTCGGGCGCCGAGTCCGCCTTCGAATATGCTCTTGGGCAGGTCTGTTACGAAAACCAGCCGAACTTCGCCGACATCGCACAACATTGGGGTGAGTTGCCGAAGGGCCCCGAGGAGCTGGAGAAGCTTCGCCGCGACCTCGTCAATCGACGCCGGAGCCATGAAGCAAAGCGCAATCATCTGATCGAGGAGATCGCCTGCGACGCCTACGCGCTACTGATGGTCTCGGTCATCCACATGTCGGTCTGGCAGCCGAAAACGGACGATTACGAGGCGGTTCTCGAAGGCTATCTGCGCTTCGCCCAGACATTCTTCCTCATCGTGGCGCTGTCGGATCTCCACCAGGCCATGATCAGGCGTGCGAAACACTCGGTCGCTTCGGGCATCGAGACGGAAAAGCCGGCGGACATTGCCGATATGCATTTCCGCAAGATGGCGCTCATCTACTCCATGACGGGAAACGCGATGACCTGTCTTCCGGAACGGTTACGCCAGGTCGAAGCCTTTCCGACCGTGCTGCAGGGCGTCCAGAGTGTGATCGTCGGGCTGAAGGATTCATTCGGAGCGCTGATCGCGATTCCGGTGACCAGGTTGATCAGGGCTCAACTTCTCGCGTTTGAACGACAGCCAAAGCCTGCCATCCACAGCGAGCAGCCGTGGCATCAAAAGCTCGCCGTCGCGTTTGGCCGCGACCGGCCGCCGCTGACTTATACTGAGAGCGCTGTCAACGCGCTGATCGGTTCCGCCGAGGGATCTCCCGATTCACACACATCGCGAAGAGGCCGCAGACCGCGCTCCGCCAGCAGGCGCTGACGCGCGGGCATCGGTAGCTCGGCCGAGGGCAGGCCGGAGGTGAGATCGCCGAGTTGCGCGGGATGATCAGGGGCGCAGTGCCCCGCGCTGCGCAGTCCTGGCCGGGGAACAGAGCGCCCCGATCATTTCGCCGATGCTATGGCTGGCAAACCAATTCCGTCACTCCCCCCAGCGCCGCGCCACGATGCGCGAGGGCTGGAGGCGCGCGTCGACCAGCACCTGTTCGCTGAATTCGCTGCCCATCAGGGTGACCTTGACGTCGAGCGCGAACCAGTTGGTCTTGAGCTGGGGCTGGAGCTGGACGTCGAGGGGAACGTTGAGCTCGCTCATCGCCTCCAGCCGCCAGAATTCGACCTGGTTGGCCCAGCCGTTCGACGGCCGCTGCGCGAGCACGCGGCGGGCGCGGGCGAGGTCGAGCTGGCCGGGCGCAAGCATCGCCAGCAACGGCGCCTGGTCCGCGCCCAGCGTGTTGATGTTGATCGGCGACAAATCGGTGGTCGGCAAAGCGCAGAGCCAGGGCCCGAGGCGCGCATAGATTTCGGGCGTCATCCCCGCGAGCGCGCGCAGCTCGCCCGGATCGGCGAACAGGGTGTTGCCGGTGCGGTAGGGCGCCGGGCGGGCCGCATAGGCCTCGTCCTCGGCGCCGCCGGGACCGGGCAAGGCGTCGCCGTCGACCCAGTCCGCCGCCGCCTCGGCGATGCGCAGCGCATCCTGCTGCGGCACTTCGAGCGCGGTCATCAGGCCGGTGAGCTGCAGCACGCCCGAGGGCCGCCGGGTCAGCCGCTCGCCGGGGCGGCCGTCGGCGACGCTGTTGACGTTGAAGCAATTGCCGCCGTCGCGGACCCTGACCTCCGCGATCCCGCCGCCGGGCAGCACCACCCGCCGCGTTGCGCCGTTCCAGCCGCCCTCCAGGGTCGTGCGCTCGGGGCTGCGGACGATGCGGTCGTCGATGGCGATAAGAGCGAGTTGCGCGGCGCCGTCGGCGTAGAGGCGGCCCTGGTCGCGCGCATTGGCGTTGACCGCGATCGTCCGCGAAAGCCTCAGGCCCTCCACGGCGGCGGCGGCGATCGCGCCGGTCACCGCGACCAGCAGCAGCACCGCGAGCAGGGCCGCGCCGCGTTCGCGCTTCGGCGGACGCCTCATCGCCCGCCCCCGACCAGGAAGAGCATGCGGACCTCGCCTTGCCCCGCGCTGTCGCTGACCATCTCGACCGCCGCCGGCAGCCGGGCGGGATCGGTCGGGTCCCAGCGCGCGCGCCAATTGCCCTCGCGGTCGCGATAGCGCAGCCGGACCCGGCGGACATCTTCGAGCAGGGTCGTCGCCGTCGCCCGCCCCTCGCCGTCGACCGCGTCGTAGCGCCAGCGCTCGAGACGGCCCTCGCGCAGCCGATATTCCACCCGCTGCAGCGACGAGCGGAACGCGCTTTCATCCTCGAAGCCGCGCCGCACCAGGCCGAGCAGCACCGGATCGCCGCCCTCATTGCCGGTGAAGGCGGGCAGCGGCCGGCCATCGCGGTCGCGGTGGATGCGCGGCGCCGCCTGGCCGAGATCGGCCCCGAGCAGCGCCCCGGTCCGCCTGAGCGCACCCTGCGCATCGAGCAGCCGCTCGGCGCTCTCCTGGGTGCGCACGGTGAGGCTGAGCAGGGCGACGCCGGCGGCGGTGATCATGCCGAAGATCGCCAGCGCGATCAGCATCTCCACGAGGGTAAAGCCGCTCGTAAATGGGGACAGTATATAATTTTCGCGGTTGACGGGCGCGGGCATCCGGCGGCGCCTCCCGCGCGAAAAATATATACTGTCCCCATTTTTCCTCATACCGGCCCCCGCCGGAAGACGGTGAGGCCGGCGCGGCCGGGGCCGCCGGCTTCGGGCTCGACCGCGATCTCGATCTGCTGGATTCGCGCCCCGGGCGAGCGGGCGACGCTGCGCGTCCAGCGCCAGCGCCGGCCCGCATTGGCGACCTCGCCCGTGCTGGTTCCGAAGGCGGGCGGCTGCGGGTCGGTCAGCGTCTCGACGGCGAGGTTGCGCGCCACGATCATCGCGATCGCCTGGTCGCCGAGCCGCGCGCTGTTGGCAGCCGTCGCCCCGCCGAGCCGGAGCAGGGCCAGCGCCGCCAGGCTGAAGATGGCGAGCGCGACCAGCATCTCGATCAATGTGAAGCCCTCGATCCGCGCGTCGCCTGCAGGCACTCGTTCCCCGGCGCAGGCCGGGGCCCAGCCTTTCTTCAGCGCCGCTGGACCCCGGCCTTCGTCGGGGAACGGGGACGTGCTCCTAGCGGCGGACATGGACGTTCCCGTCGCCTGTGACATCGATCACCGCCTGGTCGTCCCCGCGCCGCAGCACGACCCGCGCGGGCTCGGCGGAGCCGGTTGAATCGAAGCGGATGCTCGCCGGGGCGCCGCCCGCGAGGTCCGGTGCCGTCCGCTCCGCCCACTCGTAGCGCGCCTCGGTCCGCCAGGCGCCCTCGAGCCGGCGCGCCACTTCATAGCCGCCGCGCCCGACCTGCACCGCGACCGCGCGCGATTCGAGGATCGCGGTGTCGCGCGCCGCCTTGGCCCGCGCCGCGAACCGGTCCGCCTCGCCCGCCAGGCTGCCGCCCGGCTCCGGCATGGTGAGCACCACCGCGGTCGCCGCCAGCCCCAGGATGACGAGCACGACCATCAGCTCGATCAGCGTAAAGCCCTGCTGGGCGGAACGCCACGAAGACTCGAAGCCCTGCTGGGCGGAACGCCACGAAGACTCGAAGCCCTCCTTTCGCTTTTTCGGCTCAGCCATGGCCGGCCGGGGGCTTGCGCTTGGCGGGGCGCTTGCGCCTGGCGCGAGGCTTGCGCGCGGCGCGGGCGGCAAGGAAAGCGGCGTGGAGCCCGTCCGCGCCGGCATCGGCCTCGTCCTGGTCGAGATCGATCATGCGGATGCCGCGCATCGGCTGGGCCCCGGCGGTGTCGACGATGAGCGTGGCGAGGCGCAGCCCGCGCTGGAGCGGGCCGCGCGAGACGGCAAGGATCTGGGTCTTCTCATAGGGCATCACCGCGAGCCGGCGCCTGAGCAGGCCGTGGCTGACGTAGAGCGCATCGGCGTCTTGCGCGTGACGGTGGACGCGCCAGTGCAGCAGCGCGGCGATGCCGAGCAGGACGAAGGCGATCGCGCCGATCGCCGCGCGCAGGTCGATGAGCCAGGCGCCCGCCGCCGCCGCCAGAGCGAGCGCGGCCCAGGGCGCGCCCCAGCGGATCAGCGCCCGGCGCGGGCCGCCGCGCCAGGCGGCGGGCGGCGGCGGCGCCGGAAAGCCGGCTTCGGCGAGGATCGGCAGGATTTCCGCCATTCGCGCGAAGGGCGCGGCCACCTGCACGCCGCCCTCCTTGCGGTCCGCGCCCAGGGTCTGGAAGGAGAGCCGGTACCAGCCGAGCGCGCGGGAGACCGGACCGCTCTCGATCAGGGCGGCCTGGGTCCGGCCGAGCGGGATCACCACCTCCGACAAGGTGAAGAGTCCGCGCCGGCGCCTCAGGCCCGCCTGCGTCCGGGTGAGCCGGAAGCCGAAATCCTGGAGCACCGTCCGCACCATCCCGGCGGCGAGGCCGGCGAGGACGATAAGGGTGGCGAGCATCAAGGTGGCCCACAATGTCACCAGGCGGCCCGCCGCCTCGGCGCGCTCGACGGTGACCCATTCGTCCCAGTCGACGATGCCGAACTGGTCGAGTTGCTGGACCAAGGCGGCGAGCGCGGCGAGGAAGACGAGCGAGAAGCCGAAGAGTCCAGACAGCAGCAGCCTCTGCCCGTCCATCGCGAACAGCACCGGCTCCGCCGCCGGCGCTTCGCGCGCGGCTTCGGCCGCGCGCGCGCCGGGGCGGACGCGGTCGCGCAGCGCATGCGCCTCCCCGAGCGCGACCATGTCGAGCTCGCCCTCGTCCCGGGCGGCGCCGCCGGTCTCGACCCGGACCCGGGCGGTCCCGAACAGGCGGGCGATGAGGCCGCGCTCGATAGCGACGTCCTGCACTCGGTCGAACGGTATGACTCGGCGCCGCCGCCGCAGCACCCCCTTCTCGATAACGATCTCGCCGGGCCCGATCGCGTAGAGAAACCGCCACCAGGAGACGAGCGCGAAGAGCGCGCCAATGAGCCCCGCGAACATCGCGAACAGGATGAAGCGCTGCACCCCGCCATATTCGGAGGTGGCGGCGAGGCCGATGCCGCCCGCCAGCATCTGTGGCACGATCTTCAGCCAGCGGACGACCAGCGACGCCGGGTGGAGCCTTTTCTCCTCGGGCGCGGGCGCCGGCGCACTCACACCAGGTCCTGCCGCATCTTGGCGCGGATGCGATCGCGCAACTGCTCGGCCTCCGCATAGGCAAGCCCCGGCAGCGGCACAGAGGCGCCGTGGGTGCCCGCGGTGTGCAGGATCAGGGTGCCGAGGCCGAAGGGGCGCTGGATCGGCCCCTGCGCGACGTCGATATGCTGGACCCGCCCGAACGGGACGATCGTGCGCACGCGGACCAGGCGGCCGCGGCGGATTTCGATCTCCTCCTTCCCTTCCTTATAGCCCCAGCCGCGATAGCGTCGGACCGGCAGGAGCAGCGCCGCGGCCAAGCCGAGCAGCAGGATCGTGGCGGGCGGAAGCCAGGCCGGGATGGGCAGCGCCCGGAATACGTCCGCCCTCGCCGCGAGCAGGGCCAAGGCGGCGGCGGCGGCCGTGGCCAGCCCGAAACGGATCCTCAGCACCGCGACATGGGCCGGGTCCAGCGGCGTCATCGCGCTCGGTTCGTCCTGTATCCTGTCCGGCTGCACGTAGCGTCTCCAGAATTTGCGGCTTTGGTGGTGACATTCCTTCGCGAAGAGGGAAAGGGGGATCGCCAGAATGGAGCCCCAAATGCCCAAACGTCCGTTCGTCCGCGCGCTGCTCTTCGGCGCGGGGGCGGCTCTTGTCATCCTGATCTTCTACGTCGCGCCATGGCGCCCGGCCGCGCCGCCCGCGCCGCAGGAGAACAGGTTCAACCCGGCCGCGCTCGCGGGGCCGGCCCCGCAGCTCGACGCACCCTACCTCGCGAGCCCCGGCGAAGTGGTCGACGCCATGCTCGGCATCGCCAGGCTGAGGCCCGAGGATTTCGTCATCGACCTGGGGTCGGGCGACGGCCGCATCCTGATCGCAGCCGCGCGCAGCAACGGCGCCCGCGGCCTCGGCGTCGACATCGATCCGGCGCGCATCGCCGAGGCCGAGGCCAATGCGCGGGCCGCCGGCGTCACCGGCCTCGTCAGCTTCCGGCGGGAGGACCTGTTCCGGACCCCGCTGGCCCAGGCCGACATCCTCACCCTCTATCTGAGCCAGGAGGTCAATCTCAGGCTGCGCCCGCGAATCCTCGCGCAGATGCGCCCCGGCACACGCGTCGTCAGCCACGAATTCGACATGGGCGACTGGCGCTGGGACGACCGCCGTCGGGCGGGCGCGGCGAACGTCTATCTGTGGATCGTGCCGGCGCGGGTCGCGGGCAACTGGACCTTGACGCGGAACGGTCGCAGCGTCCAGCTCGTCCTCGCGCAGCGCTATCAGCAGGTCACCGGCACTGCCGGCGAGGCGCGGGTCGAGCAGGGGCGCGTCAGCGGCGCCGGCATCCGCTTCATCACCAATCTGGGCCAGGGCCGCGAGACTTTCGAGGGCCGCGTCGAGGGCGACACGATCGTGCCGACGGACGCGCAGGCCGGCTGGCGCGCCGTGCGCGCGGGCTGATGAAGCTGGTCCTCGCCGCATTGGCCCTGATCTGGGCGGCGATGCTCTGGCTGGGCGGCGCCGATGGCGATCGGGCCGTGCTCGCCTTCCTCTATGCGGGCGACAATCCAGGCTGGGGCCGCGCCGCGCGGATGATCACCGAGCTCGGCTCCTTCCCGGTCGTCATGAGTCTCGCCGCGATCGGAGGCCTGTTGCTCGCGCGGCGAGGCCAGATACGGGCGGCGTTGCTGCTGGTCGCCTTGCCCCTCACCAGCGGCATCATCGTCGAAACGCTCAAGCGCTGGATCGGACGGCTGCGGCCGCACGATCAGGAGCATATGCTGGTCGAGGTCCAATCCTATGCCTTTCCGAGCGGGCATACCACCAATGCGACCGTGGTCTGGCTCGGCCTCGCCTTGCTGCTCGTGCGCGGAGGCCGCGCCCGCCCCATTGCCATCGCCGCCGCGGCCTTGCTGGCGGTCGCGATCGGCCTCAGCCGCAACATGCTCGGCGTGCATTGGCCGAGCGACGTGGTCGGCGGCTGGACGTTCGGCCTGTTCTGGATCCTGGTTCTGGCGCGCCTCACGCGGGTGCCGCTCAGCGCCTCCTGAAGGCGACCGACAGGTTGTTGGCGGGCATTTCGGTCACGTTCTCGAGCCCGAAGCCGTTCTTTTCGGCTTCCGCGACCACCTCCTCGAGGTCGCGCAGGCCCCAATCGGGGTCGCGCGCCTTCAGGCTCTCGTCGAACGCCTCATTGCTGGGCGCGGTCACGACCCCGGCCCGGCGATAGGCGCCGTAAAGATAGAGCGGCGCGCCCTGCTCCAGCAGCCGCGCGGCGCCGCGCATCAGCCCGGCCGTCGCCGCCCAGGGGCTGATATGGACCATGTTGATGCACAGGATCGCGTCGGCCCTCGGCACCGGCCATTCCGCGGCGCGCGCATCGAGCGACAGCGCCGGCAGCAGGTTGAAAAGCCCCGCCTCGACCCGCCAGGCCTCGATCGAGCGCACCGCCGCCGGCTCGGGATCGCTCGGCTGCCACAGCAATCCGGGAAATTCGCGCGCGAAATGAAGCGCATGCTCGCCCGTCCCGCTCGCCACTTCCAGCGCCAGCCCGCGCTCGGGCAGGACGCCCTTCAGCACCTGTGCGATCGGCCCGGCATTGCGCGCGACATGGGGGGCGGAGCGGCGCGAATCGCCACTCATTCTCGCGCCGGCTCCCCGCCCTGCTCGGTCCAGTTGAAGCGCCACACGAACAGGCCGATCGAAATCGGCAAGGTCGCGTAGAGCATCGCCGCCCATTGGCCGTAGCGCGTCATCGAAACCAGGATCGAAGCAAGGCCGGTCATCGCCAGGATCAGCCAGATGACCCGCTCGCCCCGCGCCCCGATCCTCTCCTCAGGCGTGAGGCGGGGCTTGCGCAATACGTCCCAGAACAAGGCCGCCATGGTCAGCGCCATCGCCACGAAGCCGGTGCCGTAGACCGCGAACAGGCCGGAGATGCTGCCGCCGAAGCCGCCTCCCTTGCCGGTGAACCACAGGCCCACCGCCGCGGCCATGCCGCGCAACGGCTGGATGTAGATGAGCGCAAGGAAGATGAGCAGCAAGGTCAGCAGCATCGACAGCCCGTCGCCGTCGCCGCGCAGCCGGCGCCACCTGACATGGCCGGCCCAGAACATCGCAACCACCGCGAAGCCGAAGGCGAAAGCGGGGATGTCGCCGAGCGCGCCGATCAGCTGCTCGAAGGAGGTGGGCGCGCCCGCTCCGCCGATCACCAGCAGCGACACCGCGAAGGCGAAGGCGGCGTCTGTGAAATTGTCCAGCCGGCTCGTGCTCATCCGCCCCCCTTACGGCGCCTATTCCGCCGCCTGCGCCTGCTCCGGATCCTTATATACGAGAACGGGCTTCCTCGCAGCCAGCGTCTCGTCCAGCCGTCGGCGCGGGGCGTGGACCGGGGCGGCCTTGAGGCTCTGGTCGCCCGCCCGCGCCCGCTCCGCCACGCTCCTCAACGCGCCGATGAACTCGTCCAATGCCGCCTTGCTCTCGGTCTCGGTCGGCTCGACCAGCATGGCGCCATGGACGACCAGGGGGAAATACATGGTCATCGGATGATAGCCCTCGTCGATCAGCGCCTTGGCAAGATCGAGCGTGGTGAGGCCCCCGGCGAAGCCCTTGTCGCTGAACAGGGCCTCGTGCATGCACGGCCCGCTCGCACCGAACGGCGCGTCGAGCACGTCCTCGAGGCTTCTGAGCAGATAATTGGCGTTGAGCACCGCATCTTCGGCGACCTGCCTCAGGCCATCCGCGCCATGGCTCAATATGTAGCTGAGCGCCCGGGTGAACATGCCCATCTGGCCGTGGAAGGCGGTCATCCGGCCGAAGCTCAGGCGATGATGCGCGTCGGCATTCTCCTCCTCGACGAGGATGAAGCCGTCCCCGCTTTTCTCGACGAACGGCAGGGGCGCGAACGGCGCCAGCGCCTCGGAGAAGACCACCGGCCCCGAGCCCGGCCCGCCGCCGCCATGCGGGGTGGAAAAGGTCTTGTGGAGGTTGATGTGCATGGCGTCGATGCCGAGATCGCCCGGCCGCACCCGGCCGACGATGGCGTTGAAATTGGCGCCGTCGCAATAAACCAGGCCGCCCGCCTCGTGGACCGCGTCCGAGATCGCGATCATGTCGGGCTCGAACAGGCCGCACGTATTGGGGTTGGTGATCATCACCCCGGCGACGTCGGGCCCGAGCCGCGCCTTGAGCGCGTCAAGGTCGACCCGGCCGCGGTCCGTGGCCGGGATGTTCTCGACCCGGTAGCCGGCGAAGGCGGCGGTAGCGGGATTGGTGCCGTGCGCGCTTTCGGGGACGAGGATCACCTCGCGCGCGTCGCCCCGCGCCTCGAGCGCCGAGCGGATCGCGAGCAGCCCGCACAATTCGCCATGCGCGCCGGCCTTGGGGCTCATCGCGACGCTGTGCATGCCGGTCAGCTTCACCAGCCATCCAGCGAGCTGATGGATCACGGCGAACGCGCCCTGCACCGTCTCGCTGGGCTGCAGCGGGTGGATGTCGGCGAAGCCCGGCATCCGCGCCACCTTCTCGTTGAGCCGGGGATTGTGCTTCATCGTGCACGAGCCGAGCGGGAAGAGGCCGAGATCGATCGCGTAATTCTGGCGGCTGAGGCGGGTGTAGTGGCGCACCGTCTCGGGCTCGGAGAGGCCGGCGAGGCCGATTGGGCAGGTGCGTTCGAGAGTCCCTAACTTGTGTCCCTGCGAAAGCAGGGACCCAGGCTGGGCTCCTGCTTTCGCAGGAGCGCAATTCTCGAAATCCACCCCCGTGGTTTCGGTGTCGCCGATCTCAAAGATCAACGGCTCTTCGAGCATCAGCGCGCGATTGCCGGTGAAGGTCGCCGGGGCATCGCCGGAGGCTTCGGGACGCTCGGGGCGCCAGCCGCTCTTGTTGATCGTCATGCCAGCACCTCCTCGAGCGCGGCGGCAAAGGCCTCGACATCCTCCTCAGTCACCGTCTCGGCGACCGCGACGACTAGGCCGTTTTCCAGGCTCGCGTCCCCGGGATAGAGTCGCCCGAGCGAAACCCCGGCCAGGATGCGGCGTTCGGCGAGCGTGCGGACGACCGGCCGCGCTTCCTGCGGCAGGCGCAGGGTGAATTCGTTGAAGAAGCTGTCGTTGACCAGCGCGACGCCCGGCACCCGCGCGAGCCGTTCGGCGGCCGCCACGGCTTTTGCATGGTTGAGCGCCGCCAATTGCCTGAGCCCCTTCTCCCCGAGCAGGGTCATGTGCATCGTCCAGGCGAGCGCGCAGAGCACCGAGCTGGTGCAGATGTTCGACGTCGCCTTCTCGCGGCGGATATGCTGCTCGCGGGTCGAGAGCGTCAGCACGAAGCCGCGCTTGCCTTCCGCGTCGACCGTTTCGCCGGCGAGACGGCCGGGCATCTGCCGCACATATTTCTCGCGGGTGGCGAACAGGCCGACATAGGGGCCGCCGAAATTCAGGCCGACGCCGATCGACTGGCCCTCGCCGACGACGATGTCCGCGCCCATCTCGCCGGGGGAGCGGATCGCGCCGAGCGCCACCGGCTCGGTCACCACCGCGATCAGCAATGCGCCCGCCGCCTGCACCCTCGCCGCCAACGCAGTGAGATCGGAGATGCGACCCAATATGTCGGGATATTGGACGACGACGCAGCTGGTCTCGCCGTCTATTTCGAGCGCGTCGATGTCGGTCCCCGGCTCCAGCGCTGGCGGCCTGTGGCGCAGATCGTCGCCGGTGAAGCGCGCCATCGTCTTCGCAACGGAGACATAATGCGGATGGAGCCCGGACGAGAGGATCGCCTTGCCGCGCCGCGTGAGCCGCCGCGCCATCGCGATCGCCTCCCAGCACGCGGTCGAGCCGTCATACATCGAGGCGTTGGCGACGTCGCACCCGTAGAGGCGCGCCACCTGGGTCTGGAATTCGAACAGGGCCTGGAGCGTGCCCTGGGCGATTTCGGGCTGATAGGGCGTATAGCTGGTCAGGAACTCGCCGCGCTGGATGAGGTGATCGACGCTCGCCGGAATATGGTGGCGATAGGCGCCGCAGCCGAGAAAGAAGGGCACCTCGCCCGCGGCCATGTTGGCGCGGGCGAGCGCGCCGAGCTCGCGCTCGACGCTGAGCTCGGAGGCGTGATCGGGCAGATCGTCGATTTTGCCCGAAAGCCGAGCCGCCTCGGGAACGTCGGCGAACAGATCGTCGATCGATTGGGCGCCGACGGCCCGCAGCATCTCGCTGCGGTCGGCGGCGGACAGCGGTAGGTAACGCATTCACTTCTCCCCAATCCCGTCATTCCCGAAAAAGCGGGAATCCAGGCAGTCTCGCTACAGGTCTCCGACCCCGTCCGAACTCCCGCTTTCGCGGGCGTGACGATGCTGTTTGCGTTCCCAGATCATCCCCGCTTCCGCATCGAGAAGCGGAGCCGCACGTAATCGGCGCAAAAGCTGCCGTCGGGCTGGCGCAGAGCCGGCGCCGCGCGGGCCTCGACCGCGGCGGCGACGTCGCCCCGCTCCCATTCGGGCACCATCGCCACGTCCATCAGGCCGGCGCGGAAGGTCCTCACCCAGTCGGCGATGCCGCCCGGCAGCGGCGTCGGCCGTTCGATCAGCTGGGCGCGGATGTCGCCGAAGCCCGCCAGGCAATAGAGGCGGGTGAATGCGTCGACGCTCGCATACCAGGCCGGGTCCTGGTCGGGCATCGCATAGCTGCGCGCCGTCAGCTCGTCGCGCAACGCGCCGCGCAGGATCGCGAGATTGCCCTCGCCGCCCATCTCGCCAACGAAGCGCCCGCCGCCGCGCAGCGCACGGAAGATGCCGCTCGCCACCGCGCCGGGATCGAGCATCCAGTGCAAGGCGGCGTTTGAGAAGACCGCGTCGAACTGGCCGAACCGCTCCAGGTCCATCGCCTCGGCGTCGGCGACGAAGGCATCGATCCCGCGCGCCCGCGCCGCCTCGACCATCTCGGGCGAGCTGTCGAGCCCGATCACATTGGCGCCCGCCTGCGCGATCCGCTGGGTCAGCGCGCCATCGCCGCAGCCGACGTCGAGGATCAGCTCGCCCGGCCGCGGCGCCAGCATCTGCAGGACCGCGTCGCCGAGCGCCGGCACGAAGGCCGCGTTCTGGGCATAATCGGCCGGCGACCAGCGGGAGGCGGTGTTCACCATGGTGATGGACTCTGCAATTCACGCCGGGCGCTGGTGAGAGAATGCCGTTCGGGCTGAGCTTGTCGAAGCCCTCCCTTCCCTTCCAACCGCGAGCAAGAGAAGGAAAGTCCTTCGACAAGCTCAGGACGAACGGTAGGAGTGAAGACGGACGTCACAGATCCTCGCAATAGCTCTTATATTGCTCGGCGCTCATCAGCTCGGAAAGCTCGTCATTGTCGCTGAGCGTCAGCTTGAAGAACCAGCCCTCGCCTTCGGGATCGGTGTTGACCAGGCTGGGCTCGTCGACCACCGCCTGATTGCCCTCCGTCACCGTGCCGGAGACCGGCGCGTAGACGTCGGACGCCGCCTTGACCGATTCGACCACCGCCGCCTCGCCGCCCCGGGTGACCTGGCGGCCTGCTTCGGGCACCTCGACGAAGACGACGTCGCCCAATTGCCCCTGCGCGAAATCGGTGATGCCGACGGTGGCGGCGTCGCCCTCGACGCGGACCCACTCATGCTCCCTGGTATAATAGACGCTCATTGGGGCCCTCCCTTGCGCTGGTAGCGATGCGGAACGAACGGCATCGGCGTGACGATCCCGGTGAAGATCTTGCCGCGCGACGCCAGCGAGATTCTGGTGCCCGGCTCGGCCGAGGCGAGCGGCACATAGGCCATGGCGATCGGCGCCTCGAGGCTCGGCGAGAAGCCGCCCGAAGTCACCTTGCCGACCTCGTTGCCCTCGCCATCCACCACGATCGCGCCCTCGCGCACCGGCTGGCGGCCCTCGATCGCAAGCCCGACCCGCTTCCTGATCGGCCCGTCGGCCAGCTCCTGAGCGATGCGGTGCCAGCCGGGAAAGCCGCCCTCGGCGCGCCGCCGCTTGGACAGCGCGAAGACGAGGCCGGCCTCGACCGGCGTCGTGTCGTGGCCCAGATCGTGGCCGTAGAGCGGCAGGCCCGCTTCGAGCCGCAGCGAATCGCGCGCGCCGAGCCCGATCGGCTTCACCTCGGGCTGTTCGGCGAGGAGATCGGCGACCTTGCCGGCATCGCGGGCGAGGATCGAGATTTCGAAGCCGTCCTCGCCCGTATAGCCCGAGCGGCTGATCCAGGCGCGGGCGCCTTCTATCTCGAACGCCGCGCCCGTCATGAAGCCCAAAGCCTCGATGCCCGGTACCAGCCGCGCGAGCGCGTCCACCGCCTTGGGCCCCTGCAGCGCGAGCAGCGCCGCCTCCTTCATATGGTCGACCACGCCGGTGCGCGGCAGCCGGGCCTCGAGATGGGCGATGTCGCCCTCCTTGGTCGCGCCGTTGACGACCACGTAGAAATGCTCGCCGCGGCGGGTGACCATGAGGTCGTCGATGATCCCGCCCTCTGCGTTGAGCAGCAGCGAATATCTGAGGCGCCCGTCCTTGAGCAAAGTGAGGTCGGCGGGGAGCAGGCTTTCAAGGCCCTTCTCCGCCTCGGCGCCGGCAACGACGAACTGGCCCATATGGCTGACGTCGAACAGGCCCGCCGAGGCGCGGGTCCACAGATGCTCGGCGATGATCCCCTCATATTGGATCGGCATGGCATAGCCGGCGAAGGCCACCATGCGGGCGCCGCGGGCGCGGTGCCAGCCATCGAGGGGAAGAGGCGTTTCGGCGTCGCTCATGGCCAGCTCCGGACGTATCGGGCCGGACGCTCGCGCGGCCGGACGGTTCCAATACCCCCTCTGTCGCTGGGACCTGAGAGCTTTCCCCGCCGTCGCCGAAGCTTGTGACGAGTTACCCCTTCGGTGGCCCGCCGTCGCGCAAGGCGATGGCGAACGCTTTCCAGAGCGTCCAGTCCGCGCGGTCCATTGGCCTGAGAGATTCCGGGGCGGTTGCTCCTTCGGCGGCTCCGGGCCGAAACCCGTCACACTCTCCCGCGCGTCCA
>Ga0190275_10001549_pt1 | contig 16991 bp, 18 predicted proteins | sample Popmic550T_FD_133745 | JGI IMG/M metagenome (GOLD analysis project Ga0190275, IMG submission 133745) | Populus adjacent soil microbial communities from riparian zone of Yellowstone River, Montana, USA - 550 T | ecosystem: Environmental > Terrestrial > Soil > Riparian zone > Trees stand | place...
CCACCACCGCCGCCGCCGAGGATGCCGAGCATGCTGCCAGCCATCATGCCGCCGCCGATGGTGCCCAGGATGCCGGTGAGGCCCTTGAGCAACCGCTCGAACTCGTGCAGCGGTCCGAGGAGGTTGCTGAAGGCGTGCTCGGTGTCGGACAGGGCCTCCTGGAGGGCGTTCTCCGACGCCAGCCGCTGGGTCATGTCATCTTCGCTGTCGCCGAAGAACCGCGCCTCGCGTCGCTCCGTCGTGGTGTGGAGGCGGCTGACCGCCAGGCCGGCCGCGTTGCGCGCGTTGAGCCCGATCTTGCTGAGGTCCTCGGTCCTGTCGAAGTTGATGTCGCGTCCGCCGGTCCCAGCGACCTTGCGGAACTGCATGTTCTGCATGCCGGCCTGGATGGCGGTGTCGATCGCTTCGTCGGAGAGCCCGTAGATCTGCTTCATCCGCGCCCGGTGCGGCGAGCCCGGCGAGCTGAGGTTCGAGTAGTCGATCGCGTTCAGCGTGACGTTGTTGCGCTTCTCGTAGTCCTTGATGTAGTCGAGGCCCACCTTGAGTGGGTTGTTCAGGATTCCGTTGTCCCGGTACGACATGATCCCCAGCGCCCGAGCCCGGTTGGAGACCATCGGGGAGGCGAACTGCCCGACCGTCGCCGCCGCCTGCGTGGCGTCCATCGAGCCGCCTGAGGCCTGGACCATGCCGCCGACCGAGCCCATGAACTGCTGCGAGCTGGCCATCGTCCCACCGAACCCGAGGCCGATCTGCTGCGCCGCCTGGACGTTCTCGCGGGAGCCGAGGAACTGGTAGGTGCCATGACCGCGGCCGAAGCGGTTGCGCTCCATCTCCTTGTACAGGTCCGGCCCGTACATCGACGCTGTCCTGACGTCCGACGACGAGATCGGGGCGCTCTGTTGGAGGTTGCGCTGGAAGCGGTCGCCGATGATGTCGACGCCCCTGTCGAGAACGCTGGCGACGCCGGACGCGATCATGCCGCCGCGCATGAAGTTGAACCCGCCGGGGCCGCGCACCGCCGCCGTCGGCAGGATCGGTCCGCCTCCGCCACCACCTGGGGCCATCTGGTTGGCGACGTTGGCGACGAGGCCGGCACCTGGCGTGGGGCTCTGTGAACCGGCGGCGCCGGTGGGCGTCCCCTGCCCGACGCCGCCCCCGCCCCCGCCACCACTGCTGGCGAGCTTGTTGATCGACGCCATCTCGGCGCGGACCTTCTTGAGGACGTCCAGCAGGCCGTTGAACTCACCGGTCAGCTTGCGGACACCGTCGGTGGTGATCTTGGCGGCCAGTCGCCCAGCGACGGCCTGGCGCATGTTGGGAAGGCGGAACCCGCCGGCGGAGGTCCCGCCTAGCGACCCTGCTGCGAGGTCTGGTTCATTGCCTGCCACGACGCGATTTCCCTTCTCCAGTTCAACATTGCTGTCCAGTACCGGCGCTCACGGACAGCCATCGCTCTCACATCGCTGATGCTCATCGAGTACTCGTGCACGAGGCGCTCGTACTCCAGGAAGATCACCTGGTACGGGTTAGAGGAATAGAAGTTCGGCCCAGCTGAGCTGGAACGGCAACTCGACGCCGCACTCTGGACAGGGCACTTCAACCTCCTTGAACTCCACGCGCGGGCCCTTGCCCAGCGCATCGATCAGCGTGCGCCGATCAGCCATCCCGAGGTTGCGGGCGAAGTCAATGGCGTTGCGGATCACCTTGCCGTCGACGGACTCGATGCAGCGCCCGAGGAGGAGGGTGTTGCGCTCGCTGCTGTTCTTCCCAGCGACCTCCTTGCCCTGGAACAGCGACATCTGGTCTTCGCCGTTGGGGTAGTGCAGGTGGATGACGGAGCCGTCGCGCAGCGTGACGTCGGTGTAGGGATCGTCGTCCTCCTCCAGGCGGTGGATGTCGATGACACCGCGGATCCCGACGTGAGCGTTGAAGGTCTCGCCGCACTCCGGGCACTTGACGTCCTCGTACTCCTTCTCCTCGCCGGTGGTGGCCAGGATGATCTCCAGGAAGATGATGTCGCGGTCGCCCATCAGCAGCTGGCCGAGGTCCTTGGGCGTGGGTACGACACCACCGATGGTCTCGGTGGCTCGCTTGATGATGAGGTCCATCAGCAGGACGTAGTACTGGTCGCCCTTCGAGGGGTCGAGGCGCGCCAGCGCTTCCTCGTCGGAGCCGTTCAGCTCACGGACGGTGACCAGCTTGCGCCGCTCGCCGTCGATCTCGACGCCGTAGGAGAGCGTCGCCATCCCCGGGTTGGGCACCTCGATGAGCGGGACTTCCGGCCGCCCTGCCTCCTCGAAGGCAGCCGCGAAGGCAGTGCGGTCGGAGTCGGAGAAGGCTTCGGGGTCGAAACCCTCCCCTCCTTCGATGTCAGTGTCGATGATCTGGGACATGGATGCTCCGTGTATGGGTCAGAGGGTCAGAGGGTCAGAGCGGGAACTTGCCGCCGGTCTCGCCGCCGAACAGCGGGACCCAGCCCTCGTGGTGGATCTGCATGGTCGAGACCATGATCGAGTTGTCACCGGCGTTGAGGTCGTTGAACTGCACCGAGCCCGGCCAGGCGTTGTAGACCTTGATGCGCATGCCCGCCGACTTCAACGACGTTGGGCTTCCTGGCCCACCCTGGCTGTACTTGGTGGTCGGGTGGACAAGGACACTGATGATGATGTCGCAGCGGAAGTCTGCGTCCCACTCGGTGTTGCCGCCACCGCTGATGACCGAGAAGACGTGCTTGAACCACTCGTAGCCGGCGTTCTTGTTGTCCATGAAGACGCCGCTCACGAACGAGAGCGGCGAGAACTCGGACTGACCGGGCATCTTGCGCGTCGTGGTGTTGTCCCCGCCCTCGCGGTAGGGGATCATGTCGGTCTGCACGCCGAGACCGCCGATGGAGATGAACCCCATCGTGGCGAACGGCTTGAGCACGCTCTCGTTGCCGACGAACTGGGCGCGGAACTTGAAGTTGCGCAGCGGGTCGCGCTCGGACGGCTTCGTCGTGCGGATTGGGAACTTGGTTTCGAGGGCGTTGATGGTAGGCATGGGTTCCTCCTCAGATCCCGGCCGTCGAGACGGTGGTCCCGCCGTCGTACTGACCGATGGTGATCACGACGAACTCGGCCGGCGCCGTGAGGGCGATGCCGCACTCCACGTTGACCTGTCCCTGCTCGATCATGTTCGGTGTGTTGATGGTCTCGTCACAGGTGACGTAGAAGGCCTCGTTGGCCGTGGCGCCCTTGAGCCCACCGCTCTGCCAGAAGGAGGCGAGGTAGGCGGCGCAGACCGAGTACAGGCGCTCCCACAGGCGAGCGTCGTTCGACTCGAAGATGGCGAACTCGGTCAGCTGCTTGAGGTTGCTGCCGATCTCGATCAGCGACCGGCGGTTGCTGATGTACTTGTCGAGCCCGAACATCTTGAGCGTGCGACCACCCATGATGGCGAACCCGGACCGACCGGTGGAGCGCCCGTTGACGTAGCGGATCGCGTTGACGTGGTTGTTGTTGAGCAGCGTCAGGTCGGCGTCGGTGAGCTTGCGCTCGGACTGGCTGGCGCCGGCGACGATCATCTGCGTACCCGCTGGTGTGCGCCAGGCGCCGTACGCGGCGTCGGTCGACAAGAAGGCCCCCACGACGGCGCCACCCGGGGGGTGTAGCGCCTGCCGCCCGCCGGCGGAGCCCAGAGCTGGCATGTACAGCCAGGGGTAGTACACGCCGGCGAAGCTCGGAGCGGAGGCCCCGAGTGACCCGAGGGCGAGGGTCGTGTTGACGTAGTCGACGATGCCTCCCACTCCCGTCGTCGGCGGCATGTTCGCCGGAGAGTCGACCACGACGAAGGTCGTCTGCTGATTCGAAGCTGCAGTGATGGTGTTCTTGAGGATCGTGCCGTCGGTCATGTTGGGCAGGTTCAGGATCAACGGCGAGTCGATCTCGTTGAGCTGGGCGACGGCGTCCCCGTAGGCGGTGGCGGCCGTGTAGCCGCCGCTGTAGGTGCCGTCAGCACCGAGGGTGAAGTCGTTGCCGCCGGCGCCACCGGGCATCGGGCGCGTGGCCGGCGTCGCCGGGTTGTAGCTCTGACCGCTGAAGGTGACGTAGACCGACCCGGCGTTGCTCGGAACGTTGGCGACGGCGTAGAAGTAGCGGGCGTCGTTGGGGTCGAGCGTGACGTCGATCCACTGGTCGAGCAGCCACTCGGTGTTGCGCTTCTCGTCGTCGAAGGTCGGCTCCGTCGACGGGTACCGGAAGACCGCCACGTCGAAGCGCTTGTTGGTCGCGTCGCGCGTCGTGACGACGAGCTTCAGCTCGTTGCCCCACGCTCCCGGGTTGGAGGCGGTGGCCGTGAACAGCGGCGTCTGCGCAGCGGGGGTGCCGATGACGGTGGTGTCGTACACCTTGTGCGTAGCGGGAACCGCACCGGTGCCGGGGATGCGCACGATCGCTGCTGCGTTGCCACCGTTGGTGTAGAAGTCGTTGACGGCGTTGTGCAGGTCGGTGTAGTTCGAGCCGTAGTGCCGGGCGAACTCGGCCCACGAGTTCACGATGGTGACGGAGAGCGGGCCCTGGTGGGACCGCCCGATGAATGCGCCCAGTGTCGAAATCGTTCCACCGGGCACCGCGCCTGGCTGGAACGCCTTCTCCACGGTCTGGACGCCCGGGTAGTAGAGGTCGGTGGGCATCTAGGTCCTTCTCTCGGAGAGGGGTTCAGTGACTGTGAGCATTCAGGGCGAAGGTGGGGCCTCGTGGTCCCACTCGTCCATCACTTCGTTTCCGAGGATGCCCTTGAGGGTCCCGTGCACCTTCAGCACCTGGCTGAAGACGAACGGGTTCTCGGGCGGGAGATGCGCCGACACGACGACATGCCAGATCTTGCGGAAGATCCGGTTGGTGCTGTCGCCAGCACCTTCGTTGTAGTTGGCGGTCGCCCAGTCGACGAGGTCCAACCACCGGTTGGACTGATCGGCCGGGACGTAGAGCCAGCCCCACCGGTGCGGCGTGAACGCCGTGGTGAGGAGGATCCGGGTGATCTCCAGGTCATGGCGCGCGCTGCGGGCGTGCGTGGCGATCTGGAAGTGGAGATTGTACGGGTGCCACATGACGGCCTCGGGGGTCGTCGGGCCGTCGGGGTCGTAGTCGATCCCGTAGGCGTCGGCGTACTCGGCGAAGGTGGCGTACTCGCTGGGCCAGTAGTCGATGCCGAGCACCTGCGCCGAGTGGGCGCGGTCGGCGGCGAACTCGATGTCGATGAGGTCGATCGAGATGAACGGGTACTGGCGATTGACCTCGGCCATCGGGTAGCCCCAGCGCACGTGGACGCGGCGCTTGCCGTTCTGAGCGTTGGGGTCGGTGACGTAGAGGTTGGAGAGCTTGGCCTTGAGCGCCTCCTCCTCGGCGAGCAGGAAGCCGCGGTCGGGGATGGTGTCAGTCGGCACTGAGGGCCTTCGTCATCTCCTGCGAGGCCTGCAGCGAGGCGGCGACGATGGCGCGACGCACCTTGGCCTGAGGCGGCACGCCGGCGCTGCCGTACTCGGCGTCGTACTGCGCCTGGTCGAGGGGGACCTCGAAGGCGCCGTCGGCGAAGCGCGCCTGGCGGGCCAGCTCGGGCCCGGCGATGCTGACGAGGCGTTTCTCCAGCACGTCGGCCCCGGCCCGGAGCGCCTGGGCGAACACTTCCAGTGTGTCCTCGTCGCTGTGGCCAATGGCGACAGCAGCGATGAAGTCATCGTTGAATTGGAAGAGGTCCACTCGGACTCCAGGCTGGGCAGATGAGGAGACCAGACGCATGCCTGGCCTCGTCCGCAACCGTAGTTGGAGGGGTCCGAGCTGGGCGGTTACCGCCGCCGGGCTGGGTTCAGCGGCGGCACGATCGAGCCCGTGAGGATCTCGTGACCGCCGACGTAGTCGGTGAAGGCGTCCTCGTCCTGGTCGTCGTCGGTGCCGAGCCCGCCGCCGGTGCCGTACGCCTGCTCCCGGTAGAAGGATCCGAGCTGGTTGACCAGGTCGCCGGGGATGTGGTCGAACACGAAGTCCTCGTCCGGCGAGACCCGCTCCGCTTCGACACCGATGATGACGGAGTGGCCGCCCATACGCCCACGGATCTGGTAGGCGTTGACCGACCACAGCGTGCGGTGGAACAGCACGATGTCGTTCTGGTGGCGCTCGGCGTCCATCACGTCAGAGACGCCGGCCTGGCGGATCTGGGCGACGTCGACGGCGAAGCGCAGCGTCGGGTTGTAGCGCCCGCCCTCGGCCGGGTTCTCCTCGTCGTCCTCGTTCTCGATGACCCACAGCACGGGCACACCGATGGCTGTGGCGTAGGTGCGCCCGCCCTCGTCGAAGACCGACTCGAAGGTGCTGTGCTCGGCGTCGTACTCGTACCAGAGCACGCCCTCACCGAGGGTCTGTTGGTACCAGCCGAGCCCGAGACGACGGATCTCGGCCAGCTCGCGGCGTGTGTCCATCAGAGGCTCAGGCTCTCTTCCTGCCGGCGCAGGTACTCGACCGATCCGGCCTGCGACATCAGGTGGCGGAACTGGTCGCCCTTGAGGGCCTGGTTGAGGTTGGACATGTGTGCCGTCACACCGCTGAAGCGCATCAGCCCGAGGTTGCGCGCCGAGCGGGCAGCGTGCAGCGACGGCTCGTTGTAGACCGGCACCTGCTCGTGGGCTCGGGTGTAGGACGTCGCTGCCTCCCGCACCTGATCCATGTGCTCGTCGACGCTGACGCCGCGGTCGCGGGCGTTGGAGCGCATCTGCTCCATGTGCTCGCGCTCGTAGCCGTAGCGCTGGTTGAGGCTGCCCAGCTGGGAGCGGACCTTGGGCACGACGAACTCGGTGCCGAAACGCCCGCCTTCTTCGTTGAGGCGGTGGGTGAGGTCACCGATGTGCTCGGCGGAGTGCCCGAACAGCCCGCCGCCGGCGACTCGCTGCAGATCCAGCATGCGCTGCTCGGGGGCGCCACGCTGCACCGAGGCGGCGTGGTGCAGGACGTAGCGGTGCTCGTCGGTCGACATGTCGGCGACCTCGGTCGAACGGAACCCGGGCATGTTGGGAACGATCTGGTGCGGTGAGGCCTGGTGGCGCTCAGCGACGAGGGCCCGGAACTGAGGCGACACCAGCTCGTGGATCTGGGCCATCAGGCTCTCCCCTTCACCCGGAAGCCCGCCGGATCGGCGACAGCCTTCATCCAGCGAGGGACGTCCCAGATGTCGCTCGGCGTGCTCATGTGCTCGACCTCGTAGACCTGAGGCTCGCGCGGGTCGTCGGGGTTGCGCTTGCTGTGTCGACGAGCCGCAGCTCTGGCGATCGTGTGGGCCACGTCACGATCGGTCGTGGCGTAGGCGTGCGGCACCACGTCGTGCTCGACGTCGGTCGGGTTGACGACGTCACCCTCCTCGAACGCGTGCACCGTGCCGTGGAACAGCGCAGCGCTGAGGTGGTCGGTGGCGGCCATCAGCGCGGCCGTTGCTTGAGCAGGTCGCTGTGTGCCTGCTTGGCGGCGCGGCGCACGTGGGTCTTCATCTTCGCCGGCGTCACGCCGTGCATGACCTCGGAGCTGACCGTGCGGTAGTACGACCCGGTCGGGTCCTTCTCCTCGTGCGGGCCGTGCGTGGTGCGCACGATCCAGTCACTGCTGTTGACCTGTTCGGCCTGCGCCCGGATGGCAGTGGGCTCGTGCGGGAGGCGGTCGGTGAGGTTGACCTCGGCGTAGATGCTGGCGCGACCGTTGGTGTAGTTCCTCGACTGCTGCTCGTTGAGGTTGGCCTGGTCGGGGTGCAGCTTGCTCATGCTCTCATCCTACATCATCGTTGTAGGTCACGGCTCGACTGGTGGGTAGGCCTCGGGCGTCTCGGCGAAGCCGGTGACGACACGGGCCGGGACGAAGTCGGACGGCGGCGTGGTCGGCAGGTTGGTCGGGTTCGGCGGGAACAGCCGCAGCGGACGCGAGGCGTCGTCCCATTCACGAGACTTGTAGACGGGCACGAGCCGGCCGGTGGTGCGGCTGATCCGGCGGAGGTGGAACATCTCGGCCTTGTCCAGCCCGACGCCCAGCATCGATGCCTTCGTCTTGTACTTGTTGACGAGCCCGGACGGCGAGAAGAGGAGATCCTCCAGCTGGCGGTAGCGCTGGGTCGCCGGCACCGACACCGCCTCGGGCGTGGAGATGTCGATGTCGCGGGAGAACTCGATCAGCTGCGACCACAGGGCCTCGACGGCCGAGCCGAGGGCGATGGCGTCGGCCTCGACGTCGGGGACCTCGGACAACACGAACTCGGGGCGGTGGTACTGGTGCTCAGCGACGGTGTTCTCGACGAAGAACACGAGGTCCTCGTCGGTGACCCACGTGTAGTAGTAGCCCTCGACGTTGAGGTAGGTGTCGGGCGGGAAGCCACCGGTCACCGGCGCCGACAGGCGCAGCAGCCCGTTGCGCTCGTCGATCTGGAAGCCGAACGTCGTCGAGGTCGTGGCGCCGCTGGGGGCCCCCTCGTAGACCGTGCCGTTGCCGACGGCCCACACGTGGAGCCCGGCCGGCGAGACGTTGGGGTGCGGCAGCTGGAACGTGCGCGAGCCGTCCTGGCGCGACACCGTCGACTGGAAGAAGCGCTTGTGGTCGCGCATGTACGTGCGTGACGTGCCCATCAGAGACTCGATGCTGGGCATCAGGCGTACCCCCGTCGCTTCGGTCCGCCGAGCATGACCGTGGCTGCATCAGCGGTGAGGTGTCGGGCCTGCGACCGCTTGGTCGCCGGCGTGTCGCCGGGCAGCGGGTTGCGCGCCGCGAACCGTGCGCCCTCGGACGACAGCGCCGCGCTGTGAGAGAGGTTGGGGTGCCGTTCTACGGCCATACGCAGCATGGCGTCGGCCAGCCCCTTGCCCCGGTAGCCGCCCTTCACATCGACCTTGAGGATCTCCTTGTGGCCCTCGGGAGATCCGGTGCCACCGTTCCACACGCTGAGCGCCGCAGCGGGGGCCTTGGCGGCGCGCCCCCCGGGCAGGACCGAGTCGGGCTTGCCGATCTTGCGGGCGACGACGTTGCCGTAGCTCTCCTCCAGCTCGAAGCGGTGCTTGCTGCCGGGCGGCTGGTACATCTCGGCGCGCCCGTACTTCTGCTCGGCACCTGAGCGCTTGTCGCGCATGTCTCCGAACTGGCCGAAGCTGACGTGCTCGTGAGCGGGCATCAGTCCTCCCAGATGAAGAGCGCTGAGAACTGGTCGAGGTCGACCAGGCTGCGGGGGGTGCCGGCGGTGTCGACGACGGCGTCGATCGGGTCGTCATCGTCGCGGGCCGTGGCCGGCATCACGGACCCAGGTGTCGTCTGCCCCATCGCCCAGAAGCGTGTCTCGGGGGCAGCCATCAGAGCTTCACGTACAGGTTGACGGTGTGGGTCGGCTGGAACATCGAGATCGGGTCGTTGCTGCCGGCGTAGCCGAGCGTGATCCCGGTCTTGGAGGACTTGTCGAAGGTCGTCGGCTCGGTGTAGAGGTGCTCCAGCTTCGAGTCCGACGGCGATGGGTGACGGTTGTTGTGGTACTGCCACGGCATCATGTACACGTACGGCCCGGCCTGCGGGTGCTCGTGACCGGGGTCATTGACGTTGTGCTTGTGCGCCGGCAGCTGGTCCACGGTCAGCGTGATGCTCTGCTCGCCGATGGAGCCGAAGAGACCAAGCCCGGCGCCGGCGTAGGCCAGCGTCATCCCACGCAGGTCGGGCATGCGGACCTGACCACTCTGGGCCCCGTAGCGCGAACCGATCAGCGCCGCCAGCTCAGCGGTCGTGCCTGTGGTGTTGATCCACTGCCCGATCGGTGCGATGAACCCGGTCGGTGCCGCCGTGCCCAGCGAGTAGATGATCGAGCCAACCGGCATCGAGGACTCGGAGGGGTCGTAGACCCGGTACGAGTTCCAGTTGGCAGTGTCGCCGTCGGCGCCGGCCTTCTGCCAGATGCCGGTGCTCGACCCGCCGAGGCTGCGCGCGACGTAGATGTCGCCCTTGCGCCCGACGACACTGCCGTTGGGGTTCCCGATCCCGAACTTGAGGTTGTCGGCGTACAGCTGGCCCTCGCCGTTGATGTAGGCCAGCTCGTTACCGGCGCTGCCTTGCACCTGGAGGACCCTCTGCGCTGCGGCGTTGGACGACCGGCCGCGCAGGATGACCACGGCCAGCGCCTCGTCGGCGGCCCTGATCATCAGGCTCGTGGCCCACTCCATCGCGGAGTTGGTCATCCGCCGCAGCTTGGAGACGCCCCAGCTGTGGTCGCCTTCGGCGGTGACGTCGAAGGTCGCCCCGCTCGGAGCGTCGGTGTGCAGGAACGTGGTCCCGGAGGCGTCGTAGGTGCGCACGAAATTGGTCGGCATCGACGGCGACTTGGAGGCGACGTGGCCGCCGAGCACCGACGTCGAGCCGGACGGGACGTAGACCGACCCGAGCGGGCAGTAGGTGTCGAAGTCGAACGTCGTGTACAGAGCGTTGGCCGACGAGGCGCCGGCGATGTTGACCAGGGCGCCTTGGTTGGAGACGGCGATGATGTCGAAGCGGGGAGTCCCGCCACCGTCGGTGACGGCCACGGTGCCGGCGTTGAACCGCACCGGGGTGTCATTGATGATGGCGATGCCGGCGGAGACCTGCACCGACTTGCCGGGTGTCCCGAGCGCCGAGACGTCGCCACCGCTCAAGATCCCGGTGCGCCGGTTCCCGAGGGCCTGGAAGTCGAAGTCGTCGGGCTCAGCCTGGTCGAGGTAGGTGACCGTCGGAGCGTTGGGAACGCTGTACTTGGCCAACGCTCACTCTCCGCTCGGCTCGTCCGCCTTGGTGCCGTAGCCCTCGTTGACGACGAAGTCGGCGTCCTCGGGCAGTAGGTCCAGGGATTCGCCGGCCTGCAGGGCGTAGGAAGCCCCCGACGGCAGGGTCAAGGTGGCCATCTGCGTGACGGTCACCCGCTCGGTCCCCCGCGGTCGTTCGCTGTCGGTGGCCTCCTCAGCGGTCGCCTGCGGCGGGTCGACCACGGGGGCGTTGGGGTCAACGCCGGCGGCCTCTGGCACTTCGTCGGTCCTCTTGGTCGCCATCGGGGGGGTCCTCTCAGATCGGGATGTCGGAGAGCTGATCGACCAGGAGGCCGCGCTCGTACAGGTAGCGGTGGATCGAGGACGGCACCTGGTAGCGCCGGTTCTTCTTCAGCTCGATCGGGCGGTTGGTGTCGCCGTAGTAGATCGGCCCGACGTCGGTGTGCACACGAACGGTGTGCGTCTCCGCCTCCGGGTCGAGGGTCTCGACGCCGAGGTCGATGATCTGGTCGACGGTCTCGACCTGTTCGAGTACGTGGCGACGGGTGGCGTAGTCGGTCTTGGTCAGCTGATCACCGTGCTCCAGCTCGGGGAAGGAGATGTCGTCGCCGGCGGGGTCGTAGTCGTCGACCTCGACGAGGAGCGGGTCGACCTCTTCGGTGACCTCGGTGATCTGGTTCGCTGGCTTGGGGTTCGTGGCCATGGCAGTGTCCTTGTGGTTGTCGTATGGGGCGGAGCGTGGGAGGACCCCGAAGGGCCCTCCCCGCTCAGTTGCTTGCGTCGCTCAGTTCGTGACCAGCGACACGACGGCCTGCGGCGTGATCGCACCGAAGCCGTAGATCGAGTACCACGCCAGGGCGTGCTCACGACCGAAGTCCAAGACGCCGCCGTCGCGCAGCTCGACGGGCAGCGAGATCGCATGACCGAAGGCGTTGTCGCCGATCATGATCCCGTAGTACTCGTCGGTGCCGACGCCGACCGAGGTCTTCTTGACCTGCGTGGTCTCGATGAACACAACGTCGTTGAGTCGACCGATCTCGCCGAGCATGAAGTTGCCGGGAGCGGCGTACTTCGAGACCTCGATGAACTCGGGCGTGTCGCGCAGTGCACGGGACTGGTGCGGGTGGATGAAGGCGACGTACGTCTCGCCGAGGCGGGGGATGTTCAGCGAGCTGAGCATCTCGACGCCGTCCTTGATCGTGTACGGCGTGAAGCGGAACGGGTCGGCGGCGAGCGCCGCTTCGACGGCCGCCTGCGTGGCCGCCTTCGTGCCGCCCTCGTACTGGCCGTAGCCGACGGTGATCGAGGCCGGCTTCTGGTAGCCGAAGGCCACGTTGCCCGCCGCGCTGAGCAGCGTGTTGCGGGCCTGGATGTCCATCGACTGGGCCATGTGGCGACCGAGGAGCCGGGAGCCCGACGCCATGATGTCGTCGAAGCTCGCATGGAGCAACAGCTCCGACACGGCGATCGCGTAGCCCTGCTCACCGACGCTGATGCGGTACTGGAAGGCCGACAGGGCCTTCGTGGTCATGCGCACACCTTCGGTGAGTGCCGAGCCAGCAACCTGGTCCACGGGGAGGTTGTTGTACTTCATGAAGTTGACCGTGAGTCCGGGCTGGACCCCCAGCTCGGTCTTCTTCACGGCGAACTGCTCGAAGCGCAGGATCGGCATGGCCTCGAAGAGGATCTCCTTCGACCAGATGGCCTGGATCGCCGGCGTCATTGCCGTTGAACCGGTGATGGCGGTGCCTTGCGGATAGCCCTCCGTCACGAGCCCGCTCGGGGCTGGTGCGGTCTGGACGCCGAGGAAGGCACCTCCAGTGGGGACGGCAGCGGGGTTGTTGCCCCCGGCGACGCCGGAGTACAGGTTCCCAGTGCCCGAGACGGCACCCGAGATGTCGGGCATTGGCTCCTCCTATGGAGTGATGGTGCTAGCGCCCGTAGAACTGGCGCTTAGCTGCTTCGCGGAGTTGAGCCTGATGCTGTGCGTATACCTGCGGGCTCATGGCCCGGATCTGTTCGGCGGTGAAGGTCTGGTGCTGTGGAACTGCGTCCTGCGGCCCACCCATCGGGGCGGTGACACCGGCGCCTCTCATTCCGGTGAAGTTCTGCTGCTGGACGGCTTGAACGTCATTGACGATGGAGTTTGTACGCTCCACCATCGCGACGATAGCCGCGTCGATCTCCTCCGGGCTGTTGCCCGTCACGAAGTCGAGCAGCTGCGGCATGATCTGCGATCCGTACTCGCGCAACTTGTCCGAGCGGTACTGCACGAGGGCGCCGAGACGGCGCTCCTGCTCCAACATCGCTTCGGCCTGCTGACGCTCTTCCTCCAGCTGCTGGAAGCGCTGCTGTGTCGTCTGCTCCATCGTCTCCAGGCGAGTACGGAGGTCCATCTCCTCCAGCTCTTTCGCCTGGCGCGCTTCCTCGGCGGCCTGCTCGGCGGCACGCTGCGCGTCGATGGCTGCTTGGCGCTCGGAGGCCAGCGTGTCGAACTGCTGCTCCATCGCCTGTAGCCGGTTGTAGAGCTTGGACTTCTCCTGCTCACGCGCTGCTTCGAGGTCGGCGGCCGTGAACTGGACGCCGCTGTTGCCGTTGCCGTTGGTCGGCGCCGTCGGAGCGATCGGGGCCTGGCCGGTGCTCGTGCGCCGCCGGGTGATCTCCGGCTGCTCGACGTTGGCGATGAACCCGTCGCCGGACTCACCCGACACGATGGGCGCGTTGGCGGGAGCGGCGTTGGGATCAACGGTGATGGTGTTCGGGTCGTTGGTGGGAGCGTTCGACATGGTGGTGGGTGTCCTGTGTGAGCGTGCGGCCTACTCGGCCTTGGTGTTCTCTGGGTTGCGGTACTGGGCCAACTTGCCTCCGTAGGCCCGGTTGACGAGATCGGCGGCCATGGCCTGGATCTCGGGGGTGACCATCGGGCCGGGGAGGGAGGGCCCGGCCTGGGCAGTGGACGTGACCTCGCCCTCGGCGACGATGCCGCCTTCGGGGTCGCCGGGGATCACGCCGGTGACGAGCTGCACGGCAGCGGCAATGGCGCTGGTGAGCATCGACAGTGCGCCGGCGTCCTTGGCGTCTTCGACCTGCTCGGCAGCGATCTCGTCGAGCTTCTCGCGCGGCATGTCCTCGCCCAGGTCGCGCAGCGCGCCCTCCTTGGACTCCAGCCCGAGGCCCATCTTCGCCTGGATCTCGTTGAGCTTGACGAGGATGTCGACGGGCAGCGGTGGCGGCCAGTGGATCGAGGTCTCGTAGGTGTTGGGGTCGGACGGGTCCAGCACCAGTGGCTGGCCGGCCGCGGGCATCGCCGACTCCATCGGGTCGAACTGCAGCGCTGCCGGCTCCTTCTGAGCCAGCGTCAGGATGATCAGTTCATTGACCTTGCGGAACAGCTTCGACAGGTTCGTGATCTTGCGGTCGTAGCGGTTCATCAACGGCTGGTACTGGATGTGCAGTGCCACACCGCTGGTGTTGGAAATGGGCTGCATCTGACCAAGCGCCTGCTCCGGCACGCCGGTCATCTCGTGCATCGCACGCTTGATGTAGTCCATGTAAGCGAGCGGGCCGTTCAGCTCGACCAACCCCTGGAGGTTGGTCATCGATGCTTCCTTCGGCAGCGTGATGACGCGACTGGCGCCCTTCTCGATGTTGGCCAGCTTGGCGCCGGTCACGACGGTGAGCGGAGCAGCGTGGTAGTTGATGATGTCGCTGACTTCGAGTGCCTTCTCGTTCAGCTCCCGGTTGAGGGGTATGACACTGTCGATGTCAGGAAGTCCCCATGGTGATCCAGGCACAACGATGTTGGGTTGATAGGCAATGGGGATGACGCCGAGCGGGTTCGGGCGCGCATCGATCAGGCGGTCGTTGACGAACTCCTGGATCTCAACATCGGTGATCAATTCGGTGTAGGTGTAGACCTGCCGCTCCCCGGTCGGTGCCGTGTTCCAGAAGCGGTACTTCATCTTGAAGCTGATCATCCGCTGGCGGTCGTGTGGGTGCCACTGCGGGAAGCACTGCGCAGCGTTGAGCGGGATGATCCGACAGCGCCCCGGGTGAAGCCGGCCGGCGGGATCGATGAAGGGGTCCTCGTAGGCGACCTTGACGAACATGTCGCCGGTGACACCGCCGTGCACACCGATCTCCCAGAGCACACTGTCCTTGTCGTTGTCCTGCTCCCAGACCCGGTTCAGGGCCGGCAGGATGATCGACTGCGTCGCCGTCGGGCAGCGGAAGCCGATGCCCTTGCCGAGGGTGAAGCTCGTGATGTAGTCGGAGAGCGCCCGGACGTAGTTGAAGCTGAACTGCGGCTCACCGATCTCGCGCATGTGACTCTGCATGTGCCCGAGGTAGTGGGCCCAGTACAGGGCGTAGCGCGACAGCCGCGGTCCCTGGACCTCGAACTCTTCATCGCTGAGTTCGACCAGGCCCAGCGGTGAGACCTGGACGGTGAGGTCCCCGGAAGCTGCCCGGTAGCTGGGCGGATGGAAGGTCAGCACGCGCTCGGAAGCCTAAGTCAGGGGGCGTTTGTCACGCTTGACATCGGCGCTTCACACACCGACGGTGTCACCCGAACTGGGCGCCAAGGACCGGACGTCGCTTGGCGTGACGCATCGACTCCTTGGCCGTCATCGCCGGCGCTGCCGTCGAGGGGTGCACGGTTGACCCGCCGCGCGTGACCACGGTGACGCTGTCGGTGTCGAGCGGGTTGTCGTAGCCGCGCGAGAACAGCCCGGGCACCTCAGGCCGCGACGCCGGGGCCGTCGTCGAGGGGCGGAACTCCTTCTCGCCAGCCAGCGTGCCGGACGTGAGACGCGAGATCCGAGAGCCGGCGGTGCCGGCGTTGCCCTTGACCTCGGCGCTCTCGTCGACCATCTTCTGCACCGACGCAGCGACCTGGCCGCGACCGTGCACCCAGGTCATCTCCTGCAGCATCACGGGCGGGATGTTGGTCTGGCTCTCGGGCTCGCGGGCCTTGACGGCGCCCTGCTGGACGGCGGCCAGCGCCGCCATGCCCCAGGCCGCACCGCCGGTCATCTCCTTGCCGCCGGCGGCCTTGGCCGCAGCGGGCGGCATGAACGTCGCGCCCTCCATGGAGCTGTGGGTGGTGGCGGTCTGCGAGCCGGCCATCTTCGCCGGCGACGGGGAGCCGGGCAGGTCGTGCATCTCCTGGCCCGACAGCAGCCCGGACATCCAGGTGTCGGGCACGGCCATGCCCTTCCCGCCGAGGATCTTGTGGTGGTGGGCAGGATCGGTCGGGTCGTCGCCGCCCTTCGCCAGCCCGTAGAGGTCGACGCGGTCGGTCACGCCGCGCACCGTCTCGGAGCCGGTGCGGCCCTCGGAGATGTCCAGCTCCCGGCCCTGGCGCACCTTGCGCGCCTCGTCCTGGTCGCCGAAGCGCATCTCGTACTCGTGGTGCAGCGGTGTGTCGGGCTCCGACGCCTTGATCACGTTCGTGTAGAGGTGGACCTTGGCTGCCTTCATGTTCGACACAGCGTTGTAGTCAGGGTCGCCCACCGTCTTGAAGCCCTCACGACGGTTGGTCCCGGCGTTGCGGAAGCCAGCGAGATCGAAGTCGGCAGCGTGGGAGACGTTGCCGACGTTGGCCGACGACGTGACCACCTGCATGTCCTCGGGCGTCATCGACGAGATCGTCCGGCGCGCCCCGGACTGCATCACCAGGCGGGACTCCTCGCCCTCCTTGGCCGGAGCGTGGATGTCGCTGGTGGCGGTGACCTGGCGGCGGTTCTTGACGGCGTCGGCCATCGCCGACACGGCACGGAACTCACTGTCGGGGTCGTTCTGCGGGCTCATCGCACCGCTGGCGTCGATCAGCTTGCCGGGGTCCATGCCGTGCTGGCCGGCCACGCCGGCGAGGCGCCGGTGGTGCCCGAAGTACCACGCCGGGTCGGGGCGGTTGCCGGTGTCGCCCATCATCCGGTCCCAGTGGGTGGCGACGTTGCTCGCTGCCTTCTCGACGGTGACGGTGGTGTCCTTCAGCCGGTTGATGACGCCGGGCTCCAGCGCCGTCTTGCGGCCCTTGGCGGCGAGCGCGGACTCGCGCGTCTTCCAGCCCGACATCGACGCCTTGAACCCGGCCCGCACGGCGCGCTGGCTGGTCGGCGACATCTCGTGCAGCATCGGTGGCATCGCCCGCTCACCGGTGCCGTAGGCGACCTCGGCCGGCGAAGGCTGCGGCTTGGCCTTGGTCTTGGTGGCCTTC
>Ga0190275_10001550_pt1 | contig 16983 bp, 15 predicted proteins | sample Popmic550T_FD_133745 | JGI IMG/M metagenome (GOLD analysis project Ga0190275, IMG submission 133745) | Populus adjacent soil microbial communities from riparian zone of Yellowstone River, Montana, USA - 550 T | ecosystem: Environmental > Terrestrial > Soil > Riparian zone > Trees stand | place...
CAGGCCGGAGGCCGCCAGCGCCGCCTTGGCCTCCGCCGCGCCGACGAACCCGACCGGCAGCCCGATCACGAGCGCCGGATCGCGCGGCGGGCGCTCGAGCAGCTCCGCCAGCGCCGTCGGTGCGTTGCCGACGACCCACACCGCGCCGGCCGGGGTCTCGGCGACCGCGAGGCGCATCGCCGCCGCGCTGCGCGTGATGCCCGCGGTGGCGGCGATCTCCGCCGCGCGCGGGTCGGCGAGCGGCACCCACGCCTCGCGGCTCGTGATCCCGCCCGCGACCATGCGCGTGTCGCAGACGAGCGGCGCGCCGGCCAGGAGCGCGTCGCGGCCGGCCCGCAGCGGGGCCTCGTCGGCGAGCAGCGTCTCGGCGTACTCGAGGTCGGCGGAGGCGTGCACGACGCGCTCGGTCACCGCCCGCACGAGCGGCGGGAGGTGGGAGAGGTCCACCCGGGCCCGCAGGATCCGGTAGCTCTCGGCCTCGATGGGATGGACCGCGCGGGTCACGCCGGCCGCTCGAGCTCGACGAAGGCGTCCGCGGGGCAGATCTCCATGCACTCGCCGCAGCCGGTGCAGCGGTCGGCGAGCGTGAGCAGCGGCGGCCGCCCCTCCTGCAGCCAGCCGCCCGGCGCCGGGCGCAGCGCCCGCTCGGGGCAGGTGGCGAGGCAGGCGCCGCAGCCCTTGCACGCGTCGGTGGCGGCGAAGATCGTCGAGCTCATCCGCGCTCCACGGTTGCCACGGCACACGTGGCGTTGGCCGAGCGCCGCTTGGTCACGAGCAGCTCCCCGGCGCCGGCGGTCAGCAGCGCGGCGGCCTCGGCCACGCTGGGCGTGCCGACGTGCGCGGCCACGACCGGCGAGGGCGTGGGGACGGGGACGGCCCGCAGCGCGCTCGCCGGGTGCGTGCGCAGCGGCCATCCGCGCCGGCGTGCGGCCTCCCACAGGCCCGGCTCGTCCGCCTTGGCGTCGACCGTGGCCAGCGCCCGCACGTCCGCCGCGCTCGCCCCGGCCGCGGCGAGCGCGGCGTCGATCAGCGCGAGCAGCTCGTCGGCGCTGCACCCGCGGCTGCAGCCCGCGCCGACGACGACGGCGGGATTGGAAGGGGTCACGGCCGCCGCCCCCACACGACGACGACGGGGTTCTCGGCCGCGAGCCGGTGGCCATCGGCGAGCGGTCGCAGACGGCTGGCCTGCACGAGCGTCCCGCCGGTCTCGAGGCCGGCCGCGGCGAGGCGCTGCAGTGCGGGCCCGGCGCGCTCGACGAGCGCGAGCGTGACCACGACCGTCCGCCGCGCGCGGGCGGCGCAGGCGTCGACGATCCCGGGGAGCGCGGCGCCGCCGCCCCCGACGAACACGGCGTCGGGCTGGAGCAGGCCGTCCAGCGCGTCCGGCGCGGTGCCGAGGACCGTCCGCATCGGCACGCCGTGCGCGGCCGCGTTGCGCTCGGTTAGCGCCAGGGCCGCGGGATCGCGGTCGATCGCGATCGCGGCGGCGCCGAGACGGGCGCACTCGACCGCGACCGAGCCGCTGCCGCAGCCGACGTCCCACACGAGGTCGCCCGTGCCCGGCCCGAGGCGCGCCAGTGCGAGCGCGCGGACCTCGGCCTTGGTGACCATGCCGTCGCGGTGCTCGAAGGCGTCGTCGCCCAGCGCCCAGCCGTCCGGCGTGCGCGGCGGCCACACCCGGGCGCGCTCGCCCGCGCGCGCCGCCGGGTCGAGCACGACGAGCACGTTGGGCTCGCCGAACGTGCCGCCGGCGAGCTCCTCGGCGGTGCCGCGCACGACGCGCTCCTCGCGCGTGCCCAGCCGCTCGGCGACGGCGAGCTCGCGCCCGGCGTCCGCCAGGCGGGCCGCGTAGAAGGCCGGCGGGGCGGACGGGGCGGTGAGGATCGCGACCTTCGGGTGGCGCAAGGCGACCGCGAGGGCGGCGCTCGGGTCGCGGCCGTGCGCGCTGACCACGACCGCGTCGTCCCACGGGACGCCGAGGCGGGCGAAGGCGACCGATACCGCCGATGGCGCGGGGTGGACCTCGAGGCGCTCCGGGCCGAGCCGCTCGGAGAGCGCGCGCACGATGCCGAAGAAGCCGGGATCACCGGAGGCGAGCACGCACGCGGGCCCGTCGTGGGCGGCCAGCGCGTCGAGCGCGGGACCCAGGTCGGCGGTCAGCGGCACGCGCTCGGCGGACGGCGGGCCCAGCACGGCGAGCGCCGCGTGCCCGCCGGCGATCAGCGTGGCGCCCGCCAGCAGGTCCTCGGTGCCGGGCGGCACGCGGCCGGCGTGCAGCCCGAGGACGGCCACGGGCGCGCCGGCGCTCATGCCAAGGCCCCCACGTCGAGGCGCTCGCGCGCGCCGGGGCTCGCGCCGACGACCGCAGCCCCCTCGAAGTCGACCATCACGACGTCGACGAGCAGCGCGTGCTTGGCATACGCGGCGAGGTTCTCCGCCACCCGCGCGCACAGCACGTCCCCGGCGGCGTCCAGGCCGGCGGCCTCCCACAGCTCGTACGCGTGGCGCGCGCTGTTGGCCTCCGCGACGGCCGCGACGAGCGCCGCATCGCCGCCCGCGTGCGCGGTGAGCTCCGACAGGAAAGCCGGATCGATGCGCGAGCGCGTCCAGTGGGTCATCAGCACCCCGGCGCCGAGCTTGGAGAGCTTGCCGACCATGCCGACGAACAGGCAGCGCTCGAAGCCCAGCTTCACCGCGCGCTTGAGCGCGTAGCCGGTGAAGTCGCCGACCTCGACGAAGCACACCTCGGGCAGCTCGGGCGCCAGCCGCCGCGCGGCGCGCTCGCTGCGCCCGCCGGTGGTGAGCACGAATGTGCGGGTGCCCTGCGCCTCCATCACGTCGATCGCCTGCCCGACGCTCGCGCGCCACGCGGCCGTCGAGAACGGGCGGACGATCCCCGTGGTGCCGAGGATCGAGATCCCGCCCACGATCCCCAGCCGGGGGTTCGAGGTCCGCCGGGCCATCTTCTCCCCGCCGGGCACGCTGATCTCGACCTCCACCCCGACCCGGTCGAGGTCGAACACCTCGCCGACCGCGGCCGCGATCTGCCCGCGCGGGCCGGCGTTGATCGCGGGCCCGCCGACGTCGAGGCCGAGCCCGGGCTTGGTGACCGTCCCGACGCCGGCGCCCCCGCGCAGCTCCAGGCCGGGCGACCCGGTCAGCCGCACGCGGGCGGTGAGGTGCGCGCCGTGGGTGACGTCGGGGTCGTCGCCCGCGTCCTTCTCCACCACCGCGACCGCGGCGTCGTCGCCGGCGCGCTCGCAGCGCTGCGGGACGAACGACGGCCGGCGCTCGGAGCGCGGCAGCGGTACCTCGACCTCGCCCGGCGCGGCACCGTCGCGCAGCAGCAGGCACGCCGCCTTCGCGGCCGCGGTCGCGCACGTGCCGGTCGTCCAGCCCTGGCGCAGCTTGCCGCCCGCGACGCGCCGCGCGCTGGCCGGGAGGTTGGGCTCCCGCAGCTCAGGCGGGTCCACGGCCGGCCTTCTTGTAGCGGTCGGGGCGCCCGAGCGGGCGGTAGCGGTGCCCGTAGCCGGGGTCGTAGACGTGCGAGCGCCCGGCCGGAGCCCCGGCGTCCAGCGCCGGGCCCACGATCACGAGCGCCTGCGTGGTGATGCGCGCCTCGCGGATCCGCGCGGCGAGCTCGGCGAGCGGGCAGCGCACAACGATCTCGTCCGGCCAGGTCGCCCGGTAGACGACGGCGCACGGCGTCGCCGGGGCGTAGCCGCCCTCGATCAGCTCCGCCTGCAGCTCGCGCGGGCGCCGGACCGAGAGGAACAGCACCATCGTCGAGCCGTGCCGCGCGAGCTCCGCGAGCTCCTCGTTGGGCGGCATCGTCGTGCGCGTCGCGCGGCGGGTGAGGATGAGCGTCTGGGCGACGTCGGGCACGGTGAGCTCCTGCCCGAGCGCCGCCGCGGCGCCCGCCATGGAGCTCACGCCGGGGACGATCTCGACCGCCAGCCCCAGCTGCCGGCACGCCTCCAGCTGCTCGTGCAGCGCCCCGTAGAGCGTGGGGTCGCCGGAGTGCACGCGCGCGACCCGCAGGCCCTCGGCGGCCGCCCGCTCGTAGATCGCCACCACGTCCTCGAGCGTGCGGTCGTCGGAGGCGACGAGCTCGGCGCCCGGCCGGGCGTGGGCGAGCACGCCCTCGTCGACGAGGCTGCGCGCCCACACCACGACGTCGGCCTCGCCGAGCACGCGCACCGCGCGCAGGGTCAGGAGGTCCACCGCGCCCGGGCCGGCGCCGACGAACGCCACGCGGCCGCTCATGGCTTGCCCTCCGCGGCCCGCAGCGCGCCGGTCGCGACCGCCTGGCGCCGGCGGCGCAGCGGCTCGGCGACCCGGACGAGGTCGGGGCGCACGGCCAGCAGCGCCCGCACGATCAGCGCCGTGATGACGCCCTCGACGAGCCCGATCAGCACGTAGGCGCCGACCGTGCCGGCCGCCAGCGTGCGCAGGTCGATCGATACGCGGGCGCCGAGCGCGAACTCGGCCACGAACACGACCGCCGCGAGCGTCACGCACACCCACGCGGCGCACCCGCACGCGAGCGCGAGCCCGCGCGGGGTGGCGGGCAGCACGCGCCGCAGCGCGACGATCAGCGGGTAGCCCACGAGCGCGGGGATCAGCGCGAGGTTGACGATGTTGAGCCCGAGCGTCGTGATCCCGCCGTCGCCGAGCGCGAGCGCCTGGATCGCGCACACGACCGCGATCGTCATCGCCCCCAGCCACGGGCCCAGCAGCGCCACCGCCAGCGCGCCGCCCAGCAGGTGGCCCTCGGTCCCGATCGTCACCGGGATCATCGGGGCGTCGCCGACGAGGAAGAACGCCGCGGCGAGCCCGGCGACCGGGAGGTCGCGCTCGCGCTGCTCGCCGCGCACCTTGTGGAGGCACAGCGCCAGGCCGCCGACCGCGACGACGGTGCCGAGCGCCGCGGCCTCGCCGGCGAGGAAGCCGTCAGGCACGTGCACCGGCGGCCTCCGGGCTCGTGGTGAGATCCAGGGCGGCGACGGCGCCGACGACGAACGTCACGGGCGGCGGCAGCGGCGCGGGGAGGTCGGCGAGCGTCCCGCGCAGCACCTGCTGCTCCGGCCGGCTGCCCGCACTGATGGCTGCGACCGGCGTATCGCCCGCCAGCCCGCCCGCGATCAGGCGCGCGGCGATGCGGCGGATCCGCCCGCGCCCGGTGAGGATGACGAGCGTCCCGCCGACCCGCGCGAGCGCCTCCCAGTCGGGCGGCGCGCCGTGCTCGGGGTCGTCGTTGCCGTCCACGACGGTGACCGTCACGCTCAGCTGGCGCAGCATCAGCGGGATGCCGGCCGCGGCGGGTGCGGCGAGCGCCGCGGAGACGCCCGGGGTGACGCGCACCGGGACGCCGGCGGCGCGCAGCGCGCGCGCCTCCTCGCCCCCACGGGAGGCGACGAACGGGTCCCCGCTCTTGAGGCGCACGACGGCATCGTGCTCGCGGCCGAGCTCGACCAGCAGCGCGTTGACCTCCTCCTGGGGCAGCGCGTCGCGGCCGGGCGCGCGACCCACGCAGCGGCGCTCCGCCCGCGCCGGCGCGAGCGCGACGATCGCGTCCATCGACGGCCGGTCGTAGACGACGACCTCCGCGCCGGCGAGTGCCTCGACGGCCGCGCCGGTGAGCAGCGCGGGGTCTCCCGGGCCCGCGCCGACGAGGTGGACCGTCATCGGACCGCCTCCTCGACGGGCGCGCCGGCCCGCTCCGCCACCAGCCACGGCCCCGCCACCCGGCCGCTCTCGCCGGCCACCAGCAGCACCGTGCGCATGGTCACCGCCGCGGAGTCGAGGCCGGCGAGCGTCGTCCGCGCCACGGACTGTCCCGGCCGACCCGCGTCGGTCACGACCCCGACCGGCGTCTCCGGATCGCGGTGCTCGCCGAGCACCGCCAGCACGCGGTCGAGCTGCCAGGTGCGCGTCGCCGAGCGCGGGTTGTAGAGCGCGAGGGCGAGGCCGGCCGCCGCGACCGCGGTCAGGCGCCGCTCGACGGTCGCCCACGGGACCTGCAGGTCCGACAGCGACAGCGACGCCCAGTCGTCGCCCAGCGGCGCGCCGAGCAGCGCGCCCGCCGCCAGCGCCGCGGTGACGCCCGGGACGACCTCGACCGCCGGGCGCTCGGCTGCCGACAGCTCGGCGGCGCGCGCGAGCGTCCGCGCGGCCATCCCGTAGACGCCGGCGTCGCCCGAGGACACGAGCGCCACGTCGGCGCCGGCGGCCGCGCGCGCGAGCGCCTCGTCGGCGCGCGCGACCTCCTCGCCCATCGCCCCGCGCAAGACCTCCTGGCCGGGGTGCAGCAGGTCGGCGCACTGCTCCACGTAGGGCCCGTAGCCGACCACCACCGCGGCGCCCGCCACCGCCTCGGCGGCCGCCGCGGTGCGGTGGGCGGGGCCGCCCGGCCCGAGCCCGACGATGCGCAGGGTCCCTGTCATGCCGCAAGCGGGTTGAAGCCCGCGGGCAGCTCGAGGCGGTGCGCGCGCATGAAGCCCTCGTCGGCGAGGATCTCGCGCGCCGGCCCGTCGGCCGCCACGACGCCGTTGTCAAGCACGACCGCGCGCGGGCACAGCTCGAGCGCGTAGGGCAGGTCGTGGGTCACGAGCAGCGTGGTCAGGCGCAGCGACTGCAGCACGTCGGCCAGCTCGCGCCGCGCCGCGGGGTCGAGGTGGGAGGTCGGCTCGTCGAGGACGAGCACGTCCGGGCGCATCGCGAGCACCCCGGCGACCGCCGCCCGGCGCCGCTCGCCGGCGGAGAGCTGGTGGGGCGCGCGCTGCGCCGTGTCGCCCATCCGCACCGCCTCGAGCGCCTCCGCCACCCGCGCGCGCAGCGCCTCGCCCTGCAGGCCGAGGTTCGCCGGGCCAAAGGCGACGTCGGCCTCGACGGTCGGCATGAAGAGCTGGTCGTCCGGGTCCTGGAAGACCAGGCCGACGCGCCGGCGCACGTCCTTGCGGGTCGCCGGGGTCAGCCGCGTCCCCGCGATGCTGACCTCGCCCTCGCCGCCCTCGAGCATGCCGTTGAGCTGCAGGATCAGCGTGGTCTTGCCCGCGCCGTTGGGACCGAGGATCGCCACGCGCTCGCCCGGCTGCACGCGCAGGTCGACGCCCGCCAGCGCGGCGCTGCCGTCGGGATAGGCGAACGAGAGGCCGCGGACGTCGATGGCGGGCGGCGCGCCGTCGGCGGCGGGCACGACGGGCGCGGGCCGCAGGCCCGGCTTGCGCGGCGCGAGCTCGAGCGGCGGGGGCGGGGCGGGCGCGCGCGTCGCCCGCCGGGAACGGCGCCCCCCGCGCGGCGGCCCGTCGCCGTGCGGGGTGAGCGAGATCGGCATCCCGACCTTGTCCTCGTAGCCCGGCAGCCGGACGCGGTAGGCGCACACGTCGCAGTTCATCCGCACGTCGCCGGTCAGCGCCTCGCGGTAGCGCTCGAGCACGAGGCGGGCCAGGCGGCGGTCGGGGCCGAGGTGGCCGGCGCCCCGCACGTCGAGCCCCGGGTGCGCCTCCGCCCACTCGGCCGCCTGGCGGTACACGCGCGGCAGCAGCCGGCCGGTGAACAGCAGGAAGGGGGCGACGACGATCGTCGTGGCGCCCAGACGGCGGCAGCGCTCGAGCGCGGTGGGGACGTCGGGCTGGGCGACCTGGATGAACGCCGGCTCGACCATCGGCAGCCCGCGGCCGTCGGACAGCAGGCGCGCGACCTTGTAGAGGTCGGCGCCCGCGTCGGGGTCGGAGGAGCCGCGTCCGACGAGCACGACCGCGGTCTCCGCCGGATCGGTCTCGCCAAGCGCCTCGCGGATGCGCTCCTCGGCGACGTCGAGCACGACCGGGTGGATGCCGAGGTCGCGTGCCATGCGGAAGCGGGCGTCCGGGTGGCGCATGCGGGCGCGGGCCAGCGCGGCGGGCCCGTCGTTCTTCAGGTGCCCGGCGGCGAGCAGCACGAGCGGGACCGAGACCACGTCGGTCGGGCCGGAGGCGACCAGGCGGTCGAGGGCGTCGTCGACCAGCGGGGTCGCGAGCTCGATGAAGCCGAACTCGACCGGCAGCGCCCCCGCCGCCTCGCGGATGCGCTCGGCGAGCGTCCAGAACTCCTCGACGCCGTCGGCGTCGCGAGAGCCGTGGCCGACGACGAGCATCGCCGGCGGCGTGCCGTCCCCCTCCGGGGCGCCCTGCCCGCCCGCGAGCGGCAGGTCGAGCGAGTCGCTCATGCCGGCCACCCCCGCGCCGCCAGCGTCACCGCAACCGCCACCGCCGGCGCGCCCAGCGCGGCGGCCCACGCGACGCGACGGGCCGGCTCGGCGAGGTTGACGTCGGGCAGGCGGCCGTCGAAGCCGCGGGCGAGCATCGCCGTGTGCACGCGCTCGCCGCGCGCGAAGCAGCGGACCGCCAGCGCTCCCGCCGACTGGCCGACCGTGCGCGCCTGCCACAGCCAGCGGGGGTCGTCGCCGCGCGCCACCCGCGCCAGCTGCAGGCGGCGCAGCTCGTCGATCACGACCTGGAGGTAGCGGATCGCGAAGGCGGCGATGGCGGTGAACTGGCGCGGGATCCGCAGCCGCTCGGCGCCCGCCAGGATGGCCGGCGCGGGTGTGGTGGCCGACAGCACGCCGGTGGCCATCACGGCCAGCGTCGCCTTGGCGACGATGCCCCACGCGGTCAACAGGCCGTCCTCGGAGAGCCCGACGCCCAGCACGTCGACCTCGGGGCCGTGGGCGACGAACGGCAGCACGATCACGAACAGCACGAAGGGCACCTCGACCAGCAGCCGCCCGGCGAGCAGCCGCAGCGGCGCCCGCGCCCACACGGCGGCGGCCGCCAGCAGGCCCGCGTCGACCGCGTAGGGCCACACGGCCCCGTGGGGGACGAGCGCGACCGCCACCACGAACACGACCAGTGCGAGCACCTTGCACTCCGGCGCGAGGCGATGCAGGGCGGTCTCGACCGCCGCGGGCCGGTCGGCGGCGTGCGCGAGCGTCACCGGGCGCGCTCCTCGGCGGAGCCCAGCAGCGCCGCGCCCCGCTCCGCGGACCGGCGCGCCGGCACGATCACGGTCGACATGTACGGCCCGCGCCCGTCGCGCGCCGCCGTGCGCTCGATCGCCTCGCCCTCGAGCCCGAGCTGCTCGCCGTAGACGCTGTCCTCGAGCCGGCCGGCGTCGTCCAGCGCCTCCCGCACGCGGGCCAGTTGTCGCCCGCCCTTGTAGACCACCACCGTGTCGAAGCTCGCGAGCGCCTCGCGCAGGCGGTCATCGCCCGCCGTGTAGGGCACGAGTGCGAGCCGCTCGTCGCCCTCGGCGAGGACGGTCTGCGAGCGCGCGGCGAGGTCCTGCATGGCGGTGATGCCCGGCACCGTCCGCACCGCCAGGCCGGGCACGAGGTCGTGCACGGTGCGCGCGACGTAGGTGAACGTGGAGTAGAGGCTGGGGTCGCCGATCGTGGCGAACGCGGCGGTGCCGCCCGTGCCCACGACCGCGGCGATGGCGGCGCCGGCGCGGTCCCAGTTGCCAGCCCGCGCGCTGTCGTCGCGCATCGCGAACGTCAGCCGCTCGATGCGCCCGGCGTCCAGGTGCGGGGCCACGACCCGCTCGGCGCGGCCCGGCGTCTCGCCCGAGTCGGTCTCGGGGACGAAGACGCGGTCGGCGCCCTGCAGCTCCCGCAGCGCCTTGAGCGTGAGGTGCTCCGGATCGCCCGGGCCGACCCCGACGCCGACGAGCGTGCCGGGGGCGCTCATGTCCCGCTCCGCTCGGCCGGACGCGCGGCGGCGGCCACCAGGCGCGTGGCGACCTCGGGAGTGGTGGCCCAGTGCGTGTGCACGTAGCTCGCGTGTACCCCGGCCTCCACGTGACCCTCGGGATGCTCGTCGCCGCGCGCGTGCAAGTGCCACGCGGGGGCGCCCGCACGGGCGGTGGGCTCGACCCGCGAGTAGTGGAACTCGTGGCCGCGCGTGGCGGTGCCGGCCGGCCAGGCGGGATGGTCGGTGGCGGCGACCGCCTCGCGGTAGCCGAGCCGCAGGCCGTCGGTCATGCGGGCCGAGGCGGGGACGACGTCGCACATCGGCTGGCCGTCGAGCTCCGTGGCCAGGTAGAGCAGGCCGCCGCACTCGGCGAGGATCGGCCGCCCGCGGCGGGCGAAGGCGGCGATCTCCGCGCGCAGCGCCCAGTTGGCCGACAGCTCGGCGCCGAACGCCTCGGGGAATCCGCCGGCCAGCAGGAGCGCGCCGGTGCGGGGCGGCAGCTCCTCGTCGGCGAGCGGGTCGAAGGTCGCGAGCTCGGCGCCGGCGGCCTCGAGCAGCTCGAGGTTCTCCGTGTAGTGGAAGGAGAAGGCGGGGCCGCCCGCCACGGCGATCCGCGCCGGGAGGCGACTCGGCCCACCCGACCCGGACAACGGCGGATCCGGACGCCACGGCTCGCCCGGCAGCTCAGGGACGCGGCGGGCGAGCGCGAGCACGGCGTCGAGGTCGCAGCCCGCCGCGACCGCCGCGGCGAGCGTCGCGATCGCCTCGCGGGCCCGGGGCTCGCGCTCGGCCACGGGGACGAGGCCAAGGTGGCGCTCGGGCGTCGCGATCGCCTCCTCGCGCGGCAGCGCGCCGAGCACCGGGACCTCCAGCGGGGCGAGCGCCTCGCGCAGCAGCTCCACGTGCCACGGGCTGCCGACGCGGTTGAGGATGACCCCGGCGACGTCGATGTCGGGGTCGAACGTCGCGTACCCGTGCACGATCGCCGCCACCGAGCGCGCCATCGCGGCGGCATCGACCACCAGCACGATCGGCGCGCGCAGCAGCTTGGCGACGTGCGCGGTCGAGGCCAGCTCGCCGCGCCCCGAGGCGCCGTCGAAGAGTCCCATCACGCCCTCGACGATCGCCACGTCGGCGCCGGCGCTGCCGTGGCGGAACAGCGGCGCGATGAGCTCCGGGCCGCTCAGGAACGCGTCGAGGTTGCGCCCCGGCCGGCCGCTGGCGAGCGCGTGGTAGCTGGGGTCGATGAAGTCCGGGCCGACCTTGAAGCCCGCGGCGCGCACCCCGCGCGCCGCCAGCGCTGCCAGCAGCCCGACGGCCACGGTCGTCTTGCCCGCGCCCGAGCTGGTGCCGGCGATCACGAGGCGCGGGATCACGCGGCGCCCTCCCAGACGTCGTCGGAGACCGGGCGCCGCGCGGCCGCGCGCTCGGTCATCCGCGTGCCGCGGGGCGCGTCGGCGGCGACGCCGTCGCCCGCGCACACCGCGGGCACCGGCGCGCCGTCGTGGACGCCGGTCGCCGGGTCGGTGCCGTGGTCGGGGCAGACCGCCAGGCGGCCGGCGCGGGCGGATACGACCTCCCACAGCGGTCCGACCAGCTCGGTGTCGAGCGCCTCCAGCGCGGCGACCTTGCCGTCGGCGTCGTGCTCGTGGGCCGCCTCGTCGGGCGCGGCGATGTGCACGACGACGCGCCGGGCGCCGCCGGCGATCGCGCCCAGCGCCGCGCCCCGCTTGGCGGCGAGGTCGGTGTCCGGCCCGCCGGTCGCGCCGGCGGGTTGCACCGCCTCCGCGCCGAGCAGCCGCGCGCAGCCCGCGGCCGCGCCCGGCCCGCTGATCATCACGGTGCGCGGGTCGAGGTGCGGGCTCGGCGCGCCGCGGCCGTTCGCGCCCCACACGTGCGCCGCGAGCCCCTCGACGCGCGCCGGGACGGGTGGCGACCCGGCGCCGATGGCAAGGCAGCGGTGGCCGCGGAGGTGGTGGAGGTCGTGGTCTCCCAGCACGCGGGCCAGCCGGTCGCGCGCCGCCCGCGCCGCGCCGGCGGATGCGCGGCGGCCGTCGCGCTCGTGGAAGTCCACGCGCCACGCTCGGGCGCCCGGCGGGATCGCCAGTCCCGCCGCCGCGGCCTCCAGCCGCCCGCGGGGGATGGCGACGCTGCGGCGGGCGCCGAGCAGGACCGGGATCCCCGTCTCTGACCCGGGAGTCCGCCCGGGCGGCGTGGTCGCGACCCGCCGCAGCGTCCCCGCGGCGCACAGCGCGTCCAGCGCCGGCGTCCGGGCGCGCTCGAGCGCGGTGGGCGCGCCCCGTCGCACCGGCTCGGCGGCGCCGTCGGGGATCACGAGGACCGCTACCACTCGATCCCCTGCTGGGCGCGGATGCCCTCGTCCATCGGGTGCTTGACCTTGACGACCTCGCTGACCAGGTCGGCGACCTCGAGGAGCTCCGGCGGCGCGTCGCGTCCCGTCACCACCACGTGCTGGAAGCCGGGGCGGTCGCGCAGGGTCGCTGCGACGTCCGCGGCGTCGACCCAGCCGTACTTCATCGGGTAGGTGAGCTCGTCGAGCAGGATGAACTCGTAGCGCTCGTCGGCGATGAACCGGCGCACGCCCTCCCAGCCCGCGCGGGCGAGGTCCGCCGAGTGCTCGAGATCGCGGCTGATCCAGGTCCACCCGTCGCCCATCTTCTCCCAATCGATGCCGCCGAGCTCGCGCGCGGCCTTCTCCTCGCCGACCTTCCACTTGCTCGACTTCATGAACTGGAACACCGCGCACCGGTAGCCGCGCGCCCATGAGCGCATGAGCATCCCGAACGCGCTCGTGGACTTGCCCTTCCCGTGCCCGGTGACCACGATCACCAGCGGCCGGTCGCGCGGCTTGCGGCGCTTGGGCTCCTCGCTGCCCGCGTCGTCCGGCGTGTGGGGGACGTCGACCAGGTCGCTCATGCGGCCCTCCTCGGGCGCTCGGGGGTCGGGTGCAGGCGCGACAGCGGGAGCAGCGGCGCGCCGGCCGCGCGGGCGATCTCGGCGGCCAGGCCGAGGCGCACCGGGCCCTCCTCGCCGTCGAAGACGACGACGCCGTCGGCGGTGCGGGCCAGTGCCGCCGCGGCGTCGCAGGCGGCCGCGCGTCCGGCCGCGCCGCCGCTCGCGCGCCCGTCGGTGACGGCGAGGACGAGCGCGCGGCGCTCGGGGTCGCGGCGGCGCTCGGCGCTCACGAGCGCCTCCGCCCGCGCGAGCCCGGCGGCCAGCGGCGTGCCGCCGCCGGTCACGAGGGCCTCGAGCGTCGCGGCGGCGCGCTCGACGCTGCCGGTCGGCGGGAGCGCGACCTCGGCGGCGGTGCCGCGGAACGTCACGAGCGCGACGCGGTCCCGCCGCCGGTAGGCGTCCAGCAGCATGCCCAGGACGGAGCCCTTGACCGCGGCCATCCGCCGGCGCGCACCCATCGAGCCGCTGGCGTCGACGCAGAAGACGACGAGGTTGCCCTCGCGGCCGGCGCGGACGTGCTCGCGCAGGTCGGCGGTCGAGAGCGCCGCGCCGCCGTTCCCGGCGCGGCGGCGGGCGGCGGCGCGCAGGGTGGCCGCGATCGCGAGGTCGGCCGGCGCGGCGGCCGCGGGGCGACTGTCGATCGGCTCGCCGTGCGGGCCGGTGGCGCGGCTGCGGCGGCCGGCGGCGCCGCGCCCGGTGCCGGCGAGGCGCAGGTCGGGGGCGGGGGACGGGGCACCGGGCTTCTCGCGGCGCTCGGGGGCGATGCCGCCCCGCTCCCGCTCGTCGCCGGACGGTGGCCGCTCCGCGCCCTCAGGTGCCGGGCCGGCCGGGGCGGGGTCGGCCTCGGCGCCGGCGCCGGCCGGCTCCGTGGCCGGCTCGGGGGCCGGCGGCCGGCCGTTCCCGCCGCCGCCGTCCGGACCGGGGCCGTCGTCGCCGTCGCGGGACTCCTCGAGCGCCTCGTCGAGCTCGTCCGGCGTGAGGCCCGGCGCCTCCAGCGGCCCGCGCCGCCGGCGGTGGGCGAGGGCGAGCAGCGCCGCGCGGCGGACGTGGTCCTCGGCCACGGCGTCGCCGCCGTCGAGCGCCGCGAGCGCCCGCGCCGTGCGGGCGCTCACGATGTCGGCGCGCAGCCCGTCCACGCCGAGCCGCGCGCAGATTCCCGCGATCAGCAGCAGCATCCGGTCGTCCAGCGCCACGTCGTCCAGGCGCTCCCGCGCCCGGACCACGCGCGCGGCCAGCTCGGCCTCCTCGGCGGCGAAGCGGCCGCGGAAGCCCGCGGGGTCGGCGTCGAAGGCGAGCCGGCGGCGGACGATCTCGACCCGCTCGGCGGCGTCGCCCGTCCCCGCCACCTCGACGCTCAGCCCGAAGCGGTCGAGCAGCTGCGGACGCAGCTCGCCCTCCTCGGGGTTCATCGTGCCCACGAGCAGGAAGCGCGCCGGGTGCGAGGCGCTGACCCCGTCGCGCTCCACGTGCGCGCGCCCCATCGCGGCGGCGTCGAGCAGCACGTCGACCAGGTGGTCGGGCAGGAGGTTGACCTCGTCGGCGTAGAGGATCCCCCGGTGCGCGGCCGCGAGCAGGCCGGGGTCGAAGGTCGCCGCGCCGTCGCGGAGCGCGCGGTCGAGGTCGAGCGTGCCGAGCAGCCGGTCGGCGGTCGCGCCGATCGGCAGCTCGACGAGCGCGACCGGGCGCTGCACCACCGTGGCCGTGGCGGGGTCGTGCGGGCCGTCCGGGCAGCCGGGGCCGTCGGTCTCGGGATCGGCGGCGAAGCGGCAGCCCGCCACCGTCCGCACGGGCGGCAGCAGCGGAGCGAGGCCGCGCACCGCGGTGGACTTCGCCGTCCCGCGCTCGCCGCGCACCAGCACGCCGCCGATGCGCGGGTCGACCGCACACGCCAGCAGCGCCTCGGACAGCGCCTCCTGGCCGACGAGCGCCGTGAACGGGTACGTGTGAGCGCTCATCCTTGCGACCCCCGCGAGATCGACGAAGTCGATCTCGCCGAAGCCGGCGCCGCCGGCGCTGCCTCCTCGAGCTCGCCGTCCGCCCGCAGGTAGGCCTCCCGCAGCGCCTCCATGGTCTCGGCCTCCGGCGCCTCCCACAGCCCGCGGTCCGCGGCCTCCAGCAGCCGCTCGGAGATCGCCCGCAGCGCCCACGGATTCGAGGCGCGCATGAACTCCGCGACATCCTCGTCGAGCACGTACTTCGCGGCGAGCGTCTCGTACATCCAGTCCTCCACGACCCCCGTGGTGGCGTCGTAGCCGAACAGGTAGTCGACGGTGGCCGAGAGCTCGAAGGCGCCCTTGTAGCCGTGGCGGATCATCGAGGCGATCCAGCGGGGGTTGGCGACGCGGGCGCGGAAGACCCGCCGTGACTCCTCGGCCAGCGAGCGCGCGTGCACGCGCTCCGGGTCGGCGCTGTCGCCGATCATCGCCTGCGGGTCGCGCCCGGCGAGGTGGCGGACGTAGGCGACCATCCCGCCGTGCTCGGCGTAGTAGTCGCTCGAGTCGAGGAGGTCGTGCTCGCGCGAGTCGACGTTCTTGACCGCGACGTCGATGCGGGCGAAGTGCTCGCGCATCGCCGCGCGCGCGGGCACGCCGTCGAGCCCGCGGCCGTAGGCGTGGCCGCCCCACACCTCGTAGACCTCGGCGAGGTCGGCGTCGTCGCGCCACGTCCGCGTCTCGAGCAGCGGCAGGAGCCCCGTCCCGTACGCGCCCGGCTTGGCCCCGAACACGCGCGTGGTCGCGCGCCGCCAGGCGGCGTCCTCGCCCAGCTCGGCGAGCAGGCGGTCGCGGTCGGCCAGCGCGTGCTTGCGCACGAAGTTGCGCTCCGGCGGCTCGTCGAGCCCGGCCACGAGCGTCACCGCGTCGTCGAGGAGCGTGATCAGCCCGGGGAAAGCGTCGCGGAAGAAGCCCGAGATGCGCACCGCGACGTCGATCCGCGGGCGCCCGAGCTCCTCGAGTCCGATGGGCTCGAGCCCGGTGACCCGGAGCGTCTCGGGGTGCCAGACGGGCCGCACGCCGAGGAGCGCGAGGATCTCCCCGGCATCGTCGCCGTGGGTGCGCATCGCGGCCGTGCCCCACACCACGATCCCGACCGTCTCGGGGTACGCGCCGTCTTCCGCCACATGACGGCGCACGAGCGCCTCGGCGAGCCGCGCGCCGACGTCGTAGGCGAGGTCGGAGGGCAGCGCCTTGGGGTCGACCGAGTAGAGGTTGCGACCGGTCGGCAGGACGTCGACGCGCCCGCGGGTGGGGGAGCCCGACGGGCCCGCCGGGACGTGCGCGCCGCGGAGCCCCGCGAGCAGGTTGGGCACCTCGTCGGCGGTGCGCAGCAGCCGCGGCACGACCTCCGCGCCCGCGAAGCGCAGGGCACTCGCGACGCCGGCGTCCGCGCGGCCCAGCACCGCCCCGCACACGCGCTCGGCGACGTCGGGCTCGAACGCCTCGGCGCGGAACGCCGCCATCAGCGCGGCCTGGGCGTCCTGCAGGCGGTCGAGCAGCTCGCCGGCGCTGCGCCCCGGGCCGGGGAAGCGGTCGAGCAGCTCGGGCGGGGCGCCGTCCGCCGCGGCCCCCGGGTCGGCCGCGAGCCCCGGCTCGTCGAGGCCGAACGCCGCGCCGATCGCCCGCCGCAGCCCGGGGACCCGCTCGCCGGCGCCGAGGCGCAGGATCGCCGCCAGCAGCCCGTCGAACTGCTCGGTGTCCGGCACCCGGCCGAGGATGTGCAGCCCGTCGCGCACCTGCAGGTCCTTGATCTCGCACAGGTAGCCGTCGACGTGCTGGATCAGCTCACCGAACTCCTCCGGCGCCGGCTGCTCGGCGTCTTCGAGGCCGAGGTCGCGGTGCAGCTCGGCCTCGTGGAGCAGCGACCAGACGCGGTGCGCGAGCGCCGGCAGCTTCGGCGGGTCGAGCGCCTCGCAGCGCGCGTACTCGTCGAGCAGCTGCTCGAGCTGGGCGAGCTCGTCGTAGGTCTCCGCGCGCATCATCGGCGGCACCAGATGATCGATCACCACGGCGTGGGCGCGCCGCTTGGCCTGCACGCCCTCGCCGGGGTCGTTGACCACGAAGGGGTAGAAGAGCGGCACCGAGCCGAGCGCCGCGTCGGGCGCGCTCTCCGGCCCCAGGCCGAGGCCCTTCCCGGGCAGCCACTCGAGCGTCCCGTGCTTGCCGAGGTGGACGACGGCGTCGGCGCCGAAGCCGGCGCGCAGCCACCGGTAGGCGGCGAGGTAGTGATGGGCGGGCGCCAGCTGGGGGTCGTGATAGATGGCGACCGGGTTCTCGCCGTA
>Ga0190275_10001551_pt1 | contig 16982 bp, 18 predicted proteins | sample Popmic550T_FD_133745 | JGI IMG/M metagenome (GOLD analysis project Ga0190275, IMG submission 133745) | Populus adjacent soil microbial communities from riparian zone of Yellowstone River, Montana, USA - 550 T | ecosystem: Environmental > Terrestrial > Soil > Riparian zone > Trees stand | place...
CAAGATCCCGCGTTATCAGGGCATTCGCCGAGCCGGCGCCCCGGGTCCGGGTTGCCAACGCCGCCGCAGGCTCCACCGGATGCGGTGTTCGCCGCTCTGCGTCGCCGGGAAATGGTCGGCCGAGCAGGCGAGCTCACTCGGCTGCAGGACCTGTGGCGGACCACAGTGGCCGGTGGCGCCGCCGTGGTCTTCGTCTCCGGCCCCGGTGGCGTCGGCAAGAGTCGGCTGGCCGCCGAGCTGGCGCACACTGCAGCGACCGATGGCGCCATCGTCGTGGTGGGTAGATGCACTGACCCCTCTATCCCCTATCAGCCCTTGTCTGCCGGGCTGCGGGGAACACCGGCGGTGCAATCGGCCCTCGACGCGGCACCGGCCACCACCCGGGTCCAACTCGAACTGCTGGTGCCGGCAGCATCGCCGACCGGTGACGGTCGCGACGCGGGCATCGGGAGTAAAGACGGATTGCTCAGGGCGACAGAGTGGCTGTTCCGGACGGTCGCCGGCGAACGTGGGCTGCTGGCTGTGGTGGAGGACGCGGATCGCATCGACACGGCGACGGCGATCCTGCTGCGCGAGCTCGTCACCCGACAACCGCCGGGCGTGATGCTCCTGGTGTGCCTGCGGGACCCACCGGGCACCCGACATCCCCCGCTGCTGGAATTCATGGGCGATGAGTCGGTGCGCCAGTTCGCGCACCGGATCATCGTGCCTCCGCTGTCTACCAACGATTTGACCGCCTTGATCCAGGGGATCACCGGGGTTACCGCCACGCTCGAATTCGCAGACCGGCTTGCGCAGCACACCGGCGGCAATCCGTTTTTCGCGACCGAGCTTGTTCGTGATCTGGGGTCCGCAGTGTCCACCGGAAAAGCGGTGTTACCGACAGTGCCGGAAGGCGTGCGGGACGTTCTGCGGCGCCGGTTGTCGCCGCTGCCCGGCTCCGCTCGAGACGCTCTTGCCGCAGCGGCGGTGCTGGGCCTGGAAATCGAACTGACCAGTCTCGCCGCCGTGCTGGCGATCTCCGAGGACGAGGTCGTCAGCGACTTGGACGCAGCGGTGCAGAGCGGCTTTCTGGTGGAGTCTGGGCAGTCCTGGGCCGGCGCCTATGCATTCCCACACGAGATGATGCGCGACGCGGTGTACAGCGAGATTCCGCTTCATCGCCGGCAGCGACTGCATGTCAAGGCGTCGGTGACGCTGATGTCGGCGCGAGCCGTTGCCGACGTCGATGTGATCACGGCGGCGGTACACCTGCAGAAGGCGGCCGCCGCGGCCGACCCGGCCGCACTGATCGAACTCAGCCAACGGGCCGCCGCGGCCGCCCGGCGCGGATTCGCCTGGGCGGAGGCGGTGCATCATGCGGAAGCCGCTCTCGCGGTGCTCTCCCGGGCTGCGCCACCGGCGGAACGGGCCCGCGCAGGAGTCGATGTTGCGTTGCTGCGGCTGCGCGCCGGAATCGGCTACGAACGGGTCATCGAGCTGTTGGAAGCCGCCTTGGTTGACTTCCTGATGATCGGCGATCACGCCGCCGCCGGCGTGGTGCACAGCCGGCTGGGTGGCGCGCTGTGCGTTCATCACTCGGTGATGGACATTTCGCGTTCGCTCGAGCACTTCGAGGCGGCAGAACGGCTGATCCCCCACCCCGAAGACGTCTTTCACCTGCACCGCGGCCGCACCCAGGCGGCGATGTACGGGCTCCGGACCGACGTTCTCGCGTCGGCAGCCGACCGGGCCGGGGAGCTGGCCGTGCGCTTGGGCCGCCGCGACCTTTCGGTGTTCGCCCGGTGGGGGCAGGGGTGGAACGCGATCGACCGTGGCGACCTGGCCGGCGCTTTCGCCAGTCTCGGCGAAGCGTGGGCGGTGGCACGTGATCTCGGCGACGCCTACCTGGCATGGGGACCGATCGACGCCGCAGCATTGTTGGCCACGGGACTAGTGCTCGACCCGGCGGCGGGCCGGGCGTGGTGCCGGCGGGGACTGAGTCAGCCGCGGTTCGACACTTTCGTCCACCCACACGCAAGTGTTGTCGACCAGTTGGCGCTGGCCATGCTCGAGATGGGTGAGATCGACGATGCACGAAGGGTTGTCGAGGGGCTACCCGGCGATGCGCTGTCGCGTCGGATGCTCCGCTTCTTGGCCGGGAATTGGGAGCAAGCCGTCGAGGATTGGGCTGCTGCGTTACAGCGGGACGAGAGCGCGGGCGATCTGCAGGACGCGGTGCTCAACGCCCGCTGGTGCGCCGACGCCCTGACGACAGTGGGCCGGGACGCCGAAGCTGTCGCCGTTTTGCAACGAGCACTTGATATCTCGGTCGCCGGTCCACAGGTCCCGTGCGAACTGTGGATCCGCAGCCGCCTCGCCACCCTGCTGGTGCGATCGGACCCGGCGGCGGCGGCGGAACATCTGGCCCGCTGCGAGCTGATCGCGGCATCGGGGCAGGACTGGCGAGGACTTCGCGGTGAGGTGGCGCTGACGACCGGGGTCGTCAGCGCGGAACGCGGCGACCGGAGACGGGCCGATGCAGCATTCGAGGAGGCGGCGGCGGTGTTCCACACCTTCCGCCTGCCCTGGCGCCGGGCAGCCGCACTCTTGGCATGGGCGCGTGCACTGTCCGACGCGGGGCGGACCGCCGAGGCCGGGACGCGTCGTGCGGACGCCAGGTCCGTCTACCGCAGTTTCGGTGCAGCGCAACGGTGGATGCGATTGGCCGACGAACCCGGCGCGGCGGAGACTGCCGGGTCAACGTCGCCTCAACGCGGGCTCAACACCGGCAGGTCACAGTGGAACCCATGACACAGACAGCAACGGCCCCGCGGGAGGCGCGGCGCCATCGGGATCCTGCCGACACCAACTACGACGTCGTGGTTGTCGGCGGACGATGCGCGGGCGCGAGCCTGGCAATCCGCCTGGCCCGGGGCGGCTGGCGGGTCGCACTGGTCGACCGCAACGGTTTCCCTAGCGATACTGTCTCCACGCACCTGATGTTTCCGGATGCCCTGCAGCAGTTGGACGAACTGGGTGCCCTCGAGCGCCTGCAGTCGTCGCACCGGCTCAGCCCGGTCAGGTTCAGCTGGCGGGTCCTGGGCCAAGAGGTCTCCGGCACCTTTACCGCTGTCGGGTCTTTCGACCACTGCCTCTCCATCCGCCGGGTGACGCTCGACGCAGCCCTCATCGATACTGCGGCCGAGGTCGGCGTGCAGCTTCACCTTCGCCGTCGCATCACCGGAGTGCTGGGCAGCGGCACCGCCGCCGATCCGGTTCGCGGCGTGCAGCTCGACGACGGGAGTCAGCTGACTGCCAACTGGGTTGCCGCCGCCGATGGTCAGCGGTCCACCGTCGCCCGGCGGCTGGGGTTGTCGGCTGACGAAGAACGGCGCGGTGAGATGGCCTTCCTGCTGGCCTATTGGCAGGGCATGCCACCGTCGGATTGGTGCCGAATTGATATGCACCGGGAATCCGGTGTGATGTCTGTTCCGGTTGAGGACGGGCTGCATTTGATCTCCGTGGCCGGCCACCGGCAACTCACCCGGGGGACGCCGGAGGACTTGCAGGCCCGCTACAGCGCAGCGGTCAGGACCTTTCCGGCTGTCCTGAACCCCAGGTTGTTGGACAGCGCCGTCCAGGTGACCCCCGTCACCGCGGTTCCGGAGACGATGCTGCGGGGGTATTCCCGCGCAGCATCCGGGCCCGGCTGGTTCACGCTGGGTGACGCCGGGCATCTCAAGCATCCATCGACGGCCCAGGGCATCGGTGATGCGCTTGCACACAGTCGATACCTCGCCGAGAACCTATTGGCCGGCCATGATCTCGCCGCTTATGCGGAGTGGAGAGAAAACCGGTCCACGGACCACGCGGAATGGTCCTTTCGGGCCGCGCACTTCCCCCGCCCCGATGCCGAAGGCGTGTATGCCGGAATCGCTGAGGATCGCCAGGCGCGTCAGCAGTTCCTCGACACGTTCACCAAGCGTAACCGAATCGCGGACGTGCTCACGCCGCAGCGGCTGTCCCGGTGGCGGGCCGCCGCGGCCTATCAGGATGGAACTCGCAGGGTCGATGCTCTGCTGGCCGCCCTCGACGCGGACCGGCTCACGCACCTCGTGCCTGCCTGCCCGGCCTGGAGCGTGCGGGACCTGCTTGCCCATCTTGTCGGGGTTGCCGCCGACTCCGTTGCCGGCTCCTTCTATCCCGGTGCCATCGATGCCTGGCAAGACACCAGCCTGGCCAGTGAGCGTGAACGATGGACCGCAGACCACGTCGCCGCACGGCGGCTCGACACCGTCGACATCCTGCTCAGGGAACTCGACCAGCATGCCCGCGACCTCGTTCGCGGCCTTCGCACTGGCGTGGGACCGGCCGCGCAAGGCCCCGAGTGGCTGGTCATGGCTCCGGTGGGCGACCTGGCCGTGCACCTCGACGACCTCCGCGAGGCCCTTGCCGCTCCCGTAGCGCCGGGCGGTCTCATCACCCGTGCAGGTTTTGCGCTGTACCGGGAATGGCTGGCGGCTCGCATCGCCTCCCGACACCTCCAGGGCCTGCAACTGGATGACGGCAACCAGCAGTGGACCGTAGGCCCGGGTGATCCGGTCGGCACACTCCGCGGGGACCGCCACGAACTCTTCCGGGTCATCGCTGGGCGGCGCAGCGCCGACCAGATCCTCGCCATGGATTGGAGCGGCGACCCGATGGCGTACCTGCCCGTCATCGCGCCCTACCCGCTGCCCAGCTAGCCGCCGGCCGCTCAGCAGCCAGCCACCCATCGGCGCCAAATTCGTCGGTGGTGATGACCCACCCGTCACCCTAAGGAAGGCCGACCTCGTCATGTCCGCAACACGTCCACTCCGGAGGCGGAAAGCCTGTGGCCGGGCGCCGCCCAGTCGGGCATCACGCCCCAGCGGTTCACGCCCGATCGAAACACCAACCAAGCAAAAGACATTCCATGTTCAGCACCCGGATGTTCACCCGGGAAACACCCATCGAGGAGTAGAAGAAATGACCACCACCATCAGCGACTCGCACCGCACCGATCCCGCCGATCAGGCCCTCAAGCAACGCCATCGTGCGATGTGGGCGTTGGGAAACTACCCAGCGGTAGCGGATGAAATCGTCGGACCTCTCGGCCCCGTACTCGTCGACGCCCTGCGCATCGAACCGGGCCAGCACGTGCTCGACGTCGCCACCGGCAGTGGCAGCGCCGCCATTCCCGCGGCGCTGAACGGCGGCCGCGTGACGGCAACTGACCTCACCCCGGAACTGCTGGAGGTCGGCCGTCGACATGCTGCGCAGCGCGATGCCGATCTACGCTGGCAGGTCGCGGACGCGGAAGCGCTGCCGTTCCAGAACGACACCTTCGACACTGCCATGTCCTGCATCGGGGTGATGTTTGCACCGCACCATCAGGCCGGCGCAGACGAACTCGTCCGGGTGACCAGGGCCGGCGGCCGAATCGGTCTCGTCAACTGGACGCCGGAGGGTTTCATCGGTCAGATGTTTGCGATCATGAAGCCCTACGCGCCGACGCCTCCGCCGGGAGTGCAGCCTCCGCCGTTGTGGGGCAGTCCCGACCACCTCGACGCGTTGTTCGGCGATCGGGTCACCGACGTCCGCGTCGAACGCCGCACGCTGACGGTCACCCGATTCTCGGCCGCCGAAGATTTCAAGGACTTCTTCAAGGCCAATTACGGCCCGACCATCGTGACCTACCGGAACATTGCCGACGACCCGCAGCGGGTTGCTGATCTCGACCGGGCGCTGGATGATCTCGCCCGCCGCCATCTCGACGCCGGTGACGGCGGCGCCATGGAATGGGAATACCTGCTGTATACCGCAACGAAATCTCCCGGTTCAACAAACTAGGTCGCCCCGCCCGGCGGTGAAACGTTTCCTGGCAACGACCACCGACTGGCGCGCCAGCCGGTGGTCGTTGTCAGAGCGCCGGCCAGATTCGAAACCCCATCTGCAGTAGTGGCCTCGGGCACATTGGTGCCCCGAAAGAAAGGAGGACGGAACAATGCTCCGCATTGGAAAGCGCTGCGGGCTGTGCTTGACCCCGCTGTTCATCAAAGCCGGATTCATCGTGTGCGCGCGTTGCGATCTCTCCGCCGGATAGCCCCGCAAGAAAGAATTGCTGCCGATTATCGGGTTGGAAATGGCCTTCTCGGCTGCCGCGCCGAGCCGTCAGGGCCGCTCCGTCTCGCGTCTGGACGACCCGGAGCGCCTTTGCGGGTAGTGTCCCTGCCCGACCCGCCGCATCCCGGTCCTGCCGGGTCGTGCAGGTTCTGCGTACTCGACGGGCCGGTCGACGGCCGGAGGATGGATGCTGCGTTCGCCGGGAATGCCCGCCCTGCTCGGGATGAGCCTGCTGGGCTTCACGTCATTTTTCCTGACCCTCTCGGCGCTGCCGGTTTACGCGGTTGACAGTGGCGTGCCGGAGGCGCTGGCCGGGCTCGTCACCACCGTGATGCTGGTCGCCACAGTTGCCTCTCAGCTCGTCGTTCCTGCTGCGGTCAGATTGATCGGTCAGCCCGGAACGCTGACCATCGGACTGCTTGCGCTCGGCGCGCCCGCACCGTTGCTGCTGCTCAGTGATCAACTGTGGTGGCTGTTGGCGGTGTCCGCTGTCCGCGGCGTCGGCTTTGCAATCTTGACAGTGCTGACGCCGTTGGTGGCCACCCAGATCGCGCCGCCGGGCAGCCACGGGCGGGCCATCGGCCTCTACGGATTAGCGGTTGCGGTGCCGAATGTGGCGGCGGTCCCGGCGGCGGTGGCGCTGACCGGCGCCGGTCATTTCCCATTGGTGGCGGTGCTGGCTGCGGTCCCGGTCCTGGCGATCCCGTTGGCTTGGCAATTTCCGACGCCACCACTGACGTCGGCCCGAGGATCGGGCCGACCGCCGCTGCCGATTCGCCGGCTCGCCGGCATCCTGACCCTGCTGTTGGCGCTGACCCTGTCCGGCGGCGGGATCTTCGCGATCTTGCCGGTGCAGCTGACGGATCCGGCGGTGGTCACCTGGGCATTGCTGCTGCTTGGTGTCACATCGGCTCTTGCACGTTGGCGGGCGGGTGCACTTGCCGACCGGGGCGGTGCAGCGCGATTGTTGCCGGCGAGCGCAGCCATCGGGGTGCTGGGGCTGACCATCGTCGCCCTTGGCGTGTCGGAGACCGGAATCTTTGCTGGCGTCCTGGTGGCGATGGGCGCGGCAACTTTCGGAATCGCCTACGGCAGCGCCCAAAACCTCACGCTGTTGCTCAGCTTCGACTTGGCTGGGGCGGATCGACGCGCGGGGGCCAGCGCCGCCTGGAATGCGACATACGACGCCGGAACGGCCATCGGCGCATTGCTGATCGGTGCGATCGCAGCCGGTTTCAGCCTTTCCGTGGCCATGCTGGGGTGCGCAGGTTTCGTGGTGGTCACCGCGGTGATAGCGATCAGCGGGGCGCGGCGAGCTTAGGAACTGCGCCGTCCAGGCGAACTCTCGGCCGGCGTTTCAGGGCTATCGGCCCGAACGGCTCGGCTGCCGATGGGCACGTCTGGCCTCCGCCGCGGTTCTTTCCCACTTCATCCGCTCGAGCATTTCTTGCATGCGCGGGGACAAACCCGTCCGGTTGAAGCATTGATCCAGGATGACGGCCTGATGGTAGAACTCGCCCTCGGCGGTCTCTGCTTCAGGTTCCGCCGCGACACGCTCGTCCGGTGCACCGTTCTGATCTCGAGTCTCCCCCATCAATTCATGCTGCGACGGCGAGGCGACGGCAAGGTCGCGGTTGCATCACGGGTCGGCAACAGACCGGGATATTCGGCCGGAGGTGCCGGACGCGATCCAGTCGGGACTAGCTGATCCTGCCGGTCATCCAATCGCGAAGGTTGGCTGGAAGTTCGGGCGCCTGCAGCGCTTGGGGAATCAGGGTGTGGTCACGCAGGATCGCATCGAAAACCAGCTTCATCGTGACGGCGTGATCCGGCTGGTGAGTGACGGCAATTTCATCACCCACCTCGAGTTGGCCCTCCTCAATGATGCGGAGGTACGCGCCGGGCCGCGATGCCTGCGCGAATCGCCGGACGAATCCGGGGGTGCCAAGGCGGATGCCCAACTTGAAGCACGGCAGCCTGGGCTGAGCTACCTCGAGCAATGTGGTGCCGATCCGCCAGCGTTGTCCAGCCAGTGCGCCCGAGACATCGATGCCTTCTGTGGTCAGGTTCTCGCCGAAGGCTGCGATTTCCAGCGGGCGGCCGAGTTCGGTTTCCCAGTCCCGAATCTCCTCGACGGCATAAGCGTAAACGGCCTTGTCAGGTCCGCCGTGCACGGAGCGGTCGGCCTGGGCGTCGCCGTCGAGGTTCACTCCGCGCACGCGCACCGGCCCGTCAACAGGACCCTTCCATATGGCGGTGTCGACAGTGTGCCGACCTGAAGTGACCGGCCGAGGTTGTCCCACATTGACACTGAGGAGTCGGCCGGAGCCGATCGGGTCACGTCGCATCCTGCCCCTTGATCTGGACTCCTACGATGGGCCGACGATCCTCCGGCGATGGGCCGGGAAGCTGTCAGCAGCTCGAGAATACTTGTCTTCGTGAAGGACGGCAGCGGCGCCAAGCCGAAACGGGTCCCAGCGTCGGGATTACTTTGCGGTCGGGCCCTGCACTCGTTGTCGTTATGTTGTTTTTGCTTGCGGCCGGAAGGTCGACTGCCCACAGTCGCACCGCAACACCCGTTGTGATCGGCCACCATCCCGACCACAACGGGTAATCGATGACGGCGATGCAGGAAGGGAACGGGCAGTCTGCGTCCCGATAGGTTGAGGTTGGCGACGGAGTGATGTCGACCACCGTCGCGAGCGACCCCGCGATCGTCGTGGCGGGTCCATCAGTGACATCCAGCAGCTCGTGCAACTTGAGCCAAGTGACCAACTCCAACGCACCCGGCCCGGCCGAAACCGTTGCGGTGCCGTCAATGTCGACCGCTGTATATGGTCCCAGATATACAGCGCTGGGTTCGACACACGACCGATGCCGTCGGGGCGGGTAATGAGGACGCGGCGGTTGCCGGTCGCGCTGGCTGGCGATCGGGCGGGCATTTGCTCGGTGAACAAGAATGTTAATGATTGTCAGCAACGCCCAGACCACCGTGCAGGTTCGACAAATACACCCAGCGTGACCGCGGATAAACTCGGTTGCGCTGCCGCGCTCGAGCTCTCACCATGACGGTGACAATTTGTCGGGGTTCAGGTCTCCGCCGAGCCGGACGCTCGGGCGGAGAAGCCCACGGTTCAGATTCAAAAGGCGATTTTGTGAAGATTCTTTTCAGTTCTTGGCCGGCCTACGGACACCTGTTGCCCATGCTCCCGTTGGCGCGGGCCGCGGTCCGCGCCGGTCATCAGGTCATCGTGTCGTCCGGAGCCGACATGACCGACGTGATCGAGCGACGCGGCTTCGCTGCGCATCGCGCCGGACCCACTCTTGACGAGGCTTACGACGTGGTTGCGGCCAAGGCAACCGAAGCCACCGGTGGGCCGCTGCTCAGTGCCCTGACGCCGCAGCAGGAAATGGCGCTGTCGAGCAAGTGGTTGTTCGGCACCGCGGGGGTAACCCGGGCGCGGGAATTGTCGGACCTGTTCAGTGAATGGCGGCCCGATCTGGTGATTCACGACGTGCTGGAAATCGGGTCGCCGGCGATCGCGGAGCGGCACGGCGTGCCGCACGTTACGCACTCCTATGGCCCAGTGGTACCGGGCAGCGCGGACGTCGCCGCCGTGTTGGGGGAAGTACTGACCGAGGCCGGACTGCCGGATGCTGTCGCCGCCGGTTTGGAGCGGCCGTATTTGGATCTCTGTCCAGCCAGCCTGCAGCCCGCTGGCACCGCCCCCTGGCGCGTTGCCCTACGCCTACGGCCGGTCGCCGGCGAGGTCTCCTCCGGTGATGAGTTGCCGGCCAGCATGGCCAACCTTCCGCATGAGAACACCGTGTACCTGACCCTGGGCACGATCATGAACCGACGTCCGGATATCTTCCGAACGGTCTTGGAGGGTTGTCGACGCCTGCCGTTGAATGTGGTCGCCACCACCGGGCCGGGCGTCGACCCTGCAGAACTGGGCAGCCAACCAAACAACGTGCTGGTGCGGCAGTACCTTCCGCAGGGTCTGGTCCTCCCACATTGCACCGCGATCATTTCGCAGGCCGGTGCGGGAACCATGCTCGGCGCCCTGTGTCACGGACTGCCGCAATTGTGCTTGCCTCAGGGCACCGATCAGCCGTACAACTCCGCGGCGCTGGTGGCGGCGGGGGCAGGATTGGCGCTCGCGGCCGAGGATATTGCCTCGAATACGGTGGCGGACGCGCTGCGGGAGATCCTGACCAATCCGTCCTTTCGTGCTTCTGCCCGCTCCATTCAGGGCGAGATCGACAACACCCCCGATGCCGCAATGGTGCTGCCGGACCTGTTGGAACAACTTCGTCCATAGCCGAGTGGGCGCCACCCGAGGGCCACCGGACGAGCGAATGCAGAATGTCGCAGAATACGAGCGACCTCCAGCCGGATCCCGTTTGCGGCCTGCGGGCAATTGCCTGCGATCCGGTTCGACCACGCCCAATCCACCATTGAGAAATCTGCCTCCAACGCCGCCCACAAACGCATACTTGGCTGGCTTGGCCATCAACTTTGCTAGCAGCAAAGGCCACGCAGAAGGGTATTGATCCGTAGCGAAGCGCCATTGCACGGCGTGAGCAGTCGCCTTCATCTGGTGGATGTGCGGTCTTTGCTCGCTGAGGCTGGCTCATTCTTGATGTGCCCGCCTGTCGTCATCGCACCGGGCGTTGTGCAAACGAGTGAAGCTCCGCGACAAAAGGGGGTACGACACAATTCTTAAGCCATCGGGTTCGAGCCGCATGCTATTTTCGTGCAGCGAATAGTCCAGTTGGATGCGACATCTCCAGGTGACCGAGCCCTTCCGCGACGGGAGCACATTGTGGTGTTCGAACGGTCAATCGTGACTCGCAGACGACGAGCCATCGTTTTCAGCGTGGTTGCAATATCCCTGAGCCTCGCCGCCTGTTCTTCGGGCAATACCACCTCGGCCCCGTCATCCGGCCCGACTGGTTCCGCGGCCGCATCGAGTGACGCGGTATCGTCCCGGGCCGCGGTCGCGTCCGGCTCCTCAGACCCTTCAGCGGTCTCTGACTCACTGGCGTTCACGGGTCAGGATGAAGTGGCGTGGAATTATTCCGGAGACAACGGTCCGGAGAATTGGGGCAGCATTGCGCCAGAATGTGATCCCGATGCCTCCGGTAGCCAGTCACCCATTGACATCGAATTGGCGGGCCTGGTAACAGAAGCGCCATCGACAACCAGTGCGCTGACGATCAATTACCTGCCGACACTCTTTGACGTCGAAAATACCGGGCGCACGATAGAAGCAGTCCCGCACGACCTGGATGCCAACTTCATCACGATCGACGACAAGAAGTACTACCTCCTGCAGTTCCACCTGCACAATCCCAGCGAGCACACGATCGACAACGCATCATTTGGCATGGAACTGCACCTGGTGAACAAGAGCGACGATGGCGCGCTGGCCGTGCTTGGTGTGTTGATGAACGCTGGGAAGGAAGATGAAGTCCTCGCTGAGCTCTTCAACAAGCTGCCAACGACGAAGACTGATGAGCAGTCTTCGGTCGAACTCGAGGAAAAGATTGATCCGACCGATCTGATCCCCGCTGAGTCCAAGGTTGCCCGCTATTCCGGATCCCTGACGACCCCGCCCTGCACCGAGCCCGTGATCTGGAGCGTTTTCCTCACTCCGTCAGCTGTGTCCGACCCACAGCTTGCTGCACTGGGCGGGATCTTTCCCGGAAACCACCGACCGACCCAGCCATTGAACGGCCGCATCGTCAACGAGGTCGGTAGCACAATTCAATAATTATCGACCATGACTGTTGCCTGGTCTGCGGATGACCTGGCGCGAATCGGCTCGGCCGTGGATCCCCAGATCACCACAGAACGCGCGGACGGAACCCTGCGGCGGTGGGTGCCGATCTGGGTCGTCTGCGTCGATCAGCAGGTGTACGTCCGGACCTGGTACCGGCGTGGCAACGGTTGGTTCGGTCAGGTGCTGAGGTGGCGCGGGTCCGCGTCCAGGGGGTCGAGGTCGATGTCACCGTTGCGGATGTCGGCGAGAGTAGCGCCGAACTTCGCGCGGACGTCGGCTCTGCCCACCATGCGAAGTACGGACGCTAATGCAGCGCGACTGTCGATTGCATGGCCGCCGATGCCGCTGCGGCCACCACCCAGCGGCTCATTCGGGATCGGGAAGGATCCATCGGCGAATCGGGTTGAAAGGCCAGCCCGCTTTTGGAGCCGATTTCACAGATCGATCGAGCGTGCAGCGCAGATGATTGGTGGCAGCAACCGCTCGCGATCAGAATGCCCTCGGCCGATGCTCCACCGTCGGCAGCTGACCGGGCCGGCACATCACGCCGATGACGTCGAAACGGAACGGTGGAAAACCCCTGATCGGTAGGTCTGCCACGCACAGTTGAGCCAACCGCCGAATTCTGCGGCGCTTGCCCTGGGTCACGGCTTCGAAGGGCGAACCGAACAGATCGCCACTCCGGGTCTTCACTTCGCAGAAGATGACGTACTCGTCATCGGTCGCGACGATGTCCAGTTCGCCCTCCGGACACCGCCAGTTGCGGACCAGCACCTTGATCCCCCTGTCGGTCAACCACGCTGCCGCGATGTCCTCGCCGAGACGGCCCAATTCATCCTTCGCTGCCATGGACACACTGTGCGACCCAGCGCCGGTCGGTAGCGGACTCAATAAAATTTGTGGACAAGACCCTGGTGTGTGCACAACCACCCTGTGCTGGATGGACCGCGCGCGCTAGCGTCATCCGATGGCTTCATCATCACGACTTTCCAGCAGCCGGCAGCTCCTCATCGGTGTGCTCGCCGTGCTCGGAGTGGTGCCGGTCGCTACCGGAACAACGGGCATGCTGTTGGGGCCGGCAGGCGCGCCGGGTGGTGCGGAAACGACGGCGAGCGTCGACAGCGAATACCGCTTCGTCAACCTGTTCTGGGCAGCTGCCGGTGGCCTGCTGTGGTGGTCTCTCCGGGACGCCGAAAAGCGCGCACGGGTAACCCAGCTCGTACTTGGCCTTGCTGCTGCCGGCGGCGTGCCGAGAATTATTTCCTGGCGGCGAACCGGTGCGCCGCACCCGGTATTCCGCGGCGCCCTGGTTCTGGAGTTCGTCATTGTTCCGCTTGTGCTGGTTTGGCATCAGCGGGTGCTCGGCAAGAACGCCGCGTCCCGTTGACTACTGTTTCCCAGCAGGAGATTCAGAGCCCGCGCCGATCGCGTCTGCCTGCGCCTCGAAATACGATTTCAGCTCCGGGTAATAATCGTTGAAATCCGGCAGAGCCGTGTCCTCCCGGCTGGCGATCAGGTTATCCAGGTAGTACTCCCAGCCGGGGCCGATCTCGCCGGCACCACTGGCGTCACCGCGGTGCTGGGTCAGTGTCAATTCCGTCCGCTCGCCGCGATCGGCCAGCGCCAGGTCGAGCAGCCAGGGATCGGTGGCGTCTCCCACGCTGAGGCTGAGAAAGGTCGGCGCGTTGCAGGATTCGATTCGGGCGTCCGTCCACGCATCGCCCTCCTCGAAGGCCATTTGAACCCGAATGGCCTGGCCTGTTCGCCCTTCTCCCTCCCAGCGGCCGAACCAACGGGCTGTTCGTTCGCTTTCGGTAACGCTGGCCCAGACATCCTCGACGGTCCCGCGAATCAGCCTGGTGATCACGATGTCGACGCCACCAAGCTGGTGCAGGATCCGTCCCGTCGGACTGATCGTCATGCCGTCTCCCTGTTCGATTGCTGTCGCGCCGTCGTCGCCCCCCGCTGGCGCCTGGTTCGGGCGACCTCGGTCTCCAACGCGTCCAACCGCTGGCCCCAACCGGCCGATGCGTCGAACTTATTGATCCACGTGGTGATCTCGCGAAGGGGAGTCGGGTCCAGGTTGTACATCCGCTGCCGACCGACCAGGTGGTCGGACACCAGCCCACTTTCTCGCAGCACGCGCAGATGCCGGCTGATGGCCGGCCGACTGATGGCAAACCGCGCGGCGATTGTCCCTGCGGGCGCCGGACCGGCCAGCAGGAATTCGAGAATCTCCCGTCGCACCGGGTCGGCGATGGCCGCGGCCGCATTCACGCCGTGAAGCGTAACAGATAAGTTACATATTTTCCAGCCCACCGGATCATCGATGGCCGTCAGCGACTCCGCCGGAGCAGATCGACGGCGGCTAATGGTGGTGGCAGAGTTGCCTTGTGACGCCAACAGCTCCGCCGCCCGAGTACGGCGCCGAGCGGCCAGGTGCCACCCTCCCTGCCGACCCGGTACCCGGGTCGAGTGCCGGGAAAGCGGTGCGCACGGTCGACGGCCGCTACCGCCTGGATTCGGTCATCGGCTACGGGTCGTCGGGTACCGTCTGGGCGGCGACAGATGAGTTGCTGGGCCGTCGGGTGGCGCTGAAGAAGATCAATATCTCTCGCGACATGCGCCCGGCCGACGCGGAAAGGGTTCGGGCTCGGGCCTTGCTCGAAGCCAGAACGATCGCTGCGCTGTCCAACCCCTACGTCATCACAATTTACGACATCCTGGGCGCATCGGACACCGGTCCGATCATCGTGATGGAGTTCATCCAGGGCCGATCACTCGCGCACATCATCCACAAGTCCGGTCGGCTCACCCCCGGACAGGCGGCTACCGTCGGGGTAGCAATCGGGTCGGCTTTGGTCGCCGCCCATGGCTCGGGCATCACCCACCGCGACGTCAAACCGGCGAATATCCTGATCTCCGACGACGGTAGAGCCAAACTCACCGATTTCGGCACCGCCCGCAGCACCGACGAACTGGCGACGACTCGCGCCGGCGTGGTGGTCGGCTCACCCGCCTACCTGGCACCGGAGATCGTCCTGGGCGCGCCCCCGAATCCGATGTCTGATGCCTGGAGCCTGGGCGCCACCCTGTTCGCGTGTGTCGAAGGCCGGCCGCCGTTCGATCGGGGCACCCCGAGAGACACCATCGCGTCGGTGGTCAACGACCCGGTGCCACCGCACTTTCTGGCCGGTGACCTCCGCCCGGCCATCTCGGGTCTGCTGGTGAAGGCGCCAGAACTCCGGATGGACATCGAGTCGGCGACAGCGATCATGCGCCAAGTCGCTGACGATCAGTCCGGCACGTACCTCGCCCTCGAACCCAACTGACCCGGGCCGGCTAACCCGTTAGCGGCTCTTGCGCTTCCGAGCCGGCTTCGGGGTCCAGGCAGAGACCCACGCATTCATCATGCTGGTCTGCTGCTTCTTGGTTTCACGCTTGATTTCACTTGTTGCTTTACCGCGAGCGGTGTTCGCCGCACGGTTTGCGGCACTGAGATAAGCACTCATAAATGGGTTCTTTGCCATCGGATGACTCCTCCTCGACCCAGTTGACCAGCGAGTGTGGGCAACTTGTCTGTACCCGTGCCGGTCGGCCCGTGACTACGGCCATCAATGGGATGGTCGTGCCTCGTCGAATCGCAGTACAAGCGTAAGCGATCAAGATCGCGTTACGGACGTGTCGACGGCCACATTTTCCTCCGTGCGCGGCCGTTGTCGGACGCCTTGGGCATACTCCTGGCCATGAACGACAGTCCAGCCAGAATCACCGATGAAACCCTGGATGACCTGCGCCGACGGTTGGCGGCCACCCGGAGGGTGGTCCTCCCGCCCGATCGGGGATGGACCCGCGGGACAGACGTCGACTACCTCGCCGATCTTCTGCGCTACTGGGCGGACGATTACGACTGGCGCCGGAATGAAGAGCGCATCCGGCAGCTGCCCTGGATGGCAACCACGTCAGATGGTGTCGAAGCCCGGTCGATCCATCAGCGCGCCGCCGGCGCTGCGCCGACTGTGGTCCTGCTGCATGGCTGGCCCGACTCGGTGTTGCGCTTCGAGCGGGTGCTGCCCTTGCTGACCGAGGTGAATGTGGTGGTCCCGGCGCTGCCCGGGTATCCGTTCGCCCCGCCGTCGGCTACGTCCATGTCGACATCGGCGATTGCGGAGGTGGTAGCCGGGGTGATGAACGAACTCGGTTATGAGCGGTACATCGTCTCCGGCGGGGACATCGGCAGCGGCGTTGCGGAGTCGTTGGCGGCAGCGCACCCCGACCGGGTGGCGGCCCTGCATCTCACCGACATTCCGTACACGCATCTGTTCATGGTCGACCCGGCCGAGATGACCGATGCCGAGAACAGGTATCTCGAGCAAGGCCGGAATTGGCAGTTCAGCGAGGGCGCCTACGCCCTGGAGCAATCGACCAAGCCACACACATTGGCGGCTGCCCTCGGCGACTCCCCGGCCGGCCTCGCCGCCTGGATCGTCGAAAAGCTGCGCAGCTGGAGTGATTGTGACGGCGATGTGGAGAGCGTCTTCCCCCGGGACGACATCCTGACCTGGGTGACGGCTTACTGGGTGACCGGCACCATCGGCACCTCGTTCTCCCCCTACGTCGAACAAAGGGCTCCGGTCGGAAAGGTCAGCGCGCCAACGACAGTCACCATCTTCCCCAAGGATCTGGTGCCCGCGCCGCGGCAGTTCGCCGAGCGCTTCTTCGATATCCGGCAGTGGGACGAGCAACCCAGTGGCGGCCACTTCGGCGCGTGGGAGCGGCCTGGTGCCTTTGTCGAAGGTGTTCGCGCGGCCGTCGCTGCGGGCGCGGGGCCAGGTTGGAGCCGAGGTTGATGACTTCGCCGCAAGGCGTTGGACGTTATGGTCACGGACGCCGACCGGGAAATGACGAAGTGTCGGCCTCGGGGGTGGGGCCGGCTGCGCTCGACCCGAGTGTCGCCCCCGCGTGGCCTGCAGGTCCGCCCGACACCTAGGCCATTTGTGCTTGCACTGGCGCACTGGCCCACCTGAACGAGGTTCCAGATCCACTAGATGAAACAGATCGGGTGAA
>Ga0190275_10001552_pt1 | contig 16970 bp, 18 predicted proteins | sample Popmic550T_FD_133745 | JGI IMG/M metagenome (GOLD analysis project Ga0190275, IMG submission 133745) | Populus adjacent soil microbial communities from riparian zone of Yellowstone River, Montana, USA - 550 T | ecosystem: Environmental > Terrestrial > Soil > Riparian zone > Trees stand | place...
ACCACGGTGTCGGTGGAGCGCGCCCTGCTCAGACTGGCTGGGTTGCGGGGTGCGGACCCGACCACCGGCGACGGTGACATCCCCTGGGTCAACCGCGTCGTGGACGCCGTACGGGACCAGGTCGGGCTGGAAAACGGTGTGGCACTCCCGGTCTGGCACGCGATGCGCCAGCACGGCCACGCCAGCCTGCTTGACCTCGCCGAGTCGGTGACTGCCGGTACCGCCCGTTTCGAACTCCCCACCGGCGCGGCCGCCACCCGCGCACACAACGCAGCTGCTCGTGCAGCCAAGGCGGGCCTGGGACAGATCGACCGCAACCGGGCGACCCGGGACCGGTTGATCAAGAGGATCGGTGATCCACCGCGGCGGCCATGGATCTACCTGATCGTCGCGACCGGCGACATCTACGAGGACATCCCGCAGGCCCAGGCCGCCGCGCGGGCCGGTGCCGACGTCATCGCGGTGATCCGCTCGACCGGGCAGTCACTGCTCGACTTCGTGCCCGAGGGGGCGACCCGACAAGGCTATGCCGGCACGTACGCGACGCAGGAGAACTTCCGGCTGATGAGGGCGGCCCTGGACGAGGTGAGCCGGGAGGTCGGACGCTACGTCCGGCTGACGAACTATGCATCCGGCCTGTGCATGCCCGAGATCGCCACACTTGCCGGTCTGGAGCGGCTCGACATGATGCTGAATGACTCGATGTACGGAATCCTGTTCCGCGATATCAACCCTCAGCGCACGTTCGTCGACCAGCGGTTCAGCCGGATGATCCATGCCCGCGCGGGGATCATCATCAACACTGGCGAGGACAACTACCTGACCACCGCTGATGCCGTCGACGATGCGCACACGGTCACCGTCAGCCAGCTGCTCAACGAGACCTTCGCCCACGAAGCTGGTTTGCAGGATTGGCAGCTCGGGTTGGGCCATGCCTTCGAGATCAACCCGGAGCTGCCCGAGTCCTTCCGCCTGGAGCTCGCGCACGCATTGTTGGCCAGGCATCTCTTTCCGGGGGCTCCGTTGAAGTGGATGCCACCGACCAAGCACATGACGGGCGACATCTTCCGCGGCTATCTGCTGGACGGATTCTTCAACCTTGTGGGTGCGCTCACCGGACAGGGGATCCTGCTGGTGGGCATGATGACCGAGGCCGTGGTCACGCCCTTCCTGTCCGACCGAGACCTGGCTCTGCAGAACGTCCGGTACGTGCTTGACGCCGCCGGTGGACTGACCGAGGACTTCCACCCACCGCGGGGCGGCTTCATCGAGACGCGGGCCAATCAGGTCCTGGCCGAGGCGGTGCAGTTGCTGGAACGGATCACCGATGACGGGCTGCTCAAGGCGATTGCTGATGGCACATTCGGCATCACCAAGCGACCCGTCGACAAGGGCAAGGGGCTGGACGGTGTGATCATCAAGGCCGAGGGCTACGACAATCCAGCCGTCACCCTGATGGAGGCTGACCTCCGTGAGTGAGCCGACGATCATCCGGCCCTACGGCGACACGACCGGCGACGGCATGGTCCAGGTGTCATTCACCCTGCCCATTTCGGCTGGCCCGAAGGCCGAGGGCGCAGCACTGCAGCTGGCCGCCAAGATGGGTCTGGACCCAGCAATGGTGGTGCACACGAAGGCTCTAGGCGGTGCGGAGTCCGGGTACACCTTCTGCATCGTCTACGGGCGGGCAAGCCATCTGGTGGATCTGGACAGGGTCGTCGTAGCCGAGCGGGAATACCCGTTGCTGGCGGCAAAGGATGCGAATCTGGCGATCAAGCAGACCCTGCGCCGCAAGCTGATCGTCCTGGGCGCCTGCATCGGAACCGACGCTCACACCGTCGGCATCGACGCGATCCTCAACGTCAAGGGCTTCGCGGGGGAGAAGGGCCTGGAGTACTACCGGGAGATGAAGGTGTCCAACCTCGGAGCTCAGGTCACCGTCCCCGAACTGGTCAGCCAGGCCCGCAAGGACCGTGCGGATGTCGTACTCGTTTCCCAAGTCGTCACCCAACGAGATGCCCATCTGCGCAACACTCGGGAGCTCGCTGCAGCCTTCCGCGAAGCGATGGGCAATCAGCGGCCGCTCATCGTTGTCGGTGGGCCGCGGTTCGATCCATCGATGGCAGACGACCTCGGCGTCGATCGCATCTTCGGTCGTGGGACCACTCCGGGAGAGGTCGCGTCCTATCTTGTTCACACCCTCGCCAACAAGGAGTCCGCCCGTGTCCGTTGAAGTAGGCCCTAACGAGGCGACGGTTGGCCTGACCGTGACCCATCGGCGCTATGTGCCGTACTCGCACGCGCATTATGGAGGCAACCTGGTGGAGGGCGCCTACGCACTGGGCCTTTTCGGTGATGTCGCCACCGAACTCGCCATCCGGACCGACGGCGATGAATCACTACTGGCCGGCTACGACACCATCGAGATGCTTGCGCCCCTTCAAGCCGGGGACATCGTCGAGGCAACTGCAACGCTCACCCGCATCGGCCGCCGAAGCCGCGGAGTGGACTTCGAGGCCCGAGTGGTCTGTCGAGCCGCACCCGAGCGAGGCCCGTCGGCCGCCGACGTCCTTGACCCCCCATTGATCATCACCAGAGCCAAAGGCACCCTGGTCGTCCCGTAATTCTGCGACACGCCGGGAAAGTGGGACATGGGACCGTCAGGCCCCGCAGAACCGGTTGACAGCGCAACCAAGCCCCACGGTAGGTTCCTGCGCATCGCACAAACGGGCAATCCAGGTAGGACTTTCCCCTGCAATTTTCGGCTCACGAGGACGTCGGCTCGTGCGCCCGCGCAGAGATGCGCGCGGCGCCTGGCCAGGGCAGGACGCTTCGCGGGCCGACAGGGGGGTGTCACCCGGAGCGGGTGGGACAAGGAGAGGGACCGGCGCGTCAGTAGACAACGGCTCCTCGGCTGCAGCCAGCAGCGACGAGGTGCCGGTCCGAAGACTTCGCCGGCCTTCTCCTTCACTCCTTGTCTCGACGCCTGAACTAGACCCTTCCTCTCGTCCGACCTTCCTGCGGGCGTGGAATGCTGGGGCGCTCACCCCCGGCGGCCGCCCGGGGCGGCGGAGGGGACATGACGTGGACGTTGTGGCCCCGACCGCTGCGCCTGCGCCACTTGATCCCACACCGCACAACAGCGGTGGCGACAGCCCGGCGAAGTGCACGGCGCCGGCGGCCGAAGCCAGGCTGGACGGGCTGCCCAGAGGCGTGCGCACCGTCCTGGTCGTCCTCGGGTCGGTGGCCACGGTGTTCGCCTTCCCGCCGTATGACCTGCCTCTGCTGGCCGTCCTGGCACCGGCGACACTCGGCCTAGCGGTCTACCGGGGCTCGGCCAGATCTGGGGCCTGGCTGGGAATGGCGGCCGGGCTGGCCTTCTTCCTTCCGCATCTGGCCTGGGCGGCGGAGTTCCTACCTGCCTGGCCATGGCTGCTGTTGGCCTTGTGGCAGTCCAGCTACCTCGCTCTGATGGGCGCCGCATGGGCCGTGGTCAGCCGCCTGCGCGGGTGGCCGATCTGGATGGCCGCGCTCTGGGTCGCTGCGGAGGCCTTACGGGGACGTTGGTTCGTCGGCGGATTCCCTTGGGGGAGACTGGGGTTCAGCCAACCGGAAGGACCGTTCACCCCGCTGGTGGCCTTCGGCGGTGTCCCCTTGGTCAGCTTCGGTGTCGCGCTGACGGGAACCCTGCTCGCCTTCGCCGTCCTGTCCTTCAGCCGCCGCCAAGCATTGCTGCGCGGGACTGCCGCCCTCGCCGTCCCGCTGGTAGCCGCGTCGGGCTGGCTGTTCTTGGGTGACCGTTCGCTGTCGGGTGAAGGCCAACAGACAACGACGATCGCCGTCGTCCAGGGCGACGTTCCGCAAGCCGGCCTGGACTTCAACTCTCGCAGACGGGCCGTTCTGGACAATCATGTCGAGGCGACGATCAGGCTCGCCGCGGACGTTGCTGCCGGGGAAACCGCTGCCCCCGACCTGGTGATCTGGCCGGAGAACTCCTCGGACATCGACCCGCTCACGAACTCAGATGCTGCCGCCGAGATCAACCGCGCCGCCGAGGCCATCGACGCACCGATCCTCGTCGGCGCCGTTCTCAACGGACCCGGACCCGACAGCGTCAGCAATGTCGGCATTCTCTGGGACCCTGACGCGGGTCCGGGGCAGATCTACACCAAGCGGCATCCGGTCCCCTTCGCGGAATACATTCCGGCGCGTGCTCTGCTCGAGCGAGTCACCGACCTCGTCGACATGGTGGGGCGCGACTTCGTGTCAGGGGACACCGTGGGCATCTTCGACACGGCTGGAATCCGGCTCGGGGACCTGATCTGTTTCGAGATCGCCTACGACGACCTCACCGCCGATGTGGTCGATGCCGGCGCGGGCGTGATCGTCGTGCAGACCAACAACGCAACCTTCGGGTACTCCGACGAGACCTATCAGCAGCTGGCGATGGCCAGGCTGCGCGCCGTGGAACACGGGCGCCCCGTCGTGGTGGCCTCGACGGTTGGAATCAGCGCGTTCATCGCCCCGGACGGCTCCCTGGTGGCCTCGACTGAACTGTTCACGAACCAGACCCTCGTGGCTGAAGTGGGTCTCCGTCAGGCAGACACCATCGCCAACCGGGTCCGCGAGGGCCCCGAATGGGTGCTGGTCGGGATCGGGCTACTGGCCGTTTGCTTCGCGCTGACCGTCCGGCGGCGCACGCTCGTGGACAAGCCATGACCGGCTCCCTGGACCGGGTGCTGGTCATCATCCCGACCTACAACGAGATCGAGAACCTCGAATCGATCGTGGCGCGCACCCGAGCAGCCAATCCCCACGTCGACATCCTGATCGTCGACGATGCCAGCCCCGACGGCACCGGTGACACCGCGGATTGGCTGGCTGCAGAAGATCAGCAGATCCACGTCCTGCACCGGGCCGACAAGGACGGGTTGGGTCGCGCCTACCTTGCCGGCTTCGATTGGGGTCTGACTCGCGGGTATGAGGTTCTCGCGGAGATGGATTCCGACGGTTCACACCGACCCGAACAGCTACCGGACCTGTTGAGCGCTCTGGCCGAGGCTGACATGGTCATCGGTTCGAGATACGTCCCCGGGGGGGAGATCAGCGGTTGGGCTGCGTGGCGGCTGGCCCTGTCCCGGGGCGGCAATCGTTATACCCGGACCATGCTGCGGCTACCGGTGCACGACGCGACCGGTGGCTTCCGGGCATTCCGGGCAGAAGTCCTCCGGGAATTGCACCTCGACGACATCGCCAGCGCGGGCTACTGCTTTCAGGTGGATCTGGCCTGGCGGACCTGGCGAGCAGGTTATGACATCGTCGAGATCCCGATCGCTTTCACCGAGCGGGTGCGCGGAAGGAGCAAAATGAGCTCCTCGATCGTTGGAGAAGCACTGGTCCGGGTGGGCTGGTGGGGTTTGCACAACCGCAGCCGCGCTGCCCGCGCCCTGGCAATAGCCAACCGGAAGGAACGCTCCTGATGCGCGCTCGATTGGGTCCCGTTCTCGGCGTTCTGCTGATCGCCGAGATTGCGGTCTTCATCCTGGTCGGGAGCTGGATCGGGGTGGGCTGGACGATCCTGTTGGCCCTGGCCACATCCGCCATCGGCCTGTGGCTGTTCGGCCGGGAGGGAGCTCGCGCTCTGCGGGCTTTCCGCGGGGCATCCCGCAGCGGCACCTCTCCTGGTCCGGCCGCGGTGGATGCAGGCCTCGTAGCCCTCGGCGGCTTTCTGGTCTTCGTGCCGGGGTTCGCCTCCGACTTCGTCGGCCTGCTCTGTCTGATCCCGGCGACACGACCACTCATGCGACGCCTGGTGATCGGGGGAGTGGCCCGCAAGTACGGGCCAGCCAGAGTTCGGTCCCGGCGCCTGGACGGCGTGGAGTCACCACAGTCCCCGCAGTCCCGACGTACTCCCGGGCATGAGGTCATCGAGGGCGAGATCATCCCGTGAGGGCAGCTGCGGGTCGCCGCCGCAGCTTCGATCTGGTCCTGTTCGGCGCATCGGGTTTCACCGGAGCCCTCACCGCTGAGTATCTGGCCCGTCACGGCCCGCAAGACATGCGCTGGGCCATTGCCGGCCGCAACGAGGGTCGCCTCCAAGACATTGCTGATCGCCTCTCCGCACTGAGGTCGGGTGGGACGACTGTGCAGGTGCTGCGCGCCGACAGCTCCGATCTGGGATCTCTGACGGACATGGCGCGGGCCAGCCGGGTCATCGCCTCAACCGTGGGGCCGTTCATGCTGCACGGTGAGCCCTTGGTCGGAGCCTGTGCCCAGGCTGGCACCGACTACCTCGACATCACCGGGGAGCCTGAGTTCGTCGACCTGATGTGGTTGGCCCATCACCGCACCGCCCAGCGCAACGGTGCCCGGCTCGTGCACGCCTGCGGCTTCGACAGCGTTCCGCACGACCTCGGGGTGTGGTTCACGTTAGGACATCTCCCCGCTGGCGTCCCCCTGTCGATAGCTGGTTACGTCCGCGCTCAGGCACGCTTCTCCGCGGGGACCTACCATTCCGCCGTCCGCGCGTTCGGCCGAGCCCGACACAGCGCTCAGGTAGCTGGTCGTCGCCGCCGCCAGGAAGAGCTTCCCAGCAATCGTCGGGTGGGATCGCTGCCGCTGCGACCGCATCGAGTGCCGGGTAGTTCGCGGTGGGCGGTCCCGCTGCCGACCATCGACCCGATCGTGATCGCGCGTTCGGCACGGGCCTTGGACCACTACGGCCCCGACTTCCGGTACGGGCACTACGCCGACGTCGGTGGACTGCCGATGGTCGCTGCCACGGCGGCCGGCGCCGGGGGATTGATGGTCGCAGCGCGGATTCCGCCGTTGCGCAACGCCTTACTCAGGTTTCAAAGAAGTGGTGAGGGTCCCGATGAGCAGCGCCGTGCGGCGTCCTGGTTCCGCGTTCGCTTCGTGAGCACATTCATCGACGGTCAGTCCCCATCCGTGGTTCGCACTGAGGTGTCCGGCGGGGACCCCGGTTACGACGAGACCGCGAAGATGCTTGCCGAGTCCGCGCTGAGCCTGGCCTTCGACGAAGGTCTCCCGGACCGAGCGGGCCAACTCACACCCGTTCAGGCCATGGGAGATCAGCTATTGGCTCGCCTGCAGCGGGGGGGCATGACCTTCCGACTGATGTCCGAGATCAGATAGCCAACCTCGAGCATCGGAGGTCAGCGACCGCCGCCGACGTCGATGAAAGTCCCGGTGACGTAGGACGCCTCGGGGGACAGCAGCCAGCCGATTGCCGCTGCCACCTCATCAGCCGTTCCGCCACGGCCCATGGGCACGCTGCTGGCGACCCGCGCCACCCTGCTGGGCTCCCCACCCGAGGCATGGATGTCGGTGTCGATCAGCCCCGGGCGTACGGCATTGACGCGGATTCCCTCATCGGCAACCTCACGTGCCAGGCCGGTGGTCATGGTGTCGATGGCACCCTTGGATGCCGCGTAGTCCACGTACTCCCCGGGGCTGCCGAGCACGGCAGCTCGCGAGGAGACGTTGACGATCGAGCCGCCAGCCCCGCCGTCCCTGGTCGACATCCGGCGGACCGCCTCGCGAGCGCAGAGGAAGGCGCCGGTCACGTTCACCGCGAAGAGGTGCTCGAGCCGAGTCATGGTCATGTCCTGCAGGCGGCTCTGGGGCGCGACGATTCCGGCGTTGTTTACCAGCGCGGACAAGGTTCCGAGCCTCGAGGCGGCCTCAAAGGCGTCGAGGATGTCAGTCTCCAGCGAGACATCGGCGCGGACGGAGCAGGCTGCCACTCCGCGTTGCAGGCAGCGGGCGACGACCGTGTCGGCGCTGGCCTGTTGCTCGCGATAGGTCAGGCAGATGTCATACCCGCGCTCGGCAAGCAGCAGCGCAGCAGCGGCACCGATGCCGCGGCTTCCTCCGGTGATGAGTACGACCCCGGACACGCCGGCGAGCTTGTCACACCGCGTCCGGGCGACCATCGGCCGTGCGGATGAGAAGTCATCGGCTAGGGCGACCTGAGGGTCGCGAGGTAGTAGCCGAAGGGGTGTGTCATCCGGCTTCTGCGCCTCCGCCGTCGAGACGATTGTGACCTCGAGGCCGATCGCTGACAGCAGCGCCGGCATTCACCAGGGCTTGGAAAAGCCGTGGGTCGTCGCTGACCTCTGGATGCCACAACACGCCGAGGCAGAACGGCAGGTCAGGGTCCTCGATCGCCTCCACCGTGCCGTCCGGTGCCCACGCGCAAGCGTGGTACCCGGGATGGTGGGCCAAGCCCTGGTGGTGATAACTCGAGACGTGGGAGACCGGGCCCAGGATGGTGTGCAGCCGACTGCCCGGCAGGATCGAGACCTCATGAGCGCCGTACACACCGATCTCCGGCGAGTGCCCCGTGTGTCCGAGTGCGTCAGGAAGGTGCTGGATCAGCTGGCCACCCCCGGCGACAGCCATGACTTGGGTGCCCCGACAGATGCCGAGAATCGGACGTCGACATTCCCGCATCATCTGCAGCAAGGCCGTCTCGGCAGCATCGCGAGCCGGCGCCGGAACCTGGGCCAGCGGATGCGGCTGCTGGCCGTAGCGGGCGGGATCGATGTCCGGACCGCCGATGAGGATCAACCCGTCCAGACGGTCTGCCAGCGCGTCGAGCATCTTCGGGGTCGACGACGCAGCAGGCGGGAGGATCACCGGTAACCCACCGGCGGCGGCGACGTGGTCGACATAGGCATGGGGCACCAGCGCGGCCGGTACGTCGCGCCAGGTCCGCCAGGAGGCCGGGCCGACATAGCTGCTCAGACCGATGAGTGGGGGAGACACCTCTCACCGCCAGCCACGTGGGTGTTGGGCTCTGCCTGGCTGCTCATGGCTACCTAGACGGGCGTCACGTAGGCGCCGCTGATCCCGCCGTCGACCAGGAAGGTCGCAGCCGTCATGAAACTGGAGTCGTCACTGGCCAGGAACAGTGCGGCGGAGGCGATCTCGTCCGGCTCGGCGAAGCGGCCCATCGGGACGTGCACGAGGCGCCGCGCCGCTGCCTCAGGGTCGGCAGCGAAGAGATCTCGCAGCAGCGGCGTATTCACCGGCCCCGGGCAGAGCGCATTCACGCGCACGCCGTCTCGGGCGAACTGGACTCCCAGCTCCCGCGACATCGCCAGCACCCCACCCTTGCTGGCGGTGTAGGAGATCTGGGATGTGGCCGCACCCATGACCGCGACGAACGACGCGGTGTTGACGATCGAGCCCTTACCCTGCTCGACCATGTACGGGATGGCTGCCTTGCAGCACAGATAGACGCTGGTCAGGTTGACTTCCTGCACCCGGCGCCATGCCGCCAGGTCGGTGGTCAAGATGGAGTCGTCCTCGGGCGGGGAGATCCCGGCGTTGTTGAAGGCCACGTCAACGCTGCCGTACTGCTTCTGGGTCACCGTGAACAGCTCGTCGACCTGGTCCGGGTCGGTCACGTCGCAGGCCAGGAACAGACCGTCGAGCTGGGCTGCGATGCGTGGTCCGGAGAGTTCGTCCAGATCGGCGATGACGACGTGAGCTCCTTCGGCAGCGAAGCGGCGCGCGGTGGCCAGCCCGATGCCGCTGCACCCTCCGGTGATCACCGCCGTGCGCCCCTCCAGCCGGCCCTGGTCCATCTAGGCCTCCTCGGTGGCGAGATAGACGTTCTTGATCTCAGTGAAGTTGTCGAGGGCGTCGGGACCCAGCTCGCGGCCGATTCCGGAGGCTTTGAAACCGCCGAACGGCGTGGAGTACCGCACGGATGAATGGGAGTTGACCGACAGGTTGCCGGCCTCGACTCCACGGGCCACTCGCATCGCCCGGCCCACGTCGCGCGTCCAGATCGAGCCAGACAGGCCGTACGCGCTGTCGTTGGCCATCTCGATCGCCTCTGCCTCGTCCTCGAAGGGCAGCACAGCGACCACCGGTCCGAAGACCTCCTCGGTCCACACCCGGTCGCTCGTGCTGCGGGGGAGGACCACGGTCGGAGGATAGAACCATCCGCGGCTTTCTGGAATTGAGCCGCGGATGGCCACCTCGATCCCGTCGCCTTCGACGTAGGAGGCCACGGTGTCGCGCTGCCCGGCGCTGATCAGAGGTCCCATCTCGGTGGACTCCTCAGCGGGGGAGCCGACCCTTACTCCGGTGACTGCGGGTTCGAGCAATCCCACGAACTGGTCGTAGACGCTGCGTTGCACCAGGATTCGGCTTCGAGCACAGCAGTCCTGACCGGCATTGTCGAACACGGCGTATGGGGCGCTGGCTGCCGCCTGCTCCAGATCCGCATCGGCGAACACGATGTTCGCGCTCTTGCCACCCAGCTCGAGGGTCACCCGTTTCAGGTGACGTGCTGCCTCGGCCATCAGCGCTTGGCCAACCTCGGTGGACCCGGTGAAGCAGATTTTGGGGACGTCCGGATGGGCGACCAGGCGCTGCCCGACGACCGAGCCCTTGCCAGGCAGCACGGTGAACACGTCTTCGGGCAGGCTGGCCTCCAGCGCCAACTCCGCGATCCGAATGGCGGTCAGTGGCGTGAGTTCGGCGGGCTTGAGCACCACGGTGTTTCCGGCGGCAAGTGCAGGTCCGAAGCCCCAGCCGGCGATGGGCATGGGGAAGTTCCAGGGCACAATGATGCCCACGACGCCGAGCGGTTCCTTGAACGTGATGTTCACCCCACCAGCCACCGGAATCTGTCGGCCGAAGAGGCGCTCGGGCCCAGCGGAGTAGTAATTCAGGACGTCCCGGACGTTGCCTGCCTCCCAGCGCGCATTGGCGATGGTGTGACCCGAGTTGCGTACCTCGAGTTGGGCCAGCTCCTCAATGGCGACATCCACCGCATCAGCGAAGCGGCGTAGCAACCGAGCACGGTCGGCGGGGTCGACCCGACGCCAGGTATGAAATGCGGCGCGGGCCCGGGCGATCGCGTCGTCGGTCTGCTCGACCGATGCCAGATCCACGGTCGCCACGTGTTCCTCGGTTGCCGGGTCGATCACATCGAAGGTCGAAGTCTGCTCACTCGATGACATGGCTCGCTCCGCTCGCGGTGTTCGCTCTGCTCCTCGGGCCGCGGACGGCCCTGCGATGCTCACTCACAGACATGGCTCGCTCCGCTCGCGGTGTTCGCTCCGCACGCGTCCAGATCTGGGCAACTGCGCGCAGCCTTCACCCACGTCGCCACGAAATCAATGACCTGCCCGCGTGCCGGAAGGTCATCAAGCACGAAGAACCGCCCGGTCGGTCGACCGGGCGGTTCGATGCGTTCGTGCCCCGAAAGGAGAGACGCGGTATCAGGCGGAGCGAGTCCGCCGTCCGCGAAGGACTTCCAGTCGCTCGGCGAGAACCTCTTCGAGATCTTCGATGCTGCGGCGCTCCAGGAGCATGTCCCAGTGCGTCCGCGGTGGCTTGCCCTTCTTCGCGGCTGGTTCGCCGCCTCCTACCAGGCGCGCAGGAGAACCGTCGTTCTTGCATTCCCAGACCAGCGGCACCTCGGCGTCGTCGGCAAAGGGGACAGCGAAGGAATGTCCGTTCGCGCACTTGTATTGCATCAGCTGGCGCGCAATCGGCTCAGCGTTACGGTCGGTCTCGTAACTGATGCTGCCGAGCCGACTTCCGCGCAATGAGCGCTCTCCCATTGTGTTCCCTCCCTGGACTGTGCTACTGAAGCCAACGTCCCTCGGGGCCAGATGATTCCCGTCGGCTAGAACGCGAGTTTGGAGCGCTCTCACCAATCCTTCGCGCGTCGAGCTGTTCTGGATGGGTACGGCCAGTTTCAGCCCTGTCGTGCGGTATCGGAGGCCGCAGGGCCCGTCGGCTCGGAGCCGGGTGGGCGCACCCCCCAGAGTGCGATCGTCCCGGCGGCCAGGACGAGCAGGATACCGATGATCCCGGCTCGATCGGAGTCGAAGGCGAAGGTGAAGAACCCGACCAAACTCGGTGCGAGGAAGGACACCGCCCGGCCGGTGGTGGCATACAGGCCGAACATCTGCCCCTCTCGGCCAGGCGGGGTCAGCCGGGCGAGGTAGGTCCGCGACGAGGATTGCGCCGGGCCGACGAACAGGGTGAGCGCGAGTCCGAAGATCCAGAACGAGGTCGGACCGGAGAGGAAGGCGAGTATTCCGCCGCTGATCAGCATTCCGATCAGCGATCCCATGATCACCGCCTTGGGGCCGATTCTGTCGTCGAGTCGACCGCCGACGATCGCTCCCACAGCTGAGGCAACGTTCGCGGCGACGCCGAAGATGAGCACGTCGGCTTCGTTGATGTCGTACACGGTCACTGCGAGCACCGCACCGAAGGTGAAGATTGCCGCCAGCCCGTCCCGGAACAGTGCGCTCGCGCCAAGGAAGTAGACCGTGTGCCGGTCGGTGCGGTAGAGCTCCTTCAGATCGGCGAACAACTTCTTGTACGACGCGAGGAAGCCGAGCCGCTTCTCCTTGGGCAGTCCCGGGGTCTCTGGCACCTTCAGTAGGACCGGAATTGCGAACAGGGCAAACCACAGGGCTGCGACCAGAGCGATAATCCGGATGTTGAGGCCACCGTCGGTGCTGATCCCCAGAGCGCCGCGGGTATCCCCGTCGCCGGTGACGAAGCCGACATAGACCAGCAGCAGAAGGATGATCCCGCCGAAGTAGCCCATGGCCCAACCGAATCCGGAGACTCGCCCGATGTTGTCTGGGGTGGAGACCTGGCGCAGCATGGCGTTGTAGGAAACCGAGGCGAACTCGAAGAAGATCGACCCCAGGGCCAGAAGGACGAGGCCGAGCCACAGATAGGAGTACTCGTCCTGGACGAAGAACAGTCCGGCCGTAGCTACGACGACAAGTCCGGTCCAGAACCCGAGGGAAAGCTTGCGGTGTCCACCGGCATCCGCGCGTTGCCCGGTGACCGGCGCCAGCAGAGCAATGAACAGTCCAGCGATCCCGATCGACCAAGCCAGATAACTGTTGGCGCTGATCGAGCCGGGCAGGTCGGCGCCTACTGAGTCGGTCAGGTAAACCGAGAAGACGAAGGTGAGGATGACGGCGTTGTACGCAGCCGAGCCCCAGTCCCACAGCCCCCAGGCAACGACCTGTCCTCGACCGCCCGGCGCCTTGATCGAGCTCTGATCCACGATGGCTGTGCTCATGGGGCGAGAGCCTAGGGGTTGCCCCTTGCGGCCAGGATCAGCGCGCGCAGTTCATCGGGTACTTTTCCGCCGGGGAAGGCCGCCGAGCTCTGCTCCGGACAGGGTCTGGTCAGATCCAGCTGCCGCGGGCGACCGGGTTCGTTTCGACGCAGCTCCTGCAACTGCATCGTGATAGCAGCGATGATCCGGGTGCGAGCCCGGTTGGCATCACCTACACGCGTAGCCACGAGGTCGTCGAGGGGGACCGGTGGCCCGACATGTACGTGCATCGCCGGCTGCCGCCAGAGCGAGCGGGTGAAGGTGGTCAGCTTGCGCCAGTCGTCGGCGTAGCAGACCACTTCGTGAGCGCCCCATGAGCTGACCGGGATGACCGGTACGCGCGAGAGCAGTGCCATCCTGGCCACGCCACTTCGGCCGCGCTCGGGCCAGAGATCCCGGTCGAGTCCGATCCTGCCCTCGGGATAGACCACGATGTGGCCGTTGTTTCGCAACGCGCTGTCTGTCACCGTCAGCGAGTGCCTGGCATCGCCGCTGCCTCGGTCGACCCGGATGAAGCCGGCGCGTTCGAGCACCGGCCCAAGAAGTTTCGCGGTCATCAGTCCGCGGGTGGCCAGAAAGCGAGGTCTTATCCCCACCTTGCGTAGAGATGGCGCCAGCACAATTGCGTCAAAGTCCCCAATATGGTTGGCCACCACGATGAGTGGCCCTGCCAACAACTCGGTGTCCACGCCGCCGGTGACAGTGACGCGACCCGGGAGGCTGGCCAGGGGAGCGGCGTAACGCAGGAGTGCGTCCCAGGCCCACCACAGCGGGTCGGCGGCGATCTTGCTCTGCCGGGCGACCCACTCTGGCGCGTCGTCAGTCACCTGTTCTGCCATTGTCCTCTGCCCTCGAGTACCTCGCGCAACACCATCGGCCTGTCGGTCATGATGCCGTCGACCCCGAGGTCGAGCGCGTGGGCGATCTCTGTGACCGAGTTGAGGGTCCAGACATGGACCTGCAGGCCCAGCGAGTGCGCGGTGTCGAGGAATCTCCGGTCGACCACGGGCCGTCCGGCTATCGCCATGGGCACCTGAGCGCAGGCCGCCCGGACGCGAAGAACCGAACTTGCCCTGGGGGAGAAGGACGCGAGTCGAAGGGCCGCTATCCCGCGCCTACCGAGAGAGGTGCACAGACCCGGACCGAGTGTGCGGCGCGCGGCCTCGATCCGGGCGTCGATGAAGGATGCGACGCAGACCCGGTCCACCGCCGCTGCACGCTGCAGCGCCCGGGTGACCCCGGCCACTGCCCCGGGGGACTTCAGATCGATGTTGATTCGTAGGTCCGGGAAACTGGCCAGAAGTTCATCGAGTCGCAGAATCGGCTCCCGCCCCGCGATCCGTGCCTTCTTCACCTGCGCCCATGGCAGTCGATCGATGCGACCTGTGCGATCGGTGGTTCGATCCAGCGTCGCATCGTGAAAGACCACGGCGACATCGTCGGCAGTGGTGTGGACGTCGGTCTCCAGGTAGCGGTACCCAAGGTCGATGGCCGCCGAGAATGCACTCAGCGAGTTCTCGACCCCGTGCTGGGAACCTCCGCGGTGGACGAAGGCCAGTGGCAGCGGCCCGTCCAGGAACGGGTACCGCGGCGCCTGGCGCCACGGGGCTCGTGTCACCGGCCCGCAGAACGAAACGGGTACGCCGGCTCCGACTGGCGGGGCTGCGACGCGACGGCGCGCTCGCGCGCCCGCAGGCAGACGATCAGCGCGAAGACCATGACGATGTCGAGGACCACCGCCACGGTTTGGTGCAGAGACCAGGCGTCCTTGTAGCCCATGCCGGTGATGTCGATGTCGATGTTGGTCAACAACAACAGGCCCAAGAAGAGCCAACTCAGGCAAGCACATGCGATGACGGCGGCGCGGGCGCGGGCGGCAAGCGAACCCTGGGCGTCCCGCCGACCGACGCCAACCATGAAAACGGCGCCCATCGGGGCGAAGAACAACCCGAAGATCGCGGCACCCTGGTGGATCTGCCCGCTCAGCGACAACGGCTCCGGCCATTCGTTGGTCGGTACGAAAGCCATGACGGTCAAGGCGATGATCCATATTCCCCAGGGCAGGACGACCGACCACTGCCGAGTCGAGGCCTGCCGATCGGCCCCCCAGAGCAGCAAGGCTGATGCGACTGCCAGGAATAGCAGGGTCACCGTCAGCATCCAGCCGTAGTCACCCACGCCGTACTGGCTGATCGACACCTCGGGTGGAAACCAATCCTGGCTGACGGCCTGCATGACAAGCACCGAGATAGCGCCACCGATCATCACGAACAGCGAGAGGTTCAACAGCCGCGCCGTCGAGGTCTCGCGACGACCCGTCGTCTCGTCCACGCTTTCATCGTGTCACGACCGTGGGCGCTGGGCGCCTCGGGCGCGACGTGGCACGATCCGCAGGTGACCAGCAGACCCGACGCGGCGCAGCACCTACGTGATCTCGCACGGCTGCGCAGCGTTCGCGACCGGATTGACCGGGAGTACGCGCGGCCGCTGGACGTGGAGGCGCTCGCACGGGGGGTCCATATGTCGGCCGGGCATCTCAGCCGTGAGTTCCGGCGCGCCTACGGCGAGTCGCCTTACGCCTATCTGATGACGCGGCGCATCGAGCGCGCAATGGCGCTGCTGCGTCGTGGCGATCTCAGTGTCACCGAGGTCTGTTTCACCGTCGGCTGCTCCTCTCTGGGCACGTTCAGCACTCGCTTCACCGAGTTGGTCGGTGTGCCACCCAGTGCCTATCGGGCCCAGACCGCTCGCGCGACGGCAGAGATGCCGACGTGCATCACGAAACAGGTGACCAGACCGATCAGGAATCGAGAAGCGCCGATCGCGGAGCCGCAACTAGCCTGACCGCCATGAACATCACCATTCATTACGCCTTCCTCCCGCAGACCGACCCGGACGCCGCCCTGGCCTTCTATCGCGACACCCTCGGCTTCGAGGTCCGCAACGACGTCGGATACGAAGGGATGCGCTGGATCACCGTCGGTCCGGCCAATCAGCCGGGGACATCAATCGTCCTGCACCCGCCAGCCGTCGACCCAGGCATCACCGACGACGAACGCCGCACCGTCCTCGAGCTGATCGCCAAGGGCAGTTACACCGCCATAACTCTGGCCACCGACGACCTCGACGGCACCTTCGCGAAGTTGGAGGCCAGTGCCGCGGATGTCGTCCAGGAGCCGACCGAGCAGCCCTATGGCGTACGCGACTGCGCGTTCCGCGATCCCACGGGAAACCTGATCCGGATCAACGAACTCCCTTGATCCGTCAGGCGATTCACGAGCAGCAGACGCTGGAGTACAGATGACTGCCGTTCCCCGCTCCCGCGCGCAGCGACGTCGCGACACAGAGCATCGGCTCACCCACGACATCGATGCATGGGTGGCCAGTGCCTCTGCGGAAACCGCACCGTACCTGGTGCCGCTGTCCTTCGACTGGGACGGTGAACAGCTGTTGATGGCCACGCCGACGGACAGCCCGACCGGGCGAAATCTGGCCGCCTCCCGGTCCGTCCGGCTGGGGCTGGGCAGCACTCGCGACGTGTCAATCATCGAGGGTGACGTCGAAATGCTCGAGATCGATGCGCTGCCGCAGGAGCGCGGTGACCGATTCGCCGCGCACACGGGCTTCGATCCGCGCGCACTGGCCACGCCGTACCGCTGGTTCTGCATTTCCCCGCGCCGCATCCAGGCTTGGCGCGAGGTGAACGAGCTGACCGACCGCGAGCTGATGCGCGACGGCCGCTGGTTGGTCTAGTACGCCACGGCACGCCTGGCGGAAGCTGGTTAGATCGAGCCAGGCGACGCCGACGGGGGACCGTGAGGTGGCCCGG
>Ga0190275_10001553_pt1 | contig 16970 bp, 14 predicted proteins | sample Popmic550T_FD_133745 | JGI IMG/M metagenome (GOLD analysis project Ga0190275, IMG submission 133745) | Populus adjacent soil microbial communities from riparian zone of Yellowstone River, Montana, USA - 550 T | ecosystem: Environmental > Terrestrial > Soil > Riparian zone > Trees stand | place...
ATCGGCTATCATCAGCGGCGTAACGCTCAGGCGGCAAAGTCGCACAAGAAGCGGCGACCCGCCTGTGTGCTCTGAACCCGCGCTGTAGTGCTAGATGATCCCGAGCTTCCTGTGTCCCATCCAAAGACAGGTAAGCTCAGGCTGAGCGAATTCTATACCTATCCAGACCTAAAGGCCGTCGGTGATGATGAGGCGAAGCTCCGTAAGCGCCTTCCTGGAGAGGCAATCGTAGACCTTGTAATCTCTAATAAGAGGATACTGCTGCTAGGGCCAGATCGCTGCGGAAAGAGCAGCCTAGCCAAGCGGCTATTTGCTGACCTTCATGCTAAAGGGGAAGTGCCTCTGCTGGTTGGCGGCTCATTTCTCGGATCGGTCAACACAGAGCGCGTACGATCTGTCCTCGACTTGCGAGTCAAGGAGCAATACGAGAAACTTGCGCCTGAAGCATATTGGCAGGTATCGGGAGCGAAGCGCGTATTAATAGTCGATGACCTTCAACTCGGACTGCTCGATCGGATTCGACGGGAAGAACTGGTACAGGAGCTTGAGCGACGCTTCGATAACATTGTCTTGATCGGCTCGGACGAGTTTTACTACGAAGAGTTGATTCCTATCGCACGGGACGACCGAGGCGCACATGTACTCTGGTCGTATAGTCATTACATGATCTTGCCGTTCGGTCATTTGCGACGCGAGCGACTGGTGCGAACCTGGGTAGGCCTCGATAAGGAGCAAGATGGCAGGGAGTCGGAGGGCAAGATATCGCAAATCAACCAACTGCTCAACCATTTCCTTCGGATCAACCCAATACCGCAGTCTCCCTGGGTCATTATCATTATTGTGCAGGCGGCCGACTCTCCAGAGCCTCTGCACGCTGCGAACGGATCATATGGGTACTTACTTCAGGCTCTGATTACTGCGGCGTTCTCGACGTCAAAACTGCGGCACCCAATCAATGGGAAATACAGGTGGCTGGCAGAACTGGCAAATGACTTGTTTACACGTGGCAGTTCGTCCTTGCCAGACGACGAGACGAGGAAATTGCACGCACGTTATCAGCAAGAATATGGGGCGAGCGATCTTGACTACAAAGAGATGCGAGACGATTTAGTGGGCGCTGGCGTGTTGAAGATTGAAGGGGACGAGATATCGTTCCGCCAGCCTTATACATACTGCTACTTCGTGGCCTGGCATCTCGCCGAGCGGATACACGGCGGCGACACAAAGGCACGAAGCGATGTTCGTGCCCTATGGCAAGACCTGTACCACGAGGATACTGCCAACATCTTGGTCTTTCTTGCACACTTATCCTCTTCACCGATTGCACTGGAAGAGATGACGGCGCGGGCGGCCGAGCTCTTTTCTGGTAGTTCAGAAACGGATTTTGTTGCCGACACCGGCCGTATTAACTCCTTACTGAAGAAGCCGCTAGAGTTGGTTTTCCCACCCGGAGATCCTGCCCAGAATAATCGTACGCTCCAGGACAATCAGGACGAAAAGCAAGCTGATGAAGCGATCGGCAAATCGATGAGCAAGGCTTCATCGCGGTCTGTATCTGGCGAGAAAGACGAAAGACCAGCCAGTGGCAACGTCAGCCAAGTAATGGAAATCGTTACCGCCATGAGGGCAATCGAGATTCTTGGTCAAGTGCTGAGGAATGAGGCCACCGCCCGCAAAGTTGACACTCTGATGAGTATTACTGATGAGGTGTTTCGGCTAGGGCGGCGTTTGCTAGGATTCGTTTTCGCATCTGCCCAGGAAACCCTCGATCAACGCATTGCTACGCTTGAAGGGCATTACCGCGAGCGGTTCCCCAAGGCGAAAGACAGCGACCTAAAGGCGGAAGCTAACCGCCACCTTTTCAATCTATACGCGATGGCGTCATTTGCGGTTATTAAGCGAGTTGCCCTGGCGGTTGGCGACAGGAATCTTAAAGAGGTCTTCCGCAAGCTAATTGACAGGGACACCAATCTCGTTAACCGCCTCTATGGGCTCGCTATTCAACTGGAACTTTCCCCTGGACAGCTTCCTTTGCGCGAAGCCGAAGCTCTTAACGACTCTACAGAAGGCAGAAAGGACTCGTCTGCCAAAGGGAAGAAGGCAAAGAAGCCGAAAGGTTCGAGTCCTATTAGCCGTTCGATCAATAATTTGGCCCAGACGGTTGTTCGCGCTCTTATCGTGGACTACCTATATCTTAACTACGTCCCTCGCGAGCAGGCCCAATCGATCTGTCGCAAGCTGGGTATAGATATGCCAACGTCCACTGTTGACCCTACGTTGAAGCGATTGCCTCCGCGCCATTGATGCGCGTCAGCCGCTTCTCGATCTCCTCCTGGTCGAACGTGGCGAACCGCACTGCCACGTCGTTGTACCCGTAGCTCACGATCCACTTCCCGTCTTTCAGTATCGCCCCGCAGGGGAACACCACCCGCTTCCCCTCGGTCGTTCGGCCGATCCCCCGGGGGATCAGCGGCTCCGGGAGAAACCACCGCATCCGGTACGAGGCCGTCACCTCGAAAGTGGCGGCGCCGGTGAGGGCAGGGCTGGCGGCAGTTGGGCCGGCTGCTCGGGGCGCTGCAGGCGTCGACCGACTGGCTGAGATCAGCGACTGGTCGGTGTTCTGTGTGGACTCCACCACCCGCTGACCAGGCCCTTTTAGGCCTCGCCTCAACTCTGCCGGTCGGCAGCTCTTCTGAGCGTCTGGACCTTGCGGACGAATCCGGTCAGCTTTACCTTGATGGCCGAGGGTGGCTTGAGCGCGAACGCCAGCGGCCAGGCGTCCTGGTCCCCGAGCAGGGTCCACTCCCCCGCCGGCTTGCCGTTCGGCCAGTAGTAGTCGGAGTGCTGGCAGATCCAGTGGGCGAGCAGCAGTTCCCGCCACACGCGGACCCGGTCGAGCGCGAACTGCCCGCCCTGGATGCCGTCGGGGGCCGCAGGCGGCTTCCCCTCAGGGAAGCCGCACCGGGGCCACTTCACGTTATCCCCCTCCTGCCAGGCCGTGAACCCGTGCTCGCAGGCCAGGTCGAGGAGGCGGCCGGGGTCGGTGACGAAGTAAGCGTCGGCGTCGATAAACGCGACGTACCGGCGGCGGGTGAGCGGCCCGTTCGGCGGGACAACGGATGAGACCGAGCAGTTCCGCGAGGCCCTCGCAATCAATCAATAATTGCTATTAGTGCGACTGTTCCCGGCGCCCTCTCCATCACCAAGACCATCTGGGAGGACCCCAAACAGGGGATAATGCCGCCTCAACTCGAGGGCGCGGCAGCGGCTATTACCCGAGGGCCGGCGTCTCCCGTGTCCAGTCGTCCGGCCCGAGGGCACGGTGCTCGGCCGTGTCGTCGGCGACCCCGGGCGGCCCGCGGCGGGCGATCTCCCGCGCGCGGTCGGCCAGCTCGTCCTCGAAGGCGGCGAGTTGGTCCGCGGTGAGGGGCCGGTGTTCCAGCTGCTGCATACCGCTCTGCCGGGATGAGTGTGTGGTGGATGCTGCGCCACCGTCGGCCGCCTCCCCGACCATAGGTCGCGGGCAGCCGCTGCCGGTCGGGTCGACTAGGGGCTTTGTACCGGACGCAACCTACGCGGCCGGTACGAACCGGAACAACCCACACAACCGCTACACTCGGCGCGGCAGGGGACTCGGCTGGGGCAAGGTAACGGAGGCCGCATGGCTATCACGTCGGGGCGCGGGACGGAGTGTCGGGGGAGCGGGTCACAGCCGGCGAGGGGCGGCATCTCCTGGGGGGACCGGGGCCGTCACACCAACCCGGCGCCCCTCAGCCACAGGCGGACCGTCTCGCGTCCGACCGTCACCTGGTACCCGTTCCCCTCCCAGAATTCGTTCCTGTTAGCTTCCCCCGCAGCCGGCGCCAGGTTACGCTCGAGGTAGAACTGGGCGGAGGAAACCGGGCCGGCCCGGTGCGATCCGTTCACCTGTCCTAACCCTTGGCGTGCCATGTACGAGTTGTCCCTGCCCGGGTCCGTTGTACTCAGCGAAGCTACCCGCGAGGCCGCCTTAGGGCTCGCCGACCAGCAGATCCGCGTGGACCTTCGGTCAACCGCCCTGGGGTGTGAGCGGTGCGCGACCGCCGCTGCCATTCAGTCCTCCAAAGACTCAGCTCCGATCCGCAAGCGTGACGGCGGTGAGGTGGGGGGCTTCGACCAGCCGAGCAGGCTGTTTACCACTGAGCGGAACTGGGCCGGGATGCCGCCACGGGCGAGAGATTACGAACCGATCCACGACGCCGTTCAGGTGCTGGGCCGGCCGATCAGAGTGGGTTACACGGCGGTCCAGGTGGCCGCGTACCTTGCGCTGACGGAGTTGAATAGGGGTGCCGCCACACGGGCGACGGGCCCGCTCGACATCGTCTCGGACGGCATAAACGGTCGGGAGGTGGCTCACCGGATCGGGGTCGGGAGGCACCCCCCGGACATCGTGTTCGTGCCGGGCGCTCCCATGTTCTTTTCCGGCTCCCCTCTCGTCGGCGCCTACAGTCACTTGCTGGTAATCAACCGCGGCGCACAGGGGGTGCTCCGTCGGCGGGGGGAGCCCATTGGGCAGCCCAGGCTCTGGTACTGTCCGGGTTCGACCTCGCACCTGCAACTCAAGGTCTCGGAGGACGCGAGCCATGATCGGTACGGGTCGCTGGACATATTCACCGACCGCGCGGAGTACGAGTCGATCGCCGGGTTGCGGCACGTGCTGGGTACGGGCGAGTTACGCCCCGGCGACTACCTCTTACAGTACCTGTCGATCGCGCGGCGGCTCTGTCCGCAATTCGGCTTCGAGCCCGTGAAGGGGACGGACTTCAGCTACTCCTTCTCCATGTTCTACCACCCCTCAATGGGGAGAGATCCTCGGTTGAGGGCCGCGGTGGATGCCGTGGCGAACGCCTTCATCGCGACTTGGAACCGGTTTCAGTTACAACCTTGTCCCCCTTCGGGACACGGACGGCATCCGGGAGTTGCACAACTCGGCGACGAGTTTCTCGCCGAGCTACTGGTCGGATCGTGCCACCAAGCGGCAGTGGCGGCAAAGGCCAGCCCGCCGTCATTCGAGGCCGAACTGGCTGGGGGGGAGTCCGAGAGCGAGCCGACCCCTAGCCAGCTGAGCGGCAGGAGCACCTCACCAGCCTCCATGACTTCGGAGCTAATGGTCACGCCTCCCGCCTACAGATTCGCCGAGGTAAATCCCCACCCGCCGAAGTCCGGCCGCGATCCGCATCTCCCTACCGACGACAACCTACAACGATTTGCGGCGGAGTTTCCTGACGCCGCCGACGCGAAGTTGCGGCATCCGGATCAGAATGATGGCGGAGGGGGCTTGCACCGCCCGAGTTGTTTGGGAAGATGGAGCCACGTCGGAATTCTTGAACAGAGCGGAGATAGCCACGTGACCGGTCGGGAGATGCAGGCGTTGCGCGACGTCCTGTGCGATGCCTTCACCGAGCAATCGTTCCGGGAAATGCTCCTGTTCAGTTGGGACAAGGACCTTGAGGACCTCTCCGAAGAGGGGACGTTGCCGGAGCGCGTGCTGAGCGTCATCCAAAGCGCCCGGCGCGAGGGCTGGCTCGATGATTTCGTCCGGAGCGCCGCCGAGGCGAACCCAGGCAACCCCGCGCTAAGGGCCTTCCGCAGCACTTACGCCGACGCCCAGAGTAGGAGGGGTGACAAAGGCGCTGCCCAGCCGAGCCACAAACCCGAACCCGCCCAGCCCGGTGGCGCGGCGGGCCCGCAGGTCAACCGCGCCGACAGGAACCTGCCAAGTGGCGGGAAGACGCCGGGAACCGAGCAGTCAGGTCGGGGTAATGCCGTCGGACACATTTTCGTCTCCTACTCTCACGAAGACGCTGATCTGGCGGGTACCCGGCGGTCCGGAGCTCTCGTGCCAGCCGCCGAAACCGACCTCGCGGTGGTGCTCGCGGCCCGGGTGCCGGAGGAACTGGCCCTGATGGTCTCCTTGAAATTAAGAGAGTCGCCCGAAGACATTGCTGCGGCGGCCCGGGAACCACACCTGACCGGGCCGGTGCTCCTTCGCTGGGCACAGGAGCGGGGTCGGCTAGGCGAGTTGAGGGCTGCGGTATCAGCGTGGGATCGCGAGCGACCAGCCGCTTCCGCCGTCGAGCACCAGCGGCGGCCAGCCGCTTCCGCCGTCGGGCACCAGCGGCGGCTCCGTAGGGCACTTCTCGACCAGTTCCCCCACCCGGAAGACCTGACCATCCTGCTCGCCGATTCGCTCGACGTGCATCTCGACCATGTGGCCGGTGGGGGCAATCAGACGGAGGTCTGTTTCAACCTGGTGAGGTGGCTGTGGGTGGACAAGGTGAATCGGCTTCGGCCGCTCCTCGACCTGGCGGCAGAGGAGCGGCCGAAAAGCGGGGAACTCGCCACTCTGAAGCGAGAGTTGTCGGCCGATTGACCCAGGTGTGGAAAGGCCCGGGCTTCCGGCAGAGGTGCGCCGTGGGAGTGGAGAAGCACCGTTAACCGGTTACCGAGAAGATGGGCTCGGCACTGGAGGCTATTGTACTCCGGCATGGCCGGCCGCTGCTGCCCGTGGTCGCCGCCACTCTCATCCTGGATACCACTGATGGGGGCGTCTGGCGGGAGCGTTTGGATGTGCCAGGAGGCCTGAACGGGCTGGCCCCGCGGGTGAGCGTGATGCCGAACAGGGTGTCGAGGATGGCGGCCAGCCGGATGAACCGGGCATGCTCCGGAGCAACATTACGTGAGGGCAACCAATGATCGACCAGCAACAACTGATAGACGATTCCAAACCCTTCGCCATCTTCCAGGCGTCGGTGAACCTGTTTATCAGCCACAAAGCCGAAGACGCGAAGTCGGCGCGGGAGATCGCACACAAACTCACGTTCCTGGGCCGGGAGCGGCTCAACGTTTTCGTCGTCGAGGAGGAGCCGTTCAGTACCGGCTACTGGGATCACACCCGCCGGCAGCTTGTCCAGGCCGACATCCTCGTCCTGCTCTACACCGACCCGCACCAGGAGTGGGACGCCTGGTTGTACGAGAGCGGGTTCTTCGACGGGAGGCTGTGGCCGAATAACGCCAAGCGGCTGTTCGTCCTCCACGCCGAAGAGGTCAACCTCCGTGCCCCACTCGCATACTTCGACAGCGTGGAGGTGTCGCGCACGAAGCGGGAAGACCTCGAGCGGTTCCTTCGCCAGGTGTTCGAGGAACCACCCAGGCACGGCGTCGAGCCGATCAACCCGCTCCTGATGCACGAGGACAATGCAACATTCCGCAACCCGTTGGAGGATGCCATTATCAACGCTGTGTGCGGGTCGTGCGAACACCGAGTGTTCGCCCGCGAGGTCCGCGTCGAGGTTGGGATGTCCGCGCTCGAGGGGGCACGTGATCACGAAGTGCCGGCACTCGCCCGCGTGTTCGGTGACGCCCCGACGATGGGCCTCTTCGGACTCCGCGAACGGCCCAACGGCTACCCCTGGAATGAATTCTACCAGGGAATGGACGGCGTCTCGGACAACACCTCCGACTGGGCCGGGTCGCTCGCCGCGCTGATGCGGGACATCGCATTCTCGGACCGAGACCTGCCGTCCACTGGGCTGCCGCTGTACCGCCAGCGGGACGCGTCCGGGCAGTCGCGGGTCTACCGCCCAGCGATCCGGCTCTTCCGACTGAAACAGGATGTTGCCTCGTTCACGGTCATGTTCACCGACCTCCCGGTGGAGACGACCGCCGAGCGGCCGGGGGCTGCCACCTCGCTCGCCCAGGCCCTGACTGTGGCCCGGATGCTCCGGTGGGGGGTACTCCAAGACCTGGACGACCGGATCCTCAAGTTGATCACCCGCCGGCCGAAAGCCATCGAGGGTGACGGCCCGTGGCAGGAGCAGGTCGCTGCGGAGGTCCACCGGTTCTTGGGCCAGAAATTGACCGTCATGGTCGAGGCTCGCAACCGGGGGTATCGGCGGGAGGAGATGCTTGGGTACTTCCAGGGACCTCAGAAGGAGGAACTGGACGCGGTGTTATTCAAGTGGGACCAGTGGGTCGAGCAGGCTAAGGAGGTTGCGGATCAGTTTGCTCAGCACGCGGGAGATGTCAACGCGATCCGCGAACTGACCCGTGAGTGTCTTGAGTTGAACAAGAGGTACATGGTCCTCTGCGCTGAGCGGTACACCGAAGCCCTCCGGAACATGTAACCCCGGACGCCCGATCACCCGACTTAACCCGCCCCCTCAACCATACGGAAGGACCGATGCTCCCGCCCGGTGCCCAGTTCGAGAAAGAGCTTCGTAGGGCGATATTGGACGCCTACCCGGAGCACGACGACCTCAAAATGCTGGTCAAGGATACACTCGGGGTGCCCCTGGGGCAGGTGTCGCTGGCCGGAAATACGGAGGCCGTCGCGTTCCACTTAATCGAATGGTCGCGGGTCCGCGGCCGGCTGTCGGAACTGGTCGCGGGGGCCGCTGCCGAGCGACCCCGCAGCGAGAAGCTCAAGGCCCTCAGCCTGCGGTTCGAGTTTCCCCCGGCCGCTGAGGGCCAGGAAGAGCGGATCGTCCGGGAGGACGTCCCGTTTGAGAACGCCGGCGAGTGGGCCGCCCGCTACAACCGGTGCCGGGCCGCCGTCTGCCGGATCGAGCCGCAGCCGCTGGCGGAAAGTAACGTGGGGTTCGGGTCCGGCTTCCTGGTCGCCGCGGATGTACTGCTGACCAACTTCCACGTCATCGACCATCCCGGCTGGAAGCCGGACCGGGTCGTCCTCCGGTTCGACTGCGAGACCGGGCCGGACCGGAAGGAGACGGCCGGGCGGACGTGTAAGCTCGCCGCCGACTGGAAGTGGGCGGCGAGTCCGAGGGTGGCGGACGGGGGACTCGACTTCGCCCTCCTGCGGCTGGCCGAGCCGGTCGGTAACGATGCCTTGCCGACCGCCCGGCGGGGCTGGCTCGGGCTGCGGGCGCACGCGTTCCGGGTCCGGCAGCCGGTGTTCATCCTCCAGCACCCGGCCGCCCACGCGCTCCAGCTTGCGATCGGGACGGTGACGGACGTCAACCCGTCGCCGGTGCAGGTCGCATACGACGCCAACACCGAGGGCGGGTCGAGCGGCTCGCCTTGCTTCAACTCCGCCCTCCAGGTCGTCGCCCTACACCACTTCGGGGCGAACGACCACAACCGGGGGGTGAAGGCCGAGGCGATACGTCGGGACCTGGTCGGGCGGGCGGACGCGGGGCTGAAGCAACTCACCGCTGAGGCCTGACCCGTGCCCCCACTCCCCCGTACCGGAGACCGAGATGAGTCACCTTTCCGGCCTGCAGACGAAGCAACTCCACGAGGCCCTGCATCACCCAAGGACTACTCATGTCAATAAATGCGTCAGAAGATCGCCACGACAGCGGATGGCCAAATAATGTCCATATATTCGCCTCAATGGACGGAGGTCTGGTATGCTTTTGATTGGACCCGACCGGCGAGAAACGGTAGCATCCACTTATCCTCTTTGTCGGCTGATTAACTTTCCGGGACAAGCCGTGCGGGGGACAGTGGCGGGTGGTCAGCACAATTGAGGTGGTCGGCGAGGCGCGTGAGTGCCGGGTGGATCTTATCCAATCTGTACGATTCATTCGAGCCGGCTCGTATACGGCTATCGGCACAGCGGATGTCGCTGCCGGGCTTATCAGCGCACTAGTTTTCCGGAGGAGTATCAAGGTCGACGAACGCGAATTCCGAGGGATCGGTTGACCCGTTTGCCACCGGCCAGAGTGGCTGGTCGATGCCGACGGGTGACCTATCCGATCTCCTGTAAACAATCTAGGTTACGCCTGAAACCTTTACACGGTGCGCGGCTATGACTCTGCACATCCATTATGTGCTCTTCGATGAGTCTGGCGAGTTCGTCGATCGGACTCGTTTAGATAAAGCGCTGACAGGTGCCACGCCGAGCGATATATTTGTTTTCTCTCACGGATGGAAGAATAACTTCACCGAGGCCAATGCCCTGTACACCGAGGTTCTCGCCCAGATGTCACTTGTCGCCGACACACAACCCGGCCTCCGCCCGGGCGGGTTCCGGCCGCTGTGCCTAGGTGTCATCTGGCCGTCGAAGGCATGGGATGACGAGGACACCACGCCGCAGTCCGTGGCGGAGGTGCTCTCGCCGGCCCGCGCGTCGGCGGAGGGGTTCCGCCACGACGCCCTACGCGTCACCGGGTTCCTGCTCCAGGACCGGCTCGACGGCCAGGACGCCGCCGACTTCCGAGCCCTGCTCCGCCGCCACGCCGACCGGCCGACCCTGCCCGAGGACGAGAGTGTCTTCGAGCCGGAGGCTCCCGAGGGCGAACTCGAAGGGGTGGTGCCTGCCGGGACCTCGGCCCGCGACGCGTTCCGCAGCTTCACCTACTGGCAGATGAAGAAGCGGGCCGGCGTCGTCGGGCAGGCCGGGGTGCGGGCCGCCCTGCGGGCCGTGCAGGAGGCGTTCCCCGGCGCGCGCGTCCACCTCGTCGGCCACAGCTTCGGCTGCAAAGTGATGCTGGCCGCGGTCGCCGGCCCGGGCGAGCCGACCCCCGCGCCAGTGCAGACGCTCGTGCTGCTTCAAGGGGCCGTCTCCGCCGAGGCGATGGCCGAGCGCGTCCCCGGCACCGACTCGCCCGGCGGCTACCGGGCGGCGGTCTCCGCCGGCCGGGTGGATGGGCCGATCGTGGCCACATTCTCGCGGCACGACCAGGCCTGCGGCCGGGCCTACCCGCTCGGCTCCCGCGTCGCCGGGCACGTCGGTGAGCTGGAGGGGTTCTTCGATCGCTACCTAGCCCTCGGCGCCGTCGGCCCGCGGGAACTCGGCGCGGCCCAGAAGCCGCTGCTGCCTATGCGCCACGTCGGCCAACCGTACGGCTTCGACGGGCCCGGCGTGTGGGGCGTTGACGGCGGCAGCCCGCCCGGGGAATTCATCACCGGCCACAGTGACATCCGCACGCCCCAGATCGCTTGGCTACTCTGGTCGGCCGCGCTGCGACGCTGACACACCGTTGTCACGAACGCCTTCAAGCCGCTGGTGGCGGGTGCCGCCCGCGTCACGTTCGCCCTCGACGACACTCCGACCCCGTGGTACGGGCGGCACAGAATAGAGCCGGGGTTCCTCGCTGCCGCCGCGCTCGCCGCCGTTGTGGTCCGGTCCCTGTGACACGCCCCTTCAGACGCCCAGCACCCGTGGTGACCTCCGCCGAAATCCAGGGTCGGTTCGCCGCGGCAGTTGTCCCGCGGTATTCAAAGCACCTTCGTCACGACCAGTCGTCCGGGCGGGCGGGGAGCGGTGCCGGAGGGAGCTGTGCTCTCAACCGGGCCGGGATACCCGCCGATCTAACCGTGACGCCAGGGTCGCGGGGGGCGGGATGCTGTTCGACTTTTCGGGCCGGCTGCGGGAGAACCCGCAGCTCCTGTCCCTGCTCGGCCACTACGCCCAGCTCGCGGCACCAGACCCGCCTGCCTGGCAGGACCGGGTGATGGAGCTGGACGGGGCCGACCCGCGGGAGGTGACCGCCCTCCACGGGGAGTTGATCGCGTTCGACTGGGTGGAGCAGAACGCCGGGCATGTCCGGGTGCGTCCCGACGGCTCGCTGGCCGAGTGCTACCGGGTGACCACCCAGGGGCTGCGGGAGTTCCGGCGGATCACCGGGCAGGAGGTCACTGATGAGCCGCCCGAGCCGCCTGCGAAGGCCCCGCCCGGGCCGCCACGACGCAAGAAGGCGAACGCTGAGCCCCAGCCGTCGAGCCCGGCGTAGCGCACGGCCTTCGTCTACGTCCGCGGTAGGCAGGGGCCGCGAGCCAGAATTAATTAAGCATACCCGTTGGTGTGACTGTTCCCGGCGCCCTTCCACTGGCTGTACCCATTTGGGAGGACCCGGCACCTATCCCCCTCCCCGTCAGTCGTCCGCGTCCAGTACGGCCAACAGGTCGTCCACTTCGATTCCCCCTCGGACCTGTTGTGTACGAGATATACTAATAACTGCTATTGGTGCGACTGTTCCCGGCGCCCTCCCACTTTCTGTACCCCTCGGGAGGACCCGCTGCCCACCCCTCCTTGTCAGTCGGCCGCGTCCAGCACAGCCAACAGCTCGTCGAAGTGCCATCGCCGGGTCGCGCCGTCCGGGATCTCGTCCGACGCCCAGCACGCGTGGTGCTGAGCCATCGTCTGCTGCAGAGATTCTGGCTGTCCCCGGCAATGCGGGTCGCGTGTGGCGAACCGTGTAGATCCCAGACGGGATGAAAGCCCTGAGCACCGGGACGGGCCGTGAGCCCAGCACGGTGGACGGCGGCCCCGCAAGACAGGCTCGTTCCGCCCGATCGGCCCGTCCACGTCGATGCCACGCACCCCGATATCGTGGCTCAACCGCCCGGCTGGAACTGCGATCCATGTCGGCCAGCCCGTTGCATCAGGGCGCCGGAGAGAGTACCTTCTACCAAACCCGATCGATCGAGGTGCAGATGTCGCCCGCAGTCGAAGCAACGCCCGAGTCGACCGCGGACCATTTGTCCCAGGCAATCCTGACCAAGCTGTCTGCCTCGCCCCACCCGCTCAAATTGGCCGACCTGGCCAAGGGGCTGCCCAATCCGAACAAGGCGAAGCCCACCGCCTTCAAAACAGAGGTCATCCGGGTTGTCGAGGGCGAGTACCAGGTCGGTCGGGTGTTCCGGTACCCATCCGGGTCGAAACAGACGGAGCGATTCTGGGTACGGGACGAGAAGCGCGTCTTGCAGGAGGCGGCGGTCGCCGTGGCGGCGGTTCCGGTTACCCTGGCGGCCCTCCGGACGGCCCTTGGGAGGGCCGTAAAAGGAACAGATGCGGGCTTTACCGAGGGGGTCGTCCGAGAACTGATCGGCCAAGACCGACTGTACGAGCACCCGCCCAAGACCAAGGCCGGCGGCCCCCTATTCGCCACCACACCGCCCCCGCCCCCAGTCCCCATCCTGGAACAACCGAAATTCCGAAAGCGGACCGAGACCCTCACCCGGTCGGCGGCTAAACTTCTCGCCGATGCAGGGGTCGGGCTCGACGACCTCGTGGCCGTCTTCCGGCACCGCATTAACTCCGCATCGGCGGACACCGGGCCCGCGCCACCCGCTGAGATCATCGCGCCCACCCAGCAGGGCACCGAGCAACTTGTCCTGGCGACAATCGCGACAGCCGGGCCGGCCGCCGTTCTCTCGCTGGCCGACCTGCGGCGGGGCCTCCCCGAGGACCACCAGGGGCCGGCCTTCGATGCCGCCGTCCTCCGACTTGCCGGCGATGGGCTGATCCGGGTGTATCAGGACGCCGACCCGCTCCGGTTCACCCCGGGCGAGCGGGCCGAGTACGTCACCGACGCCGACGGCCATGTATTCACCGCCGTCGCGCCCCCGGGGTAAGCCGTGATCCCGAAAACCCTCGACAACCCGTTCACCCGCCAACAGGTCGGGCAGGAACTCGCCCCCCCGCCGGGGAGCGTCCCGGACCTGTATGCCCCGGTCCTCGACCAGTGCCGCACCCTGGCCCGGGAGGTCCGCAAGTCCGGGGCGGGCACCAGCCTGATCGTCCGCGGGGAGGCGGGCAGCGGGAAGAGCCACCTGATCACCCAGCTCCGGGCCGAAACGGCGTCCGACCCGGGGGCGTTTGTAATCCGGGTGCCGATGGACCGGGCGTACGTGGGCCAGGTCTGGCGGTACGTCCGGGCTCACGTCGCCACGGAATTCCTGCGGAAGAAGTGGCATCCCCAGCAGCAAGACCTGACCGGGCTCCGCCGGGTCGTTCAGAACACGTTCCCGGAGTGGTCGCCGGACAAGGCCCACGGCGGGCTGCTCGGGATGTTCACCGGCACCACCCCGGCCCAGGCTCTCCAGAAACTGTTGGTCGATTTCGCCGAGGAGACCGAGGTCGCGTACGAGCTCCGCCAGGTGCTGCCGAAGGTGTGGGAGAAGGACGCGGCGGTCGCCGGGCTGGCCGGGGACTGGCTCCGGGGCAAGACCCTGGCCGACGACGACCTCAAGAAGCTCGGACTGCCGGTGGCCCACCCGAGCGAGTTCGAGCAGGAGCACACGGCCCGGGACGTGGTCACCTCCCTCTGCCGGCTGGCCGGGGCGGGGACGACCCTGGTGATCTGCTTCGACGAGGTCGAGGCCCTCTTGAGCGGGGCCGACGACGCGGCCACCCTCCGGGCGTTCACCACCTTGGTCACCTACCTGGTGTCCGAGCCCGGGCCGCGGCTGGTGGTGACGTTCATCCGCCCGGGGACCGAACTGACCCTCCGGCAGCACGTCGAGCACTCGAACCTGCAGAAGATGGGGCAGGTGACCGCGGCCGTCCCACCACTCGCGTGGGAACAGGTCGTCCGGCTGGTACTCGCCCGGTTGCATGCCGACCCCGGGTGTCGGACCGAACGGGCGAAGCACGCGGCCGACCAGTTCTGGCCATTCGCCGAGGGGTTCCTGCGTGACCTGTACGCGCGCCACCGATTGGCCCTCACCCCCCGGCACGTGCTGATCGCCTGCCGGATCGAGTTCGACCGACTCCGAAAGGGAGGCGGCCGGGACGAACCTACCCCGCCTCCGCCTCCTCCCGTCGCTACGCCTCAACTTCTGGCGGCCGTCGTGCCGCCCCCGCCCGCCGCTCCCGGGCAGGCGCTTGTTGCGGCTCCTCCCGCCTCCCCGGCCGAGCCGGAGTCTGGGCCGGAGCCGGTCTCAGGATCCGTTGCGCCCGGCGCCCAGCTCGATCCGCTCTTCCGGCGGATGTGGGAATCACGGCGCACCCACCACCTATCCCACCTCCACGCCCTTGCATTCGAGAAGGTGGTCGGGGACGGGCTGAAGTGGCTCGGGGTGGCCACCGGCGCCCCGTACGGTGTGGCCTCGGCTATCGACCAGCGGCTCGGGGACGTGAACCTGGTGTTCGCCCCCGCAGTGCCTGGCCCGAAGGCAATCGGGGTGAGCTTCTGTCACCACGACCCTCAGACCCTGTGGCGTCGGCTCGACCGCCTCACGAATCAGGTCCAGACCGCCAAGGCGCACGGACTGCTCGGAAGGTTAATGCTCGTCCGGGCGGCCGACGCCGCCCTGTCCGACAAGGCGAACGAGCGCCTGGACAAGATCCGCCGCGGCGGCGGATTCGTGCTGCTTCTGTCGAAGGACCAGTTGGCCGAGTTGGCCACCTTCCAGGAACTGATGGCCAAAGCCCAGACCGGAGGGCTGACTGATTTTGGTCAGCCGGTTCCGGCCGACCGGTATACGGCGTGGGCAACCGCGAACCTTTCCCCGGGCGTGACCGAGTTGGCCATGGCCGTTTTCGGCGATGGTATCCGTCGCGTCGCCCCGGCCGTCGGTGATCCCGCCGAGCCCAAGGCCACGGCCGTCATCGAACCCACCGCCCGGCCTAATGCTACGGCGGTCGTCGCGCCCGCGATGCCGGACAAGTCCGGCAGTCTCGGCAAGCGGTCCCAGTCGAGTCGGCAGGCCAAGGCGCGGAAGTAGGAGGACCCATTGCCGAACTACCCGACCCCGGCCTGGCGGGATGCCGACCGGCTGATCTACGGCGGCCTCCTCGGGCTGTCCGTGGCCGGGTCGCTCCAGTTGATTGGGAACCGGGGGGAGGAAGGCCCGGCCCTACTGGTGGCAGGGTACGCGTTCGCTGGTTCCGTCCCCCTTTTGGCCGCCAGTCTGGTGACGGAGTTGGTCCGCCACCGCCAGCACCGGCCGGACCCGGTGACCCCGTGGCGACAGTTCGTCGGCCTTGCGGCGGCGATGTCGGCCGTCGCCGGCTTGTCGGCCCTGTTCTTCCACCTCGGCCCGGTCCAAGGGGGAGTGTTCCTCGCCGCGGCGGTGCTGGCCGCGGCGGTGATCCGATCACTGTGACCGAAGCGAAGGTGTGGGCGTGTGACGAGCCCCCACTCGCTATGCTAGTATCCGTGTACTTTACGTTAAATCAATAATTGCTATCCGTGCGACTGTTCCCGGCGCCCTCCCAATGGCTGTACCCATCCGGGAGGACCCGGCGCCTACACCCCCACGCGTCAGTCATCCGCGTCCAGCACGGCCAACAGGTCGTCCACTTCCCAGCGGCGGGCTGCGTCCTCCAGGGTCACGCACGCGGCCCAGCAGGCGTGGTGCCGGGCCATCGACTGCCGCAGCGACGCCGGCGTGTCCCCCTCCCAGTCCGGGTCGCGGGTCGCGTCCCGCGCCAGGTCCCCGACGGGTGTGTCGTCCTCGATCCGCTGCAGCAGCCAGTCGCGAAAGCTGAGCGTGGCGGTCATGGCATCTCCTCCGAGGTGAGCACCACGTCCAATACGGACGACGGGCCCAGCGCCGCAGCGGAGGGTGCCACGGGTGCCGGGTGGGTTTCGGGAAGCGGGGTGCCGCGGGTGCCGTGTCGTGGGCGGCCGCCGGGGGGAGCCACCGCGGGCGTTGCCGGAGGCCGTTCGCGGCCCGCGCAAGGGTCAGAAGGACGCCAGCGGATGCTCTGTTCGGTTCTTCCCGAAAAAGAGGGAGAGACACGGCACCCGCGGCACCCTGGCCCTCGGAGGCCGTTTCCGACGGTGTTTCGTGGGTGCCGTGGGCCGCGGCACCCACCCGGCACCCGCGGCACCCCGAGCACGGCGTGCGGTTGGCGGACCGGGCGGGAACGCCCCGGGTGCCGGGTGGGTGCCGGGAGGTGCCGTTGGCTTCTGGGTGCCGCGGGTGCCGTTGCGGCGCCCCCGGGTGCCGCGGGACGGCGTGGCTACCGGCACCCCGGCGACGACTGAGGACCGGTGGCGCCCCCGCCCGGGACGATCGCCACCCGCCACAGTCGCTCGCCCTTGACCCGCCGGAACTGGGCCTCCAGCCCGACCGCCGGGAGCGCGGGTTGCAGCATCACCACCTGCTTGCCCCACTGGCTCGCGTCCCGCGGCCACTGCCGCTTGTGCCGGTCGACCTCGGCCACCGCGTTGCACGCGTCCAGCCATTCGCCGGCCGCCGCCTCCCACGCCCCGCCGTGGGCGTCGACCACC
>Ga0190275_10001554_pt1 | contig 16962 bp, 4 predicted proteins | sample Popmic550T_FD_133745 | JGI IMG/M metagenome (GOLD analysis project Ga0190275, IMG submission 133745) | Populus adjacent soil microbial communities from riparian zone of Yellowstone River, Montana, USA - 550 T | ecosystem: Environmental > Terrestrial > Soil > Riparian zone > Trees stand | place...
AACAAGGAAATGTCATCCTGAGCGCCGCCGCATCACCGATCCAGACTCGCACGAGCGCCGGGCGGCGGCCGAAGGATCTTGAGTCGGCGCTCGGACCCAGGCGTCCGGAGCGCGCACTGTGACCGCGGGTCACCCTGCTGAACCGCCAGGTGTGGTGCTGCCCCGCCTACAGGTCCTTCGGTCGCCGCCAAGCTGTGTGGCAGACGCGGTTTACGTCCAGCGGCGACGCTCAGGATGACATTCTCAGGGGTACGGTCACCTGCAACTAAATCAACGAAGAACCACAAATGGGGATCGACCCGCGGCAGGCCGCGGAATGAACACGTGTGCAGCTGTTTTCGGCAGCGCGTCCGGGCACGGAGCGTTCACCGAAGATTCGCCGAATTCCACCGGATCGTCGGATTCTGACGCCGTTCAACAATCGTGTGAAGCTGACGCGTTGTTCGTTCCGCTTGTCGCTGCGCTCCGCGCGTCGCTCACTGCCGGGTGCTCCTCCAGTGCGTCTGTCCCAGCATCTTCCTGCTGGCTCCTGCGGCATCCGCGTGATTGACCGGCGCTCGACCTTCGGATGGCAGAGCCTGACTCTGCGTGAACCGTATTTCCCTGCACGGGCTCCGCGCGGAGGGGATGACGGCGCCGCGCCAGACGCGGAACGCCCCGGTGCCTGGATGGCACCGGGGCGTTCTCGTACGGTCGCAGGGAGGAATGGAACCGGGGATCGCCCGGCGGCTACCGCTACGGCTTCAGCTCCCAGAGCGCGTTGACGATGACCCAGCTGCCGTTCCAGCGCGCCAGGTGCAGGTAGTCGACCCAGCCGCTCATCGTCGCGCGGACGCTGGCGGCGTTGCCGAAGATGTCCAGGATGCGCACGTCGGCCTGGCGCTCGGCGGCGGGGGTGCGGCTCCCGCCGCCCCCGCGCGTGAGTTCCACCAGCTCGGCGGCGGTCATCTGGTCGAGCGTGCTGCGGCCCTGCGCGTCCGGCTCCACCATGCGCTTGGCCAGGGCGGGGTGCACCGCGCGCTCCATCCGCGCGGCGTCGCCGGCGTACCACGCCTGGGCGTAGTCCAGCACCACCTGCCGGATCGCCGCCGAGTCGGCGGCCGTCGGCGCCTGCGCGTGGGCATGGCGCGGCGCGGCGGCGGCGCACAGCAGCAGGGCCGCCGCGATACGGTATCTCATGGTCCTTCTCTCCAGTCTGGGGAATGCGGGTCGGGTGTCGGAACGTCCGTGCTTCAGCCGAGCGCGCCGGCCGCGCGCTGGCCGCGCACCCACGCCCGCCACGCCTGCTGGTCGGCCGCCGAGAGCCCCCAGCGGGAGCCATCCTCGCCGAACCACGAGCCGGTGGCCTCGGGCGGCCCGCCCGCGCGCCGCCGCAGGTCGCCGGGGCTGGCGCTCAGCGCCGAGCCCAGCGCCTCGATCAGCGCCGCGTCGCTCCCGGAGAAGCGCGTGCCCTCGCCCGCGAGGGGCCGGTACGCCCGGGCGACCACGGCGCGGCGGGGGATCAGGGCGAAGTCGCGCTCGAACACCGGCGTCTCGCCGAGCTCGGGGTAGGTCAGCACCTGGTGGATCAGCGCCTCCAGGTCGTCCACCCGGTGCGCGAAGCTCTCGCTCATCCCGTACATCCCCATGATGTAGCGCAGCGCCAGGTCGCGGGCGCCCATCTCGTCGTCGGGCTCGGCGGTGAAGATGAACGGGTCGTCGATCTCGAACAACTCCACGCCGCGGAAGCCGGCGCGGAAGAGGTGCACCGCCATCTCCACCGGGCCCAGGTGGGGCATGTCGTGCCCCGTCTTGCTGTACGGGTCGACCACGTCGTGGAACCAGTTGCCCACCGGGCCGCGGTCCAGGAAGTCGTGCACCACCATGCAGCCCCCCGGCTTGAGGATGGCGTGGCTCTCGCGCAGGGCGGCGGGGATGTCGGGGATGTGGTGGGTGCCGTACGCGCACAGCACGCCGTCCAGCGACCCCGCCCGGAAGGTGCGCGACAGCCGGAGCGCGTCCTCGCGGGTGGGCATCCCCCACAGCCCCGCGCGGTAGAACATGTGGCGCGAGACGTCGTTGGTGATCATCAGCGGGGCGCGCCGCCGGCCGCGCGCGCGGAGCATGGGCTCCAGCGCCGCGGACGCGCCGGTCGCGCCGTCGGCCGCGGGGGTGCCGCGCAGCCACTCCACCAGGTCGGCGCCGGAGAGCGCGAGCGGCCCGGAGACGCGCGCCCGCCCGTCGGCCATCCCCACCAGCCGCCCGGCGCAGCCGTCGCCGGACGCGCCGTCGGGCGCGTGCACCGCCATGATCACGGCGTCGGGGTCGGCCAGGGCGCTGCACGACAGGAGCTCGGCCAGGGGGGTGGGAAGGCGGGCCGGGTCGCCGTCGGCGCCGAGCTCCGCCCCGGGGAGCACCACCACCTGCCGCTGCGCCAGCTGGCGCTGCGCTTCCAGGAGCCGCCAGACGTACCCTTCCCCGCCCAGCACGTCCACGTAGACGCGCGGCCCCGGCTCGAACGCCCCGAGGAGGGAGAGGAGCGACTGCACGCCGAGCGCGCGGCAGGCCGGAAAGGCGCGCATCCCCGCCGTGTAGTCGCGGCCCCGCCCCTCGGTGTCGAAGTCACCGCCCGGCATGTCGCGCCAGAGCCCGGCGTAGCGCGGGTCGGCGCTGACCACCGCGGCGCCCTCGGGGAGGCGGCCGGCGATCCGCCGGCGCCACTCGGCCTCGAGCTCGTCCAGGGAGAGGGCCTCGATGGCCGCCAGCTCCCCGGCGTCCCAGAGCGGGGCCAGCCCCAGGCGGAGGTCGGCCGCGTCCACCCCGGCGGCCTCGCCCGGCGGCACCGCCGCCCTGAGGAGCTTCAGGGTGGGGGAGCTCCCCGCCGGCCCCACGATCAGGTCGTTCAGCGCCCGCACGTACTGCCGGAGCACCGCCCGGTCGCGCCCCACGCCCCGGGGGAGCGCCGCGATCGGGAGGCCCGCGCCGGCGGCCAGCAGCCGGGCGTCGCCCGAGAGCTCGTCGGGGGCGGCCGGGCCCCTCGCGGGGAGGTCGACCAGCGAATACCCCACCTCGTCCCAGCCGGTGGGGTCGACGGGCGCGTCGAGCGTCGCGGTCCCCGTCCCGGACCCGGCTTCCATCGTGACCTCGGTCATGTGTACACGCTCCTTCGTAGGGGAGATCCGGCGTGGTGCGCGGACGGGCTCCGGCGCCAACACCCGCTCGGATCGTGGACGGACGGACCATCGGGGGACGATGCCGGCTCGCTTCGGCCGGTCTCGCCCGGGAACTCGTGCGATCGTTCAGAACCTGGTGCTGGAGAGGAATCGCTGGTTTCACGCAGAGTCAGCAGAGTCAGCAGAGAACAGCAGGAACGACTCTGCCGACTCTCCCGGTTCTGCCGGTTCTACTCTGCTGACTCTGCTGACTCTGCGTGACCCCCGCTGTTTCCACTGTTTTCCTCGGCAATTCGGTCAGAGACGGACGACCCCGGCCCGCATCGCGCGCGAGGAGATCGCCACCGTCCGCGGGAGGCTGCGCTCCACCGCGGGGATGGCGCCGGCGAGGGCCGGCTCGTGGATCACGGTCAGCGCGGCCTCGACCGGCTCGGCGCCGCGGAGGACGAAGGTGGCCTCCCAGGGGCGGCCCTGCCCCGGGATGACGCGCAGCAGGTAGCTGTCGCGCCCCTCCTCGAGCGCCGGGAGCGCGCCGGAGAGCGACCAGCCGGCCAGGCGCTCGCGCGGCAGCTTGAGCAGGAAGCGCCGGTAGCCGCCGCCCGCCACGCGCAGCCGCACGGTGCGGGTGCCGCGCGCGGGGTCGAGCGGCGAGGACGACACGGTGGTGGCCGGGAGCGGCACCGCGCCCGGCGCGACCGCGGCCTCGTAGACCCGTGACGACCCGGCGGGGCGGAGCGGGAGCGCGACGCGGCGCAGCAGGGGGCCCAGGTCGCCGGCGTCGCCCCCCGTGGCGGTGAGGGTCGCCGTGCCGTCCGCCCCGCCGTTCTCCACCAGCGCCAGCCGCCGGGGCCGCTCGGCCGAGTAGGGGGAGGCGACGGCCAGCCCCACCGTGGCCGCCACCCCCACGGCGCCGAGGAGCGCGGCGGCCGCCGCCAGCGGGCGCGCCCGCTCCACCAGCGCCAGCGACAGGGTGGCCACGGCCAGCAGCGGGGCCGCCACCAGCACGGCGATCAGCGGGTCGAGCGGCGACGACGACCCCATGCGCCCGGCGAGCGGGACGAAGAACCCCACCAGGAGCACCCCCGCCTCGGCGGTCACCAGCGCCCCCGGCACCAGCGCCGCGATGAACCACCCCGCGCGCCGGCGCGGGAGGACGGCCGCCAGGAGGAGGGCGGCCGCCGCCGGGAGCACCCACCAGAGCGCCAGGTACGCCGCGCCCACCCCCGCCACGGTGAGCCCCAGCAGCGCCGCGCTCCAGAGCGCGAGCGCCCCCGCCCACCCCGCCGGCGCGCCGCCGGGCGCGGCGCCTCCCCGCCGCTCCCCGCGGCGCAGCCAGAGCGCGCGCGAGGCCGCCGCCCCCGCCAGCGCCAGACCGCCGAACGCGGCCACGCCCAGCCAGGGATGGGCGAACCAGCCGTGGGGGCGGCCCAGCAGCGAGCCCACGGCGATGGCGGCCAGCAGCGCGCAGGCGAGCCCGGCCACCCAGGCCAGGAGGGCGGCCGCCAGCCCCCCGGCGGCGCCGCGGAGGGTGAGCGCGCCGCGGCGGCGGGCGACGGCCACGGCCGCGGCCGCCAGCAGGAGCGCGGCGGCCGCCAGGAGGCGCGCCGTGCCCGCGCCGTACACCACCATCCCCCGCCCCAGGAGCGAGTAGAAGACGGCGGGCGGGCCGCCCACGTCGCCCGGGAGCGGCGCCGCGCCGAGCTCGCGGGCCAGCCCCAGCACGGTGCCGCCCACGTGCTGCACGGTGCCCGGGGGGATGCGGCCGGGGCGGTCGAGCGCGGTGTGGTAGGCGTAGCCGTCGCGCACCGTGGCCAGGTCCAGCCCGCGCAGCCGCGCCCGGTCGCGGTAGACGCGGAAGTCGGTGTCGGAGGGGATCACGCCGCCCTGGAAGAGGTCCTGCGCCAGCACCGTCCCGTACGGCCGGGGGACGGCGCGCGCGTAGGCGCGGGCCAGCCAGGCGTTCCCCGGCCCGGCCTGGAAGAGGAGCGCCCGCCCCCCCGGCCCCGCCGACTCCAAGTTGGCGAACGCGCGCGCGTCGCGCGCCCAGGGGTGGCGCAGGACGGCCGCCGAGCCCAGGAGCCCGTCCTCCTCGCCGTCGACGAAGACGAAGACCAGGGTGTTGCGGGGGCGCCCGCCCTCCGCCGCCAGCGCCCGGATCGCCTCCACCGCCGAGGCCACCACCATGGCCGCGTCCCCCGCGCCCACGCTTTCCGGGGGCGAGTCGTAGTGCGTGGAGAAGAGGACCGCCGCGCGCTCGCGCCCCGGGATGCGGGCCAGGACGTTCTGAGACCGGTACCAGTTGGTCACGTCCGGCGCGTAGACGTGCGGGGCGACCACCACCTCTTCCTGCACCGCCACCTCCACCCCCGGGATGGCGCGGAGGAGGCCGGCCAGGTAAGCGACGGCCGAGTCGCCGCCGGCCGTGCCGATGCCGCGGTCGCCGATGCCGCCGGCCAGGTGGCGGAGCACGGGGAGCGCCCGCGCCTCGGCGAAGCGGCCCGCGGGCGCATCGGCCGGCAGCGGGGGCGGGAGGCGTTCGCTCCACGCGACCACGGCGGCGACGGCCGCGAGCGCCGCCAGGAGCGCCACCCCGCTCCCCGGCCGCCGGGCAGGCGGGGGCGCGGCCCCGGGCGCCGGGGCCGGGTGGGCCGCGTGGGCGGGTGGTGCGGAGGGAAGGTGGACGGACATGGCGGTCCTCCCGGCGTGGGCCGGTTCGGTGGTTCGGGCGTGGATCGCGGGAGAGCGGCCCACGCCAGGTGGAACGGAGAGCCGGAGAAGCTCGTCCCCTGTCGGGTGTTATGGGACGACGCGCAAGAAAGTACGTATCTCGACGGATCTAACGGGACGGTGGATCACGCCCGGTCGGGGGCTGTGGGTCATCGCCCGAGTCGACCCGCTGGAACGTCGGTGTCATCCGGACTTCACGAACTCCGTTCCGCGAGCGGATTGCGTGAGGGATTCGCGCCCGGAGGGCCGAGACGCCGGCGCGCCCGCGTCATCGCCGCGGAATCGAGCGAGGACATGGCGCGCCGGCGGCTCGGCGCCGTTGGCAACGGCGGTATCGTTGCCTACGGCGCGCGAAGCCCGGCCCGGAGCGCAGCGGAGGGACACGCCCGCATCCGTAGCTTCCGGCGACCGTCAAGCAACCGGCTTTTCGCGCTCCGTATCATGCGACGGCGGACGGGCGGCGCTCAGTGCAGCGGGATCCAGTAGGCGACCTTGATGGCGAGGAAGTTGTTGCCCCGGGTGTTGAACGACTCGAAGATCGAGCGGGCGCCGATGGGATCGCCGATCGGGTCCTCGTCGGCGCGGTTCTGCTGCCACACCAGGTACAGGGTGCTCCCCGGCCGCCACTCCCAGCGCAGCACGGCGTTCCCGCGGAACTCCCGCACGTTGAACTCGCGGGAGCGGATGGTGAACTGGGAGGCGCCGTCGGTCACGAAGAGCGAGCCGTCGTCGCGCTTCTCGGCGGTGGTGCCGTCCTCGCCGTACAGGCGCAGGTCGCCGCTCCCCGCGGCGCGCATCTCGCCGAAGCGGTCGTAGTGCCCGCTGGCCGCGAACGGCTGCGCGTAGAGCTCGAGCGAGAGGTCGGGCCGGAAGATGTAGCTGAGCCGCACGTCGGCGAAGAGCGAGCGGAAGTCGATGGTGGAGAAGACGTAGCGCCGCCCGAAGGTGGCCTCGGGCCCGCCCGGGAGGGAGCCGATGAACTGCCGCGGGTCGAGGGAGACCAGGAAGTTGGGCTCCACCGAGAAGCGCCAGCGCGGGTCCGGCCGGATCGCCACCCCGCCGCTCAGGCGCATGGTGTGGCCGTCGCGCTCGTCGCGGCCGTAGAAGATGCGCCCCGTGAGCCGCGTGGGCGCCCCCGCCCGGTTCGAGAGCGAGGCGATCGCCGCCCACGCGCGCGAGGTCTCCATCAGCGGGCCGCCGCGCGTGAGCTCGTCGCTCTGCGCGCGCAGGTCCATGTAGCCGCTGAGGCCGGCGGTCCAGAAGTTCTTGAGGGTGAACAGCGCGTCGGTGCGGAGCGAGGTGAAGGTGCGGTCGCCCCCGTGGTTCCAGAAGCTCTCGCCGGTGACCCCGAGCTCGTATTCGCGGAAGGTGGGGCCCGGGCGGCTCTGCACGTGCACCAGGTTCAGCACGCCGGTGGTGAGGTCGGCGCGGCGCATCCGCCCCGCGTCGTTGATCTCGAACCCCGGCGACGAGGTGCTGAACTGCCCCAGCCAGAGCCAGCGTCCCGCGGCCTTCTCCACCGTGAGCCCCGTGCTGTACCCCGTGAGCGAGGTGGCCGCGGAGTCCTCGTCCACGTGGCCGGCGTCGGGGCGCTGGAAGTAGTGGGCGCTGGAGCGCTGGGTGCGCAGGAGGGCCAGCGAGTCGCCCGCCACGCGGCTGAACCCCGCCCACCCCCGCACCTGGTACCTGCCGCGCGCGAAGCGGAGGCGCCAGTCGGTGCCGCCGGCGAGGGCGCTGGTGTGCAGCACGGACGCCTCGGGATCGGCCTCGTCCACGCCGCGGTGCACCCCGGTGAGCACCAGCCCCACGGTGGAGCCCCCCTTGCCCACCTCCTGCTGCACGCGCGCCACGCCGAAGCCGGTGCGCGGCGCCACGCGCACGCGCCCGAACGCCGAGTCGTCGACCAGGAAGGTGCGGGCGAACTCGCGGTCGGTGACCGCCGCCAGCGCGCCGACCGACATCCCCGAGGCCAGCCGCCCCGTCAGCTTCGCCGCGCCCAGGATGGTGGAGGAGGCGGGCACGTCGGCGTAGTCGGCGTCGGGCGCCAGCGCCGGCGGCGCGCCGATGCGCCGCGAGTAGAAGTAGGCCGGCCCCCCGCCCGCCAGCAGCTGCGAGCCCTCGGTGAAGAACGGCCGCCGCTCGGTGAAGAAGGTCTCGTACGCGGTGAGGTTCACCTCGGCCGGGTCGGCGTCCACCTGCCCAAAGTCGGGGTTGATGGTGGCGTCGAGGGTGAGGTTGGGGCCGAAGCCCACCTTCACGTCGGCGCCCATCTGCAGCCCCCCCTCGCGGTGGCGGTCGAAGGGGTCGGCGGCGTCGCGGTCGCCGCGCACGGTGGCGTTGCCGCCCACGTACGGGACCAGCTCCACCCGCCGGGCCGCGTCGATCCGGCTCATCCCCTCCAGCGTGCCGAAGCGGGAGGCCCACCCGGTCTCGTTGCGCGGGATCACCACCCAGTACGCCTCCTCGTTGCGGCCCGGGAGGGAGCGGCGGATGTTCAGCCCCCACACCTGGCTGGGCTGGTCGTTGAAGCGGAGCTGCGAGAAGGGGATGCGCATCTCGGCCGTCCACCCCCCCGAGTCGGCGTGGGTGCGCGCCTGCCACACCGGGTTGAAGGTGGCGTCCAGGTCGCTCTCGGCGTCGCCGGGGTGGTACCAGTCGAGCCGGGTCCCCGCGGCGGTCACCCCCAGCGTGTACGCCGTCCGCCGGTCGTGGTAGGGGTCGAGCGACACCAGCAGGTAGTCGGACTGGGCCCGGTCGTCGCGCCGGCCCACCGGCGCCTGGAGCTTCGTGCCGTTGGCGTACGACATCCGCGCGCCCACGTAGAGCGCGCCGTCGTCGAAGAGGAAGCGCACCTCGGTGGCCTCGCTGGCGGGCGCCCCCTCGCGCGGGCGCCGCTGCCTGAACTCCGTCGCGGGGACGGCCAGGCTCCAGGCGGCCTCGTCTAGCCGCCCGTCGATGACCAGCGACGCGCCGCGCTCGAGGCGCACGGCCGTCAGGCGCGGCGCCGCGGCGCGCACCGTGTCGCGCGCGGGGGGCGTGTCGCGCGCCGCCGCCGTGGTCTGCGCGGGCGCCTCCGCCGCGGCCAGCGCGACGAGGGCGGCGAGGCCCGCCGGCAGCGCGCGCAGCGCGCCCCGGCCCCTGCGATCGGTAGTGCTCATGGGCTTCCTTGTGAATCGTCGGCCGTGTGAATCAGCCTGGGGACCTGCTCGGTTGCCGCGGACTCCACGGCCACCACGCCCTGGAGATCGGATCGTCCAACCCGTTCGGAGCCCGGTGCGGGAACGAAACCGCTGCGGCTCTCCCGCGGTGCTCGGCAGATTCGGCGGGAGCCCCGGGAACGACTCGGGTGGTTTCCGCCGACGCCGCGTGTACCCTCTTTCCTTCCGCAAAGGTGAAGGCGCCCTCCGCCGTTCGCCCGGCCGCGGCTCCAGGCCACGTCCATCGGCTCGCGTCGATGGACGTTCAGCGGCCGCGCGGGCGCCACCTGCCTTTCTCCGGCCAGGATCTGATCCGCCGCCGGCGTAAGCCTATTCCGGGTCTCCACCACCGTCAACCGTTTCGCCCTTCCCCGCGCCCCGCGCCGCCCGGGAGCGCCCGGCGGCGCGGTTTTCGCCTCGCGCGGCGCGTCTCGCCGGGAGCGCCGTCCACGGGACCCTCCCCGGCCGCGGCGGCCAGGAGGGCGGCGACGCCGGCGCCCAGCCGGCGGACGTCGTCGCCGGAAAGGACGCCGGGGTCGTAGCGCCAGCACGCCTCGCCGTCGTCGGCCACCACCAGCGCCAGCCGCGCCTCCGGCTCGGGAGCCTCCGCCAGCCGGGCGACCCGCTCCACCCCGACGGCAAGGCCGCCGCGCGCCGCGGGGGCGGCGCGCAGCCAGGTGTAGCGCGCCGCCACGTCGCGCAGGTACCCGCCGCGCCGCTCGACCCGCGTGATCTCCTCGCGCGTGGCGGCCAGGCGCGCGGCGAAGGGGGCGGCGCGGTCCACCGCCACCCGCAGCGGGACGGTGGGGGAGAAGAGCGCCTCCAGCCCGGCGATCGCCTCGCGGAGCGCGGGGTGCCCGTACGCCAGGTCGAACGGCGCCTCCGCCCGGGCGACCCCGGCGAGGTACGCGGTGAAGGCGGCCACCACCCGCGCGGCCGGCTCGTCCCCGAGGCCCTCGCGCGGGAGGGGGAAGGGCTCGGTCGCGAGCGGGCGCGCGGGGTCCGGCGCGCCCGGGTCCCAGCCGGGGACGGGGATCGGCGCGGACGCCGCGGCCAGGCGATCGACCCAGAAGGCCTCGTGCCGCGCGAAGGCGGCGTCCACCGCCCCGGCCCGCGTCCACCCCCGGTCGCCGGGGAGCCGGCACCCGGCCGCCACGCCGAGCGCCGCCGCCGCCTCCGCCAGGGAGACGGGCTCGCCGGTGAGGCGCCGCACCCCTTCCAGCACCACCTCGCCCCGCGCGGTGGCGACCCGGATCCCCTCGGCGCCGGCCGCGGTGACCGTCCCCGGCGGGGCGGAGGCGTCGTCCGCGGCCACGCGGAGCCCGTCGACCAGGAAGAGCGCGCCGCCCAGCTCCACCTTGGGCGTCCCCAGCGGGTTGTCGTTGGGGCCGAAGTCGAGCGCGCGCGTCATCCGCCCCAGCTCGGCCGCGCCGCGCTCCCAGGAGAGGACGCAGGCGGACGGGGGGCGGCGGTCCAGCCCCACGTAGCTGCGCGCCCGCGGGTCCTGCGGCCGGGGCGCCACCTCGCCCCGTTCCAGCTCCTCCAGCAGCTCGGCGAAGGCGCCGACCGCGGCCGCGTGGCACCGCAGGGAAAGGGAGAGGGCCGTGTCGTCGGGGCGAACGGCGAAGACGCGCTGCTTGAGCACGTCGCCGGCGTCGAGCTCGGCGTTCATCAGGTGCCAGGTGACCCCGTGCGTCTCCTCGCCCTCCAGGAGCGCCCAGGGGACGGGGTTGACCCCCGCGTAGCGCGGGAGGGGCGCCGGGTGGTAGTTGACGGCCCAGCGCGCGAGCGCGAGGACCGGCGCCGGGACGCGGTGGCGGTGGTGGGCGCTCACCAGGAGGTCGAACGGCGCCTCGCCCGCGAGCGCCGCCAGGCCGCCGGGCTCCACGCCGCGGATCCCCCGCCCCGCCGCCCACGCGAGCACCGCCGGGTCGTGCGAGACGGCCCCGCGCACCTCGTGCCCGCGCTCCCGCAGCAGCTCGGCGCAGTGCACGAAGACCGCGCCCTCGCCCAGGAGGAGGCAGCGCAGGGGGCGGACGGGAGCGGACGGGGCGCGCTCCGCCGCCTCCACGTCGGCGGACGCCCGCGGCGGGAGGGAGGGGTCGGCGGGATCGGCGCGGAGCTCGAGGCCCAGCCCCGCCAGCCGCTCCCGCGCGGAAGCGGACGCGTCGCCGCCGAAGCGGAGGGGGACGTCCCCGACGCCCGGCGCGGGATCGGCCAGCCCCCGGTCGATCAGCACCGCGAGCTGCTCCAGCGCGTTCTCGATCATCCCGTCGGGGAGGAGGTGGGCGCGGTACTTGAGCACGCAGCGGATCTCCCGCTCGCCGGCCACCACCACGAAGCGCTCGGCGCCGGCGGAGAGGTCGCCCGCGCCGTCCAGCGGCTCGGCGCGCACCCCCTCGAGCGACAGCCCGCCGTCGGCGGGAACCAGCCTCACGTGCAGCCGGGAACGCCGGCGGAAGTCCAGCGTCTCGGCGCCCACCTGCGGGCCCAGCCGCTCGAAGAAGGCGACGTCCTGGCGCGCCTGGGCCTCGCGGAGTGCCGCCCACACCCGGCGCACCACCTCGCGGAAGCCCGGGTTGCCGGAGAGGTCGGCGCGCAGGGCGGCCATGTGCGCGAAGAACCCCACCACGTCCTCCACCTCGGGCCGGGTGCGCCCCGACACCGCCGTGGCCGTCGCGACGTCGTCCTGGCCGGTGAGGCGGAAGACCAGGGCGTAGAAGGCCGCCAGGACCACGGCGAACGGGGTGCACCCCTCCTCGGCCGCGAAGCGGCGCAGCCGCGCCAGCGCCTCGCCGCGCACGGCCAGCTCCCGCATCCCCGCCCGCGCGGGCCCGGCGTCGGGCCGCCCGGCGGCCAGGTCCACCCAGCGGGCCCCGCGCAGCCGCTCCCGCCACCACGCCAGCTGCCGCCGCAGCTCGCCCTCCATCTCCGTGCGCAGCCAGGCGGCGTAGTCGGCGAACCGCACCCGCGGCTCGGGGAGCGGGGAGGGCCGCCCCGCGCGGAACGCCGCGTAGAGCGCCGAGAGCTCCCGCTCCATCACCATCCGGCTCCACCCGTCGGTGACGATGTGGTGCAGAACCACCAGCAGCACCCACTCCCCCTCGTCCAGCCGCAGCAGCGCCATGCGGGCCGGCCCGCGCGCCAGGTCGAAGGAACGCCCGGCCGCGCCGGCCACCACGCGGCGCGCCTCGGCCTCGCGCGTGCCCGGGTCCAGCGCGCCCAGCTCCACCCGCGCGAGCGCCCGCCCGGGAACGGGGCCGATCCGCTGCACCAGCGAGCCGGTCTCCGGGTCGACGGCGAAGGTGGTGCGCAGCGCCTCGTGCCGCCGCAGGAGCTCGCCCACGCTCCGCTCCAGCGCCCCGGCGTCCAGCGGGCCGCGCAGGTGGACGGCCAGCGGCGTGTTCTCGGCGGTGTCGCCGGGGTGGCGCGCCTGCTGGAACCAGCTGTGCTCCTGCAGCGGGGTGAGCGGAAGGGGACGGCCCCGGGGCGCGCGCCGGATCGGCGGGAGGCCCCCTTCCCCGCCCTCCCTGCGCGCGTCGACCCAGGCGGCCAGCGCCGCCACCGTCCCGGTGTCGAAGAGGACGTCCAGGGGGATGTCCACCCCCAGCGCGCCGCGCGCCTGCAGGACCGCCTGGGTGGCGAGCAGGGAGTGCCCGCCCAGGGCGAAGAAGCCCTCGTCCGTCCCCACCCGCTCCACCCCCAGCACCCGCGCCCAGATCTCCGCCAGCACCGCCTCGGTGGCGGTGCGCGGCGCCGCGGCCCCGGCATCCCCCGCGTCCGCCGGATCCGCCGTTCCGGCCGAGCCGGGATCGGGGAGCGCGGCGCGGTCCACCTTCCCCGTGGGGGTGAGGGGGAAGCGGTCGAGGAGGACGACGGCGGCGGGGACCATGAACTCCGGGAGCCGCGCGGCGGCGTGGGCGCGCAGGTCGGCCGCGCCCACCGCGCCGGCCGCCGCCACCCACGCCACCAGCCGCCGGTCGTCGTCGTCGCGGCCGCGGGCCAGGACCACGGCTTCGCGCACGGCGGGGTGCTCCAGGAGCACGGCCTCGATCTCGCCGGGCTCGATGCGGAAGCCGCGCACCTTCAGCTGGTCGTCGGCGCGCCCCGCGAACTCCAGGCTCCCGTCCGCCGCCCGCCGCGCGCGGTCGCCCGAGCGGTAGAGGCGCGCCGACGGCTCCGGCGAGAAGGGGTCGGGGACGAAGCGCCCGGCGGTGAGCGCCGCGCGCCCCAGGTAGCCGCGCGCCACGCCGGCGCCGCCCACGTACACCTCGCCGGCGGCGCCGTCGGCCACGGGGTCGCCGCGCTCGTCCAGGAGGTGCACCACCAGGTCGGGGATCGGCACGCCGATGGGGCTGGAGGAGCCGGCCCGCACGTCGTCGCGGGTGATCTCGCGCCAGGTGACGTGCACGGTGGTCTCGGTGATCCCGTACATGTTCACCAGCCGGGGACGCGCGTCGCCCCGCCGCTCCACCCACCCGCGCAGCGTGGCGGGCTCCAGCGCCTCGCCGCCGAAGATCACCCGGCGCAGCGCCAGGGCGCGCATGGCGCCGCGGCCGGCGGCCTCCTCGTCGGCCCTCGCCAGCTGGCGGAAGGCGGCCGGGGTCTGGTTCAGCACCGTCACCCCCTCGGCCTCGAGGAGGGCGTAGAACGCCTCGGGCGAGCGGCTGACCCGCCAGGGGACCACCACCAGGCGCCCGCCGTGCAGGAGCGCGCCCCAGATCTCCCAGACGGAGAAGTCGAAGGCGAAGGAGTGGAAGAGCGTCCACACGTCGTCGGCCCCGAAGCCGAACCAGGGCGCGGTGGCGGTGAAGAGCCGGAGGGCGTTGGCGTGCGTCACCTCCACCCCCTTGGGCCGCCCGGTGGAGCCGGAGGTGTAGATGACGTACGCCAGGTTCGCGGGCCCGGCGCCCGGCGCGGGCGCGCCGGCGGGCCCGGCGGCGATGGCGGCGCCGTCGCGGTCCAGGCAGACGGCGCGCGCGCCGTGCTCCCCGAGTCGCTCGAGGAGTGCCTCGCGGGTGACCAGCACCGGCGCCCCGCAGTCGGCCAGCGTCAGCGCGATCCGCTCGGGCGGGTACGCCGGGTCCACGGGAACGTAGGCGCCGCCGGCCTTCAGCACGCCCAGGATCGCCACCACCAGCTCCAGCGAGCGCTCCAGGGCCACGCCCACCCGCACCTCCGGCCCCACCCCCAGCCGGCGCAGGTGGTGGGCGAGGCGGTTGGCGCGCTCTTCCAGCGCCGCGTAGGTGAGCGCCTCGCCCTCGCAACCCACGGCCACCGCGCCGGGGGCGAGCGCCGCCCGCGCGGAGAAGGCGTCGTGCAGGGTGGCGAGACCGCCAGGCGTTGCGGCCGGCACCGCGACCGCTCGGACCGGCGCGTCCCGCTCGTCCGCGGCGGGATCCGCACCGGGGGACGGGGCGCCTCCGCCCCCGGAGGGCGGGGGGCCGGAGGGGCCGCCGCCCTGCGGCGGCGGGTCGGCGTCGAGCCGGCGGGCGAGCTCCTTCGCCACCTCCTCCACGTGCGGCTCGCGCAGCAGGGTGAAGTGGTCGCCGGGGACGGAGCGGACGGTGGCGCCGCGGCCGGCCAGGCGCTCCCACGCCACCGAGCGTGCCGACGCCCGGGCGAGGTCGCCGCTGCCGGCGAGGATGAGGGTGATCTCGCCGCCGAAGGGGGCCGGGACGTGGCTCCCCAGCGCCTCCACGCCGGCGCGGAAGACGCCGAACATCCGCTCCAGCCGCGCGAGGTCCAGGTCGGGCGGAACCAGGTGGAGCACCCGGGCGTGCTCCAGCAGCGAGCCCAGGGAGCGCTCGGCCCCCGCCTCCCACGCCTCGGCGGGGAGGGTGTCGAGGTCCTCGGCCGGGACGCCCAGGTCGCGGGCGAAGTGCCGCAGGAGGGCGGGCTCGTCCGTGGGCGCGCCGGCGTCGGGGCCGGGGAGCGCCGGGTCGATGGCGGCCAGGAGCGCCACCGCCTCGCCGGCGTCCTCCAGCTGCCGGGCGATCTCCAGGGCGATCACGGCGCCCATCGACCAGCCGGCGACGTGGTAGGGGCCCCGGGGCTGGACCGCGCGCAGCGCCTGGAGGTAGTCGGCCGCCATCTCGGCGATCGACGCGTGCGGGCGCTCGCCGTCGGCCAGGCCGCGGGCGCGCAGGCCGTAGACGGGCTGGTCGGGCCCCAGGCGGCGGGCGAGCCCGGCGTAGGCGAGCACGCTTCCCCCGGCGGCGTGGACCAGGAAGAGGGGGCGCCGCGTGCCGGTGGGGCGGATCGCCACCAGCGGCGAGGGGTCGCCGCCGCCGCCCTGCTCGCGCAGCAGGCGGGCGAAGCCCTCCGGCGTCCCCGCGGTGAAGATCGCGTCGAGGGGGATGCGCAGCCCGGTGCGCGCCTCCACGCGGGCGAGGAGGCGGATGGCCAGGAGGGAGTGCCCGCCCAGCGCGAAGAACTCGTCGTGCACGCCCACCGGCTCCACCCCCAGGAGCGCTTCCCAGGCGTGGACCAGCTCCAGCTCCAGCGCGTCGCGGGGGGGCACGTACGCGCGCGCCGCCGCGGCGCCGGCGCCGGGCTCGGGGAGCGCGGCGCGGTCCACCTTGCCGCTGGTGGTGAGCGGCAGCCCGGCGAGCGCCACGAACGCCGCGGGCACCATGTACGCCGGGAGCCGCGCCGAGAGGTGGCCGCGCAGCTCCACCGCCCCCGGCGCCGCGCCGGCGGCGGGGACCACGTACGCCACCAGCCGCGTCTCCCCCCCGTCCGCGCGGGCGACCACGACGGCCTCGCGCACCTCCGGGTGGCTCAGCAGCGCCGCCTCGACCTCGCCCGGCTCGATGCGGTGTCCGCGCACCTTCACCTGGAAGTCCAGGCGGCCCATGAACTCGATCTCGCCGTCCGCCCGCCAGCGCGCGCGGTCGCCCGTGCGGTAGAGGCGCGCGCCGGGCTCCGCTGAAAACGGATCGGGGACGAAGCGCTCCGCCGTCAGCGCCGGCCGGCCGAGGTACCCGCGCGCCAGCCCGTCGCCGCCCACGTACAGCTCGCCCGCCACGCCCACCGGCGCCGGCCGCAGCGACGGGTCCAGCACGTAGATCCGCGTGTTCGCGATCGGCCGGCCGATCGACGGCGTGCCCGCGTTCCCCGGCTCAACGACGGCGGAGGTGCTCACCACCGTGTTCTCGGTGGGGCCGTAGTTGTTGACCAGCCGCCACGGCAGCGCGGGCGAGGGGCGGCCGCTCAGCCGGTCGCCGCCGGTGAGGACGAGCCGCAGCGCGCCGTCCTCCGGCCACGCCAGCGCCAGAACGCTCTCGGTCAACGGCGTGGGGAGGAAGGAGATGGTGACGCCCGCCGCCGCCATCCAGTCGCGCAGCGGCGCCGGCGCGGCGCGCACCGCGTCGCCCGGGATGCAGAGGCAGGCGCCGGCGGCCAGGTACGGCCACGTCTCCCACACCGCCGCGTCGAACCCTGGCGAGGCCACCAGCGTGGCCCGGTCCGCCGCGGTCACGCCGAACGCCTCGCGGTGCCACGCGACCAGGTTGGCCAGCGAGCCGTGCGTCACCTGCACCCCCTTCGGCCGGCCGGTAGAGCCGGAGGTGTAGATGACGTACGCGAGGTTCTCCGCGCCGACTCCGCTCTCCAGCTCCGCCGCCGACTCGTCCCCGACGTCCGCGTCAATCGCGTCGACGAGGACAACCTCGACGCCTTCACCCGCCGCCTCCGCCGACCGTTCGCCGAGCGCGGCGCGGGTCAGCAGCACGCGCGCGCCGGAATCCTCCAGCATGTAGCGCAGCCGCTCGACGGGCGCGTCAGGGTCCAGCGGGAGATAGGCCCCGCCCGCCTTCAGCACCGCGAGGGCGCCCACCACCAGCTCGGGCGAGCGGTCCAGGCAGAGCGCGACGAACGTCTCC
>Ga0190275_10001555_pt1 | contig 16960 bp, 11 predicted proteins | sample Popmic550T_FD_133745 | JGI IMG/M metagenome (GOLD analysis project Ga0190275, IMG submission 133745) | Populus adjacent soil microbial communities from riparian zone of Yellowstone River, Montana, USA - 550 T | ecosystem: Environmental > Terrestrial > Soil > Riparian zone > Trees stand | place...
CCGAATGCCGCGCCTTCGATCCCGCCGACCGGCCCGGCGCGTGCCTCTACCACGCCGGCGCCTATTGGGTGATCGGCTCACACATCAAGGGTTACCACCTGCTGTCGATCCTGCTGCTGGCGGCGTCGGCCGCGCTGCTCTACCTGCTGCTCGCGAGATGCCGGATGCCGCGCGGCCTGGCGCTGCTCGTCGCGCTGCTGTTCGTGCTGTTTCCGGGCTCCGACGCGACGCGGCTGTGGCCGACGGCCGTCGTCGGCCAGTACGCGCTGGTCCTGTACCTCGCAGCCGTCCTGCTCGGCATCCGCGCCTTGCAGCGCGAGGGCCGCTCGGCGACCTTGTTGCATGCCGGATCGATTCTGCTGCTGGTGCTGACGTTCTTCACCTACGAGAACCTCGTTGCGGTGGTGGCCCTCGGCGGGATCTTCTACTGGCGGGCGATCGGGAATCTCGAACGCCCCGTGATCCTGCGCGCCGCGGTCGATCTCGCCCTGGCCGTGTCGTTCGTCGGCTATCGGTTCCTGCTCGCGCCGGTCGACGCCTCGTCGGGCTTCGTCGTCGAGCGCAGCGTCGGGGAGACGCTCGACCGCGCCGTCACGATCGCCGAGGGAGCGTGGGTCTCGTGGCACACGCTGTTCGTTCCCACGACCTTCGTGCTCGTGGCGTTGCTCGCAGGCGCGGCCTTCGCAGCGTGGTCCTTCTCACAACGGCGCGCCACGCGGCGCGGGATCCTGCGCTGGATGGCCGTCGCGGGGGCGGCCGCGCTCGTCGCGCTCGCGGCGGTGAGCGCCTACGTCCCCGCCACCGACCTCTACGTCCCGCAGGTCGGCAGCCTCTTCAACCGCCTGAACCTCGTCGCGGCTCCCGCCTACGTCGTCCTCTTCGTCGCGCTGCTCGGCGCCTGCTGGCACGCGCTGCGCGAGACGTTCGGCGACCGCGGGGCCGCGCTCGCCGCCGGTCTCGTCGTGCTCGCCGTCGCCGTCCACCAGGCGGCGGTCTCGCGCGACTCGCAGCAGGCGTGGGCCGAGTCCTGGCGCGCGCAGGGACAGGCCCTCAACGGCCTGCGCGCGGCGGCGCCGCAGATTCCGGATGACGCGTCGATCGTGACGTTCGGCCACCCGATCTGGGAGCGCGGGTTCATCCCGGTCTTCGCCTCCTCGTGGGACGTGCGCGGCGCGATCGACGAGCGCACCGGCAACGATCCGCCGCGCGCGCTGCCGTTTCTCGCCAGCGTGACCTGCGGTGCGCGGGGCGTGCTGCTCGACGGGGCCCTGCTGCTGGCGTTCCGCGGCCGCGAACCCGTCTGGTTCGTGAACACGGCGACGTCCGAGGCACGCCGGGTGCGCGACGCGGCCAGCTGCAACGCCGCGGCGACCGACTGGGGACCGCCGCCGTTCTGGGGGCGCACGATCTCGGATCCGTCGCTGTGACTGCCGGCGCGGCGGACGCCGAGCCGCGCTACTCGGTGGTCGTGCCGGTCTACCGCAACGAGGGATCGATCGTGCAGCTGACCGAACGCCTGGCGACGCTGGCCGGTGAACTGGACGGCGCGCTGGAGGTCGTGTTCGTCGTCGACGGCTCGCCGGATGGCTCCGAGCGGATCCTCGCCGAGCTGCTGCCCGGCCAGCCCTTCAGCAGCCGCATCGTGCTGCATTCGCGCAACTTCGGGTCCTTCGCCGCGATCCGCACCGGGTTGGAGCGCGCCGGCGGGCAGTACGTCGGCGTCCTGGCGGCCGACCTGCAGGAGCCCCCCGAGCTGATGACGCGCTTCTTCGCGTCGCTGCGTGCCGGCGACGCCGACGTCGTCGTCGGCGTCCGGCGCGGGCGGCAGGGCGACCCCTTCCTCAGCGCCCTCGGCTCGAGGCTCTTCTGGGGGTTCTACCGCCGGCTCGTCCAGCGCGAGATGCCGATCGGAGGCGTCGACGTGTTCGCCTGCAGCGCCGCGTTCGCTCGCCATCTCGTGGCACTGGAAGAGGCCAACTCGTCGTTGGTGTCGCTCACGCTGTGGCTTGGCTTCCGGCGGGGAACGGTCGAGTACGACCGCCGGCCGCGCGCGCACGGGCGCAGCGCCTGGACGCTGCGCAAGAAGCTCAAGTACCTCAGCGACTCGATCTTCTCGTTCACCGACCTGCCGATCCGCCTGCTGCTGGCGACCGGCTGCATCGGCGTGATCTCGTCGCTGCTGATCGCGACGGTCGTGCTCGTCGCGCGGGTGTCGGGAGCGATCGAAGTGCCCGGATACGCCGCCACGATGCTCGTGATCTCCTTCTTCGCCGCGCTCAACCTGGCCGGGCTGGGGATCGTCGGCGCCTACGTCTGGCGCGCGTTCGAGAACACCAAGGACCGGCCCGGTGCCGTGGTCATGGCGGAGCGCACGTTCCCGTCCAGCGGGAGCGCTCAGGGCGCCGCCAGCAGCCGCTGGAACTCGTCGTAGTCGCGGATGTACTCGCTCGAGTCGTAGACGTCGGAGGCGAAGACCAGCAGGGCCGCGTCGTGCGAGTAGGCGTACTGCACCGCCCAGACCATCGGCGCGATGTACAGCCCCTGCGCCGGTGAGCGCATCCGGATCTCCGCTCGCTGCAGCCCGTCGTCCACGACCACGGACACCTCTCCGCGGATGCAGATGAGCAGCTGCTCGAGGGTGCGGTGAGCGTGCTCGCCGCGAACCTCGATCGTCGGGACGTCGTACACGAGGAAGTAGCGCTTGGGGGCGAACGGGAGGTTCGCCTCCACCTCGCCGAAGGACAGGCTGCCGCGCAGATCCGTGACGGAGGGCAGATCGACGAGACGCACGCCCGCGACGCGACCGAGATCGTTCTTCGGCCCGTCCGGGGCCGCGGTCGTCCGGGCCGGCTTCTCGGCGCCGACATAGCCGCGGATGCGGGCCGGATTGCCGGTTACCAGGGCGTATTGCGGGACGTCGCGCGTCACCACCGCGCCTGCGCCCACCATCGCGCCGGGCCCGATCGTCAGACCCCCGAGGACCGTCGCGCCCGCCCCCACCGAGCACCCTCTGCGCAGCGTCGTCTGCTGAAGGTGCTCCGGGTGCTGCCTGCTGCGCGGGAAGGGATCGTTGACGAACGAGGCGTTGGGCCCGATGAAGACGTCGTCCTCGACCCTGAGACCGTCCCACAGCTGCACGCCGGACTTGATCGTCACCCGGTCACCGATGACGACGTCGTTCTCGATGAACACGTGATCGCAGATGTTGGCGTCCGCTCCCACACGCGCGCCGGGCAGGACGTGCGCGAACGCCCAGACCCTGCTTCCCGGCCCGAGGTGACCGGTCTCGACAAGCGCCTTTGGATGCACGTGGATCTCAGACATGGGGCAGCAAGTAGGACAGCAGGGCCGTGGCCGGCGTGTTCAGCGCGCCGCGCGCCAGTCGTGAGCTCATGCCGCCAGCGCCAGGCAGGCAGCGATGACATGATCCACGGCGCCGTCGTCGAGCTGCGGATGCAGCGGCAGCGACAGCTCCCGCCGCGCGATCCGCCGCGCGACGGGCAGATCGCCGCAGACGACCCCGACGGACTCGCACGCGGGCTGGTCGGGGCACAGCACCGGGTAGTGGCGCCCGATGCTGACGCCGGCCGCCGTCAGCTGCTCGGCGCACGTCTCGGGATCGGCGTCAGCGATGATCTCGACGGCGAACAGGTGGTTGGACGACACGCCTCCCGTCGGCCCGATCGGTTGCAGGAGCGAGCCCGCGAGCGCCTCCGCGTAGCGCGCGGCGACGGCGCTTCGCCGGTCCAGCCAGTCGTCCAGGCGTGGCAGCAGCGCCGACCGCAGGATCGCGGCGTGCACCTCGTCGAGACGGCTGTTGAGCCCCCGCTCGACGTGGTGATGCTGGCGCTGCTGGCCGTAGTTGCGCAGCATCCGCGCGCGCTCGGCGACGCCGGCGTCGTCGGTCAGCAGCACCCCGCCGTCTCCCATGGCGCCGAGGTTCTTGGTCGGATAGAGGCTCGTCGCGGCGATCGCGCCGGCGCATCCGGTCGGCCGGCTCGCGCGCCGGGCTCCCGCGCTCTGCGCGCAGTCCTCGATCACCGCGATGCCGTGCCGGGCCCCGACCGCCGCGAGCGCAACGGGATCCATCGGATGGCCGTAGAGGTGCACGGGCACCACGGCCCGGATGCTCCCGTCGCCGGCGATCGCGTCGGATGCGGCCGTCAGGTCGAGCGCCCCGGACGAGTCGACGTCGCACCACACCGGCTCGGCGCCGGCACGCAGGATCGCGAGCGTCGTGGCGAACGCGGTCAGGGGCGTCGTGACCACGCGGTCCCCCGGCCCGACCCCGGCGCAGCGCAGGGCGATCTCGAGCGCGTCGAGGCCACTTGCGACGCCGACCGCGTGATCGACGCCCCACCAGTCGGCGAGCCGGTCCTCGAACAGCCGCACCTCCTCGCCCAGCACGAGCCGGCCGCTCTGACCGACGCGCTCGAGCGCGGCCTGGGCATCGGCGCGGATCTCCTCCCACTGCGCCGCGAAGTCATTGGCGAGGACTCGCCGCGATCGGGGTTGCGCCACGAGCGCAGGCTATACATCGCACAGTTGCACCGCCGAAGCCCTGTGATTGCGTGACAGCCGCCTGCTGCGATGCTTAACGGGTGTCACAGACGCGCCGGCCGCCAGTGTCCGAGGCACTGCTGGACTTCACCGCCGAGGCTCCGTGGGAGCGTGGGCCGATCCTCGACTTCATGGTCGCATCAGCTCGCACGATCCCGCAGGGTGCCCGCGTCCTGGACGTCGGCGCCGGCGACGCCCCCTACGCCGAGCTGTTCGCACACACCGACTACGTGACGCTCGATTGGGAGAACTCCGTCCACCGCGGTGCGAGCGCCGCCGCCGTCAGCGCCTCCGCCGACGCGATCCCGCTCCAGGACGCCGGCTTCGACGCCGTCCTGCTCACGCAGGTGCTCGAGCACGTGCGCCGGCCCGCACGGGTGCTCGGGGAGATCGCTCGCGTGCTGCGCCGCGGCGGCACGCTGTTCGCAACCGTGCCGTTCGTCTGGGAACTGCACGAGGAGCCCCATGACTACTGGCGCTTCACCCATCACGCGCTCGAGGGGCTGCTCGAGGATGCGGGGCTCGACGTCGTCACGATCACGCCACGCAGCGATTCGCTCAGCGCGCTCGCGCAACTGATGACGAACGTCGCATGGTCACTGCACGGCGCCGACGACCGATCGACAGATGCCGCCGACGCGCTGCGCGGGCTTGCCGAGCAGGTCGCACGGCTCGCGCCACTGGACAGCCGCCGGGTGTTACCACTCGGTTATACGATCGAGGCACGACGCCCGTGTTAACTGGTTGCCTCGCGGCGCTGACCGTTATTGTCGGCGTTGCGTGAGCCGCGACGATCGCATCCCGATCCTGTATCTGGCGCCGTGGGTGGACATCGGTGGCTCGGACAAGGCGACCATCGACTGGTTTCGGTGGCTGGACCGCGACCGCTTCGCGGCGGCGCTGATCACGACCCAGCCGTCGCCCAACCGCCTGCTCGCAGAGGTCCGCCCGTACGCGACAGAGGTGTGGGCGCTGCCCGACCTGATGCCGGGCGATCGCTTTCCGCGCTTCATCTTCGAGTTCATCGCCTCGCGCGGCATCGAGCTCGTGCACATCATGAACTCGCGCCTGGGCTTCGACCTGCTGGCGGACCTGACGAGCATGCACCGGCGACCGGCGACCGTCGTGCAGCTGCACGTCGAGGAGGAGGATCGCAGCGGTTATGTCCGCTACGTGACGACCCGCTACGACAACCTGGTCGACGCCTATTCGGTGACCAGTCATCAGCTCGCCACGGCGATGGCCGATTATCAGGTACCTGCGGTGAAGCGCCGGGTGATCCACACCGGCGTCGATGCGGACGGCGAGTACAACTGTGAGCTGATCGCTGCGGTGGCGCTCGACGAGGACCGCTTTCACATCGTCTACCCCGCGCGCCTGGTCGACCAGAAGGACCCGCAGCTGATGCTCACCGTGGCGGCGGCGGTCGCCGCGAAGCACCCGCACGTGCGCTTCCACGTGCTCGGAGACGGACCCCTACAACCAGCGCTGCGCGCCCGCGCAGACGAGCTCGGCCTCGAGGACCACGTCTGGTTTCAGGGACCGAAGACGGACCCCAGGCCGTGGTACGCCGCGGCGCAGGCGCTGCTGATGACGAGCACCTTCGAGGGCATCCCGTGCACGATCTTCGAGGCGATGGCGATGCGCCTGCCGGTCGTCGCCCCCGCGCTGCCCGGCGTCTGCGAGCTGATGGCCGGCAGCGGCAGCGAGCCGATCGACCCGCGCGGCGACGCGGGCGCCTACGTGCGCGCGCTGAGCGCGCTGATCGGCGACGAAGGCCGGCGCCGCGCGATCGCCGAGCGCGGGCGCAGGCACGTGCGCGAGCGGTTCGGCGTCGACCGGATGGCCGCGGCGCACGCCGAGCTGTACGAGGAGCTGCTGGCGGCGCGCGCCGCGCGGATCGCGGCGAGCGCGAGCGCCCGGCCGGCGCCGGTGGCCGGCGACGACGGCGACGGCGACGGCGAGGACGCCGACGCGCTCGACGACCAGTCGCGCGACGAGCCGCTCGCGATGGCGCTCGCAGATCGCCTCGTGCTGCTGTCGCGCCCCAGCTGCGGGCAGCCGCTCGTCTCGATCGTCGTGCCGTGCTTCAACCACGGGCTCTTCCTGCCGGCCTGCCTCGAGGCGATCCGCCGCCAGGACTACCCGGCGCTCGAGGTCGTCGTCGTCGACGACGGCTCGACGGACCCGGACACGCGGGCGGTGATCGACGCCGTCCAGGACGAGGGCTGGGCGCACGTCATCCGCCTGCCCGTCAACGGCGGCCCGAGCGCCGCGCGCAACGCCGCGCTGGACGTCGTCGGCGGCCGCTACGTGCTGCCGGTCGACGCCGACAACCTGCTGATGCCCGACGCCGTCACGCGCCTCGTCGCGCAGCTGCAGGGAGCCGGCGCGACGATCGGCTTCATCTACCCCAACTCGCAGTACTTCGGCAACCGCAACGACTACTTCGAGGCGCCCGAGTACAACCTCTACGCGCTGCTGCGGGGCAACTACTGCGACACCTGCTCGCTGTTCGACCGCACCGTCTTCGACGCCGGGGTGCGCTTCGCCGAGGACATCACGCTCGGCCACGAGGACTGGGACCTGATGCTGCAGCTCGCCTCGCGCGGCGTCAGCGGCGAGCCCGCGCGCGGCAAGACGCAGCTCTACCGCAAGCTCGGCTTCACCCGCTCGGACTCCGTCGAGTACGCGCGGGCCTGCTTTCAGAAGCAGATCGCGCGCCGTCACCCCGGCATCTGGCGCGACGCCGCGATCAAGCCGCGCGAGTGCCCGGGGCTGTCGGTCGTCGTGCTCGACGAGCTCGAGCACGAGGGGACGCCATCGGCGCTCGCGGCGCGCCTGCATCGCCAGAGCCTCGTCGACCTCGAGCTGATCGCGAGCTTCGGCGAGCGCTGGGCGCACCCGCGCGAGCCGCGCTTCATCCGGCGCGTGCCGCCCGGCGAGGCCGACGGCGCGCCCGCGATGCTGGCGCTCGGCCTGCAGCTCGCACGCTCGCCACGCGTGCTGGTGCTCACCCACGGCCTGACGGTGCTGCTGTCAGATCCCGCGCTGCTGGAGAAGATCGCCCGCATGGCGGCGTCGTTCGCGCATCTGGACGCGATCGCGTTCATCGACGCCGGCAACGGCGCGAACCCGCTCGCGCCGGCGGCCGTGCCGGACGAGTACGCCGCCGAGCCGCACGCCGCGCTGCTGTTGCGCGATCACGCCGACGCCTGGACGGCCGGCGTCGAGGTCGCGCCGCGGGCGGAGATCTCCTCGCTGCTGGCGCCGCTGCTGGCCGCCCGCGACCGCGTGCACTGGTGTCACCTGCCGTCGACGCCGCGCTCCACCGAGCCGGGCCACGAGGCGCAGTGGGCGCACTACGCGCGACGGGCGCCGGCCCGGGCGGCGGCGAAGGCCGTGCATCGCCTGCAGCGCGACGAGCCGCCCCACCTTCCGGGCCGCCGGATCTCCAGCCCGCGTCGCTGGCAGGACAAGAGCGCCTGGATGACACCGGAGACGATCCCGCTGATCCGCCACGTCGAGCCCGCCGGCGGCTGGCGCATGGTCTCGAACTCGTTTCACTCGCCCGCGGGCTACGTCGTCGAATGCGCGCTGGGCGCCCTGCAGGGGCCGAGCCCGCCGGGAACGGCGCGCCTGGAGTGCGCCGGTGGGTCCTACCGCGCGGTCGGCCGGACCGCGCCGCGCGATTCGGACTGCGCGGTCGACGTCCTCGGCCACGTCGAGCTCGCGCCGCTGCCGCTGCTGACCGCGCTGCTGGTGGCGACCCATCGCGCGACCGGCCAGCAGATCCTGCTCGGTGGCGAGGAGGACCCGCTGCGGGGCGACTGCGACGTCCACGGCGGGCTCGGCTTCATCGAGGGCCTGCCGATCCATCCGCGCCAGCCGCCGTTTGCGAGCAACAGCGACTACGGGCTGCACGGCCTGCTGCGCACGATCGACCGCACGCGCCGGCGCCACGTCTACGCGACCGGCGCGACGCCGCCCGGATGCGAGCTGGTCGGCGAGCTCGGCGCGCTGCTGCGCGCGCCGATGGACGAGTCGGTCGCGCTCTGGCTGCTGCCCGACGGCCGCGTGCTGACCGAGCGCTACCGCCCCGCGTACCCGCCGCCCGCGGTCGGGCAGATCGCCCGCTGGGCGGCCGCGCCGGCCAGCTGGAGCGGCTTCGGCCGCCCCGTCGGCCGCGCCCGCGCGGTCGCGCGCCGGCTGCGCGACGCGCCGGGCATGCTCGGCGTCGGCGACGACGCCGCGGACGCCGGTGCGACGCTCGTCGGGTACCTGTTCACGAGGGAGGCTCCGGGCCGCCAGCCACTGTGGTCGGGCGTGCACCCGGTCACCGGCGACCAGCTGCTCTCCCGCCACCAGTTCGAGGCAAACGACATGGGCTACCGCGACATCACCCTGCTCGGCTTCACGCGCGACCGCGCACCCGTCACCGACACGCTCGAGCTGCGGCGAGCGGCTATCCCCTGGGCCGCGCGCTTCGGCCTGGAGGTGCGACCGGCATGATCGACCCGAACGCCGGCATCGACGAGGCGATGGCGCTGATCAGGGAGGCCGTCGACCGTCAGCTCGGCATGGAGTGCCCGCCGCTCGCAGACGTCGACCCAGCGTCGCTGCCGCGCTTGTGCGAAGACCTGCCCGCGCAGCTGCCGGACGGGCGGCGCGAGGAGCTCGCCGCGGAGGCGGCGCGCCTGGAGCCGTGGCTGCAGGGCCCGTTCTGGCTCGGCGGCGACCTCGTGATCGGCGGCGCCTGGCGCAACGACCTCAGGTGGCTGGGATTCGGCGAGGAGCTCCCGGCTGACCTCAGCGGCAGGCGCGTGCTCGACATCGGGTCGAACGCCGGCTACGACGCGTTCATGTTCCACATGCGCGGCGCCGAGTACGTGCTCGGCTGCGAGCCGTGCGTGTTCATCGAGCAGGCCCGCTTCCTCCAGCGTGTCTACGGGACCGGCGTCGACTTCCGGCCGCTGAGCTGGCAGGACCTCGACCCCGCCGAGCACGGCACGTTCGACGTCGTGCACTGCCATGGCGTGCTCTACCACGACATGCACCCGATGGCGCTGCTGCAGCGCGTGCGCGAGATGCTCGCGCCGGGCGGGACGCTGTACTTCGGCTCGATGATGCTCGCCGATCCGGAGCTGTCGGAGTACGCGCGCTTCGTGCCCGGCGCCTACCACGGCGATCCGACGTGGTGGTGGGTCCCCGGCCGGCTGGCGATGCGCTGGATGCTCGAGGCGGCAGGTTTCGAGGTCCGCCGCCAGCTACCGGTCTACGACGGCCCTGCGGGTGAGTTCGCGACGATCAACGGCTACTTCGAATGCGGCCCCGCACAAACGCCGCCGCAGGCCACCCACGTCCGGGCGCCCGCCCCCGATCACCGCGTGCGCTGAGGCCGGGCGGCCGTGGACGTCTGCACGATCATCGCCAAGAACTACCTCGCGCACGCACGGGTCCTGGCGCGATCGCTTGCCGAGCACCACCCCGAGGCGCGCATGCACGTGCTCGTCATCGACGACCACGACGGCTACATCGAGCCGGCCGCGGAGCCGTTCACCGTCGTCACGCCCGCGCAGCTCGAGATCGCCGGGTTCGAGCGGATGGTCGTCCTGTACGACATCCTCGAGCTGTCGACCGCCGTCAAGCCGTGGCTCATGCGCTGGCTGCTGGCTCGCAGCCCGGACGGCATGGCGATCTACCTCGATCCCGACATGCGCATCTACGCGCCGCTGCACGAGCTGTTCGAGGCGGTGCGCTGCCACCGGCTCGTCTTGAGCCCGCACTGCCTGGACCCGATGCCGCGTGACGGCAGGCGGCCCAACGAGCAGGACATCCTGATCGCCGGCACGTACAACCTGGGCTTCATCGGCATCGGCTCGGGCGAGTTCGCCGACGAGCTGCTGACGTGGTGGTCGGAGCGCCTGGAGATCGACTGCGTCATCGATCCCGCGCGCGGCTTCTTCGTCGATCAGCGCTGGATCGACTTCGTCCCCGGGATGGCGCAGAGCGTCCATCTGCTGCGCGACCGCGGGTTCAACGTCGCCTACTGGAACCTTTCCGCGCGGCCGATCCACCGGTCGGAGGATGGAACCTGGCGCGCGGCCGACGTCGCGTTGCGCCTGTTTCACTTCAGCGGCTTCGACCGCGCCCGGCCGCACGACCTGAGCAAGCACCAGAACCGCATCAGCCTGGCCGAGCACCCGGATCTCGCCACGCTGTGCGGCGACTACGCCCGCGAGCTGCTGGCGGCCGGCGCCGAAGAGGCGGGCCGCTGGCCGTACACCTACGCGGCGACGGCGTCGGGCATGCCGGTGGACGCCGCGATCCGCAGCGTCCACCGCAAGCTCGCCGCCGCCGGCCGGCCGGTGGCGCCGATCTTCCAGGCCGATCAGGAGCCGGCGCTGCTCGAGCTGCTCAACGCGCCGGCGGCGGCGGCGGATGGCGGCGACTTCGGTATCACCGTCTACCACGCGGCCCTGCACGAGCGGCGCGAGGACCTGCGGCGCGAGTTTCCGAAGCTCGCCCGCGGAGACGCCGCCGCCTACCTCAGGTGGCTGCGCGGCGCGGGCCGCGGCCAGGTCCCGGCGCAGCTGCGCGGGCCTGCCGCCGTGACGGCCTTGGCGGCTTCGCAGCCGCTCGGCGTCAACGTCGCGGGCTACCTGAACTCCGAGCTCGGCGTGGGCGAGGTCGCGCGCCAGGCGATCCGGGCGCTCGACGCCGCGGCCGTCGCGGTCATGCCGATCGGCCTGCCGGCGCCGCACAGCCGCCAGGGACACGCGTTCGCGCACCGCGGGATCTCGTCCGCCGGCTATCCCGTCAACCTCATCTGCGTCAACGCCGACGTGCTGCCGGCCTTCGCGGCGCAGGCGGGACAGCGCTTCTTCGCGGGGCGCCACTCGATCGGCTGGTGGTGGTGGGAGGTGTCGCGCTTCCCGGAGCGCTGGGCGGGCTCCTTCGAGCACGTCGACGAGTTGTGGGCCGGCAGCCGCTTCGTAGCGGACGCGATCGCGGCGGTCGCCCCCGTGCCCGTGCTGCACGTGCCCACGCCGGTGTTCGTCCAGGGCACGCCGCGCGCGCAGCCGCAGCACTTCGGGCTGCCGGCCGCGTTCACGTTCTTGTTCTGCTTCGACTACCAGAGCGTGCTCGCGCGCAAGAACCCGCTCGGCTGCATCGAGGCGTTCCTGCGCGCGTTCCCCGAGCCCGGGGACGCCGTGCTCGTGCTCAAGAGCATCAATGCCGAGCACTCTCCGGACGACCATGGGCGTGTGCGCGGCGCGGCAGAGGGCCATCCGCACGTCGTCCTGCTCGACCGCTATCTCGACCCCGCAGACAAGGACCGGTTGCTTGCGAGCTGCGACTGCTACGTGTCGCTGCATCGCTCGGAGGGATTCGGCCTGACGCTCGCCGAGGCGATGTTCCTCGGCAAGCCCGTCGTGGCCACCGCCTACTCGGGCAACCTCGACTACATGACGCCGGAGAACAGCTACCTCGTCGACTGTGCGCTCACGCCGGTCGGACCCGGCGCCGAGCCCTACCCGGCGGACGCCGAGTGGGCCGATCCCGACCTCGATCACGCGGCGGCGCTCATGCGCGAGGTCTACGAGGACCGCGACGGAGCGCGACGACGGGCGCAGCGCGGCCAGGCCGACATCCGGCGCACGCACTCGTTGGAGGCCGCCGGCGCGACGATGGCGCAGCGCCTCACGGAGATCTCGGCACTCGGCGCGACGGCGCCCGGCCGAGGCGCGCGCGGCCGCGGCCGCGGCCGTGCCGTCGAGCTCGCCGCCCGCGCCTACGTCGCGCTGCGCACCGGTCCCGACGAGGCGGGTGGTGTCACGCGCCGCCGGCGCGGCGCGCGTGTCGCGCGACGAGTCGCGGTGCGGCTGCTCGACGTCGAGGCCGCCGGCGCCGCTCGCGCGCTCGACGAGCGCATGCTCGCCATGCTGACGGCGGCGATGAGCGAGCTTCGCGGGCTCGAGCAGCGCCTGCGAGCGGCCGTCGAGGGCGGGCTTGCCACGCAGGCGCGCGCCGATGATCTGGCGCGGCAGGTCGACGAGCTGCGCGCACAGCTCGAGCACCAGGCACAGCTGATGTCGCTGCCGCCGGCCTCGCGAGAGCCCGAGCCCGAGCCCGAGACGTACCCGGCGGCGCCGGCCGAGCCCTGGAGCCACGAATACAACGCGGCGCACGCGGCGTTCGTCGCTCGCGCGCTGGACGACCGCTCGCTGATCGAGGCGGTCCGCAGCGGCGACGCGCTGCCCGACGGCTACGGCGCCGGCTTCGACGAGCGCGTCGTCGAGTTCGCATGGGTGGCCGGCCGGCAGCTCGGTGGCAGCGTGCTGGACGCCGGCTCGACGCTCAACCACCTGCACCTCCTGCGCCGGTTGCGCCCGCTGATGGACGAGCTGCACATCGTCACGCTCGCGCCCGAGGATCGCGCCTTCCCGTCGCTCGGGGTGTCCTACGTCTTCGCCGACCTCCGCTGCCTGCCGTTTCGCGACGAGACCTACGACCGCGTGCTGTCGATCTCGACGCTCGAGCACGTCGGCCTCGATCTCGAGCACTTCGGCGCCGACGGGCAGCGCGCGGAGGATCCCCAGCGGGCGGCGCTCGCCGCGGCCGGCGAGCTGCGACGCGTCGTGCGGGCGGGCGGCGAGGTGCTGCTGACCGTGCCGGTCGGCGTGCCGGAGCGCTTTGACTGGGTGCGGATGCTGTCAGTGGCCGAGCTCGACGCGCTGATCGCGCGCTTCGATCCCGTCGACGTCGAGATCGCGTACTTTCGCCACGACGATGGATGGCGGCGCTGCGATCGCGACGGCGTGGCCGGCGCGCGCTACCGCGACCACCTCGGCGGGGCGCCGGTCGTCAACCGCGTGGTCGCCGCCGAGGCAGTCGCGTGCGTCGCCCTGACCACGCGCTGAGCGCTCAGTCGCGCAGCCGACGGCGCGACAGGCTCTCGATCCTCGCCTCCAGCGACGCGATGTACTCCTTGGCACCCTGCAGCTCGAGCGCCAGCGGATTCGGCGGCGGCGGCTCGCATCGCGGCCGCTCGACCACCGGCTCGCCGGAGCCCGCGCCGTCCAGGCCGAAGGTGTGCGCGCCCGCGCGCAGCAGCGGCGGTGGTCTGCGACCCGCCGGCGCGTCGTCGGGTGGCAGGTCGACCGGGATCTGGCCCGTCTGTACCCGCACGACGTCCAGGCGCGTGTGATGGCCGCGGACCGTCGGCGCCTTCACGCGCGCGATCACGAGGTCGCGGGCTGCCAGCCCCGCCAGCAGCCAGGCGCGGTCGTATGCCACCGCGTTGGTCGGGTCGCGATCGTTGATGTAGAGCGCGTTCTGGCTGTTCTGCATGTACGGAAACCCCGACTTGTCGAACATGAACCAGGTCGACACCAGGCGTCCGCGCGGGGACAGGACGCGTGCCACCTCGTCGAGGTAGAACTCCGCCTGCCCCTCGGTCAGATAGGTGCAGACGGACGTTGCCTCCATCAGCGTGATCGACCCGTCGGCGACCGGCAACGGCCGCACCCACGGCAGCCAGGGATCCGGATTGAAGCACGGGCTGTGCACATCGTGGTGGATGAAGTCGAAGCCGTCGGCGCGCGGCGCCAGGTGCTCCGAGCACCAGTGCACCATCCCGCGGTGCAGGTCGACGCCGACGTAGCGGCCGGGCCGCGGGTCCTGCTGCATGAGCCGCCGCGCGCTGCGCCCACAGCCGCAGCCGAAGTCCAGGTAGCGCTGCCAGGCCTCCGGCGGCAGGCCGTCATGGATCGGCGCGCCGGTCGGGTTGTCGTACAGCGCCACATCGGTCGGCCCGACCAGCTCGCGCAGCTCCAGCGGAGGCAGCGGGAGCGGCTGCGGCGCGCCGGCCATCGGGCGAGTATGCCGCACGGCCGTTGCCGAACGGGCTACGCGCTTCAGTAGCTCCTTTCGCGGGCGCCTGCCCGCCGGGCCCGCGCTCATCCGCCGCTACCTGCGCACGCCGCGCGCGTGGCCGCTGCCGGGCAGGCAGTTCCTCGTCATCGGCGAACGCGCCAGACGCGCCTGACGCGCTTCGCGGCGGCGGCGGCGGCTGTCACGGGCGCGGGTCGGGGCGGGGCGCGCATGAACAGCACCGCGCGAGCACCGAGCTTGCGCACGATCTCGACGCCGAAGCCGCGCTCGCGCACGAGCTCCAGCAGCACGCCGACCGACGGGACGAAGAACGTGCTCGTGTCGCCGTGGTAGGCCATCATGGCGGGCAGCGTCCGCGTCACCGGCTCGATCGCGGTCTCGAGCACGATCAGCCCGGCGCCGGGGACGGCGAGCGCGGCGACCTTGTCGAGCGCCGTCGCGTAGTCCTCGAGGTGGTACAGCACGCCGCAGAACAGCACGAGGTCAAACGGCTGCTCGGGCTCGAGCTCGAAGAACGACTGGTTGCGCAACTCGACGTCGAGCCCGAGGACGTCGCGGCAGAAGTTCGCCTGCTCGACGAAGCTCGTCGTCGCCCCGAGGTCGTTGTCGACGCCGAGCACCGATGCGGCACCCAGGCGCTTGGCCTCGAAGGACATGTAGCCGGCGTTGCAGCCGATGTCGAGCACGCGCCGGCCGCGGATGTCGGGCAGGTCCTGCGCGATCACGCGCCACAGCGGCCCAGGGATGTCCCGGCTGGAGAAGATGTCGCGCTCTCCGTCGAGGTCCTTCGTCCACAGGTCCGGCGCGAGCTCGATGTTCTGATACCAGGGCGCGAGCTCCTCGATGCGACGTCGGATGGCATCCCGCGACACCATCGACTAGCTCGCGAGTGCGGTCTCGCTGCCGTGGCCGGGGCGGCGGCGGGGCAGCGGCTGTCCGATCGCGGCGACCGTCCACAGGATCGCCAGCCACGTCATCGCCGCCAGCGCGACGTGCACCCAGACGATCTCCGCCGGCAGCTCGAGCCAGTACTGCACGCCGCCGATGATGCCCTGCGCCGCGAGCAGCACGCACAGCCACGTCAGCGGGCGCTGCTGCTCGGCGGTCGCGCCGCGGCGGCGCGCGAGCACCCACAGCGCGACGGCGAGCAGGCCGAGCAGCGTCGCCAGGCGCGCGTGCTGCTCGACGACGAAGCGCAACGTGTCGATGCCCTTGAAGGTCAGGCGCTTGATGACGTCGCCGGTGCCCGCGCCGCCGGCATGCGGCCCCGCGGCGCTGGCCGCCGTGCCGGCGAAGATCGTGATCGCGCCCACCGGGATCAGCGACCACGCGCCGTAGGCGACGAGGCGGTCGGCGGGCTCGCGCTCGGCGCGCTCGGCCGGCTCGCGGTGCGCACGCCGATCCAGCGCCACGCAGGCGATCAGGATCAGCATCGAGAGGATGTAGTGGCTCATGACGAAGCCCGGCGCGAGGTCGTAGAGCACGGTGAAGCCGCCCAGCACCGCCTGCGCGACGACACCCAGCGGCAGCAGCAGCGACAGCAGCACGAGGTCCTTGCGAAACGGCTTGCGCAGGAACGTGCCGGCGAACGCGCCGATCGCCGCGAAGCCGACGAAGAACGTCAGCAGGCGGTTGCCGAACTCGATCACGCCGTGCGTGGTCAGCTCCGAGTAGAGCGAGTCCGACGTGCACTTCGGCCACGTCGGGCAGCCCAGGCCCGAGCCGGTCACGCGCACCGCCGCGCCGGTCAGCACGATCAGCGTCAACATCACGAGCGCCACGCGCGCGATCAGCGCGTAGCGCTCGGGAGAGATCGACAGGCGGTCGCGCATTCGCGCGCGAAGACTAGGCCACGAGCGCGTGGCGCTGGAGGTAGCGGCCGACGGCGGCCTTGCGCGAGAGCACGTCCCTGGAGAAGTCCTCGCCGGTCGTCTCGCGGTCGACGTCGCCCGCGCGGAAGCCCTGCAGCGCGCCGCCCGCACCGGCGTTGTACGCCGCGACCGCGAACCGCAGCACCTGGCCGGCGGGCACGCCGTTGTTGCGGGCGACCTTCATGTTGTCGTGCAGCAGCTCGATCGCGTAGAGCGTCGCCGCCGTCAGCGAGGGCACGCGCCCCCGGGGAAGGGCCGTCGGGTGCGTGGGGTCCCAGCTGCCGTTGTCGCAGCCGCGGTGCGTCGACAGGAAGGGACGATGGAAGCGATCGTCGATCTGCAGCCAGCCGCGGCCGTGGCCGGCGTCGCCGACGATGTTGCGCAGAAACGACTCGCGCGAGCCGAGCGCGAGCAGCAGCGCCGGGCCGATGGCGTCGGGCGAGCCCTGATGAGCCAGCTCGGTGACGATCTCGATGCGGTGCTCGCCGAAGGCGTCGAGCTGCGCCGCGAGCTGTGTCTCGGTGATGTTCATGGTGCGTCCTCTGCGGTCGGTTGGGGTGGTCGCAGCTCACGATCGCCCAGCGCCGTCGCGCGGAGAACTCACCAGCGGGGGGAACGCGTTCACCCCGCGG
>Ga0190275_10001556_pt1 | contig 16958 bp, 15 predicted proteins | sample Popmic550T_FD_133745 | JGI IMG/M metagenome (GOLD analysis project Ga0190275, IMG submission 133745) | Populus adjacent soil microbial communities from riparian zone of Yellowstone River, Montana, USA - 550 T | ecosystem: Environmental > Terrestrial > Soil > Riparian zone > Trees stand | place...
ACGATCTGGATCGTCACCGACCGGCGCGCATCGCAGCGGGTCTACGACCGTTACTCGAGCGCGAACACCTCCGACAAGGGGATGTCGCTGGCGTCCGGCTATCTCGGAAAAACGCGCAAGGTCGCAATGCTGACCCGTTCCCTCGGTCGCGAGCCGCTGGAGCGCAATGCGGTCGTGTTCCGTGTCGCCGAGGAGCTGCCGCTGCTCTTCGACCCGGAGATGGTCGAGGAGAAGCAGGCCGGGCCTCCGAAGCCGAAACTGCGGCCGCTGCTCACCACCGACGACGAGCGGTTCATCCGTGAGGGAGGCCGGCTGGTCATCGCCGCCGGCTCGGGCGCCCTGGAGACGATGCCGTTGAAGTCGGACGTCGCGGTGAAGGTCTTCCCGATCTGGCCGGCCCTCGGGAACATCAAGCTCGACGACGAATCAGCCGGCTTCCTTACCCTGCGGCCGCGGATGCACGCGATCCTCATCAGCGACTCCCGCACCGTGCTGGCGCGGGAGCGGATCGGGGCCGGGGAGCTGTTCGTCCTCTCCACGCCGGGAGCGTTGAGCAATGCCTCGATCGAGAACAATCTCGCGCTCGTGGCGGGGCTGGCGGGCGACCGGCGGCCGGTCTACTTCGACGAGGTGATCCACGGCCTCGTGCGCGGGCAGGGATCTCTGGCGTTGATGAAGGAGTGGAACCTCGGGCCGTTCCTCATCCTCGCCGCCGCCTGCACGGCGCTGGTCTTCTGGCGCGCGGGACGGCGCATCGGCCCGCCGGAGGACGACCATCGCGACACGCGCTCGGATGCGGTCGACCTGGTCCGCTCCCTCGGCGCGCTGTACGAGAACGTCACCAGCGACGCCGAGGCGGTGACGCTGTATCACGATGCCCTCACCCGCACCGTCGCCAACAACAGCGGACTGCGGGGAGAAGCGCTGCACAAACGGGTCGAAGCGCTGACCGGCGGATTCACCGCGCCGAAGGGCTCCGGCAAGATGCCGCGGCATGCGTTCGACCGCGCGCTGGCCGCATTGAACGAAGGTTTCGGAAACGCTGAGTCGCACAGGGGGAAGAGTGCATAACATCGAACAGATCGGCGTCCGCTTCAGCGAGCTGCAGACGCAGCTCGACCGGGTGATCATGGGACAGCAGCGGGTGAAGATGCTCGCCATCACCTCGCTCCTCGCCGGCGGGCACATGTTGCTCGAAGGCGTTCCGGGCACGGGCAAGACGCTGCTCGCGCTGACGATCGCACGGCTGATCGGCGCCCGCTTCCGGCGCATCCAGTTCACCCCCGACCTGATGCCGTCGGACCTGATGGGGGCGAACGTCTTCAACCAGAAGACGCAGGATTTCGTCTTCCGCGAAGGTCCGGTGTTCACCGACATCCTCCTGGCCGACGAGATCAACCGCACGCCGCCGCGCACGCAGTCGGCGCTGCTGGAGTCGATGCAGGAGAACGCCGTGACGATCGACGGCACGCGCTACGCGATCTCGCCGGTCTTCACGGTCTTCGCCACGCAGAACCCGGTGGAGTTCGAGGGAACGTATCCGCTGCCGGAGGCGCAGCGCGACCGCTTCCTGTTCAAGATCCACATCGACTTCCCGGAGGCCGAAGACGAGTCGCGGATGCTGGAGGAGTACGCCGCGGGACGGCGGCTGCACGACGACGTGATCGGCCAGCTCACGCCGGTCATGACCGCCGCGGAGCTGCTGGAGGCGCGGAAGACGGTGACGGGCAGCGTGAAGGTCGAGCCGCACATCATCCGCTACATCCAGGAGCTGGTGTCGCGCACGCGCCGCGACGAGTCGGTCCAGATCGGCGCCGGCCCGCGCGCCTCGCTGGCGCTGCTGGAAGCCAGCCGCGCCACCGCCGCGCTCTCGGGCCGCGACTTCATCACCCCCGACGACGTGAAATCGCTCGTCGCCCCGGTCGTCTCGCATCGCATCACCCTCAGCCCCGAGGCGGAGATGGAAGGGATGGCGCTGGACGACCTGCTGAAGAGGATCTTCGATCAGGTCGAAGTGCCGAGATAAGAAGGCAGAGGGCAGAGGGCAGAAGGCAGAAGGCAGAAGGTGAGGACCGAAATGCAAAATGCAAAATGCAAAATGCAAAATGGAAAAGGGCTCGTGCTCTTTTTCCATTTTGCATTTTGCATTTTGCATTTTGCGTTCGGACCTCCCTCACCCGCTCCTGACCCCGAGGCGCGCGACTAATGCGCCCCTCTCCCCTCCTGATCCGCATCGCGATCGTCATCGCGATCTCCGCGCTGCTGGCGACGGTGGTGCGGCCGTTCGCCTGGATCGCGGCGGGAGCGTTCGTGCTGCTGCTGGCCGCGACGCTGGTGGAAGGGCTGCTGGTGCGGCGGGTCACGGTGGACGTGGAGCGGCAGGCGAAGCTGGCGGTGCCGCTGGACGAGCGCGAAGAGGTGACGGTGCGGGTGCGGACGAACGCGCGGCGCACGTTGCGGCTGACGGTGCGGCAGCGCTGGCCGGAGCTGGTGGAGCCGCGGTCCAGCTCCGCCGACGCGCTCTGCCGCGCGGGCGAGGTGGTGGCGCTCGAGTTCTCGATCCGCGGGATCTCGCGCGGCACCGCGACGGTCGAGCCGTTGTACGCCGCGGTGACGATGTACGGGCTGATCGAGCGCATCCTCCCGGCCGGCAGGGAGACGATCGTGCACGTGCTGCCGAATCTCCGCGCGGTCGGGCGGATGCACAAGCGGTTGAACGAATTCGCGCTCCGTTCCCTCGGCGCGCGCACCGCGCCGCGCATCGGCAAGGGACGCGATTTCGACCGCCTGCGCGATTACGTCCGCGACGACGATTACCGCGACATCGCCTGGCGCGCCTCGGCGCGGCAGGGGCGCCTGATCGTGCGCGAGTTCCGGATGGAGCGCAGCCAGGACGTGCTGCTCTGCCTCGACCAGGGACACCGCATGGCGGCGCGCGTCGAGCAGATCACCCGCCTCGATCATGCCGTGAACGCCTCGGTGCTCATCAGCTACATCTGCAACCGGATGGAGGACAAGATCGGCATCGTCTCGTTCGACACGGACGTCGCCAAGGGCCTCCCCTCCGGCCGCGGAGCGTCGCATCTGCGCGCCATCACGGCGTACGTGACGCAGCTCGCCGCCGATTACCGGCACACGGATTACCTCTCGCTCGCGGCCAGCCTCCGCCGCCGGCTGCACCACCGGACGCTGATCCTGATCCTGACGGTGCTGCCGGAGCGGGAAGAGCGCCACGACCTCCTGCGCGCCGTCGACATGCTCGCCCCCCAGCACCTCCCGCTCTTCGTCGTCCTCAACGACCGCGACCTCCGCGCCCAGGCCGCCCTCCTCCCCTCCAACCGCGACGAGCTCTCCCGCACCCTCGTCGCCCGCGACCTCTGGCTCGGCCGCGCAGAGCTCATGCGCGAGCTGCGCGCGAAAGGTGCGATGGTGGTGGATTCGACCGCGGAGGACTGGGGAGTGGATGCGGTGAATGCGTATATCGAGGTGAAGAGGAGGCAGTTGCTGTGAAGAGGTTGATCGGTTGTCAGTTGTCGGTTGTCTGCCATTTTCCGGCTGGCGGGAGATTTCTCCCGAGTGCGTTGATGGCAGCCGCCGAAGGCGGCGAAAGATCTGTAGGCCCGGCCTTCAGGCCGGGTAACACAATGCGAGGTAAGGGCGAGCCCGCGAAGCGGGCGACAGAGCAGAGGATTCTCGCGCAAACCCTATGCTGCCGCCCGCTTCGCGGGCTCGCCTTCGACCGGGCCGGCGATACCCGCCCTGAAGGGCGGGCCTACAGATCTTTCGCCGCCTTCGGCGACTCCATTTGCTGCTCGCGATGCATGAGCATCAGAACCAAACCGGTTCGGACAACTGACAACCGACAACTGACAACCGGTTCGGACAACCGACAACCGACAACTGACAACCGCGTAGCGCAATGAATATCGAACGCTTCCTCTCCGACCGCCGCCCCATCTGGGACCAGCTCGACGCGATGTTGCAGCGCGCGGATGAGGTGGAGCTTTCGCGGCATGAGATGCATGAGCTGGTGGCGCTGTACCGGCGCACCTGCTCGGACCTCAACCGGGCCCGGTCGCATACGGCGAATCCGGAGATTCTCGGGCATCTGAACCAGCTCACCGGGCGAGCGTACCGTTTCATCTATCGCGCCGGGCATGAGACGTCGATCCGGGAGATGCTGGTGCGGCTGATCACGCGGGAGATTCCGGGGGCGTTCCGGCGGGAGCGGGTGGCGGTGCTGGTGGCGGCGTCGGCGTTCCTGGCGGGGACGCTCTTCGGATCGCTGGCCATCCTGATCGACCCGGCCAACGGCGAGCGGCTGGTGCCGGCGATGTTCTTCACCGAGAGTCCGAGGGAGCGGGTCGACAAGATCGAGCGCGGCGAGGAGCGGATCGACAACATCGAGAAGGCTGCCTATTTCGGGGCCAGCCTCTACACGCACAACATCCGGGTCTCCTTCCTCGCCTTCAGTCTCGGCGCGCTGACGATCGTCCTCGGCGTGGCGATCCTTTTCTACAACGGCGTCATCCTCGGCGCGATCGGGACCCTCTACGTGCTCGACGACGTCTCGGTCTTCTTCTTTGCCTGGGTCGGGCCGCACGGCGCGCTGGAGATCCCGGCCATCATCTTCGGCGGCGCGGCGGGGCTGGTGGCGGGAAGGGCGCTGCTGATGCCCGGCAATCTCTCGCGCGGCGCCGCGCTGCGGCGCGTGCTGCCGTCGATCTGGCGGATGATCATCGGCGTGGCGCTCGTGCTGGTGCTGGCTGGGATCATCGAAGGCTCGTTTTCCCAGTTCTCCGCCAAGACCGTTCCGTACGCGCTGAAGATCGCGGTGGCGATGCTGCTCTTCACCGGCCTGATCGGCTATCTCTTCCTCCGCCGGACCGACGAATGAACGAACTGACCATCACCACCCCGGAACATGTGCCGATCCGCCTCGAGCCGGCGGGGCTGGGGAGCCGCTTCCTGGCCATGCTGATCGACGCCATGATCGTCACCGGCACCGCTTCGGCGATCCTCTACGTGCTGCGCCTCTTCCTGCCGGCCGGCGTGGCCCTGGCGATCTACGTCACGGTGAATTTCATGCTGACGTTCGGGTGGCACGTCTGGTTCGAGGTGCGGCATCAGGGGCGCACGCCCGGCAAGCGCGCGCTGCGCATCCGGGTGATCGACGCGCGCGGCCTGCCGGTGTCGCTCTACCAGTCGCTGGTGCGCAACATCACCCGCGTCCTCGACATGGCCCCGGTGTTCTACGGGTTCGCGGCCATCGTGGCGATGGCGTCGGAGACGCGCCGGCGCCTCGGCGACATCGTGGCCGACACGCTGGTGGTGCGCGACGCGCAGCCGCTCGCCTACCGCGGCCAGCTCGCCTCCGAACGGCGCCACAACAGCCTACGCACGCCGCGCGTGCAGCGCCTGGCGCGGCACCGCATCGGCCTGGAGGAGCGCGAGCTCCTGCTGACGCTCTGCCTGCGCGCCGACCGGATGGCCCCCGGCGCACGGTACGACCTGATGGAAGAAGTGGCCCGGACCTACCGCGCCAGACTGGGGATCGAAGAGGAGCAGATCAGCGGAGAAAACCTGGTCCGCGACCTGACGGCGGTCCTGTTCGAATCGCGAGCCGGTAATATGTCGCGATGATCTGCAGAAATCACGTGGAGGCGACGGAGGGAATCCGCCGCTGTGCGCGCTGTGCCGTTCCGTTCTGCCCCGACTGTCTCGTCGAGATCTCCGGACGCCCCTACTGCGCCACTTGCAAGAGCGAGCAACTGCTCGACGTCCGCTCCGGCGTCGACCGTTCGCAGCTTGCACTGGCGACGGTCTGGCGGCGCTTCGCCGCGATCTTCATCGACAACCTCCTGATCATCATCCCGATGTACTCGATCATGGCGGTGCTCGTCTTCATCCCCGCGTCGCAGGGGAAGGAGCCGCATCCGCTCATGGGCTTCGTCGGCATCCCGTTCGCCCTCGCCGCGCTGGTGTACGAGGGACTGATGCTCCAGCTCAAGAACGGGCAGACGCTGGGGAAGATGGCCATGAAAATCCGCGTGGTGCGGCCCGACGGCACGGCGATCAGCACCGGCCAGGCGTGGGGACGGGTCGGCCTGCGCACGATCCTCGGCTGTCTCTGGATCGTCGACTACATCCCCGTCTTCTTCACCGACGAACGGACGACGCTTCACGACATGGCCGCCAGCACGCGCGTGATCGACACCTACTGACGGATGAGCGACTCGCTGGCGTACCGGGGACCCGCGTGTCCGCATTGCGCGGTGCCGCTCCAGGAGGAGGAGCAGCGCACCGGATCGCTCGTCTGCGCGCATTGCAACCGCGCATTCGAGGCGACCGCCTTCGCCGCTCCGCAACACACGGTCGCGCCGACGGCGGAGGTGGTGACGATCGGCCCGGAAGGGGCGAACGCCTGCGCGAATCACACGCGCAACGCGGCGGTGACGTCGTGCCAGCGCTGCGGCCTGTTCATCTGTTCGTTGTGTGAGATGAACCTCGGCACCGGGTCGTACTGCCCGTCGTGCTTCGACCGGATGCGGACGGAAGGGTCGCTGCAGACCGGGGTGCGGAAGTACCGCGACTATGCCGGCATGTCTCTTTCGGCGGTGATCTTCGGCCTGCTCCTCTGGTTCCCGTTCGGAATCGTGATCGGGCCGCTGGCGGTGCATTACGCGCTGAAGGGCCGCAAACAGCGGCGCGAGGAGCAACGTTCGGTGGTGGGAGTGACCATCCTGATGGTCCTCGGCATTCTCGAAGTGGCCGGCTGGATGGCCATGGTCGGCTTCATCATTTATCGAGCGGCGCAATGACAAACGGAACCCGCAAACTCGTCGGCAAATCGGCCACCTTCGGCATCCGCCAGCGCGTCTACCAGACCGCGGACGGCTTCGACGTCGAGATGCGCGAGCAGTACGAGGTCATGCAGCGCCGCGTGCTGTTCGACGACGTGCAGCTCGTGACCATCCATCACCGCCTCGGGCCGCTCTACCTGATCCTCACCGGCAGCATCGCCTCGCTGTTCGCCTTCATCGCCATCCTGATCGTCTCCGTCGACGCCAACGACTGGGAGGCCGCGCTGGTCCCCGCCTTCATCGGACTGCCGTTCCTGATCCTGTTCCTCGCGCGGCTCGCGTTCGGCCAGGAGGTCATCACCATCTTCGGCCGCAGGTCGAAGGCGGAAATGCGCTTCGCCATCCGCAAACGCCTCGCGCGGGAAACCTACGGCAAGATCTGCGCGGCGGTGCGGGAAGCGCAGCGGGGAACGAGTGTGCCACCGGTAGCAGAGCCGTTCCCGGAAGGCATTCTCCTGCCACCAGACCTATAGGGAGATCGGCACTTACCGCCCCAGAATCCCCCGCACCACCGCCCCCGCACTCTCCCCGTTCCCGATGGCTCGCACGATGGCGCTGCCGACCACGATGGCGTCGCAGCGGTCACGCAACATCTCGTAGTGCTCGGGGCGGGAGATGCCGAAGCCGACGGCGATGGGGCGTTTAAGCTTCGCGCGCACTTCGTCGAGGCGCGTCAACAGCGCGGGATCGAGCTCGCTGCGGGTGCCTGTGACTCCCGTGGTCGAGACGTAGTAGATGAAGCCGTCGCTCGCCTTGTCGATGGCGCGGATGCGGGTGTCGGTGGACGTCGGGGCCAGCAGAAACACGGTCCCCAGTCCCTCGGCGTGCATGGCTCCGCGGAGCTCGGTGGCTGCTTCGGGCGGCAGGTCGGTCAATAGGACCGAGTCGACACCGGCTGCTTTGGCGTCGCACGCGAAGGCGGCGGAGCCGTAGCGCATGACCGGGTTGAGGTAGGAGAAGGCAATGAGCGGGATCTCGCTCCGTTCGCGGATCTCGCGGGCCATGGCGAAGACGTCGCGCGTGTTGATTCCTTTCGCGAGCGCGCGCTGCGCGGCGGCCTGGATGACCGGACCGTCGGCGATCGGGTCGGAGAACGGGATGCCGAGCTCGATGGCGTCGGCGCCGGCCTGTTCCAGCTCCTCGACGATGCGCACGGTGTCGCCGTCGCCGCAGGTGACGTAGGCGATCAGGCCGCAGCGACTTTCTTTCTTCAGGCTCTTGAAGAGCGCGTCGACGCGATTCATCGCGCCTCCAGCGCCGCGATCTGCGGCACGTCCTTGTCCCCGCGGCCGGAGAGGTTGGCGATGACGATCGCGTCTTTCGCGATCGTGTGTCCGTGGCGCAGCAGCCAGCCGAGGGCGTGCGACGACTCGAGTGCGGGAATGATCCCCTCGCTCTCGCAGACTTTGTGGAACGCCTCAAGGGCGAGGGCATCGCTGCAGTCGGCATACTCAACGCGGCCGATCTGCTGCAGATGCGCGTGCTCGGGTCCGATCGAGGGGTAGTCGAGGCCGGCGGAGATCGAGTGCGTCTCGGCGATCTGGCCGAAATCGTCCTGCAGCACCATCGAGCGCGTCCCGTGCAGCACGCCGAGGGCCCCGCCGGAGAAGCGCGCGGCATGCTCGCCGAGCTGCGGACCGCGTCCTCCCGCCTCGACGCCGATCATCCGGATGCCGGCGTGCTTGAGCATGTCGTAGAAGAGGCCGATCGCGTTCGACCCGCCGCCGACGCAGGCCACCGCGACGTCGGGGAGTCCGCCGGTTTTCTTCTTCAATTGCACGAGCGCCTCGCGGCCGATCACCGACTGGAAGTCGCGCACGACCATCGGATAGGGATGCGGCCCGAGCACCGAGCCGATAATGTAGTGGGTGGTGCGGACGTTCGTGACCCAGTCGCGGATGGCCTCGTTGATGGCGTCCTTCAGCGTGCGGCTGCCGCTCGACACCGGGACGACCTCCGCCCCGAGGAGGCGCATCCGGAAGACGTTCAGCTCCTGCCGGGCCATGTCCACTTCGCCCATGTAGACGACGCACTGCATGCCGAGGAGCGCGCAGGCAGTGGCGGTGGCGACGCCGTGTTGCCCTGCGCCGGTCTCGGCGATGATCCGCTGCTTGCCCATGCGTTTGGCGATGAGCGCCTGGCCGATGGCGTTGTTGATCTTGTGCGCGCCGGTGTGGGTGAGGTCTTCGCGCTTGAGGAAAAGGCGGAAGCCTCCGCACAGCTCGGCGAATTTCTTCGCCTCGGTGAGCGGCGTCGGGCGGCCGACGAAGTCGGTCAGCACCTCGCCGAGCTCGCGGTGGAACTCCCGGTCGCGCTTCAGCTTCTTATAGGCCGACTCGAACTCGTCGAGCGCGGCCATGAGGGTCTCGGGAACGAACTTGCCGCCGAAGTCTCCGAAGAAACCGTGGCGGTCGGGCAGTGCAGTCATGGTCGTCGGACTCTTTCGAAGAAGGTTTTGATCTTTGCGTGGTCTTTGACGCCGGGTGCGGATTCGACGCCGCTGGAGACGTCGACCGCGTCGGGCCGGACGGTGCTGATGGCCGCTCCGACGTTGTCGGGCGTGAGGCCGCCGGCGAGGAAGAACGGTTTGGTACGCGGATAAAGCGCCAGCAGCGACCAGTCGAAGATACGGCCGGTGCCGCCTCCTGTAACGCCATAGGTGTCGAACATCAGCCACGCGGCGGATGGGTGGGCGGTGGTGTCGGGAAGAACCTCGCCGACGCGCAGCGCCTTGATGGCCGGAAGGCCGGCGGCGCGGACGTCGTCGTCGGTTTCGGTGCCGTGGAGCTGGGCGTAGTGCAGGCCTTTGACGTTCACGATGTCGCTCGCCGGCGCGTCGCGGAACACGCCGACGAATTTCGGGCCCTGCACACGCTCCATGATCGCCGCGGCCTGTTCCGGTTCGATGTAGCGCGGCGAGGAAGGCACGAAGATGAAACCGAGGTAATCGGCGCCGAGGTCCGCACAGAAGGCCGCGTCTTCGTAGCGGGTGATGCCGCAGATTTTGATCTGGGGGGTCATGGGGTTCGCAGCGCCCTCGCAAATCTGACATCACGGCAGCTGAAATGGCGTGAACCGTGCGAGCCGCCGAAGGCGGCGGAAGATCTGTAGGCCCGGCCTTCAGGCCGGGTACAGCGTGTTCGCACGAAGGCAAGCCCGCGAAGCGGGCGGCAGAACAGAGCACCCGCACGAGCACTACCCTGTCGCCCGCTTCGCGGGCTCGCCATCCAACACGCCGTATTACCCGGCCTGAAGGCCGGGCCTACAGATCTTTTGCAGCCTACGGCAGCACACGACCGGTGCTCGGGATTCCATTGGTCACCATTCATCCCTCCACCAACCCCCTCACCGCCGCCGCCCGATCTTCCTGCCGCAGCAGCGATTCCCCGACGAGGAACCCGTTGAAACCCGCACTTCGCAGGCGCTCCACATCTTCCCGCGTCCGAATCCCCGATTCGGCAACCAGGATCGCCCCGGGAGGCATCTTCGCGGCAAGCCGCTCCGAGGTACCGAGATCCACGCGAAAATCGCGGAGATCGCGGTTGTTGACGCCGATCAGGCGCGCCCCACCCGCCACCGCCCGCTCGAGCTCCTCCTCATCATGAACCTCGACCAACGCATCACACCCATACGCCTCGAGCAGACCGATGAAATCCATGATGCGGCGTGAATCCAGCAGCGACGCCAGCAGAAGAATCGCGTCCGCCCCGGCGGCAATCCCGCGCATGATCTGCGACGGCTCGACGATGAAATCCTTCATGATCGCCGGGAGTCCGCTGGCGGCTTTGGCGCGGGCGATCCAGTCGTGCGAGCCGCGGAAAAACTCCGGCTCGGTGACGATCGAGACCGCCGCGGCGCCGCCGCGTGCATAGTCGCGGGCGATCGCCTCGACGTCGGGATTGTCGACGATCGACCCCGCCGACGGCGAAGCCGACTTGATCTCGGCAATGACGTTGATGCCGTCGCGCAGCAGCGCGTGCCGGAACGCGAATGGCGTTCGCTCGGAGGCGCGGTCGCGGGCGGCGCGGCGGACGTCCTCGACGTCCATCGGCTCTTCACGGAGGCGGATGCGGGTCCGCTCGACGATCTGGTCGAGCACGGTCATGCCGCACCCCCGGCGCCGGTGCCCGCCTGATTGCTTGCGGCGATCAGCTCCTGCAGCTTCACCATCGCCCTGCCGCTGATCAGCGACTCGTGCGCGAGAGCGATACCGTCGCGGATCGACGGCGCGAGACCGCCGACGTAGAGCGCCGCACCGGCGTTCGCGATGACGATGTCGTGCCGCGCCCCTTCCTCCCCGCCGAGGATCGAACGCGCGATCTCGGCGTTCCGGCGCGCATCGCCGCCGGCCAGTTCTTCGATCGAATGCGTCCGCAGCCCGAGCTCCTCCGGCGTCACCTCGTAGGTGCGCACCTCGCCGTCGCGCACTTCACACACGAGCGTCGACGCGGAGACCGAGATCTCGTCGAGCCCGTCGCGACTGTGCACGACCAGGGCGTGATCGGCGCCGAGGGCGGCCAGCACGCGGGCCACCGTCTCAACGAGACGCTCGGCAAAGACGCCGAGAACCTGCCGCCGTGCGAACGCGGGATTCGTCAGCGGGCCGAGGACATTGAAGATCGTCCGCACCCCGAGCTCGCGCCGCACCCCCGCCACCGCGCTCATCGCGGGATGCAGCTTCGGGGCGAAGAGAAACGCGATCCCTACCTGGCGCAGCACCGCCGCCATCCGCGGCGCGTCGAGATCGATGTTCACGCCGAGGGCCGCGAGAAGATCGGCGCTGCCGCACGACGACGAGACCGCGCGGTTGCCGTGCTTGGCCACGTTCGCCCCCGCCCCTGCCGCGACGAGCGCCGCGACCGTGGAGACATTGAACGTGCCGCGGCCGTCGCCGCCGGTGCCGCAGGTATCGACGAGGTTCGTCCGGTCGACATCGGCGATCGGCGTGACCCGCTCGCGCATCGCCATCGCCGCCCCGGTGATCTCCTCCGCGGTCTCCCCTTTCATCCGCAGCGCGATCAGCAGCGCCGACTTCTGCACGTCGGAGGTCTGCCCGTCCATCACCTGCCCGAAGACCTCGTGCATTTCGTCGCGGCCGAGGTGATGGCCGTCGACCGCCCGCTTGATGGCATTCGCGATCATGAAAGACCTTCGAGAAAGTTGAGGATCAGTTGATCGCCGCCGGTCGTGCCGTACGACTCCGGATGGAACTGAATCCCGAAGATCGGCCGCTCCCGGTGCGAGAGCGCCATGACGGAGCCGTCCTCCGTCTCTGCGTCGACGCGCAGAAAATCCGGCAGCGTCTCGCGCGCGACAACCAGAGAGTGATACCGCGCCGTCTGCATCGGCTGCGGACAGTCAGCGAACAACCCCTCCCCTTCGTGCCGCACCTCGCTCACCTTCCCATGCACCGGCACCGCGCCGCGCACGACCCGCGCCCCGAACGCCTCGGCGATGGCCTGATGGCCGAGACAGACACCGAGCAGCGGCGTGGAATCATTCGCCCGAATCAGCTCGATGCAGCGCCCGGCGCGCGCCGGGGTCCCGGGGCCGGGCGAGATCACGATCGCCTTCGGCCGCCCGGCCAGCAGCGCCTCCGGCTCGAACTCATCATTCCGGACGACGCGCAGCCGCTCGCCCGCCAGCCGCTCGATCTGCTGCACCAGGTTGTACGTAAAAGAATCGTAGTTGTCGATGACGGTGATCAAGAGAAGCTCCTCGTTCAGTTTGCAGCGGTGGCGGCGGACAGAATCAGCGGCACCATCGCCATCGAGGAACTACGTGCGGGGAGGGAGCGCTAGGCGTGCCAAAGACACGAGCCGGCGGTGAGGCTCTGCACGGGCTCGTTCGTCCTTGTGATCGTCATGAGGGGCGGAAGGATAGCACACTGCCACAGGCGGTTGCTGGTTGCTGGTTGTCTGGGCGATCTCGCCTGGACGGCACTTCACGCGAGGCTTCTCGAGCAACCAGCAACGGCATCAGTGCTCGACCGGGACGTCCTCCAGTCCATCGCGATAGACGTCGTCGACCGGCAAGCTCCCTCCGGTCGCAGTCAGAGCGAGCGTTTCACCCGCCCCGGCTTCGATTCCGATCCAGCGGCCGTCTTCACCGCGGCGATGCAGCGTCAGATGCGGCTTCCGGTGCGAGACGATGAGAACCTCCCGCACGGTGGGAATGGCCTGATAGTGACGAAGTTTCTCACCGCGATCGTAGTCCTCGCTCGAGTTGCTCGTGACCTCGATGAGCAGAACCGGATTGACCACCGCGATCGCGTCGTCATCCGCCCGCTGCGTTCCGCCGCAGACGACAGCGCCATCCGGATACGTCGTCAGCCCGGTCGCCGGGATTCGCACGCGAAGATCGGACGTGAACGCCCGGCACCCGTGAGGAAGCTGAGCCCGGACGAGCGACAGAACGGTGAGAGACAACGCGGCGTGGTCCGGCGTTCCGCCGGCCATCGCGTAGATCTCGCCATCGAGATATTCATGCCGGATCGGGCTCTCCGCCTCCAGCGCGAGGTACTCCCGATAGCTGTAGTGCATCCGTCGCGAAGCAGTCAGCATCGAGTTAAGAATAGCAGCGGCTCAGGATGACAGGGCAATGGCGGCAGTTAAAGAGGAGGACGCTCCCCTCCGTCATCCTGAGCGAGGTTGGGTGGGTGTGAGTGAGCGAAAGGATCTGTACGACGAAAAACGCTCCCATGGCCGCTTGATCCCCAGGGCGCGATGGCACGAATCTCACTTTTCGTCGCCCCGATCCTTTCGCTCACTCACACCCACCCAACCTCGCTCAGGATGACGGGAAGGGAGGAGCTCCCCTGACCGGGAGGCCATTGGGGGTGACAGGAAGCGAAGACTTTCGGAATGCCTCGCGTGAAATGCCGCCCAAGCGAGAAATGGCAGACAACGGACAACCGACAACCGACAACATCGCCCTAGTCGCGAATCTGCACCACCACCCCCGGCTCCTCGTTCTGCATGGTCAGCCGCAGCTTGGCGGATTCGATCGGCACGGCGTCGAGCTGTTTCAGCTCGGCGAGGTCTTTGCCGCTGCCGGCCATGCGCTGGAGCTCCTCGCCTTTGGGCCAGAGGCGGGTGTCGATCGAGCGGATGACTTTGTTGTAATCCTCGACCGTCCGGCCCAGCTGGTCCCCGACGTCGGTGATGTACTTCATGACCGTGAGGAAGCGGTTGAACAGCTCGACCGCCGCGTCGTGCATCTTCTTGGCGTTCTCCTCGGTCTTTTCCGCCTTCCAGCTCGCGGCGACGGCGCGCAGCAGCGGGAGCAGGATGATCGGCGAAGCCAGAAAGATCTTCTTCTCCCAGGCGTACTCCATGAGGGTGACGTCCGTGGTGAGCGCGGCGGAGAGGAAATGCTCGCCGGGGATGAACATCACCGTGAAGTCGAGCGTCTCGCCGACGCTCCCCTGGTACTCCTTGCGGGAGAGGAGGTCGACGTGACGGCGGATGTTCTTCGCGTGCTGCTCGAGGAGAGTCCGCTTCCGCGCTTCGTCGGGCTCGTTGCAGGCGGCGATGTACTCGCCGAGGGGAGCCTTGGCGTCGACCGCGATCACGCGCGAGTTCGGGAGATTCACCACCATATCGGGGCGCAGCTTGCGGCCGTCCTCGCTGATGAACGTCTGCTGAGTCTCGAAATCGCGGCAGAACTCGCTCATGCCGGCCATCTCGATGCAGCGGCGGAGCGACATCTCCCCCCAAGAGCCCTGTACGGTCGGCGACTGGAGCGCGTTGGCGAGGCGGGAGGCTTCCCGCTGCGCCGACTCCTGCGCGGTGAGGAGCGTGCGGATCTGCTCCTGCAGCCCGCCGTAGCTCTCGTTGCGGGCCTGCTCGCTCTTCTGCACCTCGCCGCGGTAGCTCTCCAGCATCTCCCGCATCGGCTCGAGCATCGCCTGGATCTCGACCTTCTTGGTGTCGAGCGCGCCGGTGACCTGGGTCTTGTTGGTCTGGACGAGCGACTCGCTGACATTCTGGAACGCCTTCTGGGCGAGCGCGGCGAAGCTGTCCTCGAGCTGTTTCTGCATCGCCGCGTGGTTGCCGAGGAGTTTTTCCGCCTCGGCCATCCGGGCGTTCGCGGTGGCTTCGGCCACCGCCCTCGCCTGCTGCGCCGTCTCGACGCGGCGCTGCATTTCGGCGCGTGCCTCGTCGCTCTTCTTCCGTTCGGCGACAGCGAGATCGCGCTGCGCCAGCACCACGTCGCGCTCCGCGCGCGCAGCATGCGCCTCCGCGCTCTTTCTCGCGCTCCCAGCCAGCCACCCCACGATCGCACCCACCAGGAGCGCGATCACGCATAGAAACAACGCCGTGATCGTCATGGAACGATGATCCGCGAGGGGTAGAGCCGCGTCAAGGATTCAGCTGATTTCCGCAATATTTACGAGAAGAATCTCCAATACGTAGAGAAATGGTCGGTTTATGACCACCGGGGTGTTGCGCGCCGCCGTAAACGAAGTACATTGCGCGACAGGTCCAACAGGTTCACAGGGGAGTGGTGTATGAGCACTCGTGCCGGGAAGCTCGGCGTATCTTTTCTTTTCTCCCTTCTCGTCGCTGCACCGCTCGCAGCAAACTTTGCCGGTACCGAGTTGATCCTCCCGGCCGCAGGGCGGGTGATCGGCGCGGGCGGCCACGAATTCATCACCACCGTCTGGGTGACCAACCCGACGACCCTGCCGGTCAACTTCCAGATGCAGTTCCTGGAAGCGGGACAGTCGAACCTCGGCGCGGTCCCGTTCAGCGACACGCTGGCGCCGGGACAGAGCAAGACCTACGAGGACATCGCCGGCACGGTGTTCGGGATCACCGGCCGCCTCGGCGCAATCCGGTTCCTCGGCTCGAGCGACCTGCTGGTCTCCGCACGCATCCACCACGGCATGCCGATGGCGGAATCGCAAGGTGTCTACTTCGCCGCCGTGCCGGTGAGCTTCGCCTTCGGCGAAGGGGAGCTCGCCACCCTGCAGGGAGTGAATCAGAACGACGACTTCCGCTACAACTTCTTCGCGGTCGAGGCCTCCGGAGAGACGACCGTCCTTCGCGTCGGGGTGTACGACGAGACCGGCGTGCAGGCAGGATTGAAGGATTACGTGCTGCGGCCTTACGAGCAGATCCTGATCGGCGTCGCCGACGCGGCTCCCGGGCAGGAGATCAACGGCGGCACCCTCCAGACGACGGTGCTCGAGGGCGGCAAGGCGATCGTGGCCGGGTCGCTCGTGGCCAGAGGCAACGGCAACTCCACCGGTTTCGAGATGAGCTTCCGTCCGGCCCTGCTGGGCACCGGGACCCTGGCGGGCGTGCAGTCGCTGAACGGACTGACCGGCGTGCTCGACCTGGTGGCCGGCAACAACGTCACCATCACCCCGAACGGCAGCAGCTCGATCATCATCGACGCCAGCGGCGCGACCGGCCCGGAAGGACCCGCAGGACCGCGAGGCCCCGACGGCGATCCCGGTCCCACCGGCGCCACGGGCGCGACCGGAGCCACGGGTGACACCGGTGCGGACGGCGCAACGGGTGCGACTGGAGCCACAGGCGATGTTGGGCCCACCGGCGCAACCGGTGACACCGGTCCTACGGGTGCAACCGGGGCTACGGGCGATGTCGGTCCTACGGGTGCAACCGGGGCCACAGGCGACACCGGTCCCACGGGTGTAACCGGCGCCACAGGCGATGTTGGACCTACAGGTGCAACCGGAGCCACGGGCGACATCGGTCCTACGGGTGCAACCGGGGCTACGGGCGATGTCGGTCCCACAGGTGCAACCGGAGCCACGGGCGATGTCGGTCCCACAGGTGCAACCGGGGCTACGGGCGACATCGGTCCTACGGGTGCAACCGGAGCTACGGGTACGACGGGTGACACTGGAGCTGTTGGCGCTACGGGCGCAACCGGCGATACGGGACCTGCCGGTGCGACAGGCGCGACCGGCGATACCGGTCCTGCCGGTGCCACAGGAGCCACCGGCGCGACGGGCGATACCGGCGCAACGGGAGCGACGGGCGACACAGGAGCCACCGGCCCAACCGGCCCCACTGGCAACACCGGAGCTACTGGCGCAACGGGTGATACCGGAGCTACCGG
>Ga0190275_10001557_pt1 | contig 16950 bp, 20 predicted proteins | sample Popmic550T_FD_133745 | JGI IMG/M metagenome (GOLD analysis project Ga0190275, IMG submission 133745) | Populus adjacent soil microbial communities from riparian zone of Yellowstone River, Montana, USA - 550 T | ecosystem: Environmental > Terrestrial > Soil > Riparian zone > Trees stand | place...
CACCCGGTGATGGTCACCAAGATCGACAACACCTCCTCCAGCGCCCCGCAGCAGGGCCTCGGCTCGGCCGACCTGGTCGTCGAGGAGCTGGTCGAGGGCGGCATGACCCGCCTCGCGGTGTTCTTCTACTCCGAGATCCCCGGCACGGTCGGCCCGGTGCGCTCGATGCGCGCCAGCGACATCGGCATCGTCTCGCCGGTCGACGCCGAGGTCGTGACCAGCGGCGCGGCTCCGGTCACCATCAACCGGGTCAGTGACGCGGGCATCAAGTTCTACGGCGAGGGGGCTCCCGGCTTCTCCCGTGCGAGCGACCGCAGCGCGCCGTACAACCTGATGGCCGACCTCTCCGCGCTGGTCGACACGTTCACGGAGCGCGACGAGGCCCGTCCCGACGACTACCTCCCGTGGGGTGACGCGGAGGACCTCCCGAAGGGCAAGAAGGCCACCAGCCTGGCGGCGAACTTCGGCAACCACGTCACGAACTGGACCTTCAACGACGGCGAGTACGTCAACCAGAACTCCTTCGCCGCCGAGGACGACCAGTTCCCGGCCGACTCCGTGCTGGTGCTGCGCGTCCCGGTCGGCGACGCCGGCTACACCGACCCCGCCGGCAACCCGGTCCCCGAGACCAAGCTCGAGGGCGAGGGCAAGGCGTTCCTGTTCCACGACGGCCGCGTGGTCACCGCGACCTGGAAGAAGAAGGGCCTCGACCAGCCGCTGTCGCTGGAGACCAAGCAGGGCAAGGTCGAGGTTCCGGCCGGTCACGTGTGGATCGAGCTCGTGCCGCAGAACGGTGGCAACGTCACCTTCAAGTGACGGCTCTTCTTGCCGCTCGCTGACCCCGGCGCGCCCGGATCAGCGTGCGCGGTCGACGGCGGCGGTCACGAGCGCGTACGTAGCCGGTGCGTCCAGGCCGTCGGTGACCACCCGCAGCGCCTGAGGGCGCTGCTCGGCGTACGCCGTGAGGTGATCGTGGATCCGGCGCAGCACCTCCTCGCCACCGCATGCGCCGAGCTGGCGGGCGATCTCCCGATCGACGTCGGAGTCGGTCGACTTCGCCTGGAACCGACGAATCTGCTCGGCGGGTTCGGCCAGCAGCACCACCTCGACGTACGAGGCGCCGGCCCGCTCCGCGACCTCCTCGAACTGCCGGGCCTCCTCGACGAGCGTCACCAGCTGCGGCATCACCACGTCCTGGCCGCGAGCGAGGTGGGCCGCGGCCGCGGCCAGCGCCAGGTGGCGGGCCGCGGCGAACGCGCGGCTGAAGTCCTCGCGCCAGCCGCCCAGGAGCGACGCGAGGTGGTCGGCCTCGAGGTCGAGGGAGCCGGGTCGCTCGTCGGCCCAGCGGCGGGCGAGCGTGGACTTCCCGACGCCCGACGGGCCGTTGAGGTGGAGGAGGAGCGGCACTCGAGGCAGGCGCTCAGTCGGTCGGGACCCGAGGGACCTCGACGCCGCTGTCGGCCAGCGTCTGCAGGCCGGTGAGGATGAAGGTGATCGCGGTCTCGACCCGGGCGGCGGCCGTGATCGGGTCCTCGCTGGTCGACACCGACTCGCCGGCAGCGGACATCGCACCGAAGAAGATCCGCGTGAACGTCTCGGTCATCGCGTCGTCGAGATCCCACGCACCGGCCCGCAGCACGGAACCGACGATGTCGAGGACGTTGGCGAACGTCGAGCGCTCCTCCTGCTCGCGGAACCGGGCGTAGCCGAGCACGGCCGGTCCCTCGAGGATCACGATCCGCCGGTACGCCGGCTGCTGGACCACGTCGAGGAAGGCCCGCAGGCCGGCGATCGCCTTCTCCCAGGGGTCGTCGTGTCCCGCCAGCGAGTCGTGGACCGCCTTCGCGGCCTGCGCCTCGACCCGCTCGAACACCGCCTCGAACAACGCCTGCTTGCCGCTGAAGTGGTGGTAGAGCGCGCCCTTGGTCACCTCGGCACCGGCGACGATCGCGTCGAGCGAGGTCGCGGAGTAGCCGTGCTCGGTGAACAGCTGCTCGCCCAGGTCGATCAGCGCGAGCCGGGTGGCGGCGGAGTACTGCTGGCGGCGCGTGGGGACCCGGGGGACCAGCTTGGACACCGTGGCCTTGCTCATTCGGCCGAGTGTAGGTCCGGGCGGCGCCCTGGCGTGAGGGACGTCACCACGGACTGGTTTGCATACCCTTGGTACGACTTCATACTGTGAGTACGTACCGACGGTATGCGAACTGTACGAACCGAAGGAGCAGACCATGACCTGGAACGCCTTCCGCACTCGCGGTGAGATCCTCCGCGACGTGACCGTCGTGGCCGACGCCCGACCCGACGGGACCCTGCCGTGGGACGTCGACGGTGTCGCCCGAGTCTTCGCTGACGAGCTCGACCTGGTCGGCGCCCTCCAGCTGCGCTGGCACACCCGGCTCGCCGGCCGGATCGAGCGCGAGCTGATGCACCAGCCGCTCGACCTCGAGCGTGGCGTGATCACCGCCTGGCGCGCCACCGCCCACGAGCTGCCCGGCACCCGCGCGGTCCTCGACCGGCACTGCGACCAGCCACTGGACCGCGACATGGCCGAGGCGCTGTCCGCGGCCACCACGAAGGAGCACGAGCTGCTCGCCGTCATGGCCGGCCGGGCGTCTCTCGGTGACCCTCGGGCCGCCCGGGCCGGAGCCGAGATCGAGGCCCGGGCCCGCGCCCACGTCGTCCTCGCCGCCTGAGGACCTCTCCAAGGACCCGCCTGACGCCGACGCGGGGTTCAGCCATGATGGAGACATGGGAGACGCGAGCCCGCAGCCGGGCATGCTGCTGGTCGCGACGCCGCAGCTGCTCGATCCCAACTTCGCCGACACCGTCGTGCTGCTGCTCGACGTCGACGAGAACGGCGCCCTCGGCGTCGTCCTCAACCGCCCCAGCCCGGTGTCGGTGAGCGAGGTGCTGTCCGGCTGGGGCGACGTCGTCGCAGAACCGGATGTGCTCTTCCAGGGCGGCCCGGTCAGCACCGAGGGTGCCCTCGCGGTCGGCTGGCTGCGCGACACCGACGACGTACCGGTCGGCTTCCGCGAGGTCTCCGGCCCGCTCGGCGTGGTCGACCTCGACACCCCGGTCGAGCTGATCGACGGCTCGTTGTCCGGGATGCGGATCTTCGCCGGGTACGCCGGTTGGGGAGCCGAGCAGCTCGCCGGCGAGATCGAGGAAGGCAGCTGGTACGTCGTTCCGGGCATGCCTCCCGACGTCTTCCGTGAGGACCCGACCGACCTGTGGCGTGAGGTGCTCCGCCGGCAGCCCGGCGAGCTCGCGTGGCACTCGACCCGGCCGGTCGATCCCGACCTGAACTAGATCGTCAACTAGAGTGCAGACACCATGAGCTTCCTCGGATTCGGGCGTGGCACCGACACGATCGAGGACCGTCGTACGGTCCCGACGGACGAGGGCGACCACGAACGGTTCTCCCACTACGTCGACAAGCACAAGCTCACCGAGGCGATGGTCATGGGCACGCCCGTGGTTGCGCTGTGCGGCAAGGTCTGGGTGCCGAGCCGGGCGCCGGAGAAGTTCCCGGTGTGCCCCTCGTGCGAGGAGATCTGGAAGAAGATGAAGCCCGGCGGCGACGGCTCCGGAGGTTCCGGAGACGGAGGAGGGGACTCCTCCCAGTGACGGGACGGCTCGAGCCCGTCCCCCTCTCACCGGCCTGGCCCGACCGCGCGGCCTGGGGGACGGCCAGGTCGCTGCGGGCCTGGCAGACCGCGGCGATGCACGACTACGCACGCCGGTCGCCGCGCGACTACCTTGCGGTCGCCACGCCGGGGGCGGGCAAGACCACCTTCGCGCTGTCGGTCGCCGCGGAGCTGATCGGCCGCCGGATCATCGATCGGATCACCGTCATCGCGCCGACCGAGCACCTGAAGAACCAGTGGGCCGAGGCGGCCGCCCGCGTGGGCATCCCGCTCGACCCGACGTACAGCGCCGGACAGGGGAGGACGTCCCAGGACTTCGTCGGGATCGCAGTCACGTACGCCGGTGTCGCGGCTAATCCGCTCGCGCTGCGGATCCGGACCGAGCGCTTCAAGACGCTGGTCATCCTCGACGAGATCCACCACGCGGGCGACGCCCGGTCGTGGGGCGAGGGCGTCCGCGAAGCGTTCGAGCCGGCGACCCGGCGGCTGGCCCTGACCGGCACGCCGTTCCGCTCGGATGTCAACCCGATCCCGTTCGTGACCTACGCACCGGGTGACGACGGCATCCCGCGCAGCGTGGCCGACTTCACCTACGGCTACGCGCACGCGCTCGCCGACCACGTCGTGCGGCCGGTGCTGTTCATGGCGTACTCCGGCGAGATGCAGTGGCGCACCCGGGCCGGCGACGAGGTGTCGGCGCGGCTTGGCGAGCCGCTCACGAAGGACCTCACGTCGCAGGCGCTGCGGACCGCGCTCGACCCGCAGGGTTCGTGGATCCCGTCGGTGCTCGCCGCCGCTGACCGGCGGCTGTCGGAGGTGCGCCGACACGTGCCCGACGCCGGCGGGCTCGTGATCGCCACCGACCAGGACTCCGCCCGCGCGTACGCCGCCCTGCTGGCCACGATCGTGGGCGAGAAGCCGACCGTCGTGCTGTCCGACGAGAAGGCCGCTTCGAAGCGGATCGCGCAGTTCAGCGAGGACGACCAGCGCTGGATGGTGGCGGTCCGCATGGTCTCCGAAGGCGTCGACATACCGCGGCTCGCTGTCGGCGTCTACGCGACCACGACCGCCACGCCGCTGTTCTTCGCGCAGGCCGTCGGCCGCTTCGTCCGGGCCCGGGCACGCGGCGAGACAGCGTCGGTGTTCCTGCCCTCGGCGCCGACCCTCCTGGGCTTCGCAGCCGAGCTCGAGGCGCAGCGCGACCACGCCCTGGGCCGGACGATCACCAACGAGGACGACATCTTCGCCGCCGAGCGTGACCTGCTGGCGGCCGCCGCCGCGGCGGAGGGAGCATCCGACGAGCTCGCCGTGCCCGGCTACCAGGCGCTCGGCTCCGAGGCGCGGTTCGACCACGTGCTCTTCGACGGCGCGACGTTCGGCCACGCGGGCGAGGTGCACGTCGGGTCCGAGGAGGAGATGGACTTCCTCGGCATCCCCGGCCTGCTCGAGCCCGACCAGGTCCGCGAGCTGCTGCACCACCGACAGACCGAGCGCGCCCGCCGCCGGCCCACCCCCGAGCCCGACACCGTCGAGCAGGTCTCCACCCACGAGCAGCTGGCGGTGCTGCGGCGCGAGCTGAACGGGCTGGTGGCGGCCTGGCACCACCGGACCGCCCAGCCGCACGGCGCGACTCATGCCGCGTTGCGCAAGGACTGCGGGGGGCCGGCCGCGGCGATCGCCAACGCAGACCAGCTGCGCTCCCGGATCGCCCGGCTCCGGGAGTGGGCCGCGAAGGGTCGCGACGCCCGCTGACGGCTGGACCTCGTGTGCGAGTCGCTGACTTCGTACGGATGGTTCGGCCTCCCAGTCATGGATTCCCCGCCTGAGTGGGGAAACAGCAGTCCCGGCCCCGACCTCGCTACAGTCTCGGCATGGCGGCCGAGACGAGCCAGACACTGGATCGTGGGATCCGGGTGCTGATGGCGCTCGCGGGCGCGCCGCAGGGCCTGACCGTGACCGCGCTGGCAGAGACCCTGGGGATCAACCGGACCGTCGTGTACCGCCTCGTGAGCACGTTGGAGCAGCACTCACTGGTGCGCCGCGACGGGCACGGCCGGTTGCACGTCGGGCTCGGCATCCTCCATATCGCGACCGCCGTCCAGCCGGTCGTGCGTGACGTCGCGATCCCGGTGCTGCGGCGGATGGCCGAGCGGGTGGGGTGCACCGCCCACCTGACGGTCGCCGAGGGTGACGAGGCGCTGGCGCTGGCGGTGATCGAGCCCTCCTGGACCGACTTCCACGTGAGCTACCGAGTCGGCGCACGGCACCCGCTCGACCGCGGCGCGGCGGGCAAGGCGATCCTGCTGTTGCGACAGTCCTCCGCCACGCCGTACGCCGCGACGGCCGGTGAGCTCGAGGCCGGCGCTCGTGGTCTCGCCGCCCCCATCCGTGGGGTCGAGGGGCTGGAGGCGAGCGTCGGGATCGTCACCCTGGTCGAGCTCGACGAGGGCGAGCTCGGACCGGTCGTGCTCGCGGCTGCCGACGAGCTGGCCTCGCTCCTGCGTTGACCGCAGCGGGTCCACCGGCACTCGTGCCGGTGGGTCGTGAGGCTGGGTGCGTTGTCAGCCCACCACCGAGGCCCGAGCCAGCGGCAGCACCCGGTGCCGGATCTGGTCGGCCAGTGCGATCACGGTGGTCGAACGGTCGATGCCGGGGTCGGCCAGCACCTGGTCGATCACACGCTGCAGGTCGGTGTTGGAGCGCGCGACGACCCGAGCCCACATGTCGCCGGCACCGGTGATCGTGAAGGCCTCGAGCACCTCGGGGATCGCGGCCAGGTGGGCGGCGACCGTGTCGTGCCCGGCGCCTTGCCGGATCTCCAGGGTGAGGAACGCCGTGACCGGGAAGCCGAGCGCCTCGGGGGCCAGGTTCGGCCCCCAGTCGGTGACGACCCCCGAGGACACGAGCTTGTCGAGCCGGGCCTGCGCCGTCCCGCGCGCCACACCGAGCCTGCGGGACGCCTCGAGCACCCCCATCCGCGGCTGTTGCGTGAAGAGGCCGAGCAATCTGACGTCGAGTGCGTCCATGAGCCGCTCCTGACTGGACAATCTGTGCAGGGTTTCGGCGTACTGTTGCACAGATTGCCTCTGCTGGGCAGGCTGACGCCATGACCACGACCGAGAACTCGACGCTGACCGTCCTCACCCACGAAGAGGAGCAGGCCGGTCTGACCCTCGACCAGCTCAAGCAGCTCGTCGGTCTGGTGGAGTACGACGCCAGCAGCGACCCGTTCCCCGTGATCGCGATGGACTACATCGGGTTCGTGGTGGGTAACGCCACCCAGGCCGCGAACTTCTACCAGCTCGCGTTCGGCATGGAGCTCGAGGCCTACCGTGGCCCGGAGAACGGCTCCCGCGACTCGAAGTCCTTCGTGCTGCGCTCGGGCTCAGCCCGGTTCGTCTTCACCGGGGGCGTGACGCCCGACAGCGCGGCCCTCGACCACCACCGCAAGCACGGCGACGGCGTCGTCGACCTGGCGCTCGAGGTGCCCGACGTCGACCGCTGCATCGAGCACGCCCGCTCCAGCGGCGCCACGGTCCTGGACGAGCCGCACGACGTCTCCGATGAGCACGGCACGGTGCGGATGGCCGCGATCGCGACGTACGGCGAGACCAGGCACACGCTGATCGACCGCTCGAAGTACGACGGCCCCTACCTGCCCGGGTACGTCGCCGCCTCCACCACCGTGACCCGCCGCGAGGGCCACCCCAAGCGGCTCTTCCAGGCGGTCGACCACTGCGTCGGCAACGTCGAGCTGGGCCGGATGGACGAGTGGGTCGGGTTCTACAACAAGGTGCTCGGCTTCACGAACATGGCCGAGTTCATCGGCGACGACATCGCCACCGACTACTCCGCCCTGATGTCGAAGGTGGTCGCCAGTGGCAATCACCGGGTGAAGTTCCCGCTCAACGAGCCGGCGATCGCGAAGAAGAAGTCGCAGATCGACGAGTACCTCGAGTTCTACGACGGCGCGGGCTGCCAGCACATCGCGCTCGCGACCAACGACATCCTGCGGACCGTCGACGTCCTGCGCGAGCACGGCATCGCCTTCCTCGAGACTCCCGACTCCTACTACGACGACCCGGAGCTGCGGGCGCGGATCGGCGAGGTGCGGGTGCCGATCGAGGAGCTCAAGAAGCGCAAGATCCTGGTCGATCGCGACGAGGACGGCTACCTGCTGCAGATCTTCACCAAGCCGATGGGCGACCGGCCGACCGTGTTCTACGAGTTCATCGAGCGGCACGGCTCGCTGGGCTTCGGCAAGGGCAACTTCAAGGCGCTGTTCGAGGCCATCGAGCGCGAGCAGGAGCTCCGCGGCAACCTCTGACTCCGCGGGATAGCTGACCGCGGAAATCATCATCTCTGCCTCCCTGAGGATGATTTTCGCGGTCAGTTATCGGGTACGTCGACAGGTGGCATCGGGCAGGATGACGCCATGCCGACGTACGTCGCGTTCCTGCGCGCCATCAACCTGGGCCCGACCCGGAAGTTCCCGAAGGCGGACATCGTCACCGCCGTCGAGGCGGCGGGGGGAACCGAGGTCGCGACCTACATCAACACCGGCAACGTGCGGCTGACGAGCACGATGCGATCGCGGGCCAAGCTCGAGGCGGCGCTCGAGAAGGCGTTCGCGGCGGACCGCGGGTTCGCGGTCCCGACCATGGTGTTCACGCGGGCCGAGATCTGCGCCATGGTCGACGACGCCGACCAGCTCGCGGAGGGTCACGAGGGACGCCACTACATCTCGCTCCTGAAGCAGCCGCCCTCCGCCGCGGGCACGAAGACCATCGAGGCCGCCGGTGGAGAAGGCGAACGAGCCGTCGTCCGCGACCGGGCCGTGCACCTGCTGATCCGCGAGAACTACCGGGACGCCACGATCGAGAACGCCGTGGTCGAGAAGGCGCTCGGCGTCGCCACCAACCGCAACGTGACCGTGATCCGGGCGATCGCCGAGAAGTGGTGCGGCCGGTCAGCCGACCGGGACACAGAGCACGGGTCGGGTGCTCAGGTGCAATAGCTTGTGCGGCGTGGACCCCAGGATCGCACCCTTGATCGGGCTGGTGCCCGTCGTCCCCACGACGATCACCGTGGCGTCGTAGTCGTCGGCCACCCGCACCAGGGCCTCCGCGGGCTTCTGGGCCACCAGCTCCACGCGGGTCTCGACGCCCGCCTCCCGGGCGCGCGCCATGGCATGCGACGTCGCCCGCCGACCCATCTCCTCGAGAGCCGCCCGATGTGCGGCGGACTCCTCGCCCGGGCCGCCCGGGGGAGCCACGCCGAAGACCAGGACCAGCTCCTCGCCGAAGCGCTGCGCGACCGTGATCGCCGTGTCGAGGGCGGCATCGGAGCCGGGTGACTCGTCGTAGCCGAGGACCACTGCCATGTCTGTCAGCCTTCCAGTCCGTCGGGGTCGGCCGAGGCGGACCTGTGGCCGTAGACGATCGCAGGGTCGGCGACGCCGGGCCGCTCCTCCCAGAAGCGAGCGTCGCGCCACCGCCACACCAGCATCGTGACAATCCCGACCAGGAAGATCCCGACCCCGATCACCAGCGGTGGCCCGACCCCGAGCCAGGACTGGCCGCTGTAGGAGTTGGCCGGGTCGGACATGTCGCGGATCGAGAGCACGAGCAGCCACAGCAGCAACAGCGCCCCGGCGACCGGACCGACGCCGATGAGGAGCAGGTTCTTCAGGCTCTCGGTCAGGTGGCGCCGGTGGTAGACCGCACAGGCGATGCCGGTCAGCGCGTAGTAGAACGCGATCAGCAGCGACAGCGCCGTGAGCGAGTCGAACAACGCGTTCTCGCTGACCTGGAAGATGCCGACGTACCAGACGATCGCGATCACGGCGACCCACCAGGTGCTGACGTCGGGCGTGCGGTGTGCCGGGTGGATGTGGGCGAACCGTGCGGGCAGCGCGTGCCGCCGCGCCATCGAGAGGCCGGTCCGCGAGGCAGGGATGATCGTGGTCTGGGTCGAGGCGATGGCCGAGGTGGCGACTGCGAACAGCAGCACCCAGTCCCAGCCGCCGAGCACCTCTCCGGCGATGTAGGCGAAGACGAACTCCTCCTCACCCGCGTTGTCGCTGAGCCACTGCGTCCCGGCGTAGGCGACCACCGCGTAGGCCACCGCGATGTAGCTGACCAGCAAGATGAAGGTCGACCACACCCCAGCCCGCCCGGGGGCGCTGGCACCGTCGCGGGTCTCCTCGCTCAGGTTGACCGCCGACTCCCAGCCCCAGTAGGCGAAGACGCCGAGCAGCAGGCCACTGGACAGCGCGGCGCCGCCCTCGCCGAACGGGTTGAGCCACTCGAGGCTGGGGCGGATCGCGTCGAGCGTGCTGCTTCCGTCGTACACCTGGTAGATCGCGACCACGGCGAACGCCAGGAGCGCGACCACCTGGCCGAAGATCAGCACGTTCTGCAACCGCGCGGAGATGTCGGTGCCGAGCACGCAGAGCCAGGTCATCAGCAGGATGAGCAGGATCGCGAGCGGCATCCGGATCCAGCTGTTGTCACCCCAGCTCTCCGCGCCCACCGTGTACAGCGAGAAGCGGACGCCGACATCGGCGAGCGAGCCGATCACGAGGACGCCGGTCATCGTGATCGCCCATCCCCCGATCCAGCCGAACCACGGACCCATCGCCCGCGTGACCCAGCTGAACGTCGTGCCGCAGTCCTGGTCGACCCGGTTGAGGTACAGGAACGCCGTGGCGATCAGCGCCATCGGCACGAAGGACGCCAGCAGCACCCCCGGCGCGTACACGCCGACGAGGGCGGCGATCGGGCCGATGACGGCCGCCAGCGAGTACGCCGGAGAGGTCGCCGCGAGCCCGATGACCAGGGCGTCCACGAAGCCGATCGAGTCGGCCTTGAGCGAGGTCGGTGCGGTGGTCGGTGCTTCCGCCATGGCTCTTTGTACTGGATGGAGGACTCTCCGAGGAAGCGTCGGCCCTGGTCAGGTCCGTGCTTCGGATGGTCCGGGCACCGGTTCCCGAAGACGCTCGAGGTTGCGCACGGCGGGCGACGCCAGCGTCAGCAGGCACACCGTCGAGTAGATGACACCGCTCGCGACCAGGACCGTGCTCAGGCCCAGCCACTCGCCGAGCGGTCCCGCCAGCAGCTGGCCCAGCGGGATCGCCACGAACGAGCCCAGGGCGTCGTAGGAGTAGGCCCGCGACAACATCTCCTCGGGCACGTGCTCCTGCATCGCCACGTTCCAGCCAACGCCGAACACCTCGATGCCCGCTCCCGCCACGAACATCGCGACGACCATCGGCAGCAGCACCGGCTCCAGCCCCAGCAGCAGCAGCGGTGCGGCGAAGAGCATGCAGCCGAGCATTCCGGCCCGGAGCGGGAAGCGGAGCGATACCCGGAGCAGTACCAGGGTGATCGCGAGCATCCCGATCGCCTGCGCCGACAGCACGTACCCCCAGCCGGCGATGCCGATCGTGTCCTTGGCGACGGGTGGGCCCAAGGTGTGCCAGACGCCACCCATGATCACGTTGAGCAGGCCGAACGCCAGGACCACCACCCACAGCCACGTCGTGGTCCGGAAGTAGGTCCAGCCCTCGCGTAGGTCGCCGACGATGCCGGTGGAAGCGGCGGACACCCGGTGGGGGACGCGCACGGGGAGGAAGAGCACCATCGCCACCAGCCACGTGAGCGCGTCGATTCCGAGCGCCCAGCCGGGGCCGACCGCGACGACCAGCAGCGCCGCGATGGTCGGCCCCACCACGAACAGCGAGCCTCGCGCCATCGACAGCAGCACGTTGGCCGACTGCAGCTGGGCGCGCGGGACGAGCTGGGGGATCATCCCCTGCATCGCGGGGAACGAGGCGGACGAGGACGTGCCGTTGATCGCCTCGATGACGATGAGGTGCCACAGCTCGGCCTGGCCGGTGATGACGAGCCAGGCGGCCACTCCCTGGGAGAGCACGGAGACCAGGTTGGACACCTGGATCACCCGCCACCGTCTGAGGCGGTCCGCGAGCACGCCGCCGAGGAGCAGGAACAGCACCATCGGGATGCTCCGCGCCGCGAGCACCTGACCGAGCGCTGCGGCACTGTCCTCGATCGCGAGCACCGCGAACGCGAGCGCGATCGGCGCCATCATCGTCCCCAGGATGTTCACGGCGCGGGAGCCGAAGAAGTAGCGGAACCGCCGGTCGGCCAGCGGGGCGAGGGACTCGCGCCAGGTCACGAGGGCTCCTGCTCGGACCCTGGCTGCATCTCGAACATCGCGATGGTCAGGCCCACGCGCCGGGTGCCCTCCGAGCGGGGCGGGCGGGCGGCCTCGTGCAGCCGCGTTGTCGCCTCTGCCAACAACGCGCGCACGGCGTCGAACTCCTCGGCGTTCACCCACAGCTCGGCGTCGGTGAACTGCCCGTACCGCTTCGGCACCGCCTGCCGCACCCGACGGACCATCTCCTCGGCCTGGGCGCGGGCGAACACCTCGCGATCCCCGCTGGCGATCTCACCCTTGCGGCCCTGCTGTTGCCACGGGTGCCGGTAGCGCTTCGCGTCGCCGCCGCGGATTCGCTCCTCCGACGCGATCTCCAGCTCGCCGGCGTCGCGGAGCACCCGGAGGTGGTACGACGCGTTCGCGTGCGTGATGTCGAGCTCCCGGGCGACCTCGGCGGCGCTCAGCTCGGCGCCGGTCAGCAGCGAGAGGATCTGCAGCCGGAGCGGATGTGCCATGGCCCGCAGGGCCCGCGTGGCGTCGTCGGACATCTCACCCTCCAATGATCATTGGGGAGTATGCCGGATGCAGAATAGACTGTCAAACAGTTCTTGGAGGGTTCCTACTCGCCGCGGAAGACCCGCGACTCCAGCTCACTCGACGATGACCCCGGCCTCGCGCATCTCGGTCAGCGCTCCGGCGCTGCTCTCCTCGGCCACGCCCGCGCACAGGTCGGGCAGCAGCCGGGTCTCGAAGCCCTCGCGGACCGCGTCGAGGGCGGTGGCGCGCACGCAGTAGTCGGTCGCGAGGCCGCACACGTCGACGTCGGTGACCTCGTGCGAGCGCAACCAGTCGGCCAGCCCGACCTCGTGCGTGGTACGCCCCTCGAACCCGGAGTACGCCGCCTGGTGCTCGCCCTTGAGGAAGATCGCGTCGAACGGCTGCGGGTCGAGGTTCGGGTGGAAGGCCTCGCCGTCGGTCCCGACCTTGCAGTGCACCGGCCAGCTGTGCTCGAAGTCCGGCTCGCGCGACCAGTGGTCGCCGGGGTCGATGTGGTGGTCCTTGGTGGCGACCACGTGCGCGTAGTCGGGTGAGTCCGGTCCACGCGCGGACCACAGGTGGATGAGCTCGGCGATGTCGCTGGCGACCCGGGCGCCGCCGCTGACGGGCAGCGAGCCGCCCTCGCAGAAGTCGTTCTGGACGTCGACGACGATCAGCGCCCGCTTCCCTCCGCTCTCCATGTCGGAAGCCTAGTCATCTAGTCAGCGCGCGGCAGCCACGCGATCACGTCGGGGATGGTGGCGTCCCACAGTCCCCACTCGTGGTCGCCGGGACGGAAGTCGGTGGTGACATCGATGCCGCGGGTGCGAGCACGCTCGGCGAGTCGCTGGTTCGGACCGATCAGTCGGTCCTCGTCGGTCCCGCACCCGATGTACAGCGGCGGCACCCGGCTGGCGTCGGCCTGCTCGAGCAGGTGGCCCAGCTTCGCCTCGGCCGGGACGGTTCCCCCGAAGACCGAGTCGACCAGCTCGGCCCGCTCAGGGCGGTTCTCGAGCTGGGCGAGGTCGACCGCACCGGAGAGGCTGGCCACCCCGGCGTACCGCTCCGGGTAGGTGAACCCGAGCTTGAGTGCGCCGTAGCCGCCCATCGAGAGTCCGGCCACGTAGGTGTCCTCGGGCCTTTCCGAGAGCCGGAACAGCTCACGCACCCGCTGCGGGAGCTCCTCGGAGATCCACGTCCAGTAGCGGTACCCCCGCGTTTCGTCGGTGTAGAAGCTCCGCCCGGCCGCCGGCATGACGACCGCCAGTCCGGAGGCCCGGGCGTGCCGTTCGATGCTCGTGTAGCGCAGCCACGCGGTGTGGTCGTCCGAGAGGCCGTGGAGCAGGTGGAGCACCGGCCAGCCGTGCTCGGGGACCACGATCGGCTCGACGCCGATCTGGCCCTCGGCAGCTTGCGGGAGGACGACGGTGAGGGTGGTCCCCATACCGAGGGACTCAGAGAAGAGATCGACGGTCAGCAGTGCCATGGCCGCGACCCTAGACGTGCCGAGTCGGCGCAAGGTTGCATGCAAGAGCCGTCGAGTCGTCGCAGATGTGCATGACGCGTGCAGATCTGCGCCGACTCGGCGGGAAGGACGTGCAACCTTGCGCCGACTCAGCGTCAGACATGGACGGTCTCGATCACCGGCTCGCCCCGGCTCATCCGCCGGGCGGCCAGTGGCAGCTCCGCCAGGGCGGCGGCGTGGCGTTCTCGCGCCGCCGCCAGCGGCTCCCGGCCGACGACCTCGCCATCGGTGACGAGCGGCGTCAGAAGCGCACGGTCGTCGCCGTCGTCGAGGGGTGGTGAGCCGATGCCGACGATCTCCGCCTCCGCGACGCCGGCGGGGTTGCGCCGGCGCAACGCGTACTTGCGGCCGCCCACCGAGATCTTGTCCTTGCTCTTCTTGGCGACCGAGACCAGCTCGCCGTCCGCGCCCTCGCGTGCGACCAGCTTGTAGACGAACCCGCACGTCGGGTGGCCGCTGCCGGTCACGAGCTCGGTGCCGACGCCGTAGGCGTCCACCGGTGCCGACGCCAGGGCCGCGATGGCGTACTCGTCGAGGTCGCTGGTGACGACGATCCTGGTGCCGGTGGCACCGAGCCCGTCGAGCTGGTCGCGCACCTGGCGCGCCTGCATCCCGAGGTCGCCGCTGTCGAGGCGGACCGCTCCCAGCCCCCGCCCCGCGACCTCGACCCCGAGCCGCACCGCCTCGGCGACGTCGTAGGTGTCGACCAGCAGCGTGGTGCCGGCGCCCAGCGAGGCCACTTGCGCCCGGAACGCATCCGCCTCGGAGTCGTGGAGCAGCGTGAAGGAGTGGGCCGAGGTGCCGGCGGTCGGTACGCCGTACCGGTCACGGGCCGCCAGGTTGGACGACGACGCGAACCCGGCGACGTACGCCGCTCGGGCCGCCGCCACGGCCGCCTCCTCATGAGTCCGCCGCGAGCCCATCTCGATGCACGGCCGGTCACCGGCAGCCGTCGTCATCCGCGACGCCGCGGAGGCGATCGCCGAGTCGTGGTTGTAGATCGACAGCAGCACCGTCTCGAGCAGGATCGCTTCCGCGAAGGAAGCCTCGACCACGACGAGCGGCGAGTAGGGGAAGTAGACCTCGCCCTCGGCATAGCCCCAGATGTCACCGGTGAACCGGTAGTCCGCGAGCCAGGCGAGGGTCGCCTCGTCGACCACCCCGCCCTCGTCGAGCACACCCAGCGCGTGGTGGTCGAACCGGAACGACTGGATCGCGTCCAGCGCCCGGCCGACGCCCGCCACCACGCCGTACCGCCGGCCCTCGGGGAGCCGCCGAGGGAACAGCTCGAAGACCGATCGCCGGAAGGCGGTGCCGCCCGCGAGCGCGGCCTGGAGCATGGTCAGCTCGTAGTGGTCGGTCAGCAGTGCCGTCGACCCCGGTTCCCGATCTGTCACGGGGGTCACTGTGCCACCATGGGCTCGTGTCAGCTGCGAGCCCGGTCGAGGTCGAGCCGACCCAGACTCCCGACGAGATCACACTGGTCGCGCGGCCGTGGATCACGGTCGTGTGGAACGACCCGGTGAACCTCATGTCCTACGTCACCTACGTGTTCCAGACCTACTTCGGCTACGGCAAGGCCAAGGCGCAGAAGCTGATGCTCGAGGTGCACACCGACGGCAAGTCCGCGGTCAGCAGCGGCAGCCGCGAGGAGATGGAGCGCGACGTGCAGGCCATGCACGAGTACGGGCTCTGGGCCACGATGGAGAAGCAGGAGTGAGCGGGTTCGCCCTGCACCGCCGCAGCGGCCACGTGATCGCGACCTTCACCGGGTTCGAGGCCGACCTGTTGCGCTCGCTGGCCTCGCAGCTCGTGGAGCTGCTGCGGAACGAGGCCGCGGCGCCCAGGACCGGCCTCGACTCCTTCGAGGCGATGCTGGACTTCAGCGGCCCCACGTCCGAGCCGGACGACCCGGTGCTGGCCCGGCTCTTCCCGACGGCGTACCCCCAGGACGAGGAGTCGGCGGCCGAGTTCCGCCGCTTCACCGAGGGGGCGCTGCGCGACGGCAAGGCCACGGGTGCGGCGACCGTGATCGACACCCTCGAGGAGGCGGGGCTGCCGCCCGAGCTCACCGAGGACGGGCTGGTGATCGACGTCGAGATGGACCGCGCCACGGCCGAGACCTGGCTGCGGTCGTTCACCGACGTGCGGCTCGCGCTCGCCACCCGACTCGGGGTCGAGGAGGGCGACGACGACGTGTGGCTGGCGATGCCGGAGGACGACCCGCGCACCCAGGCCCACGACATCTACCAGTGGGTGGGCTATCTCCAGGAGACGCTGGTCGAGGCCCTGACGGGCTGACCCCGGTGGGGTCGTCGGCCCACATGGTGGTCGAGGTGGGGTCCGGCCAGGCCCCTGCCTACCCTGGGGGCGTGCTGACGATCGACCGCGCGACGTACGACGCCATCGTCGCGCACGCCAAGCGGGACCACCCCGACGAAGCGTGCGGCGTGGTCGCCGGCCCGGCGGGCAGCGATCGTCCCGAGCGGTACGTCGAGATGGTGAACGCCGCCGGCAGCCCGACGTTCTACGAGTTCGACTCGGCCGACCTGTTGCGCCTCTACCGCGAGATGGACGACCTCGACGAGGAGCCGGTCGTGATCTACCACTCACACACCGCTACCGAGGCCTTTCCGAGCCGCACCGACATCGGCCTGGCCATGGAGCCGAACGCGCACTACGTGCTGGTCAGCACGCGCGAGCACGGGAATAACGAAGGTCCCGTGGAGTTTCGGTCCTACAGGATCGTGGACGACGAGGTGACCGAGGAAGAGGTCTCCGTCGTGCCTAGCCTGAGCCCGACCCCCTGATGCACCCAGCCCCCACGAGGAGTTTCCCCATGGCCATCCAGGTCCGGATCCCGACCATCCTGCGCCCCTTCACCGGGGGTGAGAAGGCCGTGACCGGTGCGGGCGGGAACCTGGCCGAGCTCATCGACGACCTCGAGGCCAGCCACCCCGGTCTCAAGGAGCGGCTGCTCGACACCACCGACACCGGTTCCGACCTGCGCCGCTTCGTCAACGTCTACGTCAACGACGAGGACGTGCGGTTCCTCGG
>Ga0190275_10001558_pt1 | contig 16947 bp, 14 predicted proteins | sample Popmic550T_FD_133745 | JGI IMG/M metagenome (GOLD analysis project Ga0190275, IMG submission 133745) | Populus adjacent soil microbial communities from riparian zone of Yellowstone River, Montana, USA - 550 T | ecosystem: Environmental > Terrestrial > Soil > Riparian zone > Trees stand | place...
CAGCGCGCGCTGCAGGATCTGCGGCTGCGCATCTTCACGCACCTCCAGCGCCAGTCGATCGGCTTCTTCAGCCGCCGCAAGACGGGTGTTTTGATCTCGCGCCTGACCAACGACGTGCAGGCGCTCGACCAACTGGTGACCGACGGCATCGTGACGCTCTTCTCGAGCACGCTGACGCTGGTCGGCACGATCGTGATCCTCCTGTTGCTCGACGTGCCGCTGGCGCTCGTGACCTTCCTCGCCACGTTCCCGTTGTTGGCCATCGGGAGCGCCCTGTTCAGGTACTACGCGGCGGGCGCGTTCCGGGCCGTGCGGGAGCGGATCGCGAATGTGACCGCGTACCTGCAGGAGACCCTCTCGGGCGTGCGGATCGTGCGCACGTTCGGCCAGGAGCCGCGCCACGAGAAGCGCTTTGCGGAGCTGAACGACGAGCACCGCGTCGCCAACTACCGCACCGTCCAGCTGAACGCCTCCTACTTCCCCGGCGTCGAGATGCTGTCCTCGATCGGCACCGCGGTGATCATGCTGTACGGCGGCTACCGGGCGCTCGACGGCGCCATCACGATCGGCGTGCTGGTCGCGTTCGTCGGCTACCTGCAGAGCTTCTTCGACCCGATCCAGCAGCTCTCCAACCTCTACTCGACCTACCAGCAGGGGATGGCCGCGATCGACAAGATCTTCGACCTGCTCGACACCGAGCCGGACATGCGTGACGCCCCCGGCGCGACCGAGCTGGGCGCGATCCGCGGCGACGTCGAGTTCGACGGCGTTTGGTTCGGGTACGGAGAGGCTCCGGAGGACGGCGCCGAGCCGGCCTGGGCGCTGCGCGACGTGTCGCTCGAGATCTGCGCAGGCGAGACGGTCGCGCTGGTCGGCGCCACGGGCGCGGGCAAGTCCACGCTGGCGAAGCTGGTGGCGCGCTTCTACGACCCGCAGCGCGGCGCGGTGCGCGTCGACGGGCACGACCTGCGCGAGGTGTCTCAGGCGAGCCTGCGCAGCCAGCTGGGGATCGTGCCGCAGGAGGGCTTCCTGTTCGCCGGGACCGTGCGGGAGAACATCCTCTTCGGCCGGCCGGAGGCGAACGAGCTCGAGCTGGTCGGCGCCGCCCGCGCGGTCGGCGCACACGAGTTCATCAAGGCGTTGCCGAACGGCTACGACACCGACGTGGGCGAGCGGGGCTCGCGGCTGTCCGCGGGCCAGCGGCAGCTGGTCGCGCTCGCGCGCGCTTTGATCGCCGACCCGCGCATCCTGGTGCTCGACGAGGCGACCGCGAACGTAGACGTGCACGCCGAGGCGGCGATCGAGGAGGGCATGCGGACGCTGCTCGCCGGGCGCACGTCGATCGTGATCGCGCACCGGCTCTCGACGGTCATGGGCGCGGACCGGATCGCGGTGCTGGCGGACGGACAGGTCGCCGAGACCGGCTCACACGACGACCTGATCGAGGCCGGCGGTGCCTACGCGCGCCTGTACCGCAGCTGGGCCGAGCAGGCCGCTGCGTAGAAAGCTCGAGGGGCGAACATACGTTCTGTCCGACCTCGTCTATAGGGTGCGGATTTAGCTGCGGGGCAAGGATTCGAACCTTGACTACCAGGGCCAGAACCTGGCGACCTGCCGTTAGTCGACCCCGCATTGAGCCCAGGAAAGGATAGCCAGTTCAAGGATGAGAACCCGCGAGAAAGTGCGGGAGCTTTTCGAAGCCGGCAAGGGAGTGAAGGAGATCGCCAGGATGCTCGGTCTGAGCCCCGCCACGATCTCGTACCACAAGGAACGGCTCGGCTACACGAAGCAGCGGAAGTGCGCCCGCCGGTACGACTGGGTCGCAATTCAGGCCTACTACGACGAAGGACACACGCGCACGCGGTGCCAGGAGCATTTCGGCTTCTCCGCAAGCTCGTGGTGTGATGCCGTGTTCCGCGGCGACATCCTGCCTCGGCCGGTCGCGATGCCCCTGGAGAAGCTACTTGCAGCGAACCAGCCGCGCAGCCGCAACAACATCAAACAACGCTTGATCGCCGCCGGAGTGAAGCAGGAGCGCTGCGAGCAGTGCGGGATCGCTCGGTGGCACAAGCGACCGCTTTCCCTGTGTCTCCACCACCTCAATGGCAAACGGCACGACAACCGCCTCGAGAATCTCGCTCTCCTCTGCCCCAACTGCCACAGCCAGACGCCCAACTTCGGCTCCAAGAACTGCCGGCGGCGCCCCGCGTAGCTAGGCGTCGTCGTCGTCGTCGCGCCGCCGCGCGCGATACACGGGCATCGTCATCCAGACCTCCTCGTCGCGGGCGATCTCGGCCCGCATGGGCCCCTTCCGCCAGCGGTCCATGAGCGGGTACAGGTCCTTCGACGACGCCTGGATGACCATCATGTGCAGGACGTCTCCCGCGGACACGCGCGTCGATCCGCGTGGCGGTATGGCACGACCGCCGCGCACGATCACGTTCACGAGTGCGTCCCGCGGCAGCCCGAGGTCGCGCACGTGCATCCCGACGATCGCGTCTCCCCGCACCACCGGAAACTCGACGATCTCGGCCCCCATCGCATGGACCGTCGCCGACTCGCCCAGGGGTCTCGGCAGGGCCGGCGAGGTCGTCGTCATGCGCAGCTTCCGTGAGAGCGGTTCGATCGTCGCGCCCTGGACCAGCGTCGAGAGCACCACCGCGAAGAACGCGATGTTGAAGAACTCGGTGCTGCCCGGCACCCCCTCGATCACGGGGAAGGTTGCGAGCACCATCGGGACCGCTCCCCGCATCCCGACCCAACCCAGGATCAGGCGTTCGCCGGCAGTGAAGTGCTCGAACGCCGTCGCCGCGAATGTCGCGAGTGGGCGTGCGATCGCCACGGCGACGATTGCCAGGATGGTCGCCTCGAAAGCGACGTTGCCCAGGTCGCTCGGGAACACGAGCAGCCCGAGCGTGAAGAACATCGCGAGCTGCGCGACCCACGACAGGCCCTCGTGGAAGCCTGCCACCGTGCGCCTGGCCGGAAGCTGGACCGAGCCGAGCACGAGCCCGGCCAGGTAGACCGCCAGGAATCCGGACCCGTCGAGTACATCTGAGCCCCCGAAGGCGACGGCCGCTATCGCGAGCGTGCCCACCGGGTACAACCCTCCACTCGCGAGGTGACTGCGCCGCAGCAGCGCCGCCCCCGCAAAGCCGACCGCAAGGCCTACCGCAAGGCCGATGGTGAGGTCCTCCACGAACAGCCATGCCATCTCGGCGAGCCCGAAGCCGGGATTCTCGATCCACTGGATGAAGCCCAGCACGAGCAGGACGGCGACGGGATCGTTCATCCCTGACTCGCCCTCGAGTGTCCGGGCCAGGCGGCGGCGCAGGGTCGAAGTCCGCAGGACCGAGAAGACCGCCGCCGCGTCGGTGGCGGCCAGCACCGACCCAAGCAGCAGGCCCTCGAGCGTGGAGAAGTCGAACAGCCAGGCGGCCACGAGCCCGGTCATCACCGCCGTGCCGATCGTACCGAGAAAGGCCAGCAGGACCGCCGGGCGCACCACGGGCCCGATCTCCCCCCACCCGGACGCAAGTCCGCCCTCGAACAAGATCAGCGCGAGCGCGATCACTCCGATCGTGCGGGCCAGCTCGTAGTCGGCAAAATCGATCCAGCCGGTGCCGTCCGAGCCGATCAGCAACCCCGCCCCGAGCAGCAGCACCAGCGCCGGCACCCGGAAACTGGAAGCCAGCAGGGATGCGGCGAGGCCCGCGGACAGCAGCGCGCCACCGGCGAGGGTCAGCTCTCCGTCGGTCATAAGCCCCTAAAGATGGCAGGACGCCTATTGGGGGAGCGTGCCGGCCCAGCCTGGGCCCGCCGGCGGACCGGTCGTATACGCCGGCGCGGTGGTCCCGGCGTAGTACATCGTCGTGCCCGATCCCTGCCACACGCCCACATACTGCGCGGCGCGTTCCTCCGACCCGGAATCGCTGATCGCGACGAGCATCACCGGCCCGTCGCCTCCACCGAGCACCTGCACGACTCCGGTCGTGGCCGGCGGCGCGGTGGTGTAGCGGTTGGTGGGGTCCTTGGCCTGCAGGGCCGCCGCGAGATCCTGCACGGCCGCTCCGCCGGAGTCGACCTGCACCAGGCTGAGCGTCACGAGCGCGGTCTGGAGCGAGCTCAGGGTCTTGGCGGCGCGCGCCTTGTCGACGCCGTCTGCGAGGCCCTGCGCCGGGTCCTCGCCCGCGCAACCACCCGCAGCAGCCGCGACGGCGACCGCGAGCAGACACGTGATGTGGCGCATCCCGCGCATGGCGCACGGCTGAAATCGGCACTGCCCGGCGCGCGCTTGAGCGCGGGTCTAGCTCAGGCGACGCTCGGCCGCGGCGCCGGCCCCGTCACGACCGCCCTTGTACGCACCGAACAGCTGGCACACCTCGGGCTCGTCGCCCGGGTTCAGCACCGCGAGCACCTCGTCACCAGCCTCGATGACCGTGTCCGCCTTTGGCACGAAGCCGGTGCCGCCGCGTAGCACCGATACGACCAGACAGCCCTCCGGGAGCTCCAGCTCACCGATCGACTTGCCGGCTGCGGGCGCGTCATCAGCGACCTCGAGCTCGATGATCTCGAGCTGCTCCTGGCGCAGGTCGAGCAGGTGCACCAGGCCGTGGTGTGGGACCTCGTGCTCGATCAGGCGCAGGATCAGGTCGGTCGCCGACACCACGGGCCGGATGCCGAGCAGCTCGAAGTGCTCGAGGTTGCGCGGGTTGTTGACGCGCGCGATCGTGTGCTCGACGAGGTACTTCTCCTTCGCGACCTGAGAGATCAGCATGTTGTCTTCGTCGTCGCCCGTGACGGCGACGACCATGTCGGCCCGCACGATGCCGGAGCGCTCCAGGACCCACAGCTCGGATGCGTCGCCGTGCTGGATCCGATGCTCGAGCTCCTCCTCGACCGTCAGGTAGCGGTTGCGGTCGGCCTCGATCAGCGTCACCTCATGGCCCTCCCCGATCAGCTCCCGGGCGAGGTTCCAGCCCACCTTGCCGGCTCCGGCGATGATGATGTACATCAGCCCGCCTCTCCGGCGATCGGCTCGCCGATCACGGCCTCGGTCAGCATGTCGATCGCGACCTGGGTCGGGCAGACGGTGTGCAATCCCTGCTGGTGATACCAGTCGGCCCGGTAGGGATCGAGCACCCGCACGACCACCTTCGGCACCTGAAAACGCTTCTTCGCGAGCTGGGCCACGATGATGTTGGTGTTGTCGCCGTCGGTCGAGCAGACGACCACGTCGGCGCGGTCCATGCCGGCCTCGGTCAGGGCCTCGACCTCGAGGGCCGTGCCGACCGTGAACCGGCCGCCGGCGTCCTCCCATGTCTGGTCCAGGTCGTGCTCGAGCAGGGCGTGCGCCTCCTGATTCTCGTCCAGGACACTCACCTCGTGGCCCTGCCGAATCATGCGCTTGGCGATCGCGGAGCCCACCCGGCCGCAGCCGACGATCAGCACGAACATCTCGGGCCTCTGTATGTAGCGGGCGGCTTCAACGTCCCCTGCTCGATCTCAAGCATTGCGTCAAGTTAAATCTAATCGGTCCCCCAGCGTTTCCCCTTAGTCCGCCTGGGTCAGCGGGCGGTGACGCCCAGGTCGAGGTCGGGATCGGTGTCCTCGAGGGACTCCGGCGGGCCGGCCCCATCCGGCGGAGCGGTGACCAGGACCCGCACCGGGGACTTCTCCAGCACATAGGCCGTCACCTCCCCGATCTCCTGCGGCCGGCCGCCCACGATGCCTCCGAGCACCCCGCCGCCCTTGATCTGGGACGGTGGCTCCGCGCCGATCACGATCACCTCGACACCGCGTGCCCGGGCCGCCTCGACGATGGCGGACCCGACCGTCCGCGCCCGCACCATCTCCGTGCGCACCTGCACCCCTTCGTATTCCTCGCCGACCCGCTTCGCACGGCGCAGGGCCTCCTCCGCGCGGGCGAGCTTCTCCAGCGGCAGGTGGGCGTCGAGCGGTAGCGACATCGGCACCTCGATCACGTAGATCGCATCGATCGTCGCGCCACCGCGATCGCCGCTCGCCAGCTGCCCCGCCGTACTCATGATGTCGTCGTCCAGCTCCTCGCCGAAGACTGGGACGAGGCTCCGTGCGTACTCGACCTCCGGCTCTTGCGACATGCGCTCGGCGGGCACCTCCACCCGGCGGGTGAGTGAGAGCCCCTCACGGGAGCGGTAGCCGACGTAGGCGAGCAGCCCGGTGACCATCCAGATCGAGCCGAACAGGCGCGCGTCGTCGTGGTAGAAGAAGGTGGCAATCCAGGCAGCAATCGACGCGACCGCGCCGAACGCGGCCGGCAGGGGGAGCTCGCGGCCCCGGATCCGCACATTGAGAGGGACCTTGTAGGCGCGACGCCTGTCCGGCTCCTTGAACCGCAGCACGCACACCGACAGGTGCGCGAGCGCGAATGCGATCAGGGCGCCGTAGGCAAACATGCCGGCCAGCAGCTCGATGTCGAGCGGCAGCAGGAGCAACCCGGCCAGCACCGTGAAGATCAGCAGCACGATCCACGGCGTCCCGTACCGGGGATGGAGGCGAGCGATCCCACGGGGAATCTGGCGGTGCACGGCGAGCATGTAGGTGGTGCGAGCGATGCCGACCATCCCGGCGTTCGCGGCCTGGCTCAGCACGAGGGTCGCGACGATCGCGACCGCGTAACCGAGCAGATCGCCGGAGAAGCCGCCCGTGAGCGCATTGACGACACCCAGCACCGGAGCCTCGATCCACTCGCCCCCGAGCGGTGTGCCGTAGCCGCTGGTCTGGTTGTCGACCGACATCGGCACTCCCTGCTCGACCGGCAGTGCCATCAGCGCGATCGCCGACATTCCGACGAACACCAGCAGCACGACCGCGGCCCCCGTGCCGACCGTGCGGCGGAGCACGTTCCGCCCAACACGGACCTCGGGTGCCAGGTTGGCGGCTGCCTCGATGCCGGTAAAGGCGATCACCGCGATCGTGGCACCGAACAGGAGGTCTGGCCATGTCGGCACCGAGCCGAGGTCGACCGAATTCGCGACCGCCGGCGGGTCGAAGGCCGTGGCGATACCCAGGCCGACAATCATCAGCACCAACGACATGTCGACCAGCGACAGGGCGATGGTGCGCCGGCCACGCGGAGCCTTGCCGAGGAAGTTGTAGCGCGCGACCAGCACCAGCACCAGCAACGCGATGGCCAGGTCCAGCCCCTGGTCGCCGAAGCCGGACCAGAACGCGCTCAGATAGTGCCCGATCGACAGGGTGCTGATCGCGATCAGGATCAGGAAGTCGAGCAGGATCGCCCACCCCGCCACGAAGCTCAGCAGCTCGTTGAACGCGTGCCGCGCCATCACGGCGGAGCCCCCGCGCTCCGGGTAAAGCGTCATGCCCTCGAAGTACGTCAGGGTCGTGATCACGAACAGGAGGCCCGCGACCAGGAAGACGAGCGGCGTCAGCCCGAGCGCGAACGCCGCCACCACGCCGAGCGCGAAGTAGATCGATGACCCGACCGTGCTGTACGCGGTCGCGAACAGGCGCGGGGCTCCCAGCCTCCGCTCGATCGTCACGAGCGCGTCCCTGCGCGGCCGCGGCGCGGCCCCACCCCTTCGACCGGAAGGCCTGTTCATCCGGGGCGATTAAAGCACCCGCGTCACGGGTCCAACCTCAGGCAGGCGCCGGAGTCCCGCGTGCGGTCGCGCCCTTCGCCTCTCGCAGCGGGCGCGCGGGAGCCGAGTCGATGATCACCCGGCAGGGCCGCTTGCCGAGCACGACCTCGAGAGTCTTGCTCAGGACCTTGCCCGAGGGGCGGCGGACCGGCATCGGCATCACGATCGCATCCGAGCGAGCGGCAACCGCCTCGCGAACGATCCGGTGGCCTGCCTCTCCCGGTCGAACCTTGGCAACCGTGCCGCGGACGCGCCGGCCCCGGCCAACCCATTGACGTGCCGTCTCGATCACCGCCTGGGCGGTCCGCTCGGCCTCCGGGATGGGGGCATCGATCGCCAGGTGCTGGGGGACGGTGATGGTCACGATCACCCGGAGCTGTCCGCCCTTGTGCGACGCGAGCTTCAGCGCCGTCGCCATTGCCTCCTCCGAGTACGTGTCCTCCTCGAAGGCGACCAGCACGTCGGCGTACTCGACGGGCTGAACGCCTGCCATCGGCGGGAGCGTGACCCGTGTGGTATCGGTCAGCGACAGCCCCTTGTGACGCCGGTATGCGACGTAGGTGACGACTCCGATCGCCAGCCACGCCCAACCCGCGACCAGCGCGCGGGGATAGAGCGCCATCACCGCCACCCAGGCACCCAGGGTCCCCATTCCTCCCAGCACAGCGAACACCGGTATCTGCACCCCCGCGACCTGAATGTTGAATGGTGCGCGGTACCAGCCCTCCTCTTCCTCTCGCACCCGCACGTCGCCCGGGATCTCGCGCATCCTGTTGCGCGCCAGCCGCCATCGCAGGGCGATCAGCGCCGAGTGCCCGACCGTGAACGACAGCATCGCGCCGAAGGCATACATCGTGCCGAGGAACTCGGCTTCGCCCGGGATGATCACCAGGCACGCGAGCACGCCGAAGACGAGGATCGCGGTGGCCGGCGTGCGCGACCGGGGGCTGATCCGGCGCAGGCGATCCGGGAGCTGCTGGTACTGACCCATCGAGTAGGTCAGCCGGCTGACTCCGATCACGCCCGCATTGGTAGCGATCAACAGGATCACGGCCGCGATGACCGCCACGTAGACCTCCATGAAGCCGGTGAAGGCCCCCAGACCCATGTTCTTCACGATTCCGAGGATCGGGTTCTGCTGGTACGTCGTGGCGAGCTGTGTCGTGTACTCGCCCCCGACTTCCGTTACGGGCAGGGCAGACAGGGCCACGGCCGGTATGCCCGCGGAGATCACGAGCACCGCGAACACCACGTACCGCATCGCGCGGGGTATCAGCCGGCGCGGGTCGCGGGCCTCCTCGGCCAGGTTGGAGATCGTCTCGATTCCGGTGTAGGAGATCATCGCGAGGGCGATGCCGAGCGCGAAGTCGCTCCAGGTGGGGGCCACACCCAGGTGCACGTTGTCGATCAAGGTCCCGAAGTTGAGGACCAGGAAAACGCCGAGCATCATCAGCAGCAGCTGCGTCGCGAAGTCGAACAGGGCGAGGAAGAAGTTGAGGCGCGCCGACTCGCGTACCCCGACGAGGTTCACCGCCGTCAGCGCCAGCACGATCGCGATCCCGGCAAGCACGTTCCCTGGACTCTCGCCGAGCGGCTCCCAGAAGATCGACAGGTAGGCCGGTACGAAGAAGGCCGAGATCGCGATCGTGATGATGTAGTTCAGCATCTGGCCCCAGGCCGCGAAGAAGCTCACGAACTCGTTGAAGGCCCGGCGCGCGAAGCTCGAGGATCCCCCCGCCTCCGGGAAGTTGGCGGTGGCCTCCGTGTAGGTCATCGCCGTCATGACGAAGATCGCTCCCGCGATCAAATAGACGACCGGCGTCATGCCAAGCGCGAACACTGCGACTACCCCGAGCGCGTAATAGATCGACGAGCCGACGTTGCCGTAGGCCGTCGAGAACAGGGCGCCCACGCCGAGCACCCGCTCGAGGCCGAGCCCCTTCGGTCGGTACCTGGCCATCTACTGGAGGGTCAAGACAAAGATCGGCGGAGTTCGGTGGATCGTGCGGACGGCCGAATCATGGCCGCCGCGCAGGATTGCAGAACCCCCTCAGGATCCGAAGCGTGCTAGTACTTCCGGCCGTGAGTCCGGTCGAGTGTCCGGCGAGCGAAAACCGCGACTGACAAGGACGCAGGGAGGCCCAATAGCGGCGCTATTGGGCCGACTGAGGACGCCGTCAGACGTGGTTTGCAGCCGCCGGAGACCGATTGGACTTGCGGTTGGGAGTACTAGAGCCCGGATCGTTTCAGGAAGCGGCCGAGGCGCTTGCGAAACGTCTTGGCCGAGCGCTCGAGCGGCACCCCGTGTCCCGTGTTGCGAAGAATCAGGGTGCGGCCCTTCTTGAAGCGCTCTGCCTGGGCCTCGCAGCCGAACGGGGCGTACAGCACGTCTTTCGTGCCGCAAACGACCAGCACCGGCACCCTCACCTTCGCGACATTCGCGGCCTGTTTCTGGATCGTGTCGATCAGGGAGTAGTTGTCGCCACAGGGGTCCGGGTAGTGCAGCTTGACCGCCGCGTCCCGCACCGCCTTCGGCGCGCTGTGGAACATCGTGCTGCGGAAGCCCGCCTCGGTGCGGCCGAAGAAGCCGTAGTTCAGCAGCCCCGCGACGGGATCTCCACCGGCATCGCATGCGATCCGCTGGAACCCGAACTCGTCGTTTCCGCGGGGGAGATTGGAGAACGAGAAGCCGACGACCACCAGCGCCTTCAGGTCCCGGTACGTGTACGCCTCCGTGATCGAAATCTGGCCTGCTGCGGAGTGCCCCACGAGCCCGACGCGCTTGAACTTCCGCGCCTTGCCCCCCTGCACCGTGAAGGACCCGGTCTTCAACTGGCCCACGATCTGATGCGCGACGTCCGCCTGCGAGCCGATGCATACGCTCTTGCCGTCGGGCGGCTTGTCGCTGGCGCCGTAGCCGAGCCGGTCGATCGTCACCGACGCGCGCCCGGCGCGCGCCATCCCAGCTGCGAAGTTGTAGCTCTTGACCTGCTGGAAGTTCCACAGCCACTCGCCCAGCCCGAGGCCGTGCAGGTAGAGCGTCACGCCGGACCGCTTCCCCTTGGCAGGTGCAGTCAGATGGCCGCGCACCGTGTACGTGGCGCCGTCGGGGGTGCATCCGGGCGCCGCCGTCGTGTTCGTGTTCTTGACCTGAAATGCGACCGGAATCGACGTCACCTTGACGGCCTTGGCCGCCGCGGACGGCACGAACACCACCATCACGGCCAGAAGAGCCGCGCATGTGACCCGGATGATCGCCAGCCTGAGAACGAGCTAGATGGTATCGAGGCGGCTTCGCCGCCACCTAAAGTCTCGTGCTTCGCGCCTTCGGCGCTCGCTCTAGATGATGAACGGCACGATCAGCAGCGCGACGATGTTCGCGACCTTGATCATCGGGTTGATCGCCGGCCCCGCGGTGTCCTTGTAGGGGTCGCCGACCGTGTCGCCGGTGACCGCCGCGGCATGGGCCTCCGATCCCTTCCCGCCGAACGCTCCGTCCTCGATCAGCTTCTTCGCGTTGTCCCACGCGCCGCCGCCCGAGGTCATCGAGATCGCTACGAACAGGCCGGTGATGATCACGCCGATCAGCAGGCCGCCGAGGGCCTGGTACGACAGGATGCCGACCACGACCGGCACCACGATCGGTATCAGCGCCGGCAGGATCATCTCCCGCTGGGCGCGCGCGGTCACGATGCTCACGCAGGTCCCGTAGTCGGGCTTCTCCGTGCCGTCCATGATGCCCGGCTTCTCCCGGAACTGACGCCGCACCTCTTCCACGACCTGGCCGCCGGCACGACCGACGGCCTCGATCGCGAGCGAGGCGAACAGGTACACCATCATGCCGCCCAGCAGCAGGCCGATCAGGACCTCCGGAGTGGCGAGGTCGAACGGCTTCACCGCCCCACCGGCTGCCTCGTCGACCAGCTCTGAGCGCCAGCTCACGAACAGCACGAGCGCGGCGAGCGCAGCCGAACCGATCGCGTAGCCCTTCGTGACCGCCTTGGTCGTGTTCCCGACAGCGTCGAGTGGGTCCGTCACGGCGCGCACGTCCTCGGGCAGGTCCGCCATCTCCGCGATGCCACCCGCGTTGTCGGTGATCGGCCCGAACGCGTCGAGCGCCACGATCAGGCCGGTCATCGAGAGCTGCGCCATCACCGCGACGCCGATGCCGTAGATCCCCGCCAGCTCGTTCGCGCCCAGGATGCCTCCCGCGATCAGAAGCGCAGGCGCAGCCGTCGACTGCAGGCCCTGCGCGAGGCCCTGGATGATGTTCGTCGCGTGACCGGTGACCGACGCCTGGCTGATCGTCTTCACCGGGCGGAAGCGGGTCGACGTGTAGAAGTCCGTGATCACGAAGATCAGGCCGGTGATGACCAGGCCGATCAGCGTGCACAGCCACAGATCCCCTGTCGAAGGGGCCGCGACGTCCACCTCCTTGGTCGTGAGGTTGTCCATCATCCACTCGGTGATGGGCAGGAAGGCGGCCGCTGCGATCACGGCGCTCACGAAGACGCCCTGGTAGAGGGCGCGCTCGACGCTGCCGCGGGCACGAGTCACAAGCGCGCCGATCACCGACGCGACGATCGACACGGCGCCGAGCACCAGCGGATAGATCGCCACCTCGCGCTGCTCGTTGAAGGTCAGGACGCCGAGCAGCATCACCGCCACGGCGGTGACGGCGTAGGTTTCGAACAGGTCGGCGGCCATCCCGGCACAGTCGCCCACGTTGTCGCCAACGTTGTCCGCGATCACGGCGGGGTTGCGCGGATCGTCCTCAGGGATGCCCGCCTCGACCTTGCCCACCAGGTCCGCGCCGACATCCGCGGCCTTGGTGAAGATACCGCCGCCGAGTCGCGCGAACACCGAGATCAGGCTGCCCCCGAAGCCGAGGCCGATCAGCGCGTCGATCGCCTCCTTGTCACTCCGGTCGGCCAGGAGCAGGATCCCGTAGAACCCGGCCACGCCGAGGAGTGCGAGGCCCACGACCAGCAGCCCGGTCACCGACCCGCCCTTGAAGGCGACGTCGAATGCCCGCGCGACCCCGCTGCGAGCGGCCTCGGCGACGCGGGCGTTGGCGCGCACGGACACGTTCATGCCGATGTAGCCCGCGGCGGCGGAGAAGCTGCCCCCGATCACGAACCCGATCGCGGTCTCGATGTCGATCGCGATCGCCAGCGCGATCGCGATCACCACCGCGACGATCCCGATGATCGTGTACTGGCGGTTGAGATACGCGGCCGCACCCTCCTGGACGGCCTGGGAGATTGCCTGCATCTGCTCGTTGCCGGGCGATTGCGACAGCAACCAGCGAGTCGTCGCGGCGCCGTAGACGACGGCCACGCCGGCGGCTGCCAGCGCGAGCACAACGCCCCAGTCGGTCAAGAACTCACTCAATTGCAACGCCCTCCGTCATGTCGTTTCTGGGTTGCCGCACGGCGCGAGGTGGCATGCGGCGGGGGGGCAGCGAAGCTGCCGAGGGGGGCCGAAGCCCCCCCAAAAGCCGCCGCAGTGTATCGGTCGTTCCCGATGCGCCGCCTGACGGCGAGCTCCGGTGGTCGCGATCAGCCGCCGCTGCCCGGCGGCACCCACAGGCCGCCGGCGCCGCCGGGCCGTTCCGGCCCCCCGCCCCGGCGGGGGCCGGGAGGCTGCTGCTCTGGTTGCTGCGCCCCCGGCGGGCCCGGCTCCGGTGTGTCTCCGGGCTCAGCTAGCTGCGCGTATGCGAGCTGTAGCTGCGAGAGCGCGTCGCGGATCGGGCGGACCTGCTCCGCGTCCTGCTCCTCCACCAGCGGCAGCAGGGCACGCACTCCCTCGATCGCCAGGCGCGCCTGGCCGATGTCTCGCATGTCCTCGGCGCCGGGCGCGAGGCCGAGGCGCTGGCCGCCGAGGTTCACGAGGCTGACGATGGTCTGGAGCAGCACGTCGCGGACCGTGATGCGCCGCAGCTCTTCCTCGAGCTGCGCCCGGAGCTCCTCCTCGGAGGGTTGCTCGTGACTCATCGAGTCGCCTCCCCGCAGGGCGCCGCCAGCGCAGCCCCTGCCGTGGCGTAGGTCGCGCGGGTGTCGGCCACGGTCGCGGCGTAGACGTCCGGCATGGGCTCACCGTCGTTCGCCCGCCGGCGCTGGCGCTGGGACCCGTTTCCGTTTGCGAGCAGCGAGCCCAGGTCGCCGAGGTGCTCGTCGAGCGACAGCTCGGCCCGCGCGTCGGCGGTCCACTCCAGCAGGCGCTCGACGGCCGCAGCGGCGGGAATCTCCGCTACGGCGTCGAGGTCGATCAGCCTGCCGTCGAGCCCGTGGCGGATCGCCCGCCAGAAGTTCTCCTCGATCAGCCGGTTGGGCGGGGCCGATGCCGTCAAGCCGGCATCGTGATCCAGCGCGGCCTGTGCCGCACATGCCGTCGCGAGAGCGAGCAGCGCCGTGGACTCGCCCGCGCAGGACTGAGCGTCCATGATCCTGATCTCGACGGTCCCGTAGGTGAGGTGCGGGCGCACGCTCCACCAGATCTCGGTGTGCTCGTCGATCGAGCGCGTCCGGAAGAGAAAGTTGACGTAGGCCGCATAGGCCTCCCAGCTTCCAAAGTGGTCGGGGATTCCGCAACGCGGGAACATCCGGGTGAAGATCTCCGTCCGCGCGGAATGCAGACCCGACAGGCGGGCCTCCGCCCATGGCGAGTTCGCCGAAGCTGCCAGCAGCACCGGTAGCACCGGGCGAAGCGCGTCGCACACCGCGACCGCGCGGTCGGCGCCCCGAATGCCGACGTGAACGTGGTTGCTGAAGGTGTTGTTGCGCCACGCCACGTACTTCAGCTTCTCCTCCACCAGCCGGTAGTGGGGCGTGTCGATGATGCGCTGCTCCTGCCAGGGGCTCCACGGATGCGTGCCGGTCGCCCCCAGGGCCACGCTGCGCGCCTCGGCCAGCGCGAACAACCGGCGGCGGCGCTCGTGCTGGCGCTCGAGCGCGTCACGGAAATCCTCACCCTTGCCGGAACGGATCTCCACCTCGGAGGCGATCAGCTCGCCGATGAGGGAGTCGACCAGCAGGTCGTCGGCATCCGCCTCCGCTCGGACCTCTTCGAAGACATTGGACAGCGAGAGCGTGTCCGGATCGAGCAGTGCGAACTCCTCCTCGAGCCCGATCGTGAAGTCGGTCGAGGACTCGAAGACATCGCGCGCAGCATGTGCGTCGAAGACGGTCAAACGCAGAAAATCGGAAGTCGTCTAGGTGAGATAGAAGTAAAGGGCATACAGCAGGTCCACCGCCGGGCTCGAGGTATGGACGGTCACGTCCGGCGGGACCTGAAGCAGTGCGTCGGAATAGTTGAAGATGATCTTCACGCCCGCCTCCACCAGGTCGTCCGCGGCGCGTTGCGCGGCGGCGGCCGGGAGGGCCAGCACGCCCACCACGATGTCCTCCTCGTCGACGACCTCGTGCATGCTCGCGTAGGGCCGTACGGTCATGGCGCCGACCTTCTTCCCGATCCGCTTCGGATCCACGTCGAAGATCGCGACCACGCGGAATCCGTGGTCAGCGAAGATGTCCGAGCTCGCGATCGCCTGCCCCAGGTTGCCGGCCCCGAACAGGGCGATGTTGTGCTGGCCCGACGTCCGCAGGATCTTGCGGATCTGGGAGACCAGCGAGTCGACGTTGTAGCCGACACCGCGCTTGCCGAACTTGCCGAAGCCCGAGAGGTCTCGCCGGATCTGCGTGGAGTTGATGTGGGTGTAGTCGGACAGCTCCTGAGAGGAGATCGTGTCCTTGCCCATCTTGCGCGCCTGGGTCAGCACCTGGAGGTAACGCGACAGCCGCGCCGCCACCCCGAGCGACAGCCGATCCCCGAAGGGCTTCGTGTCCACGGTTCCGTCCGTGCCCATCACCTCGTCATGCAGGCTCGCCATTCCGCCATCGCCACTCAACTGGGGGCTCCGGCCTTGGAGAGGCGGTGCTCGAGCGCTGCTTCGTCGACGACGTATTCGAACGCAGGCTCGCCGTCCACGAGCACCACCGGGATGCGCTCGCCGTAGCGCTCGCGCAACTCGGGGTCGGCGCTCACGTCCACGACCTCGAGGTCGAACGGCGTCCTGGCTCCCACGCGCTCGAGGGCCTCGGCCGCCTCGTCGCACAGACAGCAATCAGGCTTTGTGTAGAGGGTCAGTCTCGGCATGGGAGGGTGCGTCCGACCGGCTGTCTGGCCGCGGTCACGCCAGGGCCGTGCTGCGCGCAAACGCATCGAACGCCAGGAACTCAGGATACGGGACATGCGGCACGAACCTCGCCGCGGACGCGATCATGGCCGCGTTGTCCGTGCAAAGTGCTGCCGGCGGGATCTTCAGCTCGAGTCCGCGAGCGGCGCACTCCTCCTCCACGCGTGAGCGCAGAAGGGTGTTCGCCGCCACGCCGCCCCCGATCGCCAGCCGGCGGTGGCCGGTCCGCTCCAGCGCCTGCCCCAGCTTGACCATCAGGGACTCGACCACGGCCCGCTCGTACGACGCCGCCAGGTCGGCACGCAGAGCGAGTGTCCGGTCGGGGCCGAGGTCCCGGACCTTGTAGACAAGCGCCGTCTTCAGCCCGCTGAAGCTGAAGTCGAGCGAATCGCCGCGTCGCATCCCGAGCGGGAAGTCGAAGGCTCCCGGGTCGCCCTCGCGCGCCAGGCGGTCGATCGCGGCACCCCCGGGATAGCCGAGCCCCATCAGGCGCGCACCCTTGTCGAGCGCCTCGCCGGCGGCGTCGTCGCGGGTCGAGCCGAGCAGCTCGTATCCATCGTGTCGCGTAACGCTCGCAAGCAGCGTGTGCCCCCCACTCGCGACCAGGCAGAGGAAGGGCGGCTCGAGCGGGTCCGGTTCGAGATAGTTCGCCGCCACGTGCCCGTGCAGGTGGTCCACCGCGGCGAACGGCAGCGTCGCGGCGGCAGCGAGCGCCTTCGCCGTGGACAGGCCCACCAGCAGGGCCCCGATCAGCCCGGGCCGGCTGGTCGCCGCGACCGCGCCCAGGTCCCGCAGCCCGGTGCCTGCCTCGCCCAGCGCCTCATCCACCACCGTGTTGACCAGCTCCAGGTGGTGGCGGGATGCGATCTCCGGGACCACCCCGCCGTAGCGCTCGTGGAACCTGGCCTGCGAGGAGACCACGTTGCTGAGGATCTCGCCGGCGGGCGTCACGACCGCCGCACATGTGTCGTCGCACGACGTCTCGATCGCCAGCAGCGGGTCGACCCCAGCATTCATAGGCGAGCGCCCGCAGGGCGCGAAGCACGTGACTTTAGGGGGGCGAAGCCCTCGATGTTCATCGGCGAGCGCCCGCAGGGCGCGAAGCAC
>Ga0190275_10001559_pt1 | contig 16946 bp, 12 predicted proteins | sample Popmic550T_FD_133745 | JGI IMG/M metagenome (GOLD analysis project Ga0190275, IMG submission 133745) | Populus adjacent soil microbial communities from riparian zone of Yellowstone River, Montana, USA - 550 T | ecosystem: Environmental > Terrestrial > Soil > Riparian zone > Trees stand | place...
ACCAGAATGAGCACCGAGACCCGCACCATCGAAGAGACCCAGCAGAAGCTCAACGCGCTGCTGGCCCGCTCGGCCACCGACGCCGGGTTCCGCGCCCGGCTGCTGAGCAGCCCCGACGAGGCCATGGCCGAGTTCTCGGGCAAGCCCGTCCGCCACGACCTGAAGATCGTGTTCATCGAGAACGACGCCGACGCCACCTTCGTGCTCCCCGCCCCCATCGTGGGCGCGTCGGAGCTGTCGGAGGCCGAGCTCGAGGCGGTGGCCGGCGGGATCGTGCCGCTCCTCTGCGCGGGCATCGCCGCGGGTGGGCTGATCGGGGCGGTCCTTCACGAAGCCGGCTATCTCTGAGACCGGCAGGCGCGCGGCGCCCCGCATCGCCGAAACGGAGCGGCCGCCCCCGGCCGCTTCCTCCCAACCCCACACACCCTTCGAGGCACACGCACATGAGCACGATCACCGAAGCCACCCAGTTCTACGCCGCCAACCCCGCCGCGCAGCAGGCCGACATGGCCGTCCTGCAGAGCATGCTCGCGCGCTCGGCCACCGACCCGGCCTTCCGCCAGCAGCTGCTGACCGACCCGCGCGCCGCGGTGTCGGAGTTCACCGGCCGCGAGGTGTCGGAGAGCGTCAACGTGGTCTTCATCGAGAACCAGGCCGACGCGACGTTCGTGCTGCCGCCCGCCGTTGCCGCCGATGCCGAGCTGTCGGAGTCGGAGCTGGAGGCGGTGGCCGGCGGCAGCGAGCTCCTGATCACCTTCATCGGCGTCACCGTGGGCATCGGCGCCTACAAGCTGTTGCACGACATGGCGGCGCACTGAGCGTTCCCACCCATCGGCCGGCGCCCACGCGGGCGCCGGCCGGTATCCTCCGGCGCGGCCTCCGCTCGTGGGCCCGCGCCGGTTCGCCAACCAGACCCGTGCGCCGTGCCGGCACCCCGCCGCGGCCGATCCCGACCGATGCAGCCGAACGACCCCTTCGCCCCCGCCGCCCCGACGGCCGGCCCCGCGCCAGACCCGTGGGCGCGCATCGCCGAGCGGGCCGCGCCGCTGTTCGAGCGCCTGCGCGGCGGCTGGCCGGCCGACGCGCCCGACGCGGGGCGCGCGCGGCTGGAACGGTGGCGCCGGACTGCCGCCAGCGACCACCCGGACCGCTTCGCGCGCCGCCTGGCGTGGGACGGGCTGGGCGAAGACGAGATGCTGCGCGCCCTCGGCGCGTCGGCCCCGGCGACGGCGGGCCCCCTGCCGGCCTGGGCGGAGACGATGGCCGAGGCGTACGGGCGCTCGCGCACCGAGCTCGACGCCCGCTTCGGCGAGGCGTGGGCGGAGCCCGACCGCGCGGTGGACGCGGACGCGCCGCTGCCGTTCGAGACGCTGCTCCTGCCGCTGGTGCGCGTCGCGCGCGAACGCCTGCGCGCGGCCCGTGGCCCGCTGGCCGGTGAGGCGGGCGCCGCGATCGCCACGCTGGAGCGCGCGTTGCTGGAGCGGCTGTGCCGCATCTGCGAACGCGCGCTGTTCACGCAGTTCAGCGTCCGGCGCAGCGTGGTCCAGCAGATGGGGGGGGCGTCGCTCTTCGGCGTCGCGACCGGCGCGGGGGAGCTGTTCGACGGCTTCATCGGCACCATGCGGCGCGGAGGAATGCTGGAGTTCTGGAACGAGCACGCGGTGGCGGCGCGCCTGTGCGGCACCGTGGCGGAGCTGTGGGCGCACGCCACGGCCGAGTTCCTCGGCCACCTGCGCGACGACCGCGCGGAGCTCCAGGCGCTGCTGGGCGGCGGCGCGCCGCTGGGCGGGGTGCGCGCGCTGCGCTGCGACCTGTCCGACCCGCACCACGGCGCGCGCGCGGTGGTCGTCGTGGAGTTCGCGTCCGGCGTGCGCGCCGTCTACAAGCCCCGGCCGCTGGGGTTCGAGGCGCTGTTCGCCGGGCTGGTGCGCTGGCTGAACGCGGGGCGGCCCGGGCTGGACCTGCGCGCGCCGCGCGTGCTGTGCCGCCCCGGCCACGGCTGGCTGGAGTTCGTGGACCACGCGCCCTGCGCCGACCTGGACGCGGTGGAGCGGTTCTACCACCGGGCCGGCGCGCTGCTCTGCGTGGCGTACGTGCTGAACGGGTCCGACTTCCACCTGGAGAACCTCATCGCGTGCGGCGAGCACCCGGTGCTCATCGACATGGAGGGGCTGTTCGGGCACCGCTTCGTCCTCCCCGAGGTCATCCCCAGCCAGCTCCTGGCCGGCGCCGAAGCGCAGCGGCGGATGACCCGCTCCGTGCTCTCCACGCGCATGCTCCCCACCCTGCGCATCGGCGACGACGGCCGCGCGGACGACACGGGCGCGCTGGGCGCCGGGATGTCGTTCGAAGGGCCGGTGGGCGTGCGCGAGTGGATGGACGTGAACCGCGACGGCATGCGGCAGGGCGTGCGGCGCATGGACGCCGCGCCGCCCGGCCGCAACCTGCCCCTGCTGGACGGCGTGCCCGTGCCCGGCAACCGGTTCGTGGACGCCATCGCCCGCGGATTCGAGGAGGCATACCGCGACGTGCTCGCGCGGCGGGGCGAGCTGGCCGCGCCGCACGGGCCGCTCGCCGCCGCCCGGGGCCAGGGCGCGCGCTTCATCCTGCGCAACACCAGCCTGTACGGGCAGCTGCTGGAGCGCTGTCTTCACCCGCAGTACCTGCGCGACGGGCGCGACCGCAGCGTGGAGCTCGACGTTCTCTCCCGCGCGTTCCTCTCGCTCGAATCACCGCCGCCGGTGTGGGCGCTGGTCGCCGAGGAGCGGGCGTCGCTGGAGCAGATGGACGTGCCCTTCTTCGAGGCCGTCGCCGACAGCGAAGCCCTGCCGCTCGCGGACGGAACGCGGGTTCCCCGGTGCTTCGACCGCGCCGCGCTCGACGAGGCGCACGCCCGCCTGGCCGCGCTGGACCCGGACGACCTCGCGTTCCAGCTCCAGGCCGTCCGCGGCGCCTACGCCGCCTGCGCGGTCCGCGGCCTGGGCCCCGCCCCCGCGCCGGCGCCCCGCCGGGCGGACGCTGCCGCCCCGCGCGCGGCCGCGTGGGACGCGGACGCGGCGCGCGACGAGGCGGCGCGGCTGGGGCGCGAGGTGATGGGGATGGCGATCGGCGGCTCGTGGTTCGGCATGGGCTACCACGCGGTGGGCCGGCGCTACGTGTACGGGCCCATGCCGCACGGCGTGTTCGACGGCTACGGCGGCGTGGCGCTGTTCCTGGCCGCTCTGCACCACGCGGGCGCCGGGGTGGAGTTCGAGACGGCCGCGCGCGATGCCCTGGCGCCGCTGCGCACCCGGCTGGGCGACCTGGAGCGCGCCGTCTCGGGGCGCAGGCAGGTGGCGCTGGGCGCGGGAACGGGTCTGGGATCGGCCGTCTACGCGCTCACCCGCTGCGCCGGGCTGCTGGGCGACGACGCGCTGCTGCGCGACGCGGCGCGCGTGGCGGCGCTGGTCACCCCGCGCGCCATCGGCGCGGACACCGTCCTGGGGATGCTGGGCGGCGCCGCGGGCGCGGTGCCGGGGCTGCTGGCGCTGCACGGCGCCACGGGCGCGGAGGCGCCGCTCCGGGCGGCCGCCGAGTGCGGCGCGCACCTGCTGGGCGCGCGCGCCACCTCGCGCGCCCACGGGCTGCGGTACTGGCCCACCCTGAACGGCGCGCCCGAGCCGGGGCTGGCCCACGGCCACGCGGGCATCACCCTGGCCCTGTACCGCCTGGCGGCGGCGACGGGAGACGATGCCCTCCGGGAGGCGGCCGACGAGGGCGTGGCCATGGAGCGCGCCATGCTGGCCGGCCAGGACGAGCGGCGCGACGCGGCCGCCGCCTCGGCCCCGTGGGGGCAAGGCCCCGTGGGCATCGCCCTGGCGCGCCTGGCGGCGCCCGCGTGCACGCCGGAGAGCTGCGCCGAGATCGCCGGCGCGCTCGGCGCCGCCGGGAGCGAAGCGGTGGACGGCGCCTGCGCGGGCGCGCTGGGGCGGGTGGAGCTGGCCATCACGGCCTCCGTGCGCCTGGACCGCCCCGACCTGGTGGCCCGCGCGCGGCGCGATGCGGCGCGCGTGGCGGCCGACGCGCGGGCCCGCGGCGGGTACCGCTGCGGCTGGGGCCACGACGCCGCCAACCCGGGCCTCTTCCAGGGGCTGTCCGGCATCGGCTACCAGCTCCTGCGGGCTGCCGATCCCGGGCTGCCCGCGGTGCTCACCTGGTCGTGACGCGGGGCGCGGCGACGCGTCCGGGCGCCACCCGGATCCCTCTTTCGTTCAGCGACGCGAAGCGATGAACAACCTGGTCGTGTTCGGCGGCCACTCGGCCGTGCCGGGCGCCACCCCCATCCCCCACGTGCGGATCGACGGAGCGGTGGTGGGCTGCGGGGTGGTGCCGGCCGCCGAGCCCGCGTTCCGCGCGGCCTCGCCCGACGACGGTGGCCGCGTGCTCGTCGAGGTGCGCGCGTTTTCGTGCAACTACCGCGACAAGACGTTCTGCCGGGCGATAAGCGCGCTGGACGCCGGGCGCTTCTCCACCGTGGGCTCCGAGTTCATGGGGGTGGTGCGCGAGGTGGGACACGCGGTGTCCACCCTGCGCCCGGGCGACCGGGTGATCACCAACCAGCACTACGAAGGCGTGACGCGGGGCGCCGACGGCGTGCGGCACGGCGTGGTGAGCAACCAGGCGTCGCGCCGCTGGCACGTGCTTCCCGAGCAGAAGCTGCGGCGCATCCCCGACCGCATGAGCGACGAGGTGGGCGGCGGGTTCGGCCTGAACGCGCAGACGGCGTACAGCATGATCCGCCGCGCGGGCCTGGCGCCCGGCGCGCGCGTGCTGGTCACGTCGGCCACGTCGAACACGTCGCTCGCGCTGATCGGCGGGCTGCTGGCGCGCGGCCTCGAGGTCTACGCGGCCACCACGTCGCCGGGGTGGGTGCCGCGGCTGCGGGAGACGGGCGTTCGCGACGTGCTGGCGGCGCCCCGCGCCGAGGGCGGCTTTCGCTGTGGCGACGCGGCGGACCGCTTCGCCCGCGCGGTGGGCGGGTTCGACTGCGTGATGGACCCGTTCTTCGACCTGCACCTGGAAAAGGCGCTGCAGCTGATGAACCCGTTCGGCACGTACGTCACCTGCGGGCTCTTCGGACAGAACCCCGACGCGGCGCGCGACTCCGGCACCGACGCGCCCATGGATGTCCGCCCCGTGCTGCAGTCGGCCATCGCGCGCAACCTGTCCATCGTGGGCAACTGCATCGGCCTTGCCGGCGACCTGGACCAGGCCATCGCCGACTTCGAGTCGGGCGCGCTGCGGCCGCTGGTGGACCGCTCGTACGGCGGCGACGACGCCGCCGGCTTCCTGGAGCGCACCTACAACGACCCCCAGCGCTTCGGGAAGGTGGTCTTCCACTACGCGTGAGGCCGGTCCACGCCGGATCCCTCGCGGCGTTTCACCCGAAGGAGAGTCCGCGGCCAGGGCCGCCGCCGCTTCCCCCGGCCGCTCCGTTCCACGACCCGCGATCCCCGCCGCCGCACCTCGCCCCGCACACCCGTGTGAACGAGATGTCGGCGGCGGGGATCGCCGCGTCCGCGCGCGCCGCGCCGGTGGCGTGGCGCCGGCCTGCATGGCCGCTGCGGAGGTCGGCCGGCGGCCCGCACCGCGGTTTCGCGCCAGAACGAAAGCCGGTCCGGCATGGCGGGGCCAAGCCGGACCGGCGGTGGATCGTCCTCCGTGCCGCGAGGCGGCTCGGCTAGTCCTGCGAGACTTCCTGGTAGTAGTAGTACGCCGCGATGAGCGTGATGGTGACGGCCACGGCCGGCGAGCCACCGTTCACCGCTTCGAGCTCGCTCTCCGAGAGTTCCGCGCTGGGGTCGATCATGTCCGGCAGCACCACGGTGGCGCTTCCCTTGTTCTCGACGAACACGATGTTCACCGCCTCCGGCACCTCGCGTCCGAAGTGCTGGTTCAGGGCGGTGCGCGAGTCGCTCAGCAGAAGCTTGCGGAAGTCCACGTCGGTCGCGGAGCGGGTCAGCAGCTGCTGCATCGCCTCGTCGGCCTTCTGCTTGACCTCCGGGTTGTTGCGGTAGGCCTCGACGTACTGCTGCATGGTGCCTCGATGGGAAAGGGGTGGGTGCGGTACTGCGGGTGCGGTTCCGCTGAAAGCCGGCACCACGCCGGCCGGATGCGCGTTCGTCGTGGTCGTCTGCACGTCCGGAAAAGGCAACGGGCATACCACATTCGATACGGACCACAAGCTCCTGGGATGAAAGAGCTTACGTCTCCCCGCGTCTCGAATTTTCTCGCGGGGAATGGAGTCCCGGCTCTACCGCGTAGAGACTCGGCTCGCCGCTCCGCACGCGGCTCGGGGAGACGAAAAGCGGCGGCGGAACGAGGATCTTCTCCTGGTGGGACGCTCGCACGTGGAGCCGCCGGGCGGGGCGCGCTCGTTCGGCTGGAGCCGCGCCCGCCCGTTTCGCGCGGCGGCCGCCTCAGACGAGGGTGGTGCCGTCGATCAGGATCGGATCGGTGACGGGGCCCACCGGGCCGAACGGCGGCGGGCAGACGGTGGGGCCGACAAAGGGCGCGATGTTCACGCCCCCCGCCACCGAGTCGAGGTTCTCCTCGGTGAGGGCCGAGTCGTCGGTCGCCTGCGGGGTGGGGGTGTTCTGCTCCGACATGGGTCGATCCTCCGAGATGGGGGTGTGGGGCGGTTGCCTGGGACGGCATAGGGTAGAGCAACGGGCATACCTCTCCGGGACGAATTTGAAGTGCCTGCGGGACTTTGGTTTACACGCATTTGACCCCGGCCTCGCCCACGGGGAGTGGAGTCCGGGCTCTACACGGTAGAGAATCGGCTCGGGCCTGGAACGCCGTTTTCCGAAGGCGGCGTGAGGGGCCGTGCAGAGACGGAACGGTTCCTCGCGCTAAGCCTCCTCGGCCGCGCAGGAGCGGGCGCGATCTGCCGGAAACGCGCGACCCGGCGTGGCGGGGGCCACGCCGGGTCGGCGGGAGTCGGGCCGGCGCTCGGCCGGAGAGGCTTCATCTGTCGCGACGGTTTTCTCTTCGCGCGAGGCGCCGGCCGGCCCGGGGCTCAGTACAGGGGGATCTCGATGGTCGGGACCGGGAACTTCGGGATGCAGCCGCCGTTCCCGTCGTCGTAGACCCCGCCCGAGACCGACTCCAGGCCCTCGTCGGTCAGCGCTTCGTCGGCGGCGTTCCGCGGCTCGGTGTTCTTGTCGGACATGGTGCGTTCTCCTGCCTCGTGGGTGGCTCCGGCCGCGACGGCCGAGGGGGGTGGGCGGCGCGGTCGGCTCCGCCCGCTCCTGCTTAGAAGGGGCTGATCGTCGGATCCGTCGGCAGCGGGCAGATCACCGGCTCGATCACGGGGCGGATGATGCAGCCGATGTCGATGATGCTGGCGCCCCCGGAGACCGACTCCAGGTTCTCGTCCGAGACGCCGTCGGTCTCCGGCGCGTGCGACTGCGGGGTGGTGCTCTTCTCGTCGGACATGGGACTCTCTCCGGGGGGCGGGTGGCGGGGTGCGGTACGCCGCCGGGAAAGGCAACGTGCATGCCGATTGGCGTGCGGATCGTAAATCATCTACCTGCAGAGATTTACATCTACCTGATCACCAAACGGGGCGGTCGTGCGTGGAGCCGGGGCTCTACTCTCTAGAGGAGCGGTTCGGGCTCGGAGCCGCGAAAGCGGGTGGGGATCGTCGTCGGCCGCCTTCACCCGGGGGTGATCCTCGTGCACCCACATCAGCCGTTTCCACCGCCGGGCCGACGTGTCCAACGAGACGAGGCTCGGGGACAGGGTCGACCGGGTGGATCCACGCCGCTTTCCTCGTGCTCACCGACCCTGCCAGGGATCCCTGGCGCGGAGCGGGACGGCGCCATTGCGGCGGCCGGCGTCCCTTTCGGGAGACACCCGTTGACGCCTGTGGAGAACACCTGTATATTCTGCAAGTCAAAGCAGCTCAACGCGTTAGCTGGGATTTCCCGCGGCCGGGCGCACGATTCGGCCGCGTTTTCTTTGGAGGGAGTTCATGCGGCTTCGGCGAGGGGACGACAGGACGCTGGGCGTGCTGCTGGCGACGCCCACGAGGTGGATCGCCGACGGCACGCTCCCCACCTCGGCCGGCGTGCGGCGGCCCCGCTTCGCGTTCGGCGAGGAGCCGGCGAGGGACATCCCGTCGGCGCTCTGCGACGACGACACGCAGGACCTGGTGCTGCTGCTGGAGGCCGGCCCCGACGAGGGGGTGCTGATGGCCGCGTCGGGCACCTGCCGCATCCCCTCGAGCGGCGAGAGCGACCTGCTGGAGCACGCGTCGGCGCGGCTGGCGGCCATGCGGCAGGAGCGCCTGCGGCAGGCCAAGCGCCAGCGCCTCCCCGACCAGCTCATCGCCTACTTCGAAGAGCTCAACGCCGCCGAGACCGAGGACGAGGTCTTCTTCTCGCTCGCCGCGCACGCGCTGCGCATGGTGGGCGCGCACACCGCCGTCACGCTGGTGCGCGACGACGCGCGCGGCATCCTCCGCGCGCCCGCGCGCCCCGGGGCGCCCGCGAACGAGCACCGCCTCTGCATCCTCTGGGAAGACCGCTTCGTCCGCCCCGGGCTGGTGTTGGCGGTGGACGCGCGGCGCGACGGCCCCTGCCCGGCCGCGGCGCCGCTCTTCGGCGACCCCGCCACCTCCATCGCCGCGCACGTGCCGGTGGCCGGCGAGGCGGTGCTGATGCTGACGGAGCGCCGCGAAGACCGCATCTTCGAGCCCGAGGACTGGGACGTGCTGCGCGCCCTGGCGCTGCAGGCCGAGATGGCGCTGCGCCGCATCCGCCTGATCGAGAGCGTGCGCAGCCTGTCGCTCACCGACTCGCTGACCGGGCTGGCCAACCGCCGCCACATGGACGTGGTGATGGAGCACGCCTGGGCCGCGGCCCGGCGCGGCGAGCCGCTGGCGGTGATGGTGATGGACCTGGACGGCTTCAAGGCGGTGAACGACCGCGACGGCCACCACGCCGGCGACGCGGTGCTCTGCGCCGTGGCCGCGGCGCTGTCGGACGAGGCGCGCGGCTCCGACGTTGTGGTGCGCTACGGCGGCGACGAGTTCCTGGTGATCCTCCCCGGCGGCAACGCCGCGGCCGCTTACGCGCTCGCCGACCGCGTCCGCGCGCGTCTCGCGGGACAGGTCGGCGTCAGCGAGGGCGTGGCCATCTACCAGCCCGAGCTGAACAGCCCCGACGACCTGGTGCGCGAAGCCGACCGCGCCCTGTACGACCGCAAGCGCCGCCACGGCCGCCGGTAGGCGCCCTTCGCGGCCGACACCCTGTCGCTCGGGCGGAAGGGCTGGAAGACGCACGAACGGCGGAGTCGGGCGTGTCCCTCCGCTGCGCTCCGGGCCGGGCTTCGCGCGCCGTAGGCAACGAAACGACCGTTGCCAACGGCGCCGAGCCCCCGGCGCGCCAGGCCTCCCTGCGGATCCAAAGGACCAGCGCGGGCGCGCCGGTGTCTCGGCCCTCCGGGCGCGAATCCCTCACGCATCGTGGCGATTTCCGTCGCCCGCCCGCGCCCGTCCGCCTCGGCGCGATCCCGAACGCCGCGGCAAGCCTCGTCTCTCGCCGCGAAGTACGCACCTCGGTGCGCCCTTCTCTCACGCCCGCACCGGGCAGTTCCGTTCCGGGTCCCGGCACCAGCTTTTCGCACTCCGTATAACCTGACGGCCCGACGTCGACGCCCTACGAGGCGCGCCGCAGAACCTGCGCGTCGGCGAAGCCGGGGAGGACCAGGCACTCGGCCCACGCGTCGTCGTCCGGGTCGTCGGCCAAGGGGGTGTCGATCACGGCCAGGAAGGCGTCCACCACCTCGGGGTCGAACTGGGTGCCGGCGCAGCGGCGCATCTCGTCGCGGGCGTGGGCCTCGGTGTAGGCCTCCTTGTAGCTGCGGCGGGTGATCATGGCGCAGTACGCGTCCACCACCGCCACGATCCGCGACGCCAGCGGGATCTCCTTCCCGCTCAGCCCGTCGGGGTAGCCGCCCCCGTCGAAGCGCTCGTGGTGGTGCAGCACCACGTCGGCCACGCTCTCCAGCACCGGCACGTTGCGCAGCAGGTCGTGCCCCACGCGCACGTGCGCCCGCATCAGCTCCATCTCCTCCGGCAGCAGCGGCCCGGGCTTGTTCAGCACCCCGTCGCTCACGCCGATCTTCCCCACGTCGTGCAGCAGCGCCGAGTAGCACACCAGCGCCTGCTCCCGCGGCGGCAGCCCCAGCTCCTGCGCCACCAGCCGGGCGAAGCGCGACGCCATCTCGCAGTGGCCGTGCGTGTACGGGTCCTTGGCCTCCACCGCGTCGGCCAGGATGCTCACGGTGCTCACGTACGCCCGCTGCAGCGCCTCCTCCAGCCGGCGGTTCTCCACCGCCACGCCGGCCTGGTGCCCCACGCTCAGCAGCGTCTCCACGTCGTCGGGGTCGAAGCCCATCCCGCCCTGCCGGTCGCCCACCAGCACCACGCCGTCTAGGTCGTGCATCATCACCACGGGGCTCACCACGCAGTTGCGGAACTGCTCGGCGTCGCGCTCGGGCGGGGCGATACCGTCGATGCCGTTCACCGTGCCGTCGTTGCACACCACCGGCTCGTTGCGCTCCACCACCCGCCGGCAGAGCGCCTGCAGGAAGACGGACGGCTCGCTCCCCGGGTAGCCGTCCACGTCCACCGCGGCCCGCGCGCGCAGGCGCCCCCCGGTCCCGTGCGACACGTACACGCCGCGGGTGGCGCCGGTCAGGTGCAGGCACGCGCGCAGGACCATGTCGTACACGTTCCCGCCGAACATCGCCCGGTGCACCTCCACCAGCGCGTGCCGCAGCGTCTCGGCGCGCTCGCGCTGCCGCTCGAAGGCGCGGCGGATGCCGTCCAGCTCGCCGCGCGCCGTCTGCAGCTCGCGCCGCGTGGACTCCGCTTCGGCGCGGGCGGCCTCGGCCTCGGCGCGCTGGGCGTCGGCCTGGGCGCGGGCGGCGGCGGCGTCGCCGCGCGCCATCCCCAGCTCGCCGCGAAGCGCCGCGTCGTGCGCGCGGTAGGCGCCCGACGCCGCGTCCAGCAGCGACAGCACGGGGTCGTCGCCCGGCGGCTCGACGGCGAGGGGATTCGGGTGCGGGTCCATGTGGTGACGCCCGGTTCGAGAACGGCCAGCGGATCTTTTGTCCAACGGAAGCGCACGGCGCGTGCCCCCGCGCGGCACGAACGGTTTCACCGAAATGCGGAGCAGCGTTTCACCAAAATGGTGAAATTTGCTGATTTTCGATTGCTGCATTTCGCCTGCGCCCACCGGTCCAAGCATCCCCGATTCTGAATTCCCGCTCATCGCTCCCGCCGTCCGATCATCCTCCATCGACAACCCTCCGCCCTCCGCAATCGGATCAACCGCAACAACTTAGTTCTTCGAGGAATGAATCGCGGAATGGCGTAAGTGCGCGCGTCGTCGAACACGAAACAGATCATTTCACCAATCCGGTGCAGATGCCGCGGCACGTGGACCCGTGATTGCCCAGGGACCGGGCAGGCGACAACGCCCCGAGTTCCAACGGTCACGGTTATCGGAGAGGATCAGGATGAAACGCTGGATCGCCCTTGCGGCGCTCGCGGCAGTGGCCGCGTGCAGCGACGCGCAGCCCCTGGGGACCGACCGCGAGGCGCTCACGCTGCGCCGCGTCGTGCTCGACCCCGCCGTTCGCGTGGACCCGGTGCTCAGCACCACGCTGGCGCTGGCCAACCCGCTCGACCGCCTCGAGGTGCTGGTCACCTACGACAGCACCGCCAGCGGCGACGCCGTGGCGAACGCGGTGCGGGCGACCGGCGCCACCACCATCCGCTTCAAGCACCTGCCCATCGTGGCCGCGCTCGCGACCCCGGCGCAGCTCACCAGCGTCTCCGGCATCCCCGGCGTGGTGTCGCTCTACGCCAACCGCGAGCTGCGCTACCTGCTGGCCGAGAGCATCCCCAGCATCCGCGCGAACATGGCGCGGGTGGCGGGCTACACCGGCAAGGGGATCGGCGTGGCGATCCTGGACAGCGGCGTGGACGGCCTCTACAACCCCGACCTGAAATACCCCGAGCACGTCGTGCAGAACGTGAAGCTGCTCGGGAGCATGAAGGACCTGATGTCGCCCGACAGCTCGCCGGTGGCGGCCAGCCTGTTCGTGGAGAACCTGCCGAACACCGACCTCACCGGCGGGCACGGAACGCACGTGGCCGGCATCGTGGGCGGCTCCGGGGCGAGCTCGGCGGGCAAGTACACCGGCGTGGCGCCGGGCGCCAGGCTCATCGGCATCAGCACCGGCGAGACGATCGCGGTGTTCTGGGCGCTGGCCGGCTTCGACTGGCTGATCGACAACGCCGCGAAGTACAACATCAAGGTGGTCAACAACTCGTGGGGAACCTCGGGCGGCGCGTTCGACCCCGCCGACCCCACCAACGTGGCCACGAAGGAAGTCTACAAGGCCGGGATCAGCGTGGTGTTCGCCGCGGGGAACGACGGGCCGGGCGAGAACACCCTCAACCCGTACAGCGCCGCCCCGTGGGTGATCAGCGTGGCCGCCGGGTGCAAGACCGTCTTCCCCGACGCCACCAACTCCGCGGCGCTCTGCGCCGGCGGCGCCTCGATGATCACCGACTTCTCGTCCCGCGGGATCCGCGGCGACGCGCTGCACCACCCCGACATCACCGCCCCGGGCGCGCTGATCGTGTCGACCCGCGCCAGCACCGGCACGCCCATGAACGTGCTGGACGTGCCCGACGACCTGTTGAGCTGCGCCATCCCGCAGCTGCAGCTCCCCTGGTACACGTGCATGAGCGGCACCAGCATGGCCGCCCCCCACGTGGCCGGCACCATCGCCCTGATGCAGGAGGCCGCGCGCGGCCGGCTCAGCCCGGACGCCGTGCAGCGCAACCTCACCCGTACCGCGCGGCCGATGAACGGCTACGCGCTCTGGGAGGCCGGCGCCGGCTACCTCGACGCGTACGCCGCGGTGATGGCCTCGCGGCGGTAAGGCAGGATCGCGCAGGAGCCCGATTCCCTCCATCGACCGGGGAGGGGGCGGGCCGACCGGGATCGACCGAGAGACCGGCCGCCGCACAGGGGCGGCGGCCGCCCAAGCAAACGACGACGGAACCAGGACGCACCGACCATGAAGCGCACCCTGCTGATCCCGCTGCTGGCGCTCGCCGCGGCCGCCTGCCACGACACGCAGCCCACCGCGCCCGCCGCCCCGGCCGGCCCCGCCCGCCTCGTCACCGTCCCCGGCGGGCCGCGGATCGACCCGCAGCTCACCTCGCTCCTGGCGGTGACCGCGCCCGCCCAGAAGCTGGTGGTGATCGCCAACTACGACCCCGCGAAGACCAGCGGCGCCGCGTTCGCGCGGCAGGTGGGCCGCCTGGGCGCCGGCGTGATGACCTTCCGCAACCTGTCGATGGTGGTGGCGCTCGCCACGCCCGCGCAGGTCCAGGCGATCGCCGGGCTGGGCGGGGTGCAGAGCGTCTACGCCAACCGCGCCGACCGCCTCCTCCTGCGCGAGAGCACCCAGTCCATCGGCGCCGACCGCGTGTGGGCCGGCGGCGTCACGGGGAAGGGGATCGGCATCGGCATCATCGACAGCGGCATCAACGGGCTCAACCCCGACGTGGGGTATCCCACCAAGACGGTGAAGAACCTGAAGTTCACGCTCAACTTCGCCTACCTCACCGAGGACACCACCACCCTGCCGCGCCCCGGGGGCGAGCTGTTCGTGGACAACCTGCCCAACAGCGACAACACCGGCGGGCACGGCACCCACGTGGCCGGCATCGCGGGCGGCAACGGCGGCACCAGCTTCGGCGCGTACCGCGGCGTGGCGCCGGGCGCCAACCTGATCGGCCTGAGCGCCGGCGAGGGGCTGCACATCCTCTACGCCTCGGTGCTGCAGGCGGTGGACTGGATGATCGACAACCGCGTGCGGCACAACATCAAGGTGGTGAACAACTCGTGGGGCGGGATGGGCGAGTTCGACCCCAGCGACCCGATCGAGGAGGCCTTCAAGACCGTGCACGACGCGGGGATCACCGTGATCTTCGCCGCGGGGAACGACGGGCCGGCCGAGAACACCATGAACGTGCACAGCGTGGCGCCGTGGGCGATCAGCGTGGCCGCCGGGTGCAAGCTCTTCGTCACCGACCCCACCAACTCGGCGTCGCAGTGCGTGGACGCGGGCGGGCGGGCCCCGGTGCTGGCCGGCTTCTCGTCGCGCGGCGTCGCGGGCGACCCGCTGCAGCACCCCGACATCACCGCGCCCGGCGTGCGCATCGTCTCGGCGCGCTCCTACGCCGGCGTGGTGGCGCCGCTGGGCATCACCAGCGACCTCAACGCCTGCAACATCGGCTTCCAGAACCTCGACGACTTCACCTGCATGTCGGGCACGTCCATGGCCGCGCCGCACGTCGCGGGCGTGGTGGCGCTGATGCAGGAGGCCGCGGGCGGCAAGCTCACCCCGGCGCTGGTGGAGCAGCTGCTGGTCAACACCGCCCGCCCGCAGCCCGGCTACGCGCAGTGGGAACAGGGCGCCGGCTACGCGGACGCGTACGCGGCGGTGCAGGCGGCGCGCGCCTACCGCTGAGGGTTTCTCGATGACGATCGAAAGGGCCGCGCCGCCGTCAACCTGACCGGAACTCGGGCCGGCGGCAGGCCCCAGGGCGAGGTCGGGGTAACGGTTCCCCCCCGGCCTCGCCCGCTTTTCGTGCCGGGTTTCACATGGATCCGGCTGTAGCTCGGTGGATGCGCGGAAGGGCGAACGGCGGGTGGGGCGTGTTCGGCGCTGGGGCGCCGAACCGGGCTGCGCGCTGCGTAGGGCACGATACCGCCGTGCCCAACGCAGCCGGGCCCGCGGCGGCCCGCGCCCGGCATCGTCCCGGGCGGACGCGGCGGCGCCGCGGGCCGCCGCGTCCCCGGCCCTCCGGGCGCGCATCCCTCACGCAAACGCGCGTCGCGCCGCCCATCATCCCCGCGCATCCCCGGGGCATCCCTCCGGCCGTACCCCTCCCACCGCCGACACCCACGTGGCCGGGCGACGCATCTCCGGAGATGCTTCGCCCGTGTGGCGCGTGGCGCAGTCGACCGGCCGGTTGCACCATTTTGCAAACGTGCACAGATTGTGTCCGCACCACTCCCGAGCATTGGGCGCCCTTAGAGGCCGATGCTGACGGCTTCAGTCCGTCCGCCGTTCGTCCATCGCACGCCAGGCCAGGGTTGTGACGCGTCCCGCCGTGCTGGTCATCGACCCCTCCGCCGCCACCGCGGGCACGGTGCGCGAAGCCGTGGGCGCGCGCGCCGAGGTGCGCCACGCGGCCACGCTGGGCGAGGGGCTGGAGCAGCTCCGCGGCGGCGCCTGGGCGGCCATCGTCCTGGCGCTCGACATCCCCGCCTGCGACCTGGAGCTGGTGCGGCGGATCATCGAGGCGGGGACGCCGGCGGGCACGCTGGTGCTCCTCGCCGCCCGCCCCACCATGCAGATGATGGTGGACGCGTCGCAGCTCGGGGTGCTGGGCGTGTTCGCGTCGCCGCCGGAGCTGGGGCAGCTGCAGGCGTCGCTGCGCGAGGTGTTCCAGGCCGAGGAGGTGATCCCCGTCTCCGCCGCCGACATCGGCGACCCCGACGACGAGGCGGCCATCGGCGGCAGCCCGGCGATGCTCGAGGTGTTCCGCATGGTCGGGCGCGTGTCCACCTCGTCGGCCACGGTGCTGGTGCTGGGCGAGAGCGGCACGGGGAAGGAGCTGGTGGCCCGGGCGATCCACCGCAACAGCGCGCGCGCCTCGGGGCCGTTCGTGGCCATCAACTGCGCCGCCATCCCCGAGAACCTGCTCGAGTCGGAGCTGTTCGGGCACGAGAAGGGGGCGTTCACCGGCGCCATCGCCCGCAAGATCGGCCGCTTCGAGCGCGCCAGCGGCGGCACGCTCCTGCTCGACGAGATCGGCGACATGTCGCTGGCGCTGCAGGCCAAGATCCTGCGCGCCCTGCAGGAGCGCGAGATCGAGCGCGTGGGCGGCGACGACCGCATCCCCGTGGACGTGCGCGTGGTCGCCGCCACCAACAAGAACCTCCGCGCCGCCATCGCCGACGGCACCTTCCGCGAAGACCTCTACTTCCGCCTGGCCGTGGTCACGCTGCAGCTCCCCCGGCTGGTGGAGCGCGGCGGCGACGTGGACCTGCTGGTACGCCACTTCGTGGCCTCGCACGCGGCCCGCTACGGCCGCGACATCCGCGCGATCGCGCGGCCGGTGCTGCAGCGCCTGCACGAGCACGACTGGCCGGGCAACATCCGCGAGCTCAAGAACGTGCTGGAGCGCGCCGTCCTCCTGGCGCACGGCAGCGTCCTCCTCCCCGAGCACCTCCCCCTCGACCAGCTCCGCCCCCCGCCGGCGGAGACCGACGGCGCGTCCGGCAGCCCCCTCGCCGGCTACGCCCCCGGCCTCTCCATGGCCGAGGTGGAGAAGCTGCACATCCGCGAGGTGCTGGTGCTGGTCAAGGGCCACCTGGGCAAGGCGTCCGACGTGCTGGGCGTGCACCGCAACACCCTCACCCGCAAGATCCGCGAGTACGGCCTCGAAGACGTCGCCTGAACGGACGGACAGGGCGCACGCGGAGCAGCAGAGGAGCGGAGAAGCCGATTCCTCCGCTCACCTGCTTCTCCGCTTCTCTGCGTGAGCCGCTGTTGCGGGATCTGTCGATGGAGGTGCATTCAGCCGCCGCCGGTGGATTCCCCGATTTTGTATCCGTTGCCCGAATTTTGTGCAAGCCTGGCGCCCTCCACGACGCGACGCCTCACCGTGAATCGCCGGAAATCCAGCAACGGCAACACGGTTCGCCTCCAGCGCGCACCGGCACGGCCCCTGCTCGTGAATGGTGGTGCGTCGCACCGATCATAACTTGCCCAGGATGCCGCCCGTGAACATCCGTCGC
>Ga0190275_10001560_pt1 | contig 16938 bp, 15 predicted proteins | sample Popmic550T_FD_133745 | JGI IMG/M metagenome (GOLD analysis project Ga0190275, IMG submission 133745) | Populus adjacent soil microbial communities from riparian zone of Yellowstone River, Montana, USA - 550 T | ecosystem: Environmental > Terrestrial > Soil > Riparian zone > Trees stand | place...
GATGCCGTATCACCCCGTCTTCAACGTACGCCGCTTCGACTCCGCGTCGCGCGACAAGTTCTTCCTCGTCATCCAGGCGCGCGACCCGAAGTTCAGGCTCGACGAGGTCCGCAGAGTGCTGCAATCGCTCGGTCCCCGTGAGGTCACTGATGTTCCCTGGTAAACAAGGCAGAAGGCAGAAGGCAGAAGGCAGAAGGATTCTTCTGCCTGGCCGTGCCTTGCTCATCCTTCTGCTTTCTGCCTTCTGCCTTCTGCCTTTCTCTGGCTGCCGCCAGAAGATGGCCAACCAGCCGCGCTACGACCCGCTCGAGCCGAGCGACTTCTTCGCCGACGGCCAGTCGGCGCGGCCGCGCATCGCCGGCACCGTGGCCCGCGGCGAGATCTCGGGCAACCCCTTCTTCGACACCGGCAAGACCGGGGGCCAGGTGACCGACGGCTTCCCGATGCCGGTCACGATCGACGTCATCAACCGCGGCCACCAGCGCTTCGACATCTACTGCGCGCAGTGCCACGGCCGCACCGGCGACGGCAACGGCATGATCCCGTCGCGAGGCTTCCGCCGGCCGCCGTCGTTCCACACCGAGACCCTTCGTACTGCAAAGACAGGACATATCTTCGACGTCATGACCAATGGATTCGGCTCCATGCCGCCGTACGGAACGATGATTCCGCCGGGCGACCGCTGGGCGATCGTCGCCTACGTCCGCGCCCTCCAGCTCAGCCAGCACGCCACCGTGGCTGACGTCCCGACGCGCGACCAGGCGAAGCTGAATGCACCGGCGGCGTCGACCCAGGCGCAGCCGACAACGCACGGCCAGCCGACGACACACGGCCAGCCAACGACGCACGGTTCGGGAGGAGCACACTGATGGCCTCCTCCCGCAAGCAGACTTCCGATACCACGACAGCCACCGGCATCGCCCGCGCGCAGGTCCCGGCGCTGGCCATCGGCATCCTCGGCATCGTCGCCGCGGCGGCCGGCTTCTTCATGGACCGGCCCGAGTTCTTCCGCTCCTGGCTGCCCGCCTTCGTCTTCTGGTTCCACATCGCGGCCGGCGCGGCCGGCGTCCTGATGCTGCAGTACGTCACCGGCGGCGAATGGGGTGTCCTGATCCGCCGTCCGCTTGGCGCCGCAGCGCGCACGCTGCCGCTGTTCCTCCTGTTCGCCATCCCGCTCGCGCTCGGCCTCGAGCACATCTACACCTGGGCGAACCACGACCTCGTCGCGCACGACGTGCTGCTCCAGCAGAAGGCGAAGTACTGGCTGAACGACACCGGCTGGATCATCCGCTCGATCGTCTACATCGGCCTGCTGTCGCTCTGGGCGTGGCGGCTGCGCAGGCTGTCGCTGAAGTTCTACGAAGACCGCTCCCCCTACGTCGAGCTCGCGCGCCGCAAGTGGGCCGCATTCGGCCTGCTGGTGTTCGTCATGACCCTGACGTTCTCCGGCATCGACTGGGTGATGTCGCTCGAGCCGAAGTGGTACTCGTCGATGTTCGGCATCGCCTTCCTCATCGGCGCGGGCCTCTCCGCCTTCGCCTTCGTGACCTTCTTCCTGACGCTGCTGTCGGGCAACGAGGCGATGGAGGACATCCTCCGGCCGAGCCACTTCCGCGATCTCGGCAACCTGATGCTCGCCTTCACCATGCTGTGGGCGTACACGAACTTCTCCCAGTTCCTGCTCATCTGGTACGGCAACATCAAGGAAGAGACGCCCTACTACACGATCCGCATGCACGGCGGGTGGGGCGTCATGGCCGCCCTCCTGATCGTCTTCCACTTCTTCCTGCCGTTCTTCATGCTCCTGATGCGCTCCATCAAGGACCGTCCGGGGACGATCGCCATCGTCACGGTGATCATCCTGGTGATGCGCTTCGTCGACATCTACTGGCTCACCGGCCCGGCGTGGTATCCCGACCACTTCTACTTCTCCTGGATGACCGCGGCCGCGTTCCTCGGCATCGGCGGGCTCTGGCTGTGGGCGTTCATCACCCAGCTCAAGGGCCAGTCCATCATCCCGATCCACGAGACCTGGGTCGACGAAGCCATCCGCGAGGGAGCCCTGCGCAGGGAGGCCCGCAATGCCTGACCATCTGCAATATCAGGACGAAGACCTCTTCAATCCCGACACCGCGCACGAGCATTCGGACGTGCCGGTCAAGGGACTGCTCTGGTTCATCGTCATCTTCATCATCTTCTCGGTCATCTCGTACTTCATCGTCCTGTTGCTCTACAACGGGCTGGTGAAGGCGGAGCGGAAGCGCTCCGACCCGCCGCGCACGACGGTGGATCGGCCGGCGTCCGCCGACGTCCCGCAGAACCAGCCGCTCCTCCAGCCGTTCCCGCGGAACGACGGGGAGGGGAGGGTGATCCCGCCGCAGGCGAATACGCCGGTGACCGATCTCGTCGACATGCGCGCCGCCGAAGACAAGGTGCTGCAGAACTACGGCTGGGTGGACAAGGGCGCGGGGATCGTGCACATGCCGATCGCCGTGGCCAAAGAGGTGATGGCGGCGAAGCTGGCGGTGGAGGGGCAGTTGGGTGGGACTCCGGCTGCGACGACGACTGCTCCGCTCTCGACTCCGGCTCCCTCGGGGCAGCCGGTTCCGGCGGACACGGGGACGGTTCCGGCGACGAACACGGGGGCGCAGCAGTGAGGTTCCTTCGCGAGACTGCCGGCCGAAGGCCGGCGGACCGGCCGGCCGAAGGCCGGCGCTCCGTGGCGCTCGCTGCGCTCGCGTTCGTCGCGCTCTGCGTTGCGTTGCCCCTCGTCGCCCAGAACGTCATTACCGATCCGCCCCGGATCTCGATCGCCCAGAAGCTGAACACCCAGGTGCCGCTCGACCTGATGTTCCGGGACGAGGCGGGCAAGGTCGTTCGTCTCCGCGAGTTCTTCAACAACGACCGGCCGGTGCTGCTGAACTTCGTCTACTACCGCTGCCCGATGCTCTGCCCGATGGTGTTGCAGGGGACCACCGAGTCGCTGACGCACCTGAAGTTCGACATCGGCAAGCAGTTCGACGTCGTCACGGTGAGCATCGACCCGCGCGACAGCGCGAAAGACGCGGCCCGGATGAAGGAGAAGTACATCCGCCACTACGGGCGTCTCGGCTCGGCGGACGGCTGGCACTTCCTCACCGCCAACGAGACCACGATCCAGAAACTGGCCGACGCGGTCGGCTTCCAGTACCAGTACGACAGCCGCACCGACCAGTTCGCGCACGGCGCGGCGCTGCTCATCCTCACGCCGGACGGGCGCACCTCGCGCTACTTCTACGGCTTCGAGTACAAGCCGCGCGACCTCCGCCTGGCCATCGTCGAGGCCTCCGAGGGGAAGGTCGGGAACGCCGTCGACGACTTCCTGCTCCTCTGCTTTCACTACGACCCCGCGACGGGAAAGTACAGCCGCAACGCGATGATGTTCGCCCGGGCCGGCGGCGTGACCACGCTGCTCGCGCTCGGTGGCTTCATCTTCGTGATGATCCGTAAAGAGCGCATAACCAAATGAACGATTTCCCGCTGTTTCCCGAACAGGCCTCGAGCGTGTCGCCACTCGTCGACGGGCTGTATCTCGGCCTCGTCGCGATCACCGGTGGCGTCTCGCTCCTGATCTGGATCGCGATCTTCTACCTCGCCGTCAAGTACCGCCGCCGTCCTTCCAACGAGCTGGCGCAGGAGCAGGAGCCGCCGATGGCCCTGGAGATGACCTGGACCATCATCCCGGGCATCATCTTCATCCTCATCTTCGTCGCCGGCGCGTGGGTGTTCTTCCGGATGCAGCGCGTCCCGGCGAATGCCATCGAGGTCTACGCCACCGGCCGCCAGTGGATGTGGAAGTTCCAGCATCCGACCGGGCAGCGCGAGATCAACTCGCTGCATGTCCCGGTCGGCCGGGCCATCAAGATCACCATGGCATCCGAGGACGTCATCCACTCCCTCTGGTTCCCCGCCTTCCGCGTCAAGGCCGACGTCCTGCCGAACCGCTATCGCACGATGTGGTTCGAGGCCACCAAAACCGGCAAGTTCCACATCTTCTGCGCCGAGTACTGCGGCACGATGCACAGCGGCATGATCGGCTCCGTGATCGTCATGGAACCGACCGAATACCAGCAGTGGCTGGCCGGCGGCAGTGAAGGCTCGCTCGCCTCGCAGGGGGAGAAGCTCTTCCAGAAATACGCCTGCAACACCTGCCACATGGACACCGCCACCGGCCGCGGTCCGGTGCTCGCCGGCCTCTATGGCCAGAGCCGCCCGCTGACCGACGGACGGAGCGTGGTCGTCGACGACAACTACATCCGCGAGTCGATCCTCAACCCGGCGGCCAAGATCGCCGCCGGCTACCAGCCGCTCATGCCGGCGTTCCAGGGGCAGGTGAACGAAGAAGACCTCATCCGCCTCCTCTCCTACGTGAAGTCGATCCCCGCGCCGCAGACCGGATCCGCGCTGGCCGTCGAGTCGCCGCAGTCGCGCGGCACCAGCGCCGGCGCACAGCCGGCGGCTGCCGGTGCCGCCACTGCGCCCGCCCCGCAGCAGCAACAGCAGTAAAGGTAAAGACCATGACCAGTACGACCATCGACGACGCACCGTTCATCGAGCCCTCCACGCGGCAGCGGCGGAACTATCTCAACGACGAGTACGGCGTGCTCTCGTGGCTCCTGACCAGGGACCACAAGCGCATCGCCATCCTCTACCTCTTCTCGGTCACCGTATTCTTCGTCGTCGGCGGCATCTTCGCCTTCCTCATGCGCCTCGAGCTCCTCACGCCCGAAGGCGACATGTTCACCTCCGACACCTACAACAAGCTCTTCACGCTGCACGGCATCGTGATGATCTTCTTCTTCCTCATCCCCGCCATCCCGGCGGTGTTCGGGAACTTCATCCTGCCGATCATGCTGGGGGCGAAAGACCTCGCCTTCCCCAAGCTCAACCTCCTGAGCTGGTATATCTACATGGTCGGCGGCGTCTTCGGCGTCATCGTCATCATCACCGGCGGCGTCGACACCGGCTGGACGTTTTACACGCCGTTCTCCACCCAGTACTCGAACACCAAAGTCTTCGCCATCACGCTCGGCGCGTTCATCACCGGCTTCAGCTCCATCCTCACCGGCCTGAACTTCCTCGTCACCATCCACCGCATGCGCGCGCCGGGGCTGACCTGGTTCCGCCTGCCGCTGTTCGTCTGGTCGATGTACGCCACCAGCGTCGTGATCATGCTGGCCACGCCGATCCTCGCCATCACCCTGGTGCTGCTGATGGTCGAGAGGGTCCTGCAGGTCGGCATCTTCGATCCCGCCCTGGGCGGCGATCCTGTGCTCTACCAGCACATGTTCTGGTTCTACTCCCACCCGGCCGTCTACATCATGATCCTGCCGGGCATGGCCATCATCTCCGAGTGCGTGGCCGCCTTCACCCGCAAGCGGATCTTCGGCTACAAGTTCGTCGCCTTCTCTTCGCTCGGCATCGCCTTCCTCGGCTTCCTCGTGTGGGCCCACCACCTGTTCGTGGCCGGCATCTCGGTCTACTCGGCGATGATCTTCTCATTCCTGACGATGCTGGTCGCGGTCCCCTCGGCGATCAAGGTCTTCAACTGGACGGCCACGCTCTACAAGGCCTCGGTGTCGTGGCAGACGCCGATGCTCTACGTCCTCGGCTTCATCGGCCTCTTCACCATCGGCGGCGTCACGGGCCTCTTCCTCGGCGCCCTCGGCATCGACGTCCACGTCCACGACAGCTACTTCGTCGTCGCCCACTTCCACTACATCATGGTCGGCGGGACGATCATGGCCTACATGGCCGGCATCCACTACTGGTGGCCGAAGATCACCGGCCGGATGTATCCGGAGTGGTGGGGCCGCCTCTCCGCGCTGCTGGTGTTCGTCGGCTTCAACCTGACCTTCTTCCCGCAATTCCTCGTCGGCTACGTCGGCATGCCCCGTCGCTACCACGCCTACGCGCCGGAGTTCCAGGTCCTGAACGTGCTCTCCACCGCCGGCGCGACCGTGCTCGCCGTCGGCTACCTGCTCCCGATGCTCTACCTCGGCTGGTCGCTCAAGTTCGGCCGCAAGGCCGGCACGAACCCCTGGGGCGCGGTCGGCCTGGAGTGGGCCACCAGCTCCCCTCCGCCGAAGGAGAACTTCCATCACACGCCCGTCGTGACGTGGGAAGCCTACGACTATCCCGCCTTCCTCAAGGCGATGAAGGAGACCCAGGATGCGTAGCAATCCGACGCTCCACGATCTCCAGCATCCCGGCCACGAAGGGGAGGAAGGGCACGACGAGCATCATCACCCGTTCCTCCAGCACCACTTCGAAGACCTGGGGCAGCAGCACGAAGCCTCGACCCTCGGCATGTGGTTCTTCGTCGCCCAGGAGATCCTCTTCTTCGGCGGTCTCTTCTGCTGCTACTTCATCTATCGCGAGATGTACCCCGCGGCCTGGAAAGCCGGCTCGCACCACCAGAACTGGCAGATCGGCGCGGCCAACACCATCGTCCTGATCGGCAGCTCGCTCACCATGGCCCTCGCGGTCTGGGGCGCGCAGGGAGCGAAGCGGAAGTTCACCACCCTGATGCTCGTCCTCACCCTGATCCTCGGCGGGATCTTCGTCGGCGTGAAGGGCTACGAATACGCGGAGCACATCCACGAGGGACTCTTCCCGGGTTCGGCGTTCACGTACGTCCAGCACGACAACCCGCAGCTCACCCGCGGCGTCGAGCTGTTCATGACCTTCTACTTCACCATGACCGGCCTGCACGCCCTGCACATGATCATCGGCGCGGGCCTGCTGCTCTGGTTCATCAAACGGACGTGGCGCGGCGACTTCGGCCCCGAATACTACGGCCCGGTCGAGATCATGGGCCTCTACTGGCACTTCGTCGACATCGTCTGGATCTTCCTCTTCCCGCTCCTGTATCTCGTCTGAGGAACGCAATGGCCCAAATCCAATCACAGCCGAACGACCACGAGACCTACACCGGCCACGCCGCCCCCCATCACCAGGCGTCCCTGGTCTCCTACTTCGTCATCTTCTTCGCCCTGATGGCCCTCACCGTCATCACCGTCTGGATCTCCCGCATCGACCTCGGCGCCATGAACACCCTGGTCGCCATGGTCGTCGCCATCATCAAAGCCCTCCTGGTCATCCTCTGGTTCATGCACGTCATCCACTCCCCGCGAATGACCTGGATCGTCGTGATCTCGTCCTTCCTCTGGCTGGCGGTAATGTTCGCGTTGTTCTTCAGCGACTATCTGACGAGGGCGTGGAACATCTACTGAGCGTGGTGTTCTGCTCTACTCTGCCGCCCGCTACGCGGGCTCGCCTCCTCTCCTTCCGCTAAACCCGCCCTAAAAGGGCGGGCCTACAGATCTTTCGCCGCCTACGGCGGCTGAGAGAGCCGGGCGAATTCGGACACACGATCGCCGCGGAGTTCGCATCGTTGACGTAAGCGTTGTTGCTGCGAACGCCTCCTGCGCCCGTACCACCGCCAGCCGCTTGGTTGATGCACTCGTGCCGCCGCGCCACTTCTGGTTGAACGCCGATGCTGCCGTAGGCAGCAAAAGATCTGTAGGCCCGCCCTTTAGGGCGGGTTTAGCGACGGAGTAGGAGGTGAGCCCGCGTAGCGGGCGACAGAGAAGATCCGGCCGAGGTATCATCCCGCCGGGACTTCCGCACGGGTCGCAATGACCCATGCCATGCACATATTCGTCGCTGGCGACGCACGTTACTTTCTCGACCAAACAGCGGCAGCCATCGATCACACCCGATCTCGAGGAACGTCTTCTTCCGTATCTTGGCGGGATCGTCCGGCAACTCGGCGGGATGGCGCTGGCGGCGAACGCCGTACCGGACCACGTGCACCTGCTGGTCACCCTGCCGCCCACGATCGCAATTTCGGAAGCAGTCGGAAAGATCAAGGGAAGCTCGTCCAAATGGGTCCACGATTCATTTTCGGAAAGGCGTCTCTTTGCCTGGCAACGCGGGTTCGGCGCCTTCAGTGTCAGCCGGTCGAATGTCGCGACCGTCGCGCGGTACATCGAGGGGCAGAAGGAACATCACCGGAAGGTGACCTTCGAGGACGAATTCGCCCGTCTTCTGACGCGACACGGCGTCGATTTCGACCCGCGGTACTTGTTGGAATGACCTGTTCTGTCGCCCGCTACGCGGGCTCGCCTGCTCCTCCGTCGCTAAACCCGCCCTAAAGGGCGGGCCTACAGATCTTTTGCCGCCTACGGCGGCGTATCTCGATTCATGAGCTGAGCGATGCATTCGTACGCGAATCGTGGTTGTCGACACCTGACGAACAACCGGTGGGTCGTAGTCGGCCGTTGACAGGAGCCGTCTGGCTAGCCGTGCTCTAGCCGCCGTAGGCGGCGACAGACCTGTAGGCCCGCCCTTCAGGGCGGGTTCAGCGGCGGAGGAAAAGGCAAGCCCGAGTAGCGGGCGACAGAGAAGGATCAGATCGGTGCGATCTCGTTTCGTGACAGTTTCTCGAACCTCACGAACAGCAGCACCGCCACGACGGTCAGCCCCGCGCACAGCCCCCACCACAACCCTACGATCCCCAGCCCGGCTTTGAAGCCGAGGAAGAGGGCGACGGGGAAGCCGATGAGCCAGTGGCCGACCAGGTTGGCGTAGAAGGCGTATTTGGTGTCGCCGGCGCCGCGGAGGACACCCGCGCCGACGGCCTGGATGCCGTCGGAGAGCTGGAAGACGGCGGCGACGAGCATCAGCGGGAGCGACGCGAGGATCACGTTCTCCTGGTCGGTCACCAGGCGGATGATGGGGCGGGGGAAGAAGGCGAATGCGAGGGCGCTGAGGCCCATCACCACGGCTCCGGCGACGAAGGCCATGCGGCCGGAGATTCTGGTCGCGTACGGATCGCGCGCTCCGATCGCCTTGCCGACGCGCACCGACCCCGCCGCGGCGACGCCCAAGGCGACCGTGAACGTGAACGAGGCCAGGCCGATCACCAGCTGGTGCGCAGCAATGTGCAGCGTGCCGAGGCGCGAGGCCAGCACGCCGACCAGCGCGAAGATCCCCACCTCGGCGCCCATCTGCAGGCCGACCGGCAAACCGACTCTCGCCGCGCGGGCGATCTCGGCGGCGTTCCAGCGGTGGCTCACGTGCTCCACGCGGCCGACTTTTGCGACCGCCGCCGTCACGATCGCCAGTTGCAGGATGCTGCAGAGCACCGTCGCGATCGCGGCTCCGGCAACGCCCATGGCCGGGACCATCCGCAACGGTCCGGTCCACGCCGGCAGAACGCTGCCGCCGAACACGAATAGGACGTCGAGGAACAGGTTGGCGATGTTGGCGATGATCATCGAGACCAGCAGCGGCCTCGTAACGTGATGTGCCTGCAGGAACGAGCGAATCACGAAAAAGAGCAGGAACGGGAAAAGGCTGAGCAGGCGGACGCCGAGGTACACCTGCGCCAGCGGCACCAGCTCCGCCTCCGAGCCGATGTAGGGGAGGAGGATGACCGCCGCGCCGAGGATCAGGGTCAGCACTCCGGCGACGATCAGCGTCAGCCAGACTCCCTGCCACAGCACGCGCCGGGCGCGGGCTTCGTCGCGCGCCCCGAGCGCCTGCGACATGAGCGGGTCGACGCCCATGACCATCCCCATCCCCATGATCGAGAAGGCGAAGAAGATGGCGTTGCCGAGACCGGCGCCGGCCAGCTCCTTCGCGCCGAGGCGTCCCAGCACCGCCACGTCCACCAGGCCCATGAGCTGGTTCCCCGCCTGCGCGGCCGCGAGCGGCGCCGCGAGACGGAGCAGCGTGCGAAATTCCTGGAAGGCTCGACCGCGCATGGAACGCGGGATTTTAGTAGTATTACGCGCTTTTTTACGGCTGAGGACTCAGAACAGATGCGTTACCTCGTCACCGGCGGTGCCGGATTCATTGGTTCTAATTTCGTCCGCTACATCTTCACCAAATATGGCGAGGACGCCTCCGTGGTGAACCTCGACAAGCTCACTTACGCCGGGATCCGCGAGAACCTGGCCGAGTACGAGGGAAAGAAGAATTACCGTTTCGTCCAGGGCGACATCGCCAGGCCGGAGGATGTGGCCGAGGCCTACAAGGGCGTCGACGGCAGCGGCGTCGACGTGGTGGTCAACTTCGCCGCCGAGACCCACGTCGACCGCTCCCTCATGGAGGCCGGGACGTTCATCGAGACCGACGTTCATGGCGTCCTGGTGCTGCTGGAGGAGGCGAAGAAGCACGCCCCGAACCTGAAGCGCTTCGTCCAGATCTCGACCGACGAGGTCTACGGCTCGATCGACGACGGCTCGTTCCGGGAGACCGACCCGCTCAACCCGCGCAACCCCTACTCGGCGTCCAAGGCCGGCGGCGACCGGATGGCCTACGCGTACGCACAAACCTACGGCATGCCGGTGATCGTCACCCGCGCCTCGAACAACTACGGGCCGTTCCAGTATCCCGAAAAACTGATCCCCCTCTTCGTCACGAACGCCATCGACGACCTCGCGCTGCCGCTCTACGGCGACGGCAGGAACGTCCGCGACTGGCTCTTTGTCGAGGACCACTGCGCCGCGATCGACTTCCTGATCGAGCACGGGGAGAATTCCGAGACGTACAACATCGGCGGCGGCAACGAGCGGGAGAACCGCGAGATCACCCACCGCATCCTGCAGATCCTCGGCAAGCCGGAGTCGCTCATCAAGCGGGTGGCCGACCGCCAGGGCCACGACCGCCGCTACTCGATCGATACCACGAAGCTGGAATCCCTCGGCTTGAAGCTGACCACCGACTTCGACGAGGCCCTCGAGCGCACCGTCCGCTGGTACCTCGCGAACGAGCCATGGTGGCGCGCCATCAAGGAGCGGAGCGCGGAGTACAAGGCGTTCTACGAGAAGCAGTACGCGAATCGATAGGGCCGAGGGCAGAGGGCCGAGGGCCGAGGGAAGCGTCTTAACCCTCGGCCCTCGGCCCTTGGCCCTCGGCCCTCAGGTCGCTCACTGTGCAGTGCTTGATGTCCTCGATCAGCCTGGCCATGTCGAACGGCTTGGCGTGGATCCGGAAGACCGGCACGTCGAAACGCTTGAGGAACTCGGACTCCGGGACCGCTGACGCGATGATGGTGCAGCGGAGCTGTTCGGGGTGGTGGGCCTGCAGGTGGCGCAGGACGCCGTAACCGTCCACGCGCGGCATCATCAGGTCGAGGACGATGACGGAGTAGCCGTTCTCGTCGATCTTCTCGATCGCCTCGATTCCATCGCGGGCGGTGTCGACGTCCAGATTCTGGCGTTCGACGACTTTTGCGAGCATCGTGCGGATCGGGTCATCGTCATCGACCACGAGGGCCCGCTTTCTCTCAGTCACGGTCCCCCCGGCAGCAAAAACCAATCCACCTCAGCGGTACGGGTACGAGGTACGAGGCATGAGGTACGAGAGGGCGGCCGGACCGACTCGCGCGACAGCCGTGAGTGGCCGGGGCGGGACTCATACCTCATGCCCCGTACCTCATGCCTCCTCCTGTTACAACTGAAAACCGCCCGAGCTCCTCGCCGTATACCCCACGGGAGGCATCCATGTTCGAGCTACTCGCCCTTCTGGCCGTGTTTGCAATTGCGGGAGTCGTGCTGTTCGCCGCGCTGGCGGTGATCAAGTTCACGTTCAGCATCGTGCTGATGCCGCTGAAGTTGCTGGTCCTGCCGATCCTGGCGGTGCTGGTGCTGGTGAAGCTGGCGGTCGTCTTCGCGCTCGGCGTTGCCTTCGTGGCGGTCGTCGTGGCGCTGATCGTCCCGCTGGTGGTTCTGGCTCTGGTGTTCGGCATCCCGATCGCGTTGATCGCGGCGATCGCGTAGGGTTTCGTCCTATAGGACCTGTGGCCGCCGCCCCACGTATACGCTCTGGGGGCGGATGATCCGGCCGGCCGCGCGCTGCTCGAAGCAGTGGGCCGTCCAGCCGGCTACCCGGCCGATGGCGAAGGTGGGAGTGAAAAGCGGGACTTCCAGCCCGAGGCCGTGCAACAGCAGGGCGGTGTAGAACTCCACGTTCGTCTGCAGGCGGCGGCCCGGCTTGTGCTCCTCGAGCAGGCGCAGCGCGGTGGCCTCCACGTGGCGGGCCAGCTCGTAGAGATGCATGTCGCCCGCGCGGGTGAACATCCGCTCGGCGGCCGCGGCGAGGACGTCGGCGCGCGGGTCGCGAACCTTGTAGACCCGGTGCCCGAAGCCCATCAGCCGTTCGCCCGACTCGATCTTCCGGCGAAGCACCTCCTCCGCGCGTCCCGCCTCGCCGATCTCGAAGACCATGTCCAACGCGGGGCCGGGAGCGCCGCCGTGCAGCGGCCCTTTCAGCGCGCCGATCGCGCCGGTGATCGCGGAGACGAAGTCGGAGCCGGTGGAGGCGATCACGCGCGCTGCGAACGTCGACGCGTTCAGCCCATGGTCGACGACGGTGTTGAGGTACGTCTCCAGCCCGCGCACGAACGCCTCGTGCGGCTCGTTGCCGGTGAGCATGTAGAGATAGTTCGCCGCAAAGCCGAGGTCCTCGCGCGGCGCGATCGGCTCCCGCCCGTTCCGCAGCCGCCACCATGCCGCGACGATCGCCGGGAACGACCCCACCAGCAGCTCCGCCGCCTCGGCGTCGTACTTTGCGGTCATCGCCCCCGCTGCCATGCGCAAAGCGTCCATCGGATCGCCGGCGTCGCGCAGCAGGGAGAAAAGCTTCGCAGGCAAAGCCACCGCCTTGCAATCGCCTCCCGTGAAGCCCGCCGTCTCCCAGAGCAGCGAGACCACCCGCTCGAACGGCCAGGAGGAAAGCTCCTCCACGCGGAACCCGCCGATGACCAGTTCCCCGCGCTCGCCGTCCACCATGCTGAGCCGCGTCTCCGCGGCCACGATCCCTTCCAGTCCGTTGTGCACCATCGTCGTCATGGTGCCAACGTAAGTTCTCTTTACACGTGTCGTCAACATTGATTGTAGAATCAACACATGGCGAAGAAAGAGTGGGTGGACGCCAAGACCGCCACGCGCCTTCTCGGCATCAGCCGGGCCACGCTCTACGCGTACGTCAGCCGCGGGCACGTCCGCTCCGAGCCGGTGCCGGGGAAGCCGCGCGAGCGTCGCTACGCGCGTGAGGACGTGGAGCGCCTGCGCGTGCGCGGCGAGGAGCGGCGCAACCCGGAGAAGGCGGCCGAGAACGCGCTGCGCTGGGGCGTGCCGGTGCTCGAATCGGCCATCACCCTCATCGCCGACGGCGCGCTTTACTATCGCGGCCACGACGCCCGCACCCTGGCCCGGGAGCGCTCGCTCGAAGAAGTGGCCGCGCTGATCTGGACCGGCGCCTTCGACTCCGACATCTTCGACACCCCGCTGCACGTCGTCGCCGGCAGTGAGGCCACCCATGACCTGCCGTTCATCAGCCGCGCCCAGTCGATCCTTCCGCTCGTCGCGGCGCGCGACCCGCTGGCTTTCGACCTCCGCCCGCGCGCCGTCGCACAGACCGGCTGGCGCATCGTCAACCTCCTCTCCAGCGTCGCCGCGGAGTCGCAGGAGCTCGGCGACACGGTCGAGGAGACGCTGGCGCGCGTCTGGGTGCCGGAGTCGAAGAGCGCCCCGGCCATCATCCGCGCCGCCCTGATCGCCTGTGCCGACCACGAGCTGAACGTCTCCGCCTTCACCGCCCGCTGCGTCGCCTCGGCGGCCTCGAACCCGTACGCCGTGGTGCTGGCCGGCCTCGCCGCGCTGGAAGGAACCAAGCACGGCGGCGCCACCCAGCGCGTGGCGGCGCTCTGGGACGAACTGCGCCGCGCCCGCGACGTCCGCAAAGCCATCTCCGAGCGCCTCCGCCGCGGCGAATCAGTCGAAGGCTTCGGCCACCGCCTCTATCCCGGCGGCGATCCGCGCGCGACGCTGCTGCTCGACCTCCTCCCGAAGTCGAAAGACCTGACCTTCGCCCGCACCTTCGCCGGCGCGGCCGAGGATGTCCTCGGCGAAGCTCCGACGCTCGACTTCGCACTGGTCGCCGTCGAGCGCGTCCTCACCCTCCCGCGCGGCTCCGCCCTCACCCTCTTCGCCATCGGCCGCACCATCGGCTGGATCGCCCACGCCAACGAGCAATACGCGCAGAACGCAATGATCCGCCCGAGAGCAAAGTACGTGGGAGAGAAGCCTTTGTAAGGTTGTCGGTTCGGTTGTCTGCGCGACAAGCAAGGCGCCTTGCTGCCGAAGGCAGCAAAAGATCTGTAGGCCCGGCCTTCAGGCCGGGTAACGCGGCCCAGCGAAGGCGAGCCCGCGAAGCGGGCGACAGAACACCAGGTTCGCCTGCGCAAACTTGTATAAGCGGTTATTTGTCGCTCCCCTTACGGCGAGACGCCGTCCGCCGGCGGGACGCCGCCGGTCCAGCCGACGCGACGTCGGCGCTCCGGCGCATGACCGCGCTCTTCTCGAATCGATCGTCCGTGTTTCGAAACGGCGCGTGGCTCCATTCATCGCAAACCGTGCGTCCGCGCGTGGAGCGCCCGCGTCGCGCGGGCTGGCGCGGCGGCGTCTCGCCGGCGCACGGCGTCTCGCCGTAAGGGGCTGAACCAAGTTCGCGCATATGGCCTGAAGCCCGGGTCTACAGATCTTCCGCCGCCTGACGCCGCCTCCATCACAGCACTTGGTTGTTTGCGCCTTATCGCAAGAAATGCCCACCAACTGACAACCGACAACCACCCCACTTTCCCTAACTGCGCGGTGTTCCCTTCCGCTTTGCAGTACGGTATCTCCTACATCGCCCAGGCCAGCGATTTTGGAGGTCCACATGAAAGCGAATGCTTTCCGGCTGCTCATCGCCAGCGTGGTCTTCGGCAGCGCTCTGCCGCTCTTCGCCGACTGCACGGTCACCTGCACGGCCACCGTTCCCTCGGCCGGCACTGCCGGCGTGGCGGTGGACTTCGAAAGCACCGCCTCCCCCTGTCTCTGCAGCGGCGCGGCGTCGTATTTCTGGGAGTTCGGCGATGGTGCCGACTCGACGGACGCGAATCCGTCGCACACCTACTCCTCGAACGGCACGTACAACTGGGAGCTCACCGTCACCGCGGACAGCACCATCTGCACGAAATCGGGTTCGATCACCATCGGCTCCGTCACGCCGCCGGCTGGCACCTACGGCGGCACGACGTCCCTTGGCCACGCGTTTTCGCTCACCGTCAACGGCTCGAGCCAGATCACTGCCTGGAGCATCTCGTACAGCGCCCTTTGCGGAGGCTCCGGCACCACAAACGTGACCGGCGCCAACTGCGCGGTCACGAACGGGGCGTTCTCCTGCAATACGGCGAGCTGCAGCCCGTTCTCCACACAGACGTCGATCAGCGGCACGTTCGCGTCCGCGACGAGCGTCAGCGGCAACGCAACGCTGAAGACCATGCCGGACGCGATCAACTGCTGCACGCAGGAGCCGGCGTTCACGGCCACCATCTCGCCGGCTCCACTCACCGCCGGCGCATCGGGCGACGTCACCACCGGCACCGCACCGCTCACGGTCAACTTCACCGGCAGCGCTTCGGGGGGCACGCCGCCCTACTCCTACAGTTGGGACTTTGGCGACTGCAGCGCGGCCGACACGGCGCAGAATCCGTCGCACGTCTACTCCGCCGGCAACTACGACGTCGTCCTGACCGTGACGGACTCCGCCAGCGCGACCGCCGAGGCGGTCGTTCCGGTCACCGCCCTTTCCCCTCCGGGCACGTTCGTCGTCACGAGCACGAACCCGGCGACGAACGCGAAGGCGGCGTCGCGTACCGCGAACGTACAGGCGACCGCCAACGCTGTGGTGAACGTATCCACGGTCGACCAGACGACCTTCCTCTTGCAGGGGAACCAGACCGGCCGCATCGCGGGCACGTTCAGCGCGGCCGGCAACACGTTCGAGTTCGACCCCACGGATGCCTTCAAGCCCGGCGAGTTGGTGAAGGTCTCGGCCACGAGCGGCATCGAGAGCACGGCCCCAGCGACCCTCACGCCGCACGTCTGGCAGTTCACCGCGGCGACGAACACCGCCAACGGCGCCATGAGCGCGCATCCGATCACGCCGGAGTTCGGCGACGGCTGGAGCAGTGACGTGACGCTGGGTGACCTCGACGGCGACGGCGATCTCGACGCGGTCGTGGCGAACGAGGAGAACGCCGCCGATCCCGAGACGGTGTGGCTCAACGACGGGACCGGAACGTTCACCGCGCATCCCGCGATCTCCTCCTTCGGCGAATCTCAGAGCCAGGCTGTGGCCCTCGGCGACCTGGATGGGGACGGCGACCTCGACGCCGTGGTCGCCAACCGGCAGCCGCCGAATGCGGAGACCGTCTGGGTCAACGACGGCGGCGGCGGTTTCACCGCGCATCCGGCCACTCCCACGTTTGGCGGCGGCGAGAGCATGGACCTCGCGCTGGGCGACCTGGACGGCGACGGCGACCTCGACGCGGTCATCGCGAACCACTCCGGTCAGGAGACCGTCTGGCTGAACGACGGTGCCGGCACTTTCATCGCCCATCCCACCACGCCCGCCTTCGGCGCGACGATTTTCCCCGCCAACACCGGCTTCGCCGTCGGCCTGGCGGACCTGGACGGCGACGGCGACCTCGATGCCGTGATCGCCCACGACGGCCCGGAAACGGTCTGGCTGAACGACGGTGCCGGCAACTTCACCGCCCATGCAACGCCATCCTTCGGTGGCGATTACAGCAACGATATTGCCGTGGGCGACGTCAACGGCGACGGCTACGCGGATGTCGTCGTGGCGAACGACATCACCAGCGAAACCGTTTGGCTGAACGACGGAACCGGCATTTTCACGCAGCATCCGACGGCCTTCAGCGCCGGCAGCGGCAGCACGGCCGCCGTCGCCCTCGGCGACGTCGACGGCGACGGCGATCTCGACGCGGTCTTCGCCCTCTTCGGCCATCCCGAAAGCATCTGGGTCAACGACGGGAGC
>Ga0190275_10001561_pt1 | contig 16937 bp, 11 predicted proteins | sample Popmic550T_FD_133745 | JGI IMG/M metagenome (GOLD analysis project Ga0190275, IMG submission 133745) | Populus adjacent soil microbial communities from riparian zone of Yellowstone River, Montana, USA - 550 T | ecosystem: Environmental > Terrestrial > Soil > Riparian zone > Trees stand | place...
AAGTCACATTGCCCGCGAACGAGATCATAAAGCCGAGTTCGAGCGCGGCCTCGGCCAGAGGCATCCCGCCGCCGAAGCAGTGCATGATTCCGCCGCGCGCCGCGCCTCCGTATTCCGTGCGAAGAATCTCTATCGTCTCCTCGTCCGCCTCGCGCGTGTGGATGATTACGGGCAGCCCTTCCCCGCGCGCGAGCCTCAACTGCCGCGCGAAGACCTCGCGCTGCACATCGCGCGGCGAGTTGTCGTAATGAAAATCGAGTCCGATCTCGCCCCACGCTATGAGGCGACTGCCGCGCCGCGCGAGTTCGAGCAGGCGTCGTTCAGCATCATCGTCATAAAGCTTCGCGTCGTGCGGGTGGACGCCGGCGGCTGCGTACACGCCTTCATACTTTTCCGCCACCTCGACCGCGCGCTCAAGCGAGCCGCTGTGCGGGTCTCCCGTGCCGACGTTCAAAATCGCGCGCACGCCAGCTGCACGCGCGCGCGCGACCACCTCGTCGCGGTCTGCGTCGAACTCTTCGCCGTCAATGTGCGCGTGTGAATCAACGAACATGGAAACAGTAGACAGTAGTCAGTAGCCAGTAGCCAGTAGGTTTGTCTCTTTCATCAGCCGAGTCATCATTTTGCCAGCACCCTCTCATGGAGAGAGAATGTTTTTCTACTGTCTACTGTCTACTGGCTACTGTCTACTTGAGTCTTGCTCCATTCGGCACGTCTTCGGAGAATGTCGCGAGGACGGGGCGGCCCTCTTCGCCGACGGAGGCGGCCAGAACCATTCCCTGCGACTCGAAGCCGCGGAGCTTGCGAGGCTTGAGGTTGGAGACGACGGCAAGTTTGCGCCCGATGAGCTTCTCCGGCTCGTAATGCTCGGCGATGCCCGCGAGAATCTGTCGCGGGCTTTCTTCGCCGAGGTCAATCGTGAAGCGGAGCAGCTTGTCGGACTTCGGCACGCGCTCCGCCGTTAGAACTTCGCCAACGCGCATCTCTACCTTCACGAAGTCGTCAATCGTGATGAAGGTCGCGACGCCTTCGGGCGGCGTGGCCGACGCCTGACTTTGCGCGCCGGGAACTGCCTGCGCCTCGGTCGCGCCCTGCATAGGCGGCGCGGTCTTCACGTCGCTTGCTGTCGGCGAGCCGGGCACGGCGGCCTGCGTCGCGTGCGCGCCCGAAGGCGAGGTCTGTTGTTCGGTCTGTTCGTTGCTTGCGGCTGCTTCTTTTTCTATCTCTGCCATAATCTTTTTCTTGTCAATGCGAGGGAAGACGGGCGCGACTTCGCCGATGCGTCCTCCCGTCTGCAAACCTCCCCACTTCAAATTCGTCGGATCAATCGCTTCCAAATCTTCAGCAAGCCCAAGCTGAGTGAAAATCTTTTTCGATGACTCAGGCATGACCGGATAGAGCAGGACGGCAAGCCAACGTATCGTCTCTGCCGCGCGATAGAGAACCGCGCCGAGCGTCCCGCGCTGCTCTTCGGACTTCGCAAGCTCCCACGGCTTCACGTCCGACAGAAATTTGTCCACGCGCGCGATCATCGCCCAGAGGGATTCGAGCGCGCGGTTGAATTCGTAGCCTTCGACGCTCTGCACGAACTGGTCGCGCGCAAGCTCCATGCTGCTCGCGAGCGCAAGCGCGTCCGCGTCAACGCCCGCACGCTTCGCCTGAAGCCGAAGGCTTTCGGGAATGTCGGACGAAGGCACGACGCCGTCGAAATACTTTCCGATCATCGTCAGCGTGCGGCTGACAAGGTTGCCGAGGCCGCTCGCAAGGTCGCTGTTCGCGCGGTCGAAGATTATCTCGTAGCCGAGCCGACCGTCCTGCCAGAAAGCCTTCTCGCGCAGAAGTACGTAGCGCACAACGTCCGCAGATGTGAGCCGCCGCGCGAGGTCAATGTCAATCATGTTGCCGAGCGTCTTCGAGACCTTGCGCCCCTCCGGGTCGAGCCACATGCCGTGCGCGACGACGGCGCGCGGTAGCTCGACGCCCGCGCCGATGAGCATCGCGGGCCAGAGGATCGCGTGCTGGCGGAGTATGTCTTTGCCGATGAGATGGACGCCGGGCCAGAACTTCTCGAACGCGCCCTCGCCCAACGACGAGCTCGACTTATCGCTACCGAAGCCGAGCGCGGTGATGTAGTTGATGAGCGCATCGAACCAGATGTAGATCGTGTGATCCGCGTCGCCGGGCACGGGGATGCCCCAGCCCACCGAAGTCTTCAAGCGGCTTATCGAAGTGTCTTGCAGACCTGACAGCACGAAGCTTTTGACCTCGTTGCGGCGCGCTTCGGGCTGTACGAAGTCGGGCCGCTCTTCAAGCAGCTTCAGCAAGACCTCGTCGTAATCCGAGAGTCGGAAGAAGTAGCCCTCTTCGGAGACGCGGTCAACTGGCGCTTCGTGAACGAGGCAGAGCGGAGCGTCGCCTTCGTTCGCAGGCTTCGACAGCTCCTCCTGCGTTTTGTATGTGCCGCACGGCGCGCAGAACCAGCCCTCGTAGAAATCTTTGTAGATGCTCTCGCGCCCTTTCGGCGTGGGGCGAGCGGCGACGCGACGCCAGAACTCCTGCGCGCCTTCGTAGTGAAACTCCTCGGACGTTCGCATCCAGATGTCGTAGCCGCCGTGCGCCTCGTCGAGCCAGAAAGAGGCAAAGAACTTCTTGCCTTCGGCGACGATATAATCAACATGCTCTTTCGGCGTTCTCCCCGTGCGCGCCGCGCTGCGTTGGATGTTTAGACCGTGCTCGTCCGTCCCCGTCAGAAAACAGGTTTCGAGACCGCGCTGCCGCATGTGGCGCTTCAAACAGTCAGCCACGACCGTCGTATACAGGTGGCCGAAATGCGGCAGGCTGTTCGCGTAGTAGATGGGCGTTGTGACGTAGAAAGATTTCATCTGGTAAATGGTAAATGGTGAATGGTGAATGGTGAACTGTAGATTTTAATGTGCGTGATGAAGAGCAAGCCTCGTGTAGCGCGTCCATTCACCATTTACCATTTACCATTTACTTTCTTCTCACTCCTTCGCTCGAATCAAAGCCATCGCCTCGGCGCGCGTGCGCGGGTCTTTGCGGAAGCCGCCGCGTATGGCCGAGGTGATGGTTATCGCGCCGGGCTTCTTCACGCCGCGGATGGTCATGCACGTGTGCTCGGCCTCCATCACGATCATCACGCCGACCGGCTTTAACCCTTCAAAAAGTGTGTCGGCGATTTCGGATGTCAGACGCTCTTGAACTTGAAGTCGCCGCGCGAACGTGTCAACGAGCCGCGCGAGTTTCGAGAGTCCGACGATGCGTCCGGCCTTCGGGATGTATGCGATGTGGCACTTGCCTACGAAGGGCGCGAGGTGATGCTCGCAGAGCGACGCGAAGTGTATGTCTTTGACGATGACCATCTCGTCGTGCTTGTCGCCGGGCAGAGCCTTGACGTGCTCGTGCGCGTCTTCGCGCATCCCCGCCGTAAGCTCGGCGTACATCTCCGCGACGCGGCGCGGCGTCCTCTGCAAGCCTTCGCGCTCCGCGTCCTCGCCGACGCCTTCGAGTATGAGCCGCACGCCGCGCTCGATCTTTTCGAGATCAACCCCGCGACCCGGCTCGTCCTCAAAGCTCTCGTCCGGTTCGGTGGCGGAGAAAATCGTCGCCATAATAAACTCCTTATCTCGCTGGGAGCGCGGGCATCCCTGCCCGCCAAAGCGTGCTATGGCACGCTTCAAAACTTCCGCCTCTGCTCAAGCTTGAGTTTACCTCCATCTCTTTTTCGCGCTAACGCGCTCAAGGCGGGCCGCGGATGCCCGCGCTCCCGGCTTAAAGGTCTCGAAAGGCCGCGCGCGCGGCCTCCTGCACGTCGCGCAGAGACGCGCCCGCCCTTTGCGCGGCCTCGCGGCACTCGTCGAACTCCGGCGTCGCGCTGACCACGCGACCGCGCAGGCGTCCGAGCTTGACGGCAATCGTACCGAACTCCGTCTCGACAGTCACGGACTCCCTTTCGAGCGCGCGGCGGCGGACTGCCCTGTGTCGCACGCCCAGCGTCGGCGTCTCCGCGAAAAGTAGTTCGAGCATCACCTCGCGCACGTTGGGGCGGCAGAGGATGGTGACGAGCACGCCGGGGCGATTCTTCTTCATCTGCACGTGCGTGAAGTAACAGTCGAGCGCGCCGCGCTCGAACGCCCGCTCCAAAAGGTAGCCGAGGACTTGAGGCGACACGTCGTCAACATTCGTCTCAATGACCGTCAACTCTTCGTCCGCTTCAGCATCATCGTCATCAAAGCTCTCGTCAGTCGTCTCGGTTTCTCCGATCAAAATTCGCAGCACGTTCGGAAAATTTTTGTAATCCCTCGCGCCCGCGCCGTAACCCGTGCCTTGAAGACGCATACGCGGAATCGCGCCGAAGCTCTCGCAGAGCGTGCCGACAATCGCCGCGCCCGTCGGAGTGACCAACTCGCCTTTTATGTCCGTCGAGTAAATGGGCGCGTCGCGCAGAAGCTCCGCGACCGCAGGCGGCGGGACGGGATAGCGACCGTGCGACATCTCGACCGTGCCGCTCCCGACGTGCAGCGCCGACGCCGCGAAACGCTCGACGCCCAGAAGCTCGAATCCGATGCACGCGCCCACGACATCAACGATTGCGTCAACCGCGCCGACCTCGTGGAAGTGTATCCGCTCGACGGGAACGTTGTGGACGCGCGCCTCGGCCTCCGCCAGCCGCGTGAAAATCTTCAAAGCGCGGTCTTTGATTCCCTCGCCCAGACGCGAGCCTCTTATGATTTTTTGAATATCAGAAAGATGGCGGTGTTGATGTTCTTCTCTCGTCAAACGGACGACGGCGCGCGTGGCGCTGATGCCGGAGCGGTCAACTTTCTCGAAGCTAATCTCGTAGCCTTCAACGTCGAGCAGCTCAAGCTGCCGCACAAGCGCACGCTCTTCCACTCCCGCGCCGACCAGCGCGCCGAGCGTCATGTCGCCGCTGATGCCGGCGAAGCAGTCGAAGAAAATAGTCCGCATCAAAAGTTCAGTTGGGGCAGAGCCTCACAAATCCACGCAAGATTTTTTTTGCTTTGTTTCAAAAACGATGGTAGCAGAGCGCGACAGGCGAGTGTCAAGCCGCTTTGCCGCTAGGGTCTATTCATACTTGAGTTAAAAGAAAGGTGCAGCTCACCGCAGAGGCGCAGAGGACGCGCGGAGGAGGCGCAGAGACTTTGCTTTTCTCTGCGCCCCCTCCGCGTCCTCTGCGCCTCTGCGGTGAGTGTTCCTACACAAAGCTCAAGAATGAATAGAAGCTGCCCTTTGCCGCGGGCGTGTTGGCGTCGCGCGAATCGGCTGCGCTATACTTCCGGTTTTGTGCGGAAGGAACCTTGAAGCCTTGAACCTTATCGAACTACAAAAGAGCCTGCGCGAGCGCGTCCGCGTCGCCGCGGCTGAAAAATTCGGCGTCGAGCTTGAGCATGTCGCGTCCGAAGTCCCGCCGCGCACGGAGCTTGGGGATTACGCATTCCCCGTCGCGTTCGAGCTTGCGAAGCGCATCAAGCAGGCGACGGGCGAGAAGCGAAACCCGCGCGCGATTGCGGAAGAGTTGCGACAGGAACTAGAGACGGTCGCGGAGGTCGCGCGCGTCGAGGTCGCGGGGGCCGGCTATCTGAATCTCTTCTTCGACCGCGCGCGAATGCTCTCTCGCCTCGCGCGGACGTTTGATGAAGATGCTGCTGTCGAGAATGTCGCCGCTCCTGCAAGTCGCTCCAAGCGCATGGTCGAGCATACGAGCGTAAACCCGAACAAGGCCGCGCACATCGGACACCTACGCAACTCGGTCATAGGCGACACCTTCGTCCGCATACTCCGCGCTTCGGGTGAGCAGGTCGAAGTGCATAACTACATTGACAACACGGGCGTTCAAGTCGCGGACGTGGTCGTTGGCTTCCTGCACCTCGAAGGCATGGCGCTCGCGGACGTGCGCGCGCTCGACGCGTCGCTCACGGAAGACAGACCCTTCGACTATTACTGCTGGGACTTGTACGCGCGCGTCGGACTCTTCTATCGAAACGGCGACCCGGACGCGAAGGAAGACCCGGAGCGTCTGAAGCTGCGCGTCGAGACGCTGCACGCGCTCGAAGAGGGCGACAACCCGACTGCGGAGCTTGCCGACTACGTTGCAACTCGCATCGTCAATCAACACCTCGACACGATGTTGCGGCTCGGCATTCGCTACGATCTTCTGCCGCGCGAGTCGGAAGTTTTGCACTTCCTCTGGTCGCACGCCTTCGAGCGGATGAAGGCGTCGGGCGCGATACGCTTCGAGACGGAGGGTCGCACCGCCGGCTGTTGGGTCATGCCGATGGAGTCGCACGAGAGCAGCGATGAGCATGAGGCCGACAAAGTCATCGTCCGCTCGAACGGCACGGTCACATACACGGGCAAGGACATCGCGTATCAGCTTTGGAAGCTCGGACAGGTTGATCTCAACTTCCACTTCAAGCCGTTCCGCACTTACCCGGACGGCCACACGGTCTGGATGACGACGAGCGTCGCCGAAGACGCCGACGCGGACGCGCCACAGTTCGGCAAAGGCGCGACCGTCTACAACGTCATTGACTCGCGCCAGTCGTACCCGCAGGAGGTCGTCAAGCGCGGCGTCGCTTCAATCGCGCCGCAGGTCGGGCAGCATGCGAGCGTGCATCTCTCTTACGAGATGGTCGCGCTCTCGCCCGCCGCCGCCGAAGAGCTTGGGCTTGAGCTGAGCGCGGAAGAAAAATCGCGCACGTTCGTCGAGATGAGCGGGCGTCGTGGCTTGGGCGTCAAGGCAGACGATCTGATTGACCGTCTCGAACAGAACGAGTTCAAGGAAGTCGAGGAGCGACATCCGTCTCTGCCGGACGACGAGAAGCGCGCGGTGGCTCACATACTCGCCGTGAGCGCGCTGCGTTACTTCCTTTTGAAGTGGACGCGCAATTCCGTCATCGTTTTCGACTTCGCGGAGGCGCAGTCAACGCGGGGCGAGTCCGGGCCTTACTGCCTGTACGCGGCGGTTCGCGCGAACTCGATCTTTCGCAAGCTGCAAAGCGGCGCGCTCGAAGAGGCGCAGAGCCTCATACACTCTTCTGCGATTGGCGGCGAGCCTGCGGCGCTGGTCGCGCATGTCTTCGAGGGCGAGATAGGCGGCGAAATTTGGTCGCTCTTCATGCTCGCGGCGCGTCTGCCGGATGCTTTGGCTCAGGCCGCGGCCTCCGCCGAGCCTTCGCATCTTGCCAAGTACACGTTCCAACTGGCACAGGCTTTCAACTTCTTCTACAATCGCGACGAGAACCGCATCCTCGAAGAGAAAGACGCGGTCAGGCGTGCCGTCCTCGTATTTGTCGCCGATTTCGTTAGAAAACAGCTCACTAAATCGCTCGACGCGCTGGGCATCGAAGTCCCCGAACGGATGTAAGTATTCTACCGGCGAATCGGCATGAGTCTTGCAACTCGACTGGCGCAGGCGAAAAGTTTTTTAGCTTGCGGCTCGCCCTAAACTACACAGCGAAGACGAGTCAGATTCAGCATAGAGGTTTCAGATGCTCATTGTGATGAAGACGGACGCGACCGAACGCGACATCGCGGGCGTGGAGCGCGTCATAACAGAGTTGGGCTATCGCCCACACGTCATGCCCGGCGCGTCGCGCACGGCTATCGGCATCACGGGCAACGAGGGGCCTGTGGACATCACGCCCTTCGAGAGTCTGCCCGGCGTGGCCGAGGCGATTCGAGTCACGAAGCCTTACAAGCTCGTCTCGCTCGACCTGCGCCCCGAAAAGACGGTCGTGCGCGTCGGCGACGCGGAGATAGGCGGCGACGAGCTGGCTATCATCGCAGGCCCCTGCGCCGTCGAGAGCCGCGAGCAGGTTTTCGAGATAGCCGAGGCCGTCAAGCGCAGCGGCGTGCGTTTCTTCCGCGGCGGCGCGTTCAAGCCGCGCACTTCGCCCTACGCCTTTCAGGGACTCGGCGAAGATGGACTAAAGTTGCTCGCCGAAGTCCGCGACGCATTCGGTCTGAAGATTGTGACGGAGGCGATGGACGAGCGCGGCCTTGAGCTTGTCGAGCGTTACGCGGACGTTATCCAGATCGGCGCGCGCAACATGCAGAATTTTTCTTTGCTCAGGCGCGCGGGACAGTCGCGGCTTCCGGTGCTTCTGAAACGCGGGCTGTCGGCGATGCTCGACGAGTGGCTGCTCGCAGCCGAGTACGTCATGGCCGAAGGCAACTACAACATCATCCTTTGCGAGCGCGGCGTCCGCACGTTCGCGCAGCACACGCGCAACACGCTCGATCTTGCGGCAATCCCTGCGGTGCGACGCATCTCGCACCTGCCCGTCATCGTTGACCCCTCGCACGGCACCGGCAAGAACTACATGGTCACGCCGCTCGCGCGCGCGGGCGTCGCCGTCGGCGCGGACGGACTCATCATCGAAGTCCACAACCACCCGGAGCGCGCTCGCTCGGACGGCGCGCAGGCGTTGACGCTCGAACAGTACGCAAGCCTCGTCAACGAGGTGCGCGCCATCCACGACGTGATCGCGCCCGCGCCCGTGAGGTAAATGAAATGAGAGGCGGAAGCCCGACCGTTAGGGAGGGCGTGTCTGTTAGAGTCACAGACACGCCCTCCCTAACGGTCGGGCTTCCGCCTCGCTTCATATATTCAAGTCTAAAACTCACCGCGAAGAATTTCCGGCAGGTGCTTCGTGAAAGCGGAGCGCGGGAGGACACGGTCGAAGCCCGCTTCGACGGCTCGACTTTGCAGCTCGGTCTGGACGTGCGAGAAGAAGCCTACGAGCGGGACGGCGCGGAGCTGTTCGTCTGCTTTGAGCCTCGCCGCGAGCGCGAAGGGGTCGAGCTGTGTGGCGTGAAGGTCGAGGATGATGAGCGAAGGGACTTCCGTCTTGGCCGCGTCGAAGAGAGAGTCTTCGCTGCGTGCGAACGCGACCGACACGTTCTGTTGCTCACCCGTCCCGCGAATCTTCGATGCAAAAATCATATCACTCACTGCGGCGATGACGCGGCGATTCATTTATAATCTCCCTTCGCTTTTCCAATACAGCGCGCCGATTCTGCAACACGCGCGCGAGCCGCGTAAAGCTTCGGGGCACGAATGTCGGTCACTTCAATTCAGCAAACACACAGCCGCGCGGACGAGCCGGGAGTCGAGCGAGGCAGCTTCGCGCCCGGCGAGAATGTCGAAGACGTTTCGCGTCTCGTCATCGTCACTTACAACGTCCGCTACGCGGTAGGCTCGCACCTCATCGCGGGCAGTCTGCTTCGGCGCATCGGAATCAGCCGTCCGGGCCGACGCCCACGGCTCGTCGAAAGCAACATACGAAAGGCCGCGCGGATTCTCTCCGGCGGCGCGCGTATGCCTCGCGCCGATCTGGTTGCCTTGCAAGAGGCCGACCGCGAAACTGTGCGCGCGGGCGGGCGTCACGTGGCGCGCGAGCTGGCCGAGAGGCTAGGAATGAATTTCGTCCGCGCGGCCACGCCGACGCCCAAAGACGCACAGCCGAAGGACAGGAAGTGGTGGCTCGATTTCGAGGAGCGCATACGAGTCGGCGAACAGGGCGACACGGGCGTCTCTCTGCTCAGTCGCTTTGAACTCTCGGACGCCGAGCGCGTCGAGCTTCCTTGGAAGGAGTGTCCTTGGCGACCACGCCTCGCAATCACAGCGACGGTTCCGTTCGCGGGGCGGCGGCTTCACGTTTTCAACTCGCACATAGACACGCACGCGAGCATCGAGGGGCAACTGGAACAGCATCGCACGGTGCTTGCGCTCGCCGACCGTGTGAGCGACGAAGAGGCGGTCCTATTGCTCGGAGACTTCAACACGCTCAACCGTCCGGCCCGTGATGCGGCACGCGCGCTGCTCGAATCGCACGGCTTCTCAACCCCGCTTCCGACGGGCACCGCGACGTGGCGCTCAGGGCCGCTCAGGCATCACTTCGACTGGATTTTTGTTCGCGGCGCGCGCGTGCGACGCTGGGGCGTGGCTCGCTTCGCGGGTGTCTCGGATCACTGGCCCGTGTGGGCAGAGCTTGAAGCCGTATAAGAAACAAGTAGCATAGGATAAGGATGCCGCGTTTCAGAATTGTAGGGGCAGGGCTTGTCCCTGCCCGCCATGCAATTAATGTCACACCGATTTGAAGGATGGCTGCGGGCAGGGACAAGCCCTGCCCCTACAGTTCTCTTCAACGTTGAATTTTATGATGAGCGGCAAGATCACGAGCAGGAAGAATCCTCAAATACAACAAGCCCGCGCCGTGCGCGACGGGCGCGAGCGCGAGCTTGTTTTCGTCGAGGGCGTGCGTCTGTGCGAAGAGGCTTTGAGTGCGGGAATTGATTTCGAGTCCGTCTTATACACAGCCGAGTTGGAAGATAGCGCGCGCGGCTTGCGACTCGTGGAAGCGTTGCGAAGGGTTTGTCCGCGCGCCCTTCCCGTCTCCGAAAGCGTTCTCGAATACGTCGCCGATACGAAGACCTCGCAAGGCGTCGTCGCCCTCGCGCGCAGGCCGCGGACGGGAGCAGGCGTTATCGGACTCGGCGTCGAAACTCCGCTCGTCGTCGTCATGCACCGCGCGAACAACCCCGCCAACGCAGGCGCAATGCTTCGCGTCGCGGAGGCAGCAGGTGCGACTGCCGCCGTCTCGACGAAAGGCTCGACCGATTTATTCTCCGCGAGGGCCTTGCGCGGCTCGATGGGTTCTGCGTTCCGCCTCCCGCTCTGGACGGGCGCGACGTTGGATGAAACTCTCGCGTGGTGCGCCGAGCGCGGCATACGCACCGTCAGCACGGGCGCAACGGCGAGCATCGCGCACACGGACATAGACTGGACAATCCCGCGCGCCGTCCTCGTCGGCCCGGAGGCCGGCGGGCTTACAGACGAGGAGGCACGCGCCGCGGACGAGTGCGTCCGAATCCCTATGCGCGCGCCCGTTGATAGCCTCAACGTCGCGGTCGCCCTCGGCGTTATTCTTTACGAAGCGGCGCGGCAAAGAGCGGGAGGCAGGAGGCAGGGGCAGGAGGCAGGTTAAGAGTTGTCGCTTTCCAATCTCGAATCTCAAATTTCAAATCTCAAATTTCAAATCCGAGATTTCTTATCTGCCTCCTGCCCCTGCCTCCTGCCTCCTGCCGTCTGCTCCTGCCCCTTGCCCCTGTCTCCTGCCCCTTTCTGTCCGCGCCCTGTTTCGGCTAGAATGCCCGCAGCGTTCTTCAAGCATTCTGGTTTCCACTCCCCTGTTCTAAGTCTCAGGCCGCCGGGTCGCCCCGGCTCGTTTTTGGTTTTGTTTAAGTCGCTCCGTTTATGGATAAAGAGAACGAGAAGAAGCGCGACGAGGCTCTGGTCGAACGACTGATGCGACGCGTGCTGGAAGGCATGGGGTCTGTAGTTGACCGCAAGCTCGGTCGCGAGGCAGAGACGCAGACCGGCTTCACCACAACGAAGCTCATCGAGCGCATGAAGCGCCTTATCGCCGAGCGCGTCCGCGACGACGCGCAGGGCCGACGCGTCGCCCCGCACCTCTTCAAGTTGAAGATAGAGTGGGGCACGCATTCGGAAGCGCCGGACGAGTATCTCAAGGAGCTTGAAAACGAAGTCCTCGCAGCGGCCATTGATTACATCAACGATCAGCGCCTACGCACGCTCGCGCCCATCAAGGTCGAGACGAGCGCGGACATCTTCACCTCCGGCATCGCCGTTGACCCGACCTTCGGCGAGTTCGAGGAGGAGTTGAAACAGAAGGAAGAGGCCGCGCGCCACGCCGAAGAGTTGAAGGGCGCGGTTCCGAAGGCGCAGCCCGCGTCGCCCGACGTTCAATTGACGGCGCGCATCAACTCGCCCGAAAGCTCTTCGGAGAAAGTCCTTAAGTTCAAGCCCGGCGGGCGTCGCATAAGCGTCGGTCGCGTGGCCGACAACGACTTGCAGCTAGAGCACGCGAGCGTCTCGAAGATTCACGCCGCGCTCGTGATGAAGCGCGAGGGCACACTGCTCGTCGCCGACACAGGCTCGACCAACGGAACGTTCATTAACGGTCGTCGTATGTCCTACGGCGAGGCGCGGCACATCGAGGACGGCGATGTCGTCAGCTTCGGCGACGTTGAAGTGAGATTCAAGAGGGGGTAAATGGTAAATAGTGAATGGTAAATAGAACTTCAAATCCATTCACCATTTACCATTCACCATTTACCAGCTTATGTTTCTTCTCGCAGACATTCCTGAAAAGCAGCCCGCGCTGCTCAGTCTCATTTTCACGGTGGGGTTCGCGCTGCTCGCTTTGTTGTTATTCGCTTCGCTCCTCTTCGCGCGCAGGCGCAGGCGTTCCTCGCTCGAAGCCGTCGCGCCCGCAGACCTTCCGCCCGAAGTCCGCAAGCGTCTGGGCGCGACCTCTACGAATCGCGGTCTGCGGGGGCTGCGATGGCTCTTCATTGCGCTTGCTCTAACCGTCTACGGCTTTCACGTCTACTGGGCGCAGTACGCCGCGGAGACCAACGACCGTTTTCAGGAGCTAAGCTACAAAGACCTTCGCAACCGTCGGCTCGCGGAGTCAACGCTGCGGGGCTGGATTCTCGACCGTTCGGGCAGCCTCGACCGTGCCCTCGCGCTCTACAAGCGTGCGCCGAACGGGCAGATCGTGCGCGAGTACCCGTTTGATGTCGAGTTGGCGCAACTGCTCGGCTCGGATCGCGGCGACGCAGGACTTGAGCGCGCGCTCTTCGGTGTGCAGAGCAGCGCAGCGCCTCAGTCGCTCGACGTTGTTATGGGCAAGGACATCAAGCAGCCCGGCAACCTCGACGTGAGAATTACGATTGACAGCGAATTGCAGAAGGAGGCGGTCGCGCAACTGCGCGGCAGGCACGGCGCGGTCGTCGTCTTCAACCCGCAGACGGGCGAGCTGCTCGCAATGTACAGCAACCCTTCTTACAGTCTCAAAGAAGTGCAGAACGAGGAGACGTGGATACAGCTCAACGCGAACGAGCGCGACCGCCCGCTGGTCAACCGCGCGCTCCGCGGACGCTACATCCCCGGCTCGACATTTAAAACCGCCGTCATGCTCGCGGCCTTCAATCACGGGTTGCAGGGACAGAAGTTCAACTGCTCCGGCGCGGGCTTCTACGCCGAGAAAGGCGCGCGCCCGATATTCGACTCCGGCGGCACGGGCGAGGTTCACGGGACAATCGGCATTGACACCGCGCTCGAAGTTTCGTGCAACCAGTATTTCGCGCAGATGGCAATCAAGCTCGGCCCTGAAAGACTGGCGGAGTCGCTTCGTCAGATCGGGATGTCCCCCACCGGCAGTCCAGAAGCTGCACTCAACGCGCGCAGGCAACCTCAAATCTGGAACGTGAGCGGGCTGCCCGTTGCGCGCGCGCTTGCTCCGGTAGAGGCCACGGTCGCGCTTTATCCGAAGATGCGGCCTTACGACCTCGGCCTCATCGGCTTCGGTCAGGGTTACGCGGGGCAGATGACGCCCTTCGAGATGGCGCTCGTGGCATCAACTATCGCCAATCTCGAAGGCAAGTTGATGAAGACGAAGATCGAGTACGACCAGCCGCCCGCGGTCTGGGCGCAGGCCGCGACGCCTGAGCATGCCGCCGAGATGCGCCGCATCATGGGGCTGGTCACGGGCGGCGCTTCGGGCACTGCGACGAGCGTCTTCGCGCCCGTTCACGCGCAGGGCATCATCACCGGCGGCAAGACGGGAACGGCGGAGAAGCAAGTGCCGGTCTACGATCCGAAAACGGGTGAGGAGAAGAAGGTCAAGAAGATAGAGCGCGACCGGCGCGGCAATCCGATCCGCGAAAAATTCGAGACCGTTTTAGACCCGGAGATGCGGATTGACAGTTGGTTCCTGTGCATCGCGCCGCTCGACCGCCCGCAACTCGCGATGGCAGTCATCGTCGAAGGCGGGGGCTACGGCTCAAGGGCCGCCGCTCCCATCGCCGCCGCGCTCGTTCTGAAGGCGCGCGACCTCGGACTTCTGACCGTCCCCGGCACCGCGCCGCAGCAGCAGGGCAATACGCAGCAGACGCAAGCCCCTTCGACAACGCAAACGCCGCGCGCGACACCGAGTCCGAATAAGCCTAAGCCGCGCACGACTCCGCGCACGCGCGCAACGCCGGTCGCACAATAAGGGTTTTGAATTTACCGAAATGAGAAATCGCGCCTCGACACATTTATTGCTGCTGCTGCTTATCGTCGGCTTCGAGATAGTCGGCTACGTCGCCGTCTACCATTCGGCTCTGCTGCGCGGCTATGAGCCTTCAATCGTCGGGGCGACGCGCGACCTTTTGCTCTACGTGCCGATCATCGGCGTCCTCTTCTGGCTCACGCGAGCGCTGCACTTTAAGGGAGACTGGACGCTCTACACGGCTGCGATAATTCTCTTCTCCATCGGCATGCTCGTGCAGTACCGTCTCTACAGCGACCCCGAATACGGCTCAGGCAACAAGCAGGAGGCGCGCGCCGAAAAGACGCAGGTGCAGCGGCTTCGCTTCATCAATCAGTATTACGGCCCCGACAAGAAGCAGGCGATGGGACTAGACCCCACAGCCGCGCAGCCGCAGGCCGAGCCGCAGATCGTAAGGCGCTCGGAAGTGACGGTCGGGCGCGTTCTCACGTCGTCTTTCACTTGGGTTCCAATCGCGGCCATCCTCGCTCTCGCCTTCGCGTTCTGGCTTTGCGCGCAGGATAAGTACCTCGACTGGATGCAGCGCCAGAGTTTCATCATCGTTCTCGCGACGCTGCTGCCGCTCTTCGCCGCGATCATCTGGTCGAGCGCGGGCAAGTTCGGCGGGAACATGACGCCGTGGGAGCTTGCGAAGGTTCCCTTCCTCGTCGGCTTCGCCGGCATCCTCACGGCGCACTACCGCGAGCTTGCGCGCACCTACTGGGGCATGCCGCGCGCGCGCAACGTCGTACCGCTGCTCTTCATGGGAGTGATCCCTTTCATCCCGTTCTTCGCGCTCAAGGACTTCGGGCAGATGCTCGTCTTCAGCGGCGCATACGCGACGCTCTATCTAGTGGCCGTGCGACGCTGGCCGCAGCTACTCGTCTTCGTCGGCTCGCTCGTGCTTGTCGTCGTCATACTCGTTGTTGGCGCTCTGCCGCCGCACGTGCAGGAGAGAGTGCCGACGCTCTCGACGCTTGCGACGCCGGTGCGCGCCGTTCTGCCCGACCGCATCAAGCAGCGCTTTCACCTCTGGCTCGACGGCTTCGACCCGCCCGCGCCCGACGTTGACTGGTGGAAGGGCGACTACGAGAGCGCGCTCGCGAAGAGTCCGCGCATGAAGCAGCTCGCAGACGAAAGCCCCGCGATGCAGAAGACCGTCAACGTTGACGTGTGGTTCGACCGCATCGCGTATCAACCTTCGCAGGCCACGTTCGGCATCGTCGCGGGAAGCGTGACGGGCCGCGGCCTCGGCCTCGGCTTCTCGGAGGTCATCCCCGTCGCCGATTCGGATTACATCTACGCGGCCATCGGCGAGGAGCTTGGCCTGATAGGCGGCGCGGTCGTCATACTCGCCTTGATTGTGCTCGTCAACGCGGGTGTGCGAACTTCAATCGAGGCGCGCGACATGTTCACGAAGCTCTGCTCGGCGGGGCTGACTGCGTTCATAGGCTTTCAGGCAATCGTCAACATCGGCGGCACGACGCGCGCACTGCCGATGACGGGAATCACGCTGCCGTTCGTCAGCCACGGCGGCTTCAGTTTGATAACGAGTTTCGCCATGCTCGGCATGCTCTTAGCCTTCTCGCACCGCAACGCGAGCGACGCCGTGGCGCAAGCGCGTCCCTCGTCGGCGCGGGCCGTTACGCGCGAGGAGGCGGAGGAAATCAGAGTACCGGAGGCGGTTCAATGACAGAAAACCCCACGGCAGTTCCCGTCGAGACGGCGGTGATTTCAGATCGCGGTCTGAGCCAGAAGCGACCGCTCAACGAAGACTCGATGCTGTGCGAGGTCGAGCTTGGCATCTTCGCCGTCGCCGACGGCGTAGGCGGCGCGCAGGCCGGCGAGGTCGCGTCGAAGACCGCGGTCGAAGTTCTGGAAGAAGCGTTTCGCCACCAGAAACAGGGCGAGGACGTGGAAGACCTGATGGAGATCGCCATCCAGCGCGCGAACGACTCGATACACCGCATGTCGCGTGAAGAGCCTTCGCTCGCAATGATGGCGACGACCATCGTCGCGCTTCACGTGAGCGGCCTTCGAGTCACGGTCGGCCACGTCGGAGACTCCCGCCTCTACAGGCTCACGCCCGGCGGCGAGTTTCGGCGTGAGACGGAAGACCACTCGCTCGTCGAGGAGGAGATGCGCGCAGGGCGTCTGACGCCGGAGCAGGCCGCGAACCATCCCGGTCGAAACGTCATCAGCCGCGCAATCGGGGCCGAGCCTTCGGTCGAAGTTGACATGCACTCTTTCGAGGTCGAGAGCGGCACGATCTTTCTCCTCTGCTCCGACGGCATCACGCGGCACATCCCCGATGGAGAGCTTTCGTCCGTGCTTATAAACTCTCCGAGTCTGAACGACGCGTGCGTGGAGATGAAGCGCCGATGCTACGAGCGCGGCGCGGAGGACAACCTGACCGCCGTGCTCGTGCGAATCGGCAAGGCCGTGAAATACGCCGACTCGTCCGACGAAGAGGCCACGCTCATACGCGAGCGCGCAGACTTCCACGGCGCGCGCACGCTCCCCGAAACGCCCTCGCCCTTCCTGCAAAGGCCGTTCGACGCAGCGGGCGCGGCCCCGCCCGACACCGCGCCCAAAACGACGGACGCGAAAGGGGCATCAACAGACGTGGAAAGCTCATCAAACCCTCCGCGCGTCGAACGAAAGTCGGGCGGCGCGGGGCGTGCCGTCGGCGTCCTCCTGCTTATGCTGGCATTGACGGGCCTTGCGTTCTACGTCGGAATGGCATTCGAGCGAAAAGGTTTGAAACGACTTGCA
>Ga0190275_10001562_pt1 | contig 16925 bp, 12 predicted proteins | sample Popmic550T_FD_133745 | JGI IMG/M metagenome (GOLD analysis project Ga0190275, IMG submission 133745) | Populus adjacent soil microbial communities from riparian zone of Yellowstone River, Montana, USA - 550 T | ecosystem: Environmental > Terrestrial > Soil > Riparian zone > Trees stand | place...
CTCGCGCCCGGGGCGAAGCTGCCAGATGTTGGCCAGCGCCAGCCCGGAGTCTTCCGGGAAGCGCACGTTCTGCCGCTCGGGCGAGCTCCAGGTGGCGCCGAAGTCGTCGCTGGCGCGCACCACGCTCCCCCAGTGGAAGCTCTGCGTCCCCGCCAGCAGCCGGTTGCGCCCGCCGCGCCCGTCGAACGCGAGCGAGTACACCGTTTCGCCGCGGAAGTGGGGCCCCTCCATCCGCCACTCGCGCCGCTCCCCGTCGGACCAGAAGAGGAACGCACCCTTCATCGTACCTACCAGCAACAGCACGTCGCCTTCGGAGTGCGCGGCGGGGCGGTCGTCGGCCATCGGTCTTCTCCAGGACGCTTGGGATGGATGGAGCCCGGTGCGCACAGTGTAATGATCGGAGGCGGGATCGCCAAGGGGGTTGATCGGGGTGCCCAGTGCCCAGTCTTCAGTCCTGCGTACTGATAGTGTGCCGTTGATCAGGATGCTGGACAGGCCGGCGGTGCGGATGCATCGTTGGCGCGAACGTTTCCGCCCATCCTCCCCGCATCCCCGAGCCCTTCGATGGCGATCCCGCTCGCGTCCCGCACCGTCCTCGCCGCCGCAGCCGTGCTGGCGCTGGCGTCTTCCCCTGCCGCGGCAATGGCGCAGACGCAGCCGGCGAGGCCGCTCGCGGCGCTGGGGTTCATGGCGGGCTGCTGGCGCGGCGACGCCGGCACGGACAAGACCATCGAGGAGAACTGGACCGCCGCCGGCTCCGACGTGATGCTGGCCACCACCCGCTACCTCGACGACAACACCGGCCGCACCCGGGGATGGGAGTTCAGCCGCATCGTCGCCGACTCGGGGAGGATCAACCTGATCCCGGCCCCCGACGGGCAGCCGCAGGGCCGCTTCCGCCTGACAGTCTCCAGGCCAGGCGAAGCGCGCTTCGAGGATCCCACGCACGACTTCCCCAAGCGCATCATCTACCGCCGCGTGGACCCGCGCCGCATGGTGATCGGCCTCGACGCCGGCCCGGACGACCGCGAAGCGCGGGAGTACCGGATGCAGAACGTCCCCTGCCCCACCCCCGCGCCCTGAGCGAGTCCTCCTCCCGACCCGGTGAAGCCTCGCGCAGTTTGCGAGGCTTTTCGTAGTTGTTGCTGCGACTTCAGTCGCCGGTCAGGACCCTGGCGCCGCTCTCCGACGGCTCCCAACCCGCATGGCCGAATCTGGAAATCGGTGCGATATTCCGGATGACACGGGACCCGCGCGACCTCGCGTAACTCGTTGCGTCCAGATGTGATCCGGCACCGGGTGAGGAACCCCGCCGCCCATCCCCGGTGTATTGCGCCGGTCCCCGCAATGCGCCATCGTCTCATCCACCGACGCTCGCTGCGGACAGTCGCACGGAACACCCCACGGGATCGCAGGACATCTCACGCCGCATGACGATCAAGATCACACGCCGCACGCTGCCGGCATCGCTGGCGGTGCTGCTGCTGGGCGCCGCGATGGCCGGCGCGCGGATGCAGCGCCACGACGCGCCGCCCGAGCCCGCCGCCCCGGCCGTGGCATCGCGGCTCGCGGCGGCCGCCGCCGCGCCGGCTGTGCCCGTGGCGAAGCCGCCGCTCGAGGAGGCGCGCGCGCTGTGGGTGAACCGCTGGGACTACGGCTCGGCGGCGACGATCGCGCAGGTGATGGAGGTCGCCAGCCGCGCCAACTTCAACATCGTCTACTTCCAGGTGCGCGGGCCGTCGGACGCGCGCTACCGGTCGGCGCTGGACCCGTGCTCGCCGCGGCTGTGCGGGCGGCTGGGCGGCGTGCCGACCTGGGACCCGCTGGAGGTGGCCATCCGCGAGGCGCACGCGCGCGGGCTTCAGCTGCACGCGTGGATCAACGCGCTCTCGGGGTGGGAGTCGCGCACCGCCGGCGAGTGCAACCTGCTGCAGCGCAGCGTGGCCGGGCAGCCCAACCACGTGCTGATCGACCATCCCGAGTGGGCGATGCACACGCGGCGCGGGCGGCCGCAGGCGTGCCCCAACGGCGAGGAGTACGTCTACCTCTCGCCCGGGCACCCCGGCGTGCGCACGCACCTGGCGCGCGTGGCCGCCGACGTGGTGCGCCGCTACGAGGTGGACGGCGTGCACCTGGACCGCATCCGCTACCCCGACGCGGGCTTCGGATGGGACCCGGCGAGCCTGGAGGCGTTCGGGGGCGACCCGGCGGCCGACCCGGCGGGATGGGCGCGCTTCCGCCGCGAGCTGGTGAACCGCGTGGTGGCCGAGACGCACGACAGCATCGCCGCCGTGCGCCGCGTGCCGCTCTCCGCCGCCGTCTGGCCGATCTACGACCGCGACCGCTTCGGCTGGCGCTCCTCCAGCGGCGTGGCCGAGTTCTACCAGGACACCTGGGAGTGGGCGCGGCAGGGCGACCTGGACGTGGCCGCGCCGATGACCTACTTCTACGTGGCCGAGCGGCCGTGCAGCTACCTGCCGCGCCGCCCCGGCCAGGAGCCCAACCCCGACTGGGCGTGCATGGTGGCCGACCACGTGAACGGGATGAAGCCCACCGGCCGCCACGTCTACGCCGCCATCCTCGCCGGCCTCCCCTTCGGCGAGATGGAGAAGCAGATCCGCATCGGCCGCGAGCGCGGGGTGAACGGGTTCGCGGTGTACTCCTACGGCGCGCTGCAGCAGACGGGCGCCTGGCGCATGCTGGGCAGCGGCCCCTTCCGCGAGCGCGCGGTGGTGCCGAAGATGCCGTGGATGGAGGAGACGGCTCCCGAGGCCGCGAACTGACGCGAGTACCGAGAAGGCTGCATAAGGACTGTCCAGGGGCTCCCGGCCGCGCCAGGAGCCTCTCTTTTTCGTCGAACGGGTGGGATGACGATCCCCATCCTCCAGCGCGAACCGCCGGGCACGATGATCGCGGTGGCCGAAACTCAGCGGCCGATCCGTCCCACGTGATCCGACGAAACTCCTGCCGTTCCTTCTCCCGACTCATCGCAGACGGTCTGTCCTCAATCACGCCCCCAGTGATTGCTTGAAGTGTCCGCCGATGGGTCGCGTTTAATCAACATCTCTGCGATAAGACTTATACTTCTTGGGTTTTCTTTGGATCGAAAATACTTGATTCCGTTCAGTTTTTTGCGCCATTTGTTCACATTTATTTCTGGCATGAACTGTGCTTTCCGGTGAATCGCCCCAGATGTTTCAGTTCACCCCGGAAGGCGAGGGACCCATGCGTACCAAGCTCTACTCGCTGCGTTTGCGCGCGGCGGGGCTCCTCTGCGCGGTCGCGGTGGCGGCCGCATGCAATGACGACGACGGCGGGCTGTTGAGCTCCAGCGACTGCAAGGCGGTGCGGTCGACGGCGGACGAGATCGCGGACGGGCAGGGCGGACGGCTGGCGCGCGTGCGGGTGAGCCTGGTGTCGCGGCTGGGGGTGGACGCGGGGGCGGCGGACTCGGTGAGCGTGAGGGGGGCCAGGCTGTTCCTGGGCAACGCGTGCTACCGGCTGGACAACACGACGGGGTGGCGGCTGGCGGCGCTGGAGAACGACGCGGGCGGGATGGTGGCCGAGGCGCTGGTGGAGCCGGGTGAGCTGAGCGAGCTGGAGCTGGAGCTTCCGAAGGGCCAGACCGGCAGCCACGTCTGGGACGCGGGCCGCATCCGGCTGGACCGGGTGGTGAAGCTGGAGGCGGGGCGGCGCACCGACGTGTACCTGTCGCTGAGCCCGGTGGGCACCTCGGGGCACGTGGCCGCGCGCTTCGTGGCCGCCGGCGAGATGCCGTGGGAGTCGCAGACGATGGTGTACGACCCCGTGCGCGGCGGCAGCCTGTCGCTGCCGGGCGGCTTCAGCATGGAGCTGCCGGTGGGCGCGGCGGGCACGCCCACGGTGTTCGGCGTGGGCTCGTACGCCGGCGGCGGCGTGAGCGCCACCTACAACGTGTGGCCCGAGAACGAGCTCTCCGAGGCGGTGCGGGTCAGCTTCCCCATCGACCGCTCGCGCATCCCGCAGGGGATGGGGATGAGCGACTTCGGCGGCCGCATCAACGGCGCCGAGGCCGTGTCCTCCGTGGCGGGGAACGTGGCCACCGTGAACGCCCGCGCCTTCGGGCAGATCGGGATGGGCACCAGCGTGCCGTACGTGGAGACCACGGGCGGCCAGCGCGTGGCCATGCGCGTGCCCGGCGCCGGGAGCGGGAGCTCGCCGTCGCTGGTGAACAACGAGTGCTACGCGCGCCTGCTGAACGCGCGCACCAGCCTGTACAACACGCTCAACAACAACTCGGGGTTGTACTCGTCGCTGTGCACCGACGTGTCGCCCAGGGTCCACATCGTGATGGTGAACCTGAACCGGAGCGGGCTGGGGGCGAACGGGTGGGGCTATCCGAAGATGGTGATCCCCGCCGTGCGCTACACCGACGGCACCTTCGCGCTGCGCGAGATCACCACGCACATGTCCACGCTCACCAACGACTTCGCGGGGATCAACGGCTTCACCTGGAGCGGCGATTCGGGGTGCTGCGGCGGCTACGGCACGCCCATCGGCACGCTGTACATGAACAACGAGCGGGTGAGCCCCTGGTTCTCGGGGACCGAGGTGATGATCGGCTTCGGCGCGTGGTCGGCGTACACGGGCACGCCGCACGCCTTCTTCGAGCGGGTGTCGGGGGCCAGCATCAACATCGGCGGCTACACCAACTGGATGGTCCCGTCCACCACCTCCATCGTCAAGAACGGCGCGTGCAGCCGCGCGCCGGGCGGCGAGACGAACCGCTGGAGCACCATCGGGATCGGCAACGGGGTGCTGGTGATGGCGTCGTCGGTGAGCAACACCTCCACCACGGCCTACGAGCTGTGCAGCATCTACGAGGGGCTGGGGGTGCTGGGCGGCGCGCTCCGGCTGGACGGCGGCCCGTCGGCGGCGCTGTGGTGGCAGGGGACCACGCTCAACCTGCTCTCGGGGAGCGACTACCTGGCGATGGGCTACGAGCGCGACATCCCCTACGTGCTGGCGGCGTTGACGCAATGAGCGGGCGCACGACACGCCTCGGCGCCGCGCTGGCGGCGCTCCTGCTGGCGTCCGCGTGCGCAAGCGGCGCGCGCGGCGTGGAGGGGCGCTGGCAGCGGCTCGACCAGCCGTCGGAATGGATCGAGTTCGGCGCGGACGGCTCGTTCCGCTCGCGCAGCTTCACCGGCACCGAGGTCGCCGGCCGCTACACGCAGGAGGGGGGAACGGTGTTGATGAAGCCGCTCCCCGAAGGCCACGGCGCCCGGATGACGCTCGCGGACTCGCTGCTGGTGATGGAGGAAGGCACGCGCTACCGACGCGTTCCGCGGTAGACGCCGCAACGCCTTCGATCGACGGATGACGGACGAGGCCGGCGGGCTCTGGTGCCCGCCGGCCTCGTCAGTCGTATCTGCCGAGATCACCGCTCTTCGACGGCTAACCTGTTGTGCAGCCGCCGCTGACCGGCGACTGAAGTCGCAGCAACAACTACGAGAAGCCTCGCAAACTGCGCGAGGCTCCACCGGCTCGGGGACGGCATCGCGGCTTGATTTTCCGCACATCCCCTCCGCCTTTCATCCCTCCGTAGATGGGGGGAGTTACGTCGGCTGGGGACGCGGTGGATTCATGCCGCGATCACGGGAAGAGGGGGATGTCGATGGCGATCATCACCGACGCGCGGACGACGCCGACGCGATCCCCGTCGGCCGTGTGGCGGCCCTCGGGGAAGTAGGCGACGCCGATGGCGGAGGTGAGGGGGGAATCGCGGTAGCCGTGCGCCCAGAAGACACCGGGGCCGACCAGCGTCCCCAGCTTGAAGTCGGGGAGGCTCTCCACGTCGTCGTTCCCCGCGAGGCGCGCGGAGGCCACGGCGCCCAGGTCCAGGAATTGGAGGAAGACGCCGTTCGAGCGGCGCGTCCGCCCCGCCGTCCCGATCTCCACCCCGATCGGCACGGTGATGCCCACCGCGAGCCCCTGCCCCTCCGCCGCGCCGCCCGAGGTGTTTTCGCCGGAGACGTTGCCGCCCACGTACGCGTTCAGCCGCGCGTACCAGCGCCCGCCGATCTCGCGCTTGGAAAGGTAGCCGCCCTGCGGCCCGGCCAGGTTCTCCAGCGCGCCGCTGAACTCGTCGGTGGTGCGCGCCTGCGCGGCATCGTTGGCGAAGCCAAGTATCCGCGTGTACTCCTGCGGGATGCGCACGACCTGCCCCTGCGCGCCCGCCTGCAGCAGGCGCACCAGGCTGTTCACCGCGCCGCGCGGATCGTCGCTGGTGAGCGCCACCACCAGGTCGCGCGCCGGCTCCAGCACCGAATCGCGCAGCACCGGGTCGGGCCGCACCCCGGCGATCCCCACGTCCACCGCCAGCAGGCTGGTGGCGGTGGAGATGAGGCCCGAGACGATCTCCGTGCGCCGCGCGGTGGAGGCGGAGTCGCGGGCGGCGCTGCGCAGCGACCGCCAGTCGTCCTCCACCTCGTGCGCCACGGCCAGCGCGGTGCGGACGCCCCCGAGCACCGCGTTCACCCGCTGCGCGTCGGCGGTGGCCCACCCCGCCCAGAGGTTGTCGTGCGTGGCGCTGGCGCCGTGCACCAGCAACGCCTTCAGCACGTAGAGCACCGCCGTGTCGGCCAGGGCGCGGCCGGAGAGCTGCGACGAGAGGTCGGTGCGCGCACTCCACGAGAAGCGCGCGATCGTCGCCACCTGCCGCAGCCGCGGCGGCAGGGTGACGGTGTGGCCGCCGAGGGTGGCGGTGGCGCCCTCCCACCGCGCGAGCGCGGCCAGCGGCTCGGTGCCGTCGGCGACCGCGCGGAGGTAGCGCACCAGCGCCACCGCCAGCGCCGCCCGCTCCAGCGCCGGGCCCGCCGGGACGGACCGGGCGCGCGCGACGGAGTCGGCGTGCACCACGATCTTCAGCAGCGTCGTCTCGGTGACGACGTAGGGCATCTCGCGGAGGTCGGCCCGGAGCGCCCCCTGCAGCGCGCCGGCGCCGGGGACGTAGCGCACCGTGTCGGCGTCCTGCGGGAGAAGCGCGCAGGTCGCCCGCAGCAGCGCCCGCCACGACTCCGTCGCGCAGATGCGGTTCACCCCCACCCGCAGCAGGTACGTCTCCAGCTCCGCCTGCGCCCGCTCCACCAGGAAGTTCGACGCGCCCACCGCCATCTCCGCCGGCGAGAGCCCGAACGCGCGGCGCCCCCCTTCGGCGGGAGGACGCACCAGCGCCGTGCTCGCGCCCCCCACCGAGGCCTTCCGGAAGCGCTCGCCCACCTCCTCAGTCCCCTGCGGGTTGCGCACGAGCTGGACGCGGATGTTGATGCGGTCGGCCGGGATCCCCGCGCGGCGGAGGAAGCCGGCCACGTACTCGGCGCGGCGCTCGGCCAGCGCCTGCGTGGCGGGGCTCGGCGTGTTGCCGGAGTAGTCGGCGAAGCCCAGCACGTCCACCGCCTGCGAGTCCGCGTCGAAGGTGTGCTTCGCGTCCGCGGCCTGCTTCGCCAGCAGCGCCTGCATCGTGGACGGCAGCGTGTCGCGGCCGCGCTCGAACGGAAACTCGCCGGTCCCCACGCTGGCCGTCCCCAGCCGCCGCGCCGCGTTCAGCAGCGCCCGCTCGGCGTTGTCGCGCGCGGCGACGATCGCGCTCGGCAGCGGCAGCGACGACGCCGCGTCGCGCCACTCGCCCAGCTCGGTGCCCGTGAAGCTGCGGCTGATGGCGGGCAGGCGGAGCGCGCACAGCTTCGCCAGCGCCGGCACGGTGCGCGCGTCCGGCGCCCGGCAGGCCAGGTAGATGTCCCACGGCGTCGCGCCGTTCGCGAACACCGGCACGCCGGCCCCGTCGACCGTCGCCGCGGCGGCGGGTGCGGGGAGCGGGGCGGCGGACGGAGCGGCGGGGGGACGCGGATCCTGCGCGGCGCCGGCCCCGGGCGTGGCGCACATCGTCACGACGGCCGCGGCGGCGGCCACCAGGCGGTATCTCATGAAAGGCGGGTGGGGTGGCGGGACGATGGCGGAGGCGAGAGATCCCATTGTGCCGCGTCCGTGCGGCCCGGGTCAAGCCCGTCGCCGCGGCGGGGAGCGGACGGACAGGGAGCGCATCGCCTCCATCGCCCAAAGCAGGCGCAGGCGACGCGGGGCTCGCGCATCCCCCCATCCCGATTGGATGAGTCATCGCTTCGGCCCACCGGAGCCGACTCGAACGGACGATTTTTTGCACTGGGGCGTGCGGAGGCCGAGCATGGCGGGCCTGCTACCCGCGGGGAAGCCGAGTTGCGTTCACGAGCCGGTGTTCGATGACCGACAGAACAATCCGGGAACAATCCGGCGGCCCAGCCGCCCCGCGGGACAGCCGAACGACTCGGCGCCCCGCCCGGCGGAGCGTCGCGCCCGCCCACGTGTGCCGTCCCTCCCGTACATACCCGGCCCAATCCACGCGCAGAGCCTGAATGTCACGAGACACGCACCCGCCGCTCACCTGCTACCTGTCGGGCGTGCACAGCGGCCCCAACCCCTCGCCCGGGCTGGGCGTGGCACGCTCGCTCCGCGAGGCATACCCGCACGCCCGCCTGGTGGCGGTGGACTACGGGGTGGAAAGCTCGGGGCTGCACAGTGAAATCTTCGACGAGGTGTGGCTGCAGCGGCCCTGGAAGGAGATCCGCCTCCCCGTGTACCTGGCCGCGGTGCAGGAGGTGCTGGACGGCGGCGCGCTCTGGATCCCCGGGCAGGACCTGGAGGTGGAGTGGCTGGCGGAGTCGCTCGCCCGGCGCGGCGGCGCGCTGGTGCCGCCCCCGGCCGCCCTGCACGCGGTGGCCAAGCCGCGCATCGAGGCGGCCGCCGCGCTGCCGTTCGAGATCCCCCCGTTCGTCTCGGCCGACCGGCCCGACTGGGAGCTGCACGCCTTCCTGCGCGAGCACGGCTGGCGGGTGTGGGTGAAGGGGCCCAACTACGAGGCGATGCGCGCGGGCGACTGGCCCTCGTTCCGCTACGCCCGCGCCGTCCTGGCCGACACCTGGGGCACCGAGAGCCTGTTCCTGCAGCGCCACGTCCCCGGCGCCGAGGAGTCGGTGGCGTTCTGCGCCTACCAGGGCGAGCTGCTCGACTGCGTGCACATGCGCAAGCACACGCAGACGCACGAGGGGAAGACGTGGGCCGGCGCCGTGGGGCCGGTGGAGCGCGAGGTGGCCCAGGCGCTCGCGGCGGTCCTGGCCGCGCTGGAGTGGACCGGCGGCGGCGAGCTCGAGTACGTCCGCGCGCCCGACGGCACGCTGAACCTGATCGACTGGAATCCCCGCTTCCCCGCGTGGATCCACGCGGCCTCCTTCGCGGGGCACAACCTGCCGGCGCGGCTGGTGGAGGCCGCGGGGTTCGGCGCGCCCGCCGCGGCGCCGTTCCGCGGGCGCCAGTTCACGCGGGTGGTGATGGAGATCCCGGTGCTTGCGGCCTATCCCCTCCCCGCCGTGCGCGACCCCCTGGACGACGCGGCGGTGGGATCCAAGCACCCTTCGGGGATGCCCGACCTGGCGCGCCGGCTGGCCGAGGCGCGCGGCGGCGCCCCCGCCGACCCGCGCGCCAACGGGAAGAAGCACGACCGCCGCCCCCGGCGGCGCCCCGCGCCCACCCCGCCCGCCGCCATGCAGTGGGACCTGGACGAGGCGCTGGTGGACGAGCTCCCCACGCCGCGCCGCATCCTCCTTCCCCGCACCGCGCAGGAGCGCTTCGCGCAGGTGGAGCGCGCGCTGGCGGCCGGCGCGGGCGGGCCGGTGGAGCTGGGCTTCGGCTACAGCGTGAAAACCAATCCCCACCCCTCGCTGCTGGCGCTGGCCGAGCGCACGGGGATGCTGGCCGAGGTGATCAGCGGCGCCGAGCTGCGGCGGGCGCTGGAGGCGGGCTTCCCCGCCGAGCGCGTGGTGCTGAACGGCCCGGCGCAGCAGTGGCCCGCCGGCCCCGAGCCCGACGGCGAGCTGATGGCGGCCTTCGCCGACTCGCCGCAGAGCTTCGCGCGGTGGCTGGACGGCGGGCCGCCGCGGGCCCGCTACCTGGGGCTGCGGCTGCGGCCGGTCACGGTGGAGGCGTCGCGCTTCGGCGCCAGCCTGGGCGCGCCCGAGCGCTTCGCCGAGACGCTGGCGCAGCTCCGCGCGCTCCCGGCGGGGCAGGCGCTGGGGCTGCACTTCCACTTCGCCAGCGACGTGCTGGGCCCGGCGCGGTGGTTCGAGGTGTTCGAGAGCGTGCTGCACTGGGCCGCCGCCATCCAGGACGGCGTCGGCCGCCCGGTGCGCTGCCTGGACGTGGGCGGGGGGTGGTTCCCCGACGACTTCGACCGCGAGCTGATCCCCGCCCTCCCCGAGCGGATCGCCGCCGCGGCCGAGGCGCTTCCGTCTCTCGAGCGCTTCATGGTGGAGCCGGGGAAGGCGATCGCCCAGCCCGCCATGGCGCTGGTCACCACCGTGCTCGAGGTGCGGCGCGGCAAGGACGGCGCGGTGGAGGCCGTGGTCGACGCCGCCATCTCCGACCTGCCGATGGCCCCCTTCTACCCCCACCGCGTGTACGGCCACTCGGCCGCGGGCGCGTGGGAGCCGCTGGGCGGCCGGGGCGACCGGCTGCTGGGCCGCATCTGCATGGAAACCGACATCCTGGCCAGCGACCTGGCGCTCCCCGACACCCTCGCCGCCGGCGACCGGCTGGTGATCGGCGACGCGGGGGCGTACGACGCAAGCATGGCCTACAACTTCGGACGCGGAGTGCTGGACGATGCCTGCTGCTGAGACCGCCGCCCGGCGCCCCCACGCGGCGCCCGCCGCCCCCGCCGCGCCCGGGGCCGAGTGCGCGCCCTGGGCAGCGTGCACCCCCTCGGCGCTCGCCCACCACGGCGCCGACTGCTGCACCGCGGCGCGCGCCTGGTTCCTGGCGATGGACCGCTCGATGTGGCGCGGCCACGGCGGCCCGGGGTGGATCGCCCGGCGCTGGCCGTGGGGGCCCTCGCAGTGGCCGCTGCACTGGTGCGACGCGGTGAAGGCCGAGGAGCTGGACTGCGGCGCCCACGCGTTCATGACGCTGGAGGCGTTCCGCGCGCGGGGGATTCGCGCGGTGCCGGTGCAGCTCGTCCAGCGGCAGGAGGCGCATCACCAGGCGCACTGGCTGGGCCGGTGGAGCGGGGCCGGCGCCTCGTCCGCCTGGGCCGGCGAGGGCGTGGCCTACCACGAGGCGTGCGCCACTCTCGTCGACGGACGCGCCGAGGTGTGGGACTCCACGGTCGGCGCCTGGCTCTCGCCCGAGCACGTGCGCGGCGTGCGCAGCATCGCCGCCGTGCGCATCGGCGGGCCGGAGCACGCGGGCGAGACGGTGGCCTGGCGGGGCCTGTGCGTGCCGATGGGCGTGTGGATCACGCCGCCCGCGCCGCGCGAGGGGTGAGGCGCCGCGGCCCCGATCAAATCGTACCAGCAGGACTCGATCGATCTCGTCACCCAGCATCGGTCGCGAATCGAGTTCCGCTGGTTTCTCACAGAGGGCACGGAGGACACAGAGGACACGGGACCAAAACTCTGTCTCCTTGTGGCTGTGTCCTCTGTGAGAGTCTTACCGGGCCGGAGCCCCGAACGATTTCCGGGAAAGCGTATCCAAGGCAGCCAGCATCCCCCAGTGCAGGATCGCACCGGGGCCTCGTACATCTCACCGCCATAGTCCCATATACCCCCTGCCCCTACTTGACAGCGGACGCGGCGGGGCATTAATCATATAGCCGGGAGGGGTATTCTCCCGGCAACGTCTTGGCCTTGGAGAACAAGCGAACTCCTCACGTAGTCGAGAGATGGCCATCGGTCACCACCGGGCTTTGGAGAGTGGCGCCGATAATCCGCGGAGCACCGCCCGACGTCTGCGGGGTAAGGATCACCGACGATGCAGCAAGCGCGGCAACCCGCGAGTACCGTTTGTGCGAACACGACCGCCGGCGCAAAGGCGCCGGCGGGTGCCCGGCACGCGGGCACTGACCCCAGCACGCGACAGATGAGCAAGCGAACGATCGCCGCCCTGGCGGCGACGGCACTGGCGTTCGGCGCCGCCGTCCCCGCGGCGGCGCAGACGGACTACTACAACACCGACGCCGGGCGGCCCATCCGCGTGGAGGACGCGTATCCCACGGAGCGGTACGCCTTCGAGCTGCAGGTCGCGCCGCTGCGGCTGGAGCGCGAGCGGGGCGGCGCCTACAACTGGGAGCTGGCGCCGGAGATCGCCTACGGCATCCTCCCCCGCACGCAGGTGGAGGTGGGGTTCCCGCTGCGCTTCCTGGACCCCGGCGGCGAAGGCGACGTGCGCGGTCTCGCGGGGATCGAGATCGCCGCGCTCCACAACCTGAACGTGGAGACGACGACGCTCCCCGCCTTCGCGCTGGCCGCCGACGTGCTGCTTCCGGTGGGCGGGCTGGGGCCGGACCGCGCCTACACCACGGGGAAGGCGATCGCGACGCGCACCTTCAGCTTCGCGCGCTTCCACGCGAACGCGCAGTACACCCTGGGCGCCGCGCCCGGCGCGGGCGAGCAGGCCGGCGAGGCGTCGCGCTGGATGGCCGGGCTCGCCGTGGACCGTACCTTTCCGCTGCGCTCGCTGCTCGCGACCGCCGACGTCTTCGCCGAGCAGCCGCTGGACGACGGCGCTGCGCTGGCGTGGACGGCCGAGGCGGGGGTGCGCTACCAGCTCAGCCCGCAGCTCAACGTGGACCTGGGCGTCGGGCGCCGCTTCACCGGCGGCGACGAGGGATGGTTCTTCACCTTCGGCACCGCGCGCGCCTTCGGGCTGCGCAGCCTGATCGGCCGATGAACGCATATCGACGGATTCATCCGATGAACGCAGCAACGGGCAGGAATGCGCGCCGTGCGCTGGCCGGCGCCGTGGCGGCGCTGGCGCTGGGAGGCACGGCCGCGCCCGCCGCGGCACAGTGGTCGCAGGTGCACGAGCAGTTCTACATGCCGGCCGAGCACAACTGGGTCTTCCGCCGCAACTTCGCCGGCGCCGACCGGCTCTTCAACGCCTTCGACTACGGCCACGCCATCCTCTACGAGGTGCTGTACACGCGGCCGAACGCGCCCGCGTCGCGGCTGGAGGAGAAGGAGTACGGCTTCCTCACCGGCCGCCTGCTGACCGCGCCGCCGCGCCTGCCGCTGGAGGAAGGCGCGATCGAGGTCGCGTACGCCCGGCTGGTGCCGGAGGCCAAGGCGATGTTCGAGTGGGCGCACCTCCTCCACCGCCAGATCTACGACGTGCTGGGCGACGAGCGGCTCTCGCAGGCCGCGAAGGATACCGAGGTCGCCGCGCTGCTGCGCTACTACCGCTCGCGGCCGGAGCTCGCCTTCAGCGCGCGCCCCAAGAGCATGGAGCTGATGGAGGGGCAGCACTACTCCACCGCGTTCCGGGAGAAGTATCCCAGGTTCAACGGGCTGATCTGGGGCTACCACTGGCTGCAGGTGGGCCTCTACGAGCCGCTGGTGACGGGGCGCACGCAGGAGGAGCGGCAGGCGGGGGTCACGGCGGCGGTCACGCGCTTCCGGCAGATGCTGGTGAACGCGCCCGAGAACATGCCGCGCGTGATGCCGATGACGGCGGCGATCGCGCCGACCTTCGCGGCCCGTTACCCCGAGGCGGCGATCATCTTCGACAACCTGCACGGGATGCACGACGTGATCTCCGACATCCTGGCCTCGCCCCGGGTGCCGCGCGACCGCAAGCGCGAGGAGATCCTCACCGCCGCCCGCCGCTACCGCGACGACACCTCGTTCGTGATGACCGTGGACGAGTGGCGCGAGATGACGGCGATGATGGGCGTCCAGAACATGGGCGGGCCGGTCATGGGCTTCCTGGAAGACTTCCCCGAGCCCACGCTCCCCCGCGGCGCGGTGATGGCCAGCCACGCAGGGCAGCACGGCGCCGCCCCAGCCGCCGCCGCGGCGGGCTCCGCGCAGGGGCACGCCGGCCACGCCGCCGCGCCTGCCCCCGTACCCGCGGCCCGGGGCGCGATGGGGGCGATGGATCACTCGCGCGCGGGTGCCTCGCCGGCGCGGGGGATGCGGCACGACGCGTCCGCACACGCTCCCGCGTCGGCCGGCGCGGATGGGATGACGGCGCTGCACGAGCGGATGATGGCCGACCCGGTGATCCGCGCGCGCGTCGCCGCCGACCCGGCGCTGCGGCGCATGGCGGACGAGTTGCACGGCGCGGGCGGGATGGGGATGCGGCACGGCGCGGCAGCCACCGCCGCCGACAGCGCGCGGGCGCGGGCTTTCGTCGCGCGGCTCGTCGCCGATCCCCAGGTCGAGGCGCGCATCCACGCCGTGCCGCGGCTGCACCAGCTCTGGAGCGACCCGGCCGTGCAACGTCGCCTCGGGGAGTTGCGGCGCCAGCACGGCCAGCCGCAGCCCGCCGCCCCCGAGCATCGCCACTGAGGTCGGGAGGGGACGTCGACAGCGGACGGAGAGCCCCGCCGGCTTGCCGAGGCGGTGCTCTCCGTCGCATCGTCAGTCCAACGCGCTCCCGCCTCGATCACCCGAACGGACACCTCGATGCTCCGCAGAACGCCGATCCTCGCCTTCTCGCTCGCCGCCGCGGCGCTGTTCGCCCCGGGCGTCTCCGCGCAGGGCCACGCGCACCACGCCTCGCCCGCGGATTCGGCGAACGTCGCCGCGACGGTCGAGCGCTACCACCAGGCGCTCGCGGCGGCGGACAGCGCCGGCGCGCTCGCGCTGCTCACGGGCGACGTGGAGATCCTGGAGAGCGGCGGCGTGGAGACGCGCCAGGAGTACCGTTCGCACCACCTCGCCGCCGACATCGAGTTCGCGCGCGCGGTGCCCAGCAAGCGCGGGCCGCTCCGCGTGCACGTGATGGGCGACGTGGCGTGGGCGACGTCCACCAGCACCAGCGAGGGCCAGTTCCGCGGCCGCGCGATCAACTCCGCCGGCGCCGAGCTGATGGTGCTCGCCCGCACCCCCCAGGGCTGGCGCATCGCCGCGATCCACTGGTCCTCCCGCACGCGCCGGCCATAGGCGCATCACGGCAGGCGGATCTGGCAGATGACGAACGGCGCGCGACCCACCCCCGGATCGCGCGCCGCCTTTTTTGTGGAGCCTCGCGCAGTTTGCGAGGCTTTTCGTAGTTGTTGCTGCGGCCCAGCCACCGCACGGTTGATCGAGGACGGTATCGGACCCACCTCACTCCGTGCCCCGAGCTCGCTCCTCGCTTCGTCGTTTGAGCCCGGCCGCTTCCTGTGCAAGGTACCGGTTGTTGAGGCCCCGCATCATCCAGCCGATGACCCGCCCCAGGAAGCCGCCGAACGTCACGGAGAGCGTCACCCGGGAGCGCTTTCCCGCTCCCGTCGGCTCTGCCCAGTGATTCGCTTCGACGGTGGCGCCGGGAGAGCGGCTGACGAGCCGAAACCCTCGACCCGGTTCGAGCGCCGTGACCGTCCACTCGGCGGGCGGCACCTTCGGCTGCACGATTCGGAGGCGGCCGCCGAGCGCCAACGGCGCGCCGGCGTCACCGAGGCGCTCCACCCGCGTAACCGTCGGCGTCCACTCAGGCCAGCGCTCGACCTCGCTCAGGACGGCGAACACCACTTCCGGAGGAGCGTCGACCTCTGTCGTGATGCTGAACTGCATTCGTCGTCTCCTGGAAAGTGTCCGCGCGCGCGCCGGGGAGCATACTTCGATCCCCGCTCGAGGTGCCACCTGGCCTTCGAGTCGACCGGCCCGGTCGAACGAGGGCTCACGCGTCTCCGGGGTGCGGATACCGGCGTCTGACTTCGGCGACCGACCCGGCGATGAGTGCCTCGAGGACCTCGGCATCGAGGTCCGCCAGGCGCCTGAAGTACAGGCAGACCTTGCCGATCTTGTGCTTCCCGAGCCTGGCCAGGAGGCCGACCTGCTCGGGGCTCTCCGCGTCGACGTAGACGACCAGCTCCCGGCCGCGGACCGCGAAGCCCGTGAGACATGCGTCGCCCGAGCGGCCGCTCTCGTACCTGTAGGTGTACGAGCCAAACCCTACGATGCTTGGCCCCCACATCCTTGGCTGCTGCTGCGTAACCCGCTCGCACATGGCCATGATGGCCTTGCAGTCCGCCAGCTGCTCGGGGCTGGCCCTGGACGCGAGGTACGTATCGACGCTCGCGCCCGTGGGTCTGGTCTTGGTCTCGGCCATGGGAGATTCCTGGTTGGTGGGGGGAGCGCGGTGCTGGTGGTGAGGTGCGACGCCTGACGACCCAGCTCATACGCCGCGTGTCGGTCATCGTGCGGTGGCGGCGAAAGGCGGTGGGTAGATGGAAGATACGTGGTGGCGGAGCGCCAAAGGAGGGTCGCCCTCGACAGATCACCGATCGCGCCGGATAGATGGGGTGATCGTCAGCGGAGAAAGCCCCTGAATCCGCCGGCCGGGATGATGGGAATCCAGCGGACGACCGAGGTATGAAGGAGCTCGTGCGCTCGGCGGACCGGCTGATTACGTTCCGCCGCGCGCGATCCGTCTTCGCTTCATCACCGAAGCAAACCCTCTGACCACACATCCCGGGAGCACGTATGAGGGTAGCCATCTTCGGCAGCGGAGGCATCGGCGGGTACTTTGGTGGACGCCTTGCCCAGGCCGGTACGGAAGTCTCCTTCGTCGCACGCGGCGCCCACCTGGAGGCGATGCGGCGGAACGGCCTTGAGGTGGAGAGCGTGCGCGGGAGCTTCCATCTCCACCCCGTGCACGCCACGGACGATCCGGCCGAGGTCGGCGAGGTCGACCTGGTGGTTCTCGCGGTGAAAACCTGGCAACTGCGCGACGCGGCGACGGCCATCCGTCCGCTGCTCGGCCCGGACACGGCGGTGCTCACGCTGCAGAACGGGGTCGAAGCGCCGTCCGTGGCGGCGGAGATCGTGGGGCGCGAGCGGGTCATTGCCGGGCTGGTGAGGATCTTCAGCAGC
>Ga0190275_10001563_pt1 | contig 16920 bp, 11 predicted proteins | sample Popmic550T_FD_133745 | JGI IMG/M metagenome (GOLD analysis project Ga0190275, IMG submission 133745) | Populus adjacent soil microbial communities from riparian zone of Yellowstone River, Montana, USA - 550 T | ecosystem: Environmental > Terrestrial > Soil > Riparian zone > Trees stand | place...
CGGCCCCTGCCGCTTGCGCCCGCGTGCGACATACGTGCAACACGGATGGAGGAAGCCGCTAACCATCCGTAAAGACGTACTAAAAAAGTGGAGGCGGCGGGAATCGAACCCGCTCCGGACGGTGCGAAACCCTCAGCACAGCCCCTCTCCGTCTATGCTCCCGGAGAGAGCGGCCTGGCGCCGCAGGGGAGGCAGCCGTGAGCACCCGTATCGTACGAGAGGTCCCGCTGGAGCACCTCACGTCCCTGCCTGCCTCGTATGCCCTCGAGGGTGAGCCGCTCCTGGTGAGGGGCGCGGCGCTCGGCTGGCCCTCCCAGTCCTTCTGGACGTTCGACAACCTGCGGCGGCAGCACGGGCAAGTGCCCATCCGGATCCGGGAGACCGACGATGCCGTCGAAGACCGCCGGCGGGGGCGCCCTCGCAGGGACACGCACCTGGGAGAGTTCCTGGAGCAGGTCGCCAGCGTGCGCGCGGAGACCGAGGCGCGCGTGGGCTATTTCACCACCAGCGACTGCCCGCTGGATGCAGGGACTGACGTCCCGCAGGAGCAGTCGCCCGGGTGGCGCGAGCTGTGGCACAGCCGCTTCCGCCAGGACTTCCTCTTCCCGCGCCTCCCGGGTGCCCGCGCCATGATGCGGATCTGGGTGGGAGGAGCCGGGCAGCTCTCCACCTTGCACAACGATCGTTATGTCAGTGCGATTGCCCAGCTCGTCGGCCGGAAGCGCTGGTGGATCGCGCCACCGCAGGCCTGGGAGAGGCTGTACGCGTACCGCCATTCCGACGGTGGTTGGTACGCCGAGGTGAACCCCTACAAGCCATGGGACGCGGCGCTGCACCCTCGCTTCGGTGAGGTACAGGGGAGCGAGCTCACACTCACGGAGGGTGACCTGCTGCTGCTTCCGGCGCACTGGTGGCACGCCGTGAAAGCACTGTCAGCGAGCATCGCCGTGACGATGTTCCAGGATCTGCCGGGGCTGTCGCCGTTCCAGCCCTTGCCCGCCAGCGCTGCTCAGGTGTGACAAGTCTACTCCCTTGGTTCCTGAGTGCGTGCCACGCGCTGAGAGCCCCTGCCTGGGGACCGGCCCTGCTCCAGGCGCAAGTCCCGCCGGTGCGCATCCTTTCCGCATGGCTCACCACAGCCCGCTCATGGTCGCGGGGGAATGAGGGGGACGACGATGCGGGCGAAGAGATTCTCCTTGTACCCAGGCATCCTCATCGGGGCCCTGGTGGTCGCATGCGGCGCCGCTCCGCCTGAGTTGGATGCTCGAGTCCTGCGGGAGGCCACAGTGCTGCTGGTGCCCGGCCACTGCGCGGGCGTCGTCGTCGAGGATGGCCGCCATGTAATGACAGCGGCCCACTGTGTCGCTGGGAATCCTCAGAGCATCGAGCTCGAGTTGCACGGTGGGGAGCGGCTGAGCGGGACCTCCGTGTTCATCGACCGGAGCCGGGACGTGGCGCTGTTCCGGCTCGACGCGGTAGCACCCATCACGGCCTTGCCGCTCGCTCCACAGTTGCCACAGCCTGGGGAGGGACTCCTCTTCGCGGGGCGCTACGATCCGCCGGGCGAGCTCCAGGAAGTCTGGCTCGAGCGGCTGGGCCGCTGCCCCTCCCTACCGGGCGTACCGCAGGCGCTCTTCACCACGCTGCACGGGGAGAAGGGGGACTCCGGTGCGCCGGTGGTGGACCGCCAGCTCCGCGTCGTGGGGCTCGTCCACGGTGGCGCCACGTGCAGCATCGCGACGCCTACCGCCGCGTTCGCTCCCCTCGTGCAGCAGCTCGCAGCGGAGCTCTCCTCCACGGAAGTGGCCAGGCGGGATCTGGCTCGCGGCAGGTGAGTCCCCGCCTGGCTCCTCGCTCTGTGGCCAGGCAGCCGGGGCAGCATGAGCCGTCATTTCCAGTCACACGAGATATCCGACAATTGTGGAGAGAGTACGCACATGTAAGCAACTTTCGGCGGCTCCTGGCGACAATTTCTCAAACTCTTGGAGATCGCCCATGCCCCGGATTGAAGGTTCGCGAGCCCCTGTTCGCCTCTCCCCTCGCGCGGAGCAGAGTGTGCTCGCACAGGCTCCCCAGAAGGCTGTGGCGGCGCGGGCCTCGAGTCACTCGGGTGTGTCTTCCTTCCAGGCCGACACCCGCTCCCTCCGGGGGACGGGTGAGGTTGCGCCGAGCGGGGCCACGAAGCTGTCCCCCAACGATCTCGGCGTGTTGGCCCAGAACCAGGGCAACACCAACGCGTGCGGCACCACGTCGCTGGCCAACGTGATGACGCACTGGGGCAAGCCGACCACGCACGAGCAGATCGACCAGTCCATTCGCGCCTTCGACGTCTTCACGGCGCCCGACAAGATCGTCGACTACGCCCGCGATCACGGGATGAGGGCCGAGATCAAGACGGACGCCAGCGTGGAAGATCTCGCGAAGATGGTGGACCAGGGCGTGCCGCCGATCGTCCTCATGGACCCGGACAGCAGCTCGAACGCCAACCTGCATTACGTGACGGTGTCGGGCTACAACCGAGACGCCAGCGGGAAGATCAGCGACGTGGTGCTCGCGGACAGCGCGGGCGGCAGGCGCTACACGATGCCGGCGGAGGAGTTCCAGGGCAAGTGGGGCAACCTGAAGATGGGCGGAGTGAGCACCGGCCTCAGCAACGTGATGATCAGCACGGTGCCCGCGGATGGCCGGTCGGTGGTGGGGGGTGACGGCGTGTCGCGGAAGGCCTCGGACATCCAGCTGCCCACGAGCAGCCTCACGAGCGAGATCAAGTCGGGCTTCGCGCGCTTGGCGGCCAACGGCGTGTCCAACGTGACGCACGCCGCCGAGAAGATCGCGGATGGGGCCAAGAAGGTCTGGGATTCCATCTTCGGCTGAGCGCTCACCTCAGCGGGTTGGTCCGCCAGAGCACCGGCCACAGAATCCGCCGATGGCGTGGACCGCTCTCCCTCACCGTCTCCGGCGGCGGACTCCTCCGCTCTCGGCGGAGACAGCTCGCCTCCCCGGTAAGGCTCAACCTCTTGTTTCTCCTGGGGATCCCAGGTGGCTCGGTTCCTGCTTTTGCCACACTTGGCGGCCTCGCCAAGGGCGGGGCTGCTCTTCCATACCCCTTTCTTCAGGAGACACCGCCCCATGACCGGCCCCAACCCTCCCAGCAATCCCTTCCAGGGACTGACACAAGAACAGGCGCTCGCCACCATGCGCCAGCTCCAGGCGGATGAGGAGCCCAACCCCTTCCTCATGGGCCAGCTCTGCAACTCCGTCGCCAGCAGCCAGCTCTTGCAGGGCACTCCGTACAAGTCCGCCGCGGACTTCTTCTGTGGCCAGATACCGGGCCTCTCTCTCGCCGCCCTGCTGCGGTACGGCGCGGTGGCGCGCGAGTTCAGCCAGGAGGTGGTTGAACGCTTCGGCATCACCCGCCTCGAGCTGCTGCTCTCCTACAGGAAGGGCGCCCACCTCATGCAGAGCTCCGAGGAGCCAGGCTCCACCTTCATCCTGGTGCCCCAGGACAACGGCGATCTGCAGCCCAAGCGCTTCGTGGACTGCTCCACGAGGGAGCTACGCAAGGCCCTGGAGCACCTGGGCTCGCCCGGCAGCTACCTGCCCATCTCGCCGGCGGATCGGGCGCGCTACGACCTGCTCTGCGAGGCCATCCTCCACCACTTCCCCAAGGGCGTCCGGGTGCTGATGCGCAACCACGAGGGGACGACGCTGCTCAGCTTCGAGGGCATCCCCGTCTCGAAGGTGCCCGAACTGGCCGCAGTAGTGCGCATGCAGCTCCAGGCCATGAGCGAGAGGCCCGAGGAGGAGGAGATGCCGCAGCCCAACTGACGCTCACGTGCTCCTGTCCGCGCTCCGAGGCTCCCTGCATCCCTTGGAGAAATTAGCGCCTGGCTGGAACTGCCCCGGGTGCCAGGGTCGCGAGACCCTCACGATAGGTCGGGTAGATAGGCTGCCAGTCCAGCTCACGCCGGGCCTTGGCGTTGGACGTGGGGAACCGGCTGGTGAGCACGACGGCGGCATAGGGCGCCACCAGCCGGAAGATCCAGGCCGGCAGCCGCCAGGGGCGTGGCGCGCCGAGCACCTCTGCGAGGCGGGAGAGGTAGTCCCGCCAGGTCACGGGCTCGTCATCGACGATGTTGTAGACCTCGCCGGACCGGCCCTTCTCGAGGGCCGCTATCGTCGCCGTGGCCACGTCCTCCAGGTGGATCCACGGCCACAGCCCGCTCCCATCTCCGATCAGCGGCATCATGCGCTTCTTCACCATGCGTATGGTGAGCTGGGTCGAGCCCGCCTCGGCTCCGTAGATGAAGCCGTAGCGGAGCACCACGCCCTCGAGCCTCCCCGATCGAGCCGCTGCCAGCACCGTCTCCTCCAGCGCCAGGCCGGCATCGATCGTCGGCTGGAGCCAGGGACGTGGCGAGCTGCGAGCCACCGGGTGCTCCTCGGTCAGCGGCGCGGGACCGTGCTGGCCAAAGCCGTAGACCAGGACAATGGACTCGGCCACGAGCCGCCGCACCCCGGCTGCGATGGACGCCTCCACGAGGTTCTTCGTGCCCTCGATGCGGAGGCGGTTGGTCTGCTCCAGATCGGACGCACGCATCGGTCCCTGCTCGGGCAGGGCCGTCAGCAGGTGGACGACGGCCTCGGGGCGAGCCTCCTGGAGCACGGCCCCGAGCCGGTCGCGATCAAAGACATCCGCCACCGCCGCCGTGGCGCCCAGGCCTTCCAGGAGCGGCCGCTTCGCCTCGCTCCGGGTCAGCCCCGTGACACGGTGTCCCGCCGCGACCAGCCGCCTCACCAGCGGCACGCCCATGGCTCCCGTGGCGCCTGCGACGAAGACGTGCATGGGTCACCCGACCTTGGGCAGCTTCGCCATTGAGGCCTCGACGGCCTCGCGAGGGTACTCGAAGTCCTCGAGCTGGCCGGCGAGGTACTGATCGTAGGCCCCCAGGTCGAAGTGGCCGTGGCCGGAGAGGTTGAAGAGGATGACGCGCTGCTGGCCTTCCGCGTCGGCGCGGCGGGCCTCCTCGATGGCAGCCTTGATGGCGTGCGAGCTCTCCGGCGCGGGAAGGATGCCCTCGGCGCTGGCGAAGAGCATGGCGGCCTCGAAGCAGGCGCGCTGGGCGTACGCGACGGCCTCGACCAGGCCAGCGGCCACCAGCTGGGACACCAGGGGGCTGGCGCCGTGGTAGCGCAGGCCGCCCGCGTGGATGCCCGGCGGCATGAAGTCATGCCCCAGCGTGTACATCTTCATCAGCGGCGTCATCTTCCCCGTGTCGCCGAAGTCGTAGGTGTAGACGCCGCGGGTGAGGGTAGGGCAGCTCGTGGGCTCCGCAGCCACCAGCCGTACCTGCTTGCCGTTCATCTTGTCGCGCGCGAAGGGAAAGGCGATCCCGGCGAAGTTGCTGCCGCCCCCGTGGCAGCCGATGACGACATCCGGGTACTCACCGGCCAGCTTCATCTGCGCCTGGGCCTCCTGTCCCACCACCGTCTGGTGCAGGCACACGTGGTTGAGCACCGAGCCGAGCGCGTACTTCGTGTCGTCATGGGTGGCCGCGTCCTCCACAGCCTCGGAGATGGCGATGCCCAGCGAGCCCTGGCTGTGAGGATCCTGGTCCAGGATGGCACGGCCGGAGTTCGTCTTGTCCGTGGGCGAGGCAAACACCTCGGCACCCCAGGTGCGCATGAGCGAGCGGCGGTAGGGCTTCTGCTCGTAGCTGATCTTCACCATGTACACGGTGACGGCGAGCCCGAAGAGCTGGCCCGCGAAGGCCAGCGAGCTGCCCCACTGGCCTGCGCCCGTCTCCGTGGCCAGCCGCCGCACGCCGGCCTTCGCGTTGTAGAAGGCCTGCGCCACGGCGGTGTTGGGCTTGTGACTGCCCGAGGGGGAGACGCCCTCGTACTTGTAATAGATGTGAGAGCGCGTCCCGAGCTTCTGCTCCAGCGCCATGGCCCGGAACAGCGGCGAGGGCCGCCAGCGGGCCAGCGCGAAGCGGACCTCGTCCGGGATGGGGATCTCCCGCTGGGTGCTCAGCTCCTGCTCGATGAGCGGCATGGGAAACAGCGGCGCCAGATCCTCCGGCTTCACGGGCTGGAGCGTGCCGGGGTGCAGCACCGGGGCCGGCGGCGAGGGGAGATCCGGGATGATGTTGTACCAGTGGCTGGGGATCTCGTCCTCGGACAGCAGGTACTTCAGCGGCATGAGCGGACCTCCTGGGTAGGGTGGAAGCCGGAGGAGTCTAGCTCAAGGTTCGTGATAGGCCGGCAGCAGAAGGGAGAAAGTCGTCCCCTGTCCCACCTGGCTGGTCGCCCGCAGCTCGCCGCCCATCTTCTGGACGATGGAGTGGCTGATGGAGAGGCCGAGCCCCGTGCCCACGCCGGCCGGCTTGGTGGTGAAGAAGGGATCGAAGATGTGGGGCAGGGCCTCGTGGGGGATGCCGTGGCCAGTGTCCGAGATGTCGATGCGCACCTGGGGGCCGTCAAGCCACGTGCGCACCCGCAGCCGGTTGGAGCTCGGCGGGCCGGGCTGCATGGCATGCACGGCGTTGACGATGAGGTTGAGGAACACCTGGCCCAGCCTCCCCTCGTTGCCGAGGATCAGGGGCAGCTCCGGGGCGTACTCCTTCTCCAGCCTCGCCGTGTGCTTCAGCTCTCCATGAGAGATGTGCAGCACCGAGTCCAGGATGGAGTGGATGTCCAGGACGGTGAGCTCCTCGGAGTGGCCCTGGTGGGACAGGTGGCGCATGCCTCGGACGATGTCGTGGATGCGCGAGCACCCCTCGATACAGTCGGCCAGGGACTGGCGGGCTTCGCTGAGCCCCAGCTGGAGCGCCTCCGGGAGTGTGGGCAGGGGCTTGAGGTGATGCTCCAGCTCCTCGAGCCACTGCCGCAAGAAGTCGAGGTTGGAGAGCACGTAGGCGGTGGGGTTGTTGATCTCGTGGGCGATGCCTGCCGCCAGCACCCCCATGGCCGCCAGGCGATCGTTCTGGATGCTCTGCTGCTCCAGGCGCCGCTGCTCGGTGAGATCGTGCCCGATGATGAGCAGACGCCGGGTGTCTCCCACGTCCTGGAGCGAGCCGAGCAGCTGGACCGCCAGCCGGTGGCCCTTGGTGGAGCGCAGGCCCTGATCCTCCAGACGCATCGTCCCGCGCGTGAGCAGATCGCCCAGCGCTCGGCGCAGCGAGAGCCGCTCCGCCTCAGGGGCGAGCGAGTCGAAGGGCAGGCCCAGCAGCTGAGCCCCCTGGAGCCCCAGCAGCTGGCAGGCCACCGGGTTGACCTCGAGCACGCAGCCCACGCTGTCCAGGACGAAGACGGCGTCCAGGGAGGCCTCCATGAGCCGGCGGGTGCGCTCGCGCGCCTCGTGCACCAGGATCTCCAGGCGCGAGGCATGGCGCTCCACCTGGAGGAGGGCCTCCTGGAGCTGGTCCCCCTGGCGGCGCTGCTCGGTGATGTCCGCGAAGATCCCCAGCACGGACCAGACGTTCCCATCCGGATCCAGCAGCGGCACCTTGCTCGTCAGCAGCCAGCGATCCTTTCCATCCGGTCCCCGGAAGGGCTCCTCGATGCCGAGGATGGGCTTGCCGCTGTTGACCACCTCCAGATCATCCCGGCGGAAGTCCCGGAGCTGCTCGGGAGGGAAGCCGAAGTCGGGATCACTGTGGCCGATGATCTCCTGGGGGGCGGCCAGGCTGAGCTGGCGCGCAAACGCGTCATTGCAGCCCAGGAAGACACCCTCGCGATCCTTCCAGAACACCGAGTGGGGGATGTGGCTGAGGATGGTGTTCAGCAGCTCCCGCTGGGAGCGCAGATCCCGCTCGACCCGGTGGCGCTCGTGGATCTCGACCTGGAGGTGCTCGTTGAGCGCGTTCAGGCGCTCCCGCGCCAGCTCCAGCTCCTCGTTGCGCTCCCGGGCCTGGCGCAGCTCGAGGCGCAGGCGGAAGTGCGTCTCCAGCTGCCTGCCGAGCTGCTCCAAGGCGCGGAGCTGGAGCATGCCCAGCCGGCGGGGGACGTGATCGATGACGCAGAGCATGCCGATCTGGAAGCCATCCTCCGTCCGCAGTGGCGTCCCAGCGTAGAACCGGATGTGGGGCGTGCTCTGGACGCGCGGGTTGTCCCGGAAGCGGGCGTCCTCGAGCGCATCCTCGATGACGAAGAGCCCCTCGTGCTCGATCGCGGTCGTGCAGAACGAGCCCTGGCGCACCGTCTGGACGATCCCGGGGAAGCCCACCTTGGCCTTGAACCAGAGGCGATTGCGGTCCACCAGGCTGAGCAGCGCGATGGGGGCCTCGCAGAAGTCCGCGGCGAGCTGGACGATCGCGTCGTACTCAGGGTTGGGCTCTCGATCGAGCAACCCAAGGCGGTGAAGTGCCCTGAGGCGCTCCTCCTCCTCATCATCGGGTTTCTGCCTGCCTTCCTGAGTCTGCTGCTGCGGCATCGAGGCCCTCGAAGATCTGCATCTGCTTAATAGCTATAAATGGGAAATTCAGGAAAATGCGTTCAGATTTGACGCGACGAGTCGAAATCCTGCCCCGACCCGTCACATCCAGGGAGGCGTGGATCAGCCTGAGGGCCAACACACGGGTGCCCCCGCGGGCGTTGTGGCAATCCCGGAGGAGTCCTAGGTTCGCCCGCCTCGCGGTGCCGCCGCGTGTCTTCACAGAGGAGCGAAAGCCATGAAGGCCGTTGCCCTGAAGCGCTACCTGCCCAGCTCGGATCCCGAGTCGCTGCTCGATGTGGAGCTGCCCGATCCCAAGCCCCAGGGGCGGGATCTGGTGGTGCGAGTCCATGCCATCTCGGTCAACCCGGTGGATGTGAAGGTCCGGTCCCCCAAGGACAAGATCGAGGAAACGCCGCGCGTGCTCGGCTGGGATGTCGCGGGGGTGGTGGAGGCCACGGGGCCGGACTGCACGCTCTTCAAGGTGGGAGACGCCGTCTTCTACGCGGGGAGCGTGACCCGGCCCGGGTGCAACAGCGAGCTGCACGCCGTGGACGAGCGGATTGTCGGGCCCAAGCCGCGCTCATTGGACTTCGCGCAGGCGGCCGCGCTGCCGCTCACCGCGGTCACCGCCTACGAGGGCCTGTTCGATCGGCTCTCCATCGACGTGGGCGGGCGGCACGCGGGGCGGACGCTGTTGGTCATCAACGGGGCGGGAGGCGTGGGCTCCATCGCGATCCAGCTGGCGAAGCTGGCGGGGCTGCGCGTGATCGCCACCTCCTCGCGGCCCGAGTCGCAGCAGTGGTGCCGCACCCTGGGCGCGGACCACGTCATCAACCACCGGGAGGACATCCCCAAGCAGCTCAAGGAGCTGGGGATCGCGGAGGTGGACTACCTCTTCAACACGGTGAACACCGCGGCCTACTGGGACACCATGGTGGAGGTCATCAAGCCGTTCGGGCGCATCGTCTCCATCGTCGAGTCGGATCAGCCGGTGAAGTTGGGAGCGCTGATGCGCAAGAGCGTGAGCTTCGCGTGGGAGCTCATGTTTACCCGGGCGATCTTCCAGACGGAGGACATGGTAGAGCAGCACCGCATCCTGAAGCAGGTGGCCGAGTGGATCGACGCTGGCCGGCTGAAGACGACGCTGACGGAGAAGCTGACGCCGATCTCCGCGGCGAACCTGCGAGCGGCGCACGCGAAGGTCGAGTCCGGGAAGATGGTGGGCAAGCTCGTGCTCGAGGGCTGGCGCTGACGTCAGACAGGCCCCGCGCCAGGTGCTCGCGCGGGGCCTGAAGGGCAGGGGCTCGGGGGTTGGCAGGGGCTACGGGTTGCCAGTGGCATACGCCCAGAGCTCGATGGGCGTGGCGTAGTAGATCCAGCCGAAGAAGCCGCCCACGGCGGAGTGGGCGGGGGGCCGGAAGTAGGCCTTCTGCCGCACGCCGATCAGCTTCAGGAGCCCGCCCAGGGTGATCGTCCACAGCACCTGCAGGGTGAAGGTGATCACGTAGGAGGCGCCCACGAAGGGCAGGTAGAGGGGGCCGAAGATGCGGGCCTGGAGCAGGTGCATCTTCTCGTGCTGGCCCGCGCCGCCAATGTTCACCGTGCCCAGCGTCTGGAGGACGGTCCGGCCGAAGGAGCTGCCCGGGCGCGGCATGAAGACGATCCACCCCTGGCCGTCGGAGTTGCTGCGCGAGAGGTTGCCGAACCAGACATAGGTGAGGTTGCCGATGAGGAACCCGAACACCGTGTTGGGCAGGCTCCAGGTGAGATCCACGATGAGCCCCACCCAGCCCACGCCGGTGGACAAGTCATAGCTGCGCAGCAGGCCCGCCTCCAGGCCATAGCCGAGGCCAAACACGCCGCCAGCGATCAGCGCCACGCCCGGTGCGAGAGCCCCGCCGCTCGCCAGGCTGACCCCGAGCAGCACCAGGGGCGGTACCCCGAGCGAGACGAGAACGGTCAGGAACGACTGCAATCCCTTCGACATGGCGACTACCTCCAGAGGAGCAATGGATCAGCTGCCCCTATGGAGTGTCACTCTGGGAGTTGTGACGCGCTCGGGCCCTCAGAGGCCTTACAGCCAGGCGTGCGCTACAGCCCCAGCCCCAGCCGCTGCCGCAGCCGGAAGAAGTCATCGGACAGCGAGAAGCCCATCAGATCCCGCAGATCGGAGCGCTGCCTCAGCGCCTGGAGCACCGGATCCATCGTGTCCACCTTCGTGTTCACCATGGAGGGATCCTCGCGGAGGACCAGCCCCAGGCCCACCGCGATGTCGCCGCACATCAGCATGCCGGCCCGATCCGCCGACAGCTGGAGCCCCTCCGTCATCTGCTTCAGGTCCAGCTTCTGCGCGTCCCCGAGCGCCTGGGACGGCGTCTCCAGCGCCTTGATCGCCTTGCGTGAGAACGCCTTGCGCAGCTGCTTCACCGCGTCATCGTTCTTCCGGCCTAGCGCGGAGAACTGGGGAACGGCGATGCGGATCGAGCTGCCGAACAGATCCGCCGTCTCGCCCTGGGAGAGCTTCGAGAGCACCGCCGTCTTGTTGAGCAGGCCCAGCACGGCGCGGCCAATGAGGAACTTCTGCTCGCGGGCGTTGAACTTGCGCACCACGTCCGCGCCGACGCACACCGACAGCGGCTCGGTGGTCTCCAGTGTCATCAGCCCGCGGCGGGCCATGTACACCTCGAACTCCTCCACGCCGAACACCTGCGCCACGGAGCGGATCGCCTTGTACACCGCCGAGTCCGGCTTGAGCCGGTCCGCCTTTCTGTCCACCCCCAGCCCCTCGAACTGGGGCGGGTGCAGCTTGCCGAGCTGATCGCCCATGGCCCGCAGCACCTCCAGCAGCGGCCCGCGAGCGGACGGGTGCAGCAGCAGGCTGTCCAGATCCGCCAGCGCCAGCTTGTCCTGAGCGTCCTGCGCCAGCCGCCCCTTGGCCTCGTTGTAGAAGACGACCTCCACCTCGTTGGCCGAGCGCATGAACATCAGCGCCGCCGCCGCGCAGAAGGCCTTGTCGAGCTGCTTCAGGCCCTCCCACAGCTTGAAGAGGGCGTGGAGGCTCTCCACCCGCGTCGGCTCCAGCTTGAGCAGCTGCCGGTGCTCTTCGATCGCCATCGCCGTGGCCGCGCTGTCACGCATATAGAGATCCGCCAGCGCCGCGCGAGCCGGGATGTTCGTGGGCTCCTGGTCCAGCGCCTGGCGGTAGACGGCGATGGCGCGCGCCGGCTGCTCAAGGGAGCGGGTGTACAGCTCCGCAAGCCGCAGGCGCACGGACTGGGCCCGCTTCTGATCGATGGCCGCCAGCGTCCCCACCTGCGCCTCCAGCATCTGCGCCAGCTCCGGCAGGTTGTGGGCGCGCTCGTACAGGGTGACGAGCCGATCCACGAGCTCCGAGTCCCCGGGGCTCAGCTCCAGCGCCTTGCGGTACAGCGCGGAGGCGCCTGCGGTGTCACCGAGGCCCTCGTCGTGGATGCGCGCCAGCTCCACCATGTGGCGGGCCCGATCCACCGTCGTGAGATCCAGCTCCAGCAGGCGCTTGAGGCAGTCCACCGCGCCAGACCAGTTGCGCGCCTGGGAGTGCAGCGTGGCCAGGCGCTCCAGGGCCTCCTCGTTCTTCGGCATGGCGGCCAGCGCCGTCTGCAGGTGCGCCGAGGCCCGGCTCGGCTCGTTGAGGTGCGTCTGGTACAGGCCACCGAGGGTGAGGTGGAGTTGGGCCAGCAGGCGCGGATCACCGCCCAGCTGAACGCGCTGGGACAGGGCCGCGGCGGCCTCGGCGTACTTCTGCGTGTCCAGCAGCAGCCGGCCCTTCATCTCCAGGCCGTCCGGGTGGCTGGGCTGCGCGGCGAGCGCCCGCTCCACCAGCGCCATGGCCTTGGAGCGGTCGCTCAGCGCGGCGACGTACAGCTTCGCCCCGCTGATGAAGGCGGCGGCGGCGGCATTGGGATCGCGCTGGGCGAGCTTCGCCTCGCCGCGGCGCTCGTGCAGGGCCGCCAGATCCGAGGTTCCGCCGCGCTGGGCCAACAGATCCTCCAGGCCGGTGGTGGCGGTGGGGTTGAGCGGATCCTTCTCCAGAGCCTGCCGGTAGAGGGTGGCGGCGCCATCCAGATCGTTCAGCCGTGTGGAGGCGAGCTTCGCGGCGGCGATGAAGGCCTCCACGGCGCTGCGCGGATCGCGGCTGATGCGGGCCTCGGTCTCCAGGGTGGCGCGCGCGGCGGCGGCGTTGCCCTGCTTGAGCTGCACACGGCGGCTGCCCATGAGGGCCGGCAGGCACTGCGGCTGGGCCTCCAGCGCGGCGAGGTAGAGCTGGCCGGCGCGATCCAGATCGCCCAGCTTGTGCTCGGCCAGATCAGCGCTGCGCAGCAGGAGCTCCACGCGCTCGATGGGCTCCGTCACCACCTCCAGGCGGCGGCTGTAGAGCCACGCCAGGCCCGAGGCGTCACCGGCCTGCCGCATCGCACGCTCCAGCGCGAAGGCCACGCGCACGTCCGCGGGGTCCTCCTGGAAGGCCAGCTTGTACTCTTCGAGCGCGGCCTCATTGGAGCCCTTGTCCTGATCGGCCGCGGCGGCCAGGCGCAGCGCGGTGCGCAGGCGCGCGTCCGGCACGCGCTCGGAGAGGCGGAAGCGCAGCTCGGCGCGGCGTGGCTTGTCCGCGGCGCGGATGCGCTCGAGCATCTTCAGCGCGGTGAAGTTGCCCGCATCCAGCTGGAGCACGGCCTCGCAGCACTGCGCGGAGCGGGCGGGCTCCTGGAAGCGATCCAGGTACAGGCGCGCCAGCTTCAGGTAGGCGGCCACCTTGCCGCCCGGCGTCTGGCCCACCTGCGTCTCGCGATCCAGGATGGCCACCACCTCCTTGGTGTTGTCCTGGGTGGTGTAGAGCCGCTCCAGGGCCCGCAGGCTCGGGGCGTGGCCCGGCGACACCTTCAGCACCTCCTGGTAACCCTCGATGGCCAGCTCCGGGCGCTGCAGCTGATCCTCCCAGATGGCGGCGGCCTGGAAGAGGGCGTTGGCGCGCTCCACCGGATCGATGCGGTTGGCGGCCTCGGCGCGCAGGACTTCAATGAGCTTCTCCCAGTGGCCGTTGGCCCGGTAGATGCGGGCCAGCGCGCGCAGGGCGGGGAAGTAGCTGGGCGCCAGCGTCAGCGCCTCCTCGTAGGCGGGGACGGCGTCGTTCTGGCTCTTGAGCCGGTGCTCGTACAGCTCACCGATCTTGAACTGGAGCGTGGCGGCCTGCTCGGTGGAGGGGGAGATCTCTGCCTCCGCCCGGTACATCTTGATCAGCTCGTTCCAGCGGCCCTCCTGCGCGTACAGCCGCCCCAGCGCCTTGAGCGCGGGCAGGTACGAGGGGGACAGCGACAGCACGCGCTCGTACACGGCGATGGAGCCGGGGCGATCCTTGAGGTGCTCGTCCAGGATCTCCGCGTTGCGGTGGTAGAGCGAGAGCACCTGCTTGGTGTCTCCCGAGAACGAGGCCTCCAGCTCCTGCGTCTCGATCAGCTCGCGGTAGCGCCCGGCGCGCTCGTACAGCCGCGCCAGGTTGCGGATGGTGGGCAGGTGATCCGATGCCAGATCGAGGATGCGCTTCATGCACTCGATGGCGTGCTCCAGATCGCCGAGGCGATCCTCGTAGATGACCGCCATCTTGTTGAGCGTGGTGATGAGCTGATCGCGATCGGAGGTCTGCAGCAGATCCTGCTCGTACATGGCGACCAGCTCGGCGAAGCGGCCCTGGCGCTCGTAGAGGCGCGAGAGGGCCTTCTGCGCGGGCAGGTAGCCGGGCTGGAGCTGGAGGCAGGTGTTGTAGCGGGTGATCGCGTCCTCTTGCCGCCCGAGCTTCTCCTCGAGGATCTCGGCCGCCTTGTACATGCGGGCGGCCTTCTGGCGGGCGTCCTCGGCGGCGGTGATCTCCGCGTCGAACACGGAGACGAGCCCCTCCCAGTTGCCCATGCGGTGGTAGAGCTTGCCCAGGCCGGCCAGCGCGGGGCCGTGGCCGGGGATGCGCGAGAGGATGGCCTGGTAGCGGGAGATGGCATCCTGCTCGCGCTTGAGATCCTCCTCGCAGAGCGCGGCCAGGCGCAGGTTGATGGCGACCAGCTCGCCCTCGTCGTTGATGGAGTCCACCCACGTGAGGAGCACGTCCGCCAGCTCCTCGTAGCGGCCCTGCGTCTCGTAGATGCCGGCGAGCTCGGAGAGGACCAGCGGCTCGGTGGGGGTGACGCGGCGTGCGGCGAGCAGGGCGGCCAGGGCATCATCCTTGCGCCCCATGCGCTCGTAGACCTTGGCGATCTGGAGGTACGCGGGCGTGGCCTGGGTGCCCAGCACGTGGGCCTCGGCGGCCAGCGCGGCCAGCAGCTCGTCGGCGCGGCCCTCGCGCTCGGCCAGGCGCTTCATGGCCGACAGCAGCAGCAGATCCGAGCGATCCAGCCCGAAGGCCTCGCGGAAGTACACGGCGGCGGCTTCACGCTGCCGGAGGCGCTCCTCCAGCACGAGGCCCGCGGAGGTGAGGAAGTGGGCGCGGAGCGAGGGGTTCTCCAGCGCGCCCGCGAGCAGCCGGTAGACTTCGATGAGGGACTCGTAGTCGTTGCGGGCGGCGTAGTGCGCCTCGAGCTGGGTGAGGAGCCCGATCTCGCTGGGCTTCAGCTCCAGGCACTGGCGCCAGGCGGCCTTGGCCTCCTCGTCTCGGGACAGGCGCTCCTCGAGGATGGTGGCCTTCTCGAAGAGGAGGGTGGCCTTCTGGCGAGGCTCCTCGGTGCCAGTGAGCTCGGCATCCAGGAGCTGGATGACCATGAGCCAGTTGCCCACGTCCGCGAAGAGGCGGCGGGCGGCGCGGATGTTGACGAGGAACTTGGGGGCGAGCTTGTAGGCGTTCTGGAAGGCGACGGCAGCGTTGCGCGGGTTCTTGAGCGTCTCCTCCCAGACGAGGCCGAGCTCATGAAAGAGCAGGGCAGCGGCCTGGGGATCGGCGGAGCTCAGGGCGCGGGCCTCGCGCTCCAGGGCGGCGATGCGCTCGCGGGCTTCTTCTTCGGGTGTGGTGGCAGCGGGCATGGCGCTCAGGTTCTGGGCGAGGACCTCCGTTGCGGGCTTCGTGGGAGGCCCACCCGGCACGGGGATGGAGGCAGAGGACGCAGTCCTCGTGAGATCATTCTGCTCGCTCATGGAGAGGCGGCTCCGGCAGGGGTCAGTCGCGGCGTACGGTTAGGGCCGTCGCGGTCGTACCACGCGGCTGGGTAACCTCTCAAGTTCCCGACTTCCTTGATGAAATGGATGGCTGCCGACCTAGGAGGCAGGGAGGCATGGGCTTGAGGCCTGAGGCCATCCCGAGTGGGGCTGATCGGCTACGGCCTGGCAGGCGCGAGCCTACATGATCCATTGCTCTCCATGAAGGCAGCCTTTCGCCTGAGTGCCTATACCACTCTAGGCGGGGTCTAGAGCCCAGGTGCCTTCCTCCCAGCGCTGCAAGGCTTGCTGCGCCTCGAATGGAACCATCCCCTCGCCCTTGGCGGCTTCCTCCAGGACCGCCTTGGCCTCTGCCGTTCGATGCCGGAGGAGAACCGCTGCCGCAGCCACCCGGACATCCATCCTGGGGTGCGTGAAGAGTGCTGCGAGTGCATCGCGCCCGGCATCGCCGTGGGCCCGGAGCTTGTCGAACGCGGCGCCGTACTTCCGGGCGTGCTTGTTCCCTGTCTTGGCGTCTCCCCTCCAGATGGCGTCGGTCTGCGCGGCCACGTTCTCAGCGAACTGTTCGACGAGCTTCTCCAACTTCATTACCAGATCCCCTTCGTGACGTTCTCCCTCGCCAGAAGCCCGAACTGGCGCTGGGCCTCGTACGACTGCGTGCTCAACCACTGGCGCACGGTCAGATTTTTCGAGCCGGTGATATGCCATCGAATGGACGAGTAGAGCGCGCTGATGCGGGTGTGCAGCGCTTGCTCCAGGGGGATGACGTTCTCGGTGTTGTGAAGCGCATGGGGCCCGAACCTCGCCACGTTGCCCGGTGATTGCTCCACCACGTGGTGCCACTGCTTGCCCTCTCCCGCCGAGCCCAGGGCACTCTTAAGGCCGCTGAACGAGCCCCAGGACCTGAAGCCGCTAGCACTGCCCCCGACTGCGGCTCCTCCTCCCATACCCTCGGCCGCCATGGCAATCGCCGCTGCAGGCAAGGAGATGACGATGGTGCTTCCTACCACCGCCACCGCGCTCACCTGTCCCACGTTCGCAAGGTGGATACCCATCTGTGAGGCCCCTGCCGCTGCCGCCTCCGAGAAACGGGGCAGCATCGACAGACGCGCCGCCAGCCACCCGGCGCCCCCAGCCATGCCATGGCTCACCACCACTGTCGCCGCGAGGACGAAGACGCGCGCCACCTCCGGTCCCACTCGGTTCGCGAAGCGCCGGCTGGCCTGCTCCAGTTCCTCGGGGTTGGTGGCTCTGTCGGTGGCTCGCTTCAACTCCCGGCTCGCATCCACCAACTCCAGGAACGTCTCCAC